>UMGZ01073575.1_pt1 | contig 71847 bp, 66 predicted proteins | sample 1965421 | NCBI WGS metagenome assembly UMGZ01 (sample SAMEA4836087, study PRJEB28245) | human gut metagenome | biome: gut microbiome; material: fecal sample | place: Denmark | collected 2008
TCCGCCGTGACAGGGCGGCATTCTAACCAACTGAACCACCGGGCCATAAAAGCTACATTCGATATTATATGTTATTTACGGCCTACTGTCAACCCTTTAAGTTAAATTTATTACAGATTATTTAAAATTAAGTAAAAAACCTTCCAGCTTTTCATCAAGCAGCGCTTCAAGCTGAGGCAGGCTTTTGGCGTCAAAATCCGTAATATTGTCAGGTTTCAGAGCATGCTTGGTTTCGGCAAAAAATTCATCACGGAAACGGTTATACAAAAATACCAGCTGGTCACCCGTGGCAAAATCCGTATAATCCAAAAAAATAATGCTGCCGTTAATATATTCAATCGCGTTTTCGGGGCGTATAAAAAGCTCAAAGCGGCCTATCTTTTCCGGCAGCTTTTCACCGTACGTCCATTCAGGCAGGCCTGTTTCTTTAATAATCACGCCCAAATCGTGCCTTGTGCGGATGTCTATATCATGCACCAGAGCAGGCAGTTTGTCCTTTACGTGTTCGGCAAAGCGCTCACGGCTGCGGAAAAAATAACGTATATCGCGGTACTGGTGCAGCCCGGCAATTTTTACGGGCACATAGTCAAAAGTTTCGGATGTATAAGTTATATCCAGACGGCAGCGCACAGCGTCATTGCGGTATGAAGCAATATTCAGCACCTGCCCGTCAATCGTGCGGTCCTGATGCAGGGTAAAGCCGTTAATTTCTTCCGGCAGCTCTTTTAAAAAGTCCCACCCGTCCAGCGCCTCGCGGATTTCTTCTATACTCGGTTCGCTCATAAAATCCTCCCAAAAGTAGTCTGCCCTTATTATACACTATTTATCCGCCTGCGTTAAGACATAATCGCGCCTGCCGATAAACTGCCTGTACCACAGCGCTTTGCCGCGGATAACATTGCCGCCCGGCACCAGCCCGCCGTAAAGCGGCCTGTCCGGCAGATACCATAAATCCCAGCGGGTATCCGGGTCGCCGCTGTGCGGGCCGTAGCCGTCAAAAAGTGCGGCTTCGCAGTGCGTAGTAACCGTCAGCAGCTCTATTTCAAGCCCCAGCACATACGTAAGCACCGCCACGGTTTTGGCCATTGCTTCAATCTGCTGCTGGGTCGGCGGTTCTTTGCCAAAATCTGTTTCGCTTCCGCGGATGGCCGACGCGCCTGCCGCACAGCACATTGCTATGCCGATGCTGCCCGTGTTGCGCCGCCAGGTATGCGCTTTAAGCTCCGTAAAATCTTCGCAGGTTAAGTACAGCTCGCCGCCTGCGCCGATGTTGATGTGGTAATCGTCATAAACATCGTCATAGTGCCCCGCCGTCCAGTGCAGGTAAATGCGGTTTATTTTGCTGCGGCTGCGCTTTGCCACCTCCGCCAGCTTTTTGTAATCAATTTGAACAGGATTTACAACAATCACTTTAACAACTCCTCTCAGCCATATAAACGCCATGAAAGCTAAAAAAATTTACCATAGCCAAAAATTTTTTAAATATTTTTTCGCCGCAGGTAAATTTTCGGGGTTAAAAATCCGTTTATGTGGGTGAGAGTTTCTTTTCTTGTTCTCTTTTTTGCTTGTTTTTTCTCTTGTTCTTTTCTTTGCCGTATTACGTTCTTACCTTGTTCCCAATAGTACTAACGTACATAAGCAGTAAAACCTGACAGGCTTGTAAAAAAGTAAGGAAGCATGGAAAGCAGCAGTACGTTAGCAGCGTTGCCTGACAGTTTTATGCAAACAGGCACTATCTCCAAACTGAGATAGTGCCGTAAGCAGGGCTTTGCCATTAACTTTGCAGGCAGCACTTAAAACACCTGCTGCCGCTAGCAGAATTTCTAAAGCTGCTTACAAATAGCAAAAGGGAGCAGCCCTGAAACTGCTCCCTTTTGAGAAAAATTAAAAATTATCTGCTGTATCTGCTAATTAAAACATGAAGTACAGTTCGGAGAAGATGGTTTGTGCATCTTCGTTAGTGGTCTGAGATTCCATATCCCAGTAGTTAACCATGCCTACAATGTTTTTGGCAAAGGTGTAGCTTACGCCCACGTTCCAGCCTTTATAGCCATCATCAAAATACCATGCATCGGTGGTCGGGTTAATGTAAGCATTTACGCTCTGGTCATAGTAGCCTGCATGAATACCGTAGCTGCCCGGCTGGTCTGCTTCAGCGCCTTTCCAAGCAAGGTCTGCCCACCAGCCGTCTTTACCTGCATTTGCATAATGTTCTTTGTCGCCGCGCATATATTCAGCACTCAGGGTAAAATCGCCAAAGCCGTAGCTTGCGCCAACGTTCCAGATTTCTTTTTCAAGCGAAGAATCGGTTTTAAAGTATGCAACATAAGCATCCACATCGCCCAGTGCTGCTTCAATGCTGCCGATATAAATTCTATCATCGTCTTGCAAAGTGTATTCATTGCCGTTAAAAACATTATCAGCAGTATCATAAGCTTTGCCCGCTAATGCAGATACTTTTACTTTGTCGCCGTAGGAAACCTTAGCCATATCAAGGTTAGCATCAAGAATGTTGCCGCTGAAAGGTACTTCGTTGTAACGGCCTGCAACTACATCAAGTCCGCCAACGCGGCCTTCTACATAAGCACGGGCAAGGCTTAAATCATCATCATCGCCGGTTTCGTTGCCAAAATCCTGTTCATTTTCGAACATACCGGTGTAGCTCCAGTCCTCATTAATCTGGCCGTTTACCCACAGACGGGAACGCAGAACACTTTCGTTGCCGTTTTCGTCGCCGTCAATGTCGCGGTAAGAATAACGGATTTCGCCGGTAACTTTTACATTGTCGGCTTTCTTTTCAAGGTTTGCCACGCGTACGCCGAGACTGTCGAGTTCATCTGCAAATTCGGCTGCCAGCTTATCAACATTAGCGCCTTTAGCCATTGCTTTTGCTACAATCTGGGCCATTTCGTAACGGGTCATAAGTTTGTCGCCGCCGTAAGTGCCGTCGGGGTAACCGTCTACAACACCTTCTGCAGCCAGTTTGTTAACTGCGTCATAAGCCCAGTGGCCTGCCGGTACATCACTGAAAGGGTTTGCGGCATAAGCGCTTGCGGTAACGCCAAGAGCCATTGCCATTGCTAAAACTAAAGATTTTTTCATTGCGGGTTCCTCCTAAAAACTTTTTAGAGAACGCCTGCCGCAAACTGCTTTTTATAACGCGAGTTGCCTTGTTTCCTCTGTTATTTCTTTTAACAGTTTACGCTTACGTAACTCTTTAGCTAGTATACGCTAACTTTATAATTTTGGCAACCCCTTTTGTGAAATTTTATCTAAAAATATTTATAAAAAATACGACTTTAGTAATAAATAAAGTCGTATTAAAAATTCAATAATCAAATTTTATCAACCAAAACTTAATTATATAATTATTTTATTTCTCCTTTTGCTTTCATTTCCTCAAGAATTTGCTTTTTTAATGCCTCACGTTCCATTTCTTCTCGTATTTCTTTTTCTACTTCTTTTTTCACTTTTTCTATTCTTTTATTTTCTGCCTCTTTTTCCAAAGCAATCCGTTTTTGTTCTATTGTATTTGGGTCAATTTCTAATATTTTTACAGCATGCGCAAATCCTTTAGTTAAAAGTTCTTTTTCTTCAGAATCTTTAGTACCTGAATAGAAGAAATGCTTTACGCCATTAAGGTTATCTCCTTTTACTCCATCGTCTATAGAAACTGCTGATATTTTTCCATGCGAATATATATCATAAATATCTACATCACTTAATTTAATTCTGCCACCATAAGTATGACACCACATTGTAGAAAACCAACCCATTAATTGTTGGTATTTATATTCCCAACCTTGTAAATCTATTGTTTTAATAAACCCATCTTCAAAAACTATAAACATCTTTTCAGGTGCGTAATTACCTTCCGGACTGCCTTCCAAATCTGCTGCCCATCGAATATACGCATATGGTTCTATTTCTTCATCTTCAAATCCATAATTAATCAATAAATTTATTCCAGTTCGTTCTCCTTTACCACCCATAGTCGAACCGCCTGTATGTAAAACGCCTTCTTTTTTTAATAAATTAAAAACTCTTATATTATTTTTTTCTCCATAAGTATCCTTCATTTTAACTTTTCTTGCATAAATCTCATCAGGGTATAACTTTTGGTAACGCAGTGCCTCTTCGTAAGTCATTGCAGCATGTACATTTTTAATATTACAAAAAAACAAAAAACAAACAGCGATTAAACAAAATATTTTTTTCATCATTTCTACAAAACACCTTCCTTTTTAATTTATTATTTGACAAATATTATAAAATTCCTTCTCCTATAATAAATACTTATCATTTAGTATTTAGACTAAGTAATTTAAAGCATAAATAAAAAATAACCCTGCCCTTTTTACAGGCAGGGTTATGGTTAAACTTGTTATTCTACTGTTACAGATTTTGCAAGGTTACGCGGTTTATCAACATCGCAGCCTCTTGTAAGGGCGGCATAGTAAGCCAAAAGCTGCAAAGGCAGCACGGCCAGTATCGGCGCAAGCTCTTTATCCGCACGCGGAATGTAAATAACATGGTCTGCATATTTGGCAATGCTGTCATCACCTTCAAGGGCAATGGCAATAACCATGGCTTCACGAGCCTTAACTTCCTGCAAATTGCTTACGGTCTTGTCGTAAACATCTTCCTGTGTTGCCAGCACAATTACCGGCACACCTTCAACAATAAGTGCCAAAGTGCCGTGTTTAAGTTCACCGGCAGCGTATGCTTCGGCATGAATATAGCTGATTTCCTTCAGTTTCAGCGCACCTTCAAGGGCAACGGCATAATCCAGGCTGCGGCCAAGGAAGAATGCGTCCAGGCTGCTGCCGTAGTGGCGTGCAAAAACTTTAATCTGGTCAACATTTTCCAGCATGTCGTGCAGCTGTTCCGGAACCTTATGCAGGCCTTTTGCAAGTGCGTCCGCCTTATTGCCGTCCAGAGTTCCGCGCAGGCGGCCAACGTAAACGGCAAGCATTAACATTACCAAAAGCTGGGTGGTGTATGCTTTGGTGGAAGCAACGGCAATTTCCGGCCCTGCGTAGGTGTAAACAACCTGGTCTGCCTCGCGCGCAATGGAAGAACCAACAACGTTGGTAACTGCCAAAGTACGGCTGCCAAGGCGTTTGGCTTCTTTCAAAGCTGCCAGGGTATCAATGGTTTCACCGCTCTGGCTGATAACAATAGTCAGGCAGTTGGCGTCAACCAGCGGGTTACGGTAACGGAATTCACTGGCGATATCCACTTCAACAGGGATGCGCGCCAGATTTTCCAGATAATATTTGCCGACAATGCCTGCATGATAAGCCGTACCGCAGGCAACAATAAAGATTTTGCTGATGCCGGTAAAGTCTTCTGGAGTCCAGCCCAGCTCGGTAAAGTTAATTTCCGTGCCGTTTTCGGCTAAACGGCCGCGCATGGTGTCTTTAATTGCTTTCGGCTGTTCGTAAATTTCTTTCAGCATAAAATGCTCAAAACCGCCTTTTTCGGCCGCTTCGGCATTCCAGTTAACTTCAAAAACTTTTTTGGTAATCGGCGTGCCGTTAATATCCTGCACCCAAACGCCGTCCTTGGTAACGGTGGCAATTTCGCCGTCGCTCATAATGTAGGTGCGGCGGGTTTTGGCAATAATAGCCGGAATATCGGAGGCAATAAAGTTTTCACCTTCGCCAAGGCCGATAATCAGCGGATTGTCCTTCTTTGTGCAGATGAGTTTATCCGGCTCTGCCGCGCACATAAATACCAAAGAATAAGAGCCTTCAATGGTTTTTAAAACTTTTTTAACGGCTTCTTCCATATCGCCTTCGTAAAAATCGGCAAATAAATGCGCTACAATTTCCGTATCAGTGTCGGAAGAAAATTTCTGCCCTTTGGCAATGAGTTTTTCTTTCAGCATCAGGTAGTTTTCGATAATGCCGTTGTGTACAACAACAAAATCGCCGCTTTCATCCGTATGCGGATGGGAGTTGCGGTCAGACGGCCTGCCGTGAGTTGCCCAGCGTGTATGGCCAATGCCCATGCTGCCTTCGGGCATTCTGCCTTCCAGCTTATGGCGCAGGGCGTCAAGGCGGCCCACGCATTTTTCAACCCTGATTTTGCCTTTTTCGTAAACCGCAATACCGGCGGAATCATAACCGCGGTATTCCAGCTTGCTCATTCCGTCCAGCAAAAACGGCGCAGCCTGTGCATTGCCTACGTAACCAACAATACCACACATATTAAAATCCTCCTAAAGGTTATTTGCCAGTTCTGCCGCAGCTGCTTTGTCCCCCACGTTGCCATAGGGCTTTGTCAGTCTGCTTACGGCCCGCAGCCGGCCGGGAGGCACCCGCTGACTAATCGATAAACCTCCGCCTCGTCTGCCGCCAAAAGCGGCACTTGCGCTTGATTGCTGCACATACATTTTGTGCCGCACAGGCCTGGCTGTCCCATGCGGCACCTTTGCAGCTACTTTATTTTACTATATTTTTACAATACGGTCAATCTAAATTCAGCCCAGTTCGCGTGTAACAACCTCGCCGATGCTGTCGGCAATTTTCTCCAGGCGTTCCTGCACAGGGCCTTCCGCCATAATACGGATTAACGGCTCGGTGCCGGACGCACGCACGAGTACCTGTCCGTTGTCGCCCAATTCATCCTGATATTTTTTGATAACGTCTTTAATGGCTTCGTTTTCTTCCCAGCCGTATTTGTTTTTAACACGCACGTTAAGAAGAATCTGCGGGTATTTGGTCATAAGCGCACCGAGTTCGGAGAGGCGCTTGTTATTTTTAACCATTGCCGAAAGCAGCTGCACAGCCGTTAAAATGCCGTCGCCGGTTTTGGCAAATTTGCTGAAAATAATATGCCCGGACTGTTCACCGCCGAGGTTATAGCCTTCTTTCAGCATTTCTTCAAGCACATAACGGTCGCCTACATTGGTTTTTACGCAGCGCCCGCCATGTTCTGCCATTGCTTTGTGCAGGCCAACATTGCTCATAACGGTTGTTACAAGCACATTATCGTGCAGCTCTTTCTTTTTCATCAGTTCCAGCGCGCAGATAAGCATAATCTGGTCGCCGTCAAGCGGTTTGCCGTTTTCATCAACGGCAAGGCAGCGGTCAGCGTCGCCGTCGTTAGCAATGCCTACGTCTGCGCCTTCTTCCAGCACCTTGGCCTGCAAAGCCTCCAGATGCGTACTGCCGCAGCCATTATTAATGTTAATGCCGTTAGGCTGGTTAAAAATGGTAATAACATGCGCGCCCAAAGTACGCAGAATTACCGGCGCAATCAGGCTGTTGGCGCCGTTGGAGCAGTCCATAACAACCTTTAAGCCGTTTAATTTGGTCGGCGCGGTGCTGATGATATGGTCGATATAAAGTTTATCCATGGCTTCTTCGTTAATAACGCGCCCAACGGAAGAACCGCTCGGGTTCTTGCTGCTGTCGTGTTCTGCGGCAACCATGGCTTCAATTTCATCTTCCACGGCGTCTGGCAGCTTGTGCCCGGTTTGCGAGAAGAACTTAATGCCGTTGTCCTCGAACGGATTGTGCGAAGCGGAAATTACCGCACCGGCATTGGCATGCAGTTTGGAAGTTAAATACGAAACAGCCGGCGTAGGAATTACACCCAAAAGGTGCGCGTTGCCGCCCGCAGAGCAGATACCTGCTGCAAGAGCAGCTTCCAGCATGGTGCCGGAAAGGCGTGTGTCGCGCCCGATAATGATTTTAGGGTTGCGTGTTTCCCTGCCAAAGTAAGACGCAGCAGCGCGCCCCAGTTTAAAAGCAAGTTCCGGTGTAAGTTCCACGTTGGCAATGCCGCGTACACCGTCAGTACCGAATAAACGAGCCATTTTAAAACCTCCATTTATATGTAAAGTTTAAATCTTTTCACCGCATGTATTATAGCAGGCTTTGCCTGAATAAGCAATAATTATAATGGCGCAAAACGCTCCATAACGGCACGTGCCACATGGTAGCCGTCAAGTGCGGCGCTCATAATGCCGCCGGCGTAGCCCGCACCTTCGCCGCAGGGGTACAGCCCCCTGTGCGATACGGACTGCTTATCGCTGCCGCGGATAATACGCAGCGGAGCGCTTGTTCTTGTTTCAACGCCGGTTAAAAGCGCACCGCCGTCGTCGAACCCGGCAAGGCGCTGCCCAAAGGCTTTAATGCCGCCGCGCAGCGTAGCCGTAACGTAATCCGGCAGCACCATATTCAAATCGCACGCCGTTATGCCCGGCAGGCAGCTTGCTTTAACAAGGCTCTCTGCCGAAGGCGCCGAACCGTTTAAAAACGTTTTAAAATTCTGCGCCGGTGCGTAAAACTTTTCGCCGCCGCATTTAAACGCCAGACGTTCCCACCTGCGCTGAAACTCCACGCCGTCCAGCGGGTTGTGCCCAAAATCTTCCGGGCTTACGTTAACCACCAGCGCGCTGTTGGCAATGCCGCTGTCGCGCTTGTACATGCTCATGCCGTTAACAACAACGCCGCCTGTTTCGCTGGCCGCGCCAACCACCTGCCCGCCCGGGCACATGCAAAAAGAATACGCCGTGCGCGTGCTTTCAGGGTTATGCCATACAACGGCATAATCTGCCGCGCCGAGCTTCGGATGCCCGGCAAATTCGCCGTACTGCGCGCGGTCAATCAGCTCCTGCGGATGCTCAATGCGCACACCAATGGCAAAAGCCTTGGCTTCTGCCGCAATTTTATGCTCCGCCAGCATGGCATAAGTATCACGGGCACTGTGCCCGCACGCTAAAATAACTGCCGGTGCGTAAATTTTTTCACTGGTCTGCGTTATTACGCCTTTTACAGCGTTATCTTCAATAATAAAACCGGCAGCGCGCGTATTAAAGCGTATTTCGCCACCCAGGCTTACTATCATTTTGTTTAAACCGGCAACCATGGCGCGCAGCCTGTCCGTGCCAACGTGGGGCTTTTGCTCCCACAGTATTTCTTCCGGCGCACCGGCCTCTACAAACAGTTTTAAAATATCGTTCATCACAGGGTCGTTAACGCGCGTGGTTAGCTTGCCGTCGCTGAACGTACCAGCGCCGCCTTCGCCAAACTGCACATTGCTTTCAGGGTCAAACTCGCCCTTTTTCCAAAAACGCTGAACGTCATCCACACGTTCGGCTATTTTTTTGCCGCGTTCCAGTAAAAGCGGCCTGTAACCGTAACGCGCAAGTTCAAGCGCAGCCACAAGCCCCGCCGGGCCCGCGCCGATAACGACAGGGCGCTCCTGCATTTTTTCCGTGCCGAACACCGGCAGCGGTGCCGGTTCTTCCTTAAATCGCGTTACATCCTTATCGCGCAGAAGGCGGTTTACAAGGCGCGCCGGTGCGTCAATATCCGCCAGCATGTGGTAATTTATAACGATATTGCTTTTACGGCGGGCGTCAACGGCCCGCCGCAATACCCTTATGCTGCCAATATCCTGTTTTTTTACGCCAAGCCTGCGCGCAGAGGCCTCACGCAGCGAAGCCTCGCTCACAAGCGGAATTCTTACATTATTTATTCTTAGAAGCATTTACCTCTCCTGTTAATCTTCGGTTATAAACCTTACCGTAACTGTTTTGGTTTCGCACATTACCCTTTCCGGCAGTTCCAGTTCCACATCAATCGTACTGTCGGAGCGCAGCTGGCTTAAATCCACATTTTTGGTGTGCAGCGCAACAATGCTGTGTACCAGCGAAGGTTCCGCCAGAATATTAACTTTCTCGGGCACACATTCAGCCTTTTCAAGTTTTTTGCCATCGGCAAATTCGCCGCTCGTGCTTACAATAACAGGTATCTGCGCAGTTATCATCTGGCGCACCAGCGTTGCCTTAATTTTTGCATCGGCAGGCTCAATGGCCAAATCGTGCATCTCAGCACCGGTATCGCTTATGGCAACTAAATGGCTGTCAATTTCAAAATCGCGCTGTTTGTCGCTTACGTCAACAGGCGCAACAACCCTTACCATAGCGTCAAGGCGGTGCCCTGCGCCGCGTACCTGCACCGTCTGCGGCGAAACATCCTGCTTGCTGAGTGCGTAATCGTTGGCAGGCAGGCCTATTACAACGGTTTCAACCGGCATGGTGCGTTCGCTTATTTTATCAAGATAAACGTAAATATTATTCGGGTAAACTTCTACAACCTGCCCTTTCGGGAACTGGGCATGCACCGGCAGATACTGCTGCCCCACGTCGCGCCCGTCGCAGTCGATATAGGCAATAACTTCTTTTTCCGTTACGCCGCCCAAAAGGCTGCGCTGGCCGCTTACCTTAACTTTAATGTTATCGGGCGCATTAAGCACAACCATGTTTTCGGCAACGTTGCGCTGCTGCAGCTTAACCACAAAATCGCGTTCAATTACCGGGTTCTGCTCGCTCATAACATACAGCCACAATCCGCAGGCCACTATCAGGGTGACGATACGCGGAATTAAATTCTCACGTTCAAAAAACTGCTTCACTTTTTGTCACCTCTTAAATCACGGATTTTTTCACGGAGCATCTGTTTAAAATCGGCTTTGGGCCGTGTAATGGAAGCCTTTAAAAACTCTTTTACGTCGTCGGCCGTTAAATAACGCTGCAAAGTGCCGTTTCGCGCCAGAGAGATAGTGCCGGTTTCTTCACTTACAACAAGAATTACCGCGTCGGACTGTTCGGATATGCCAAGCGCTGCCCTGTGGCGTGTGCCGAGCTCCTGGCTGAGGTTACGCATTTCCGTCAGCGGCAAAAGACAGCTTGCGGCGGCAATGCGGTTGCCGCGGATAATTACCGCGCCGTCATGCAGCGGGGTATCTTTTTCAAAAATATTTAAAAGCAGGCTGTCGCTGATAAGGCCGTCAATTGCAACGCCGGTTTCAATGCGTTCTTCAAGCCCTATTTCGCGTTCAATAACAATCAGCGCGCCTATTTTGCGGCGGCCCATTACAATGGCGGCCGAAGTGATGGAGTTAACCATTTCGTCCACTTCGTACTCGTCAAGCTCGCCGTGCTTGCGGAAAAGCCTGCCGCGGCCAATCTGCTCCAGCGCGCGGCGCAGCTCCGGCTGAAAAACTATCGGCAGCGCAACAATAAGCACCGTCATGCTTTTTTCCAGCACCCAGCTGATAACATGCAGATTAAGCCAGCGGCTTATAAACATAATGGTGCCCAAAGTTAAAAGGCCCTTTACAAGCACCGCGGCTCTTGTGTTCTTCAGTATTAAGTATATTCTAAAAAGAAAATACGCCACCACCAAAATATCTATAACATCAAGGATGCCGATGGTTTTGATGAGGCTGTTAATATTAGTCAGCAAAAACATCACCCATTTCTTAAATACTGCTACATTAGTTATTATATCAAACTGCAAGTTTATATTCTATGCCCGCGGCATATATTTTTAAATTTTTTCGCAAAGCTGAAATTTTTCTGCCGCACAGTGCATAAACGGGCTTTACAAACTTGCCATTTGCCGCAAAATACATTAAAATATTACAGGCTATAAAATAGAAAAGAGGTTATGTGCATGGAAAGAAAAATTATCCAAGTTGAAGAACGTCCGCCTCTTGCGCTGAACATTCCGCTCAGCATACAGCATTTGTTTGCCATGTTCGGCTCAACGGTGCTCGTTCCGTTTTTGTTTAACGTAAGCCCTACAACCTGCCTGTTTATGAACGGTATCGGCACGCTGCTGTACCTGTTCATCACCAAAGGCCGCATTCCTTCCTATCTCGGTTCCAGCTTTGCTTTTATTTCCCCTGTTCTGGCAATTATGGCAACAAGCAGCTACCACGATGCGCAGTCCGGCTTTATTGTGTTCGGCATTATTTTCATTTTGTTTTCCGCACTTATTAAAGCTACCGGCACCGGCTGGATTGACGTTATCTTCCCTCCCGCGTGCATGGGCGCCATTATTGCGGTTATCGGCCTTGAACTTGCGCCGACCGCTGCTTCCATGGCCGGGCTGACGGGTGAAAACATTAATCCCGACCACATTATTGTTTCTATGTTTACCCTTTGCGTTACCATTATCGGTTCCGTCGCTTTCCGCGGATTCCTTGCCATTATACCGGTACTGTTCGGCGTTATCTGCGGCTACATTCTGGCGCTGTTCATGGGCCTTGTTGATTTAACCCCCGTTATTAACGCACCGTGGTTCCAGCTTCCGCATTTTTACAGCCCCGTATTTAATCTGGACGCCATTTTGATTATCGCCCCTGCGGCACTGGTTGTACTGGCAGAACATATCGGGCATCTGGTTGTTACCGGCAACATTGTTGACCGCAACCTCATTAAAGACCCGGGCCTTTCCCGTTCTCTCTTTGCAGACGGCTGCTCCAACATTTTATCCGGCTTCTTCGGTGCAACGCCTAACACCACCTACGGCGAAAACATCGGCGTTATGGCCATTACCAAGGTTTACAGCGTATGGGTTATCGGCGGCGCGGCAGTATTTGCCATTCTGCTTTCCTTCATCGGCAAGCTCTCCGAGCTGATTCACAGCATTCCCGTACCGGTTATGGGCGGCGTGTGCATCCTGCTGTTTGGCGTTATTGCAGCCAGCGGCCTGCGCGTGCTGGTAGAAAGCAAGGTAGATTACAGCAAATCCTCCAACCTTGTTATGACCGCCGTTATTATGATTATCGGCTTGTCCGGAGCCAAACTTACCTTCGGCACCATCAGCGTACAGGGCATGGTTCTGGCAACACTGGTTGCAATCCTGCTCAGCGTTACCTTTAAAATTCTCGACCGCCTCGGATTTTTGAACCATATTTAATACACAGCATTTGACTTTAATGCCATATTTGCTATAATAATTATAGAAAAACAAACGGCTGCCGATAGACGGTCAGCCTGATATAGTTTGAATTAGTTATATGATAACCGCTCAAAGTTTTTCAGGACCATGGGCGGTTATCTGTTTTTGTGAGATATATCTTTCCCTAGGGTATAACCAATGGAAAAGATAGTCACCGTATAGCCGATTATAGCTAATAACGATAAAATATCCACGTTATCCCCTCCTTCAGCATATTTCCGCCAAGCGGATTCTATGTCAACGAAGGGTCACAGTCCCTTCAGGGAAGGGCTAACCGCCTACCGTTATGGCAGCACATTTGCCTGCTTATTTTAACAGATAAATATAAAACTGTAAAGAAATATATTTTATATAAATTTTGCTTACGTCAATCACTTTTACCCGTGCTGCGTGTGCTGGTTAAACAAACTAAGCATTAAATTCAGCTAAAACTCTCAACAAAGCAGCAAAAAAAGCGGCGGCATCAGCCGTCGCTTTTGTTTTGCGTATCGTATTCTTTTTTAACGCCCTCATGCGGGGCGTTTACTACTTTTTTGGGAATACCACCTGTTTAGGTCCGAATTCTGCATTTTTAGGAACCAGCACTTCATCAAATTTGATGTTGCGGGTATGCAGCGTATGGCTCCACTCATGGTCATGCCTGTGCAGGAAGCCGATAAACGAAATGGGAATCCAGCTGTAAATAAACAGCGGGTACAGCAGAAGATACAGCCACGATTTAAACGAAGCGCGTATTTTCCAAAGTACAATTACCGGGAACACATACTGCCCGATACCAATCAGCGTCCATACCTCAACCGGCAGAATGGAATAAAGCACGTTTGTATAGAACGGATAGTACATATAAATATAGCTGCAAATTACATAAAATGTAGAAAGCAGCAAAAAGTACGGCTGGAACAAATGCAGGATGCCGTCCAACATAATCGGGTTGCGCTCTTTAATGCCTTTTTTAAACAGCTTGCCGATATAGCGGCTGCCTACGTCAAACTGGCCCTGTGCCCAGCGTTTGCGCTGATTCCAGGACTGCATGAAGGTCAGCGGCTTTTCGTCGTAAACAATAGCGTCATGCGCCCACGTTGTCGGTATGCCTTCCAGAATGGCCTTCATGGTAAATTCCATATCTTCCGTCAGGCAGGTTGCACCCCAGCCATAGCGGCGCAGAATATCAGTAGAAATGCACATGCCCGTGCCGCCGAGGCAGCTGGACAGGCCGATATTGTATTTTGCCAGATGGTATACATGGTTAATAACCCAGAAAGCAATCGAGAAAGTACCGGAAATCCAGGTATCGTTAGGATTTTTGGAATCAAGGTAGCCCTGAATAAGGCGCTCGCCGTTGCAAAGGCGGCTGTTCATTTCCTTTAAAAAGTCGGGGTGTACAAGGTTATCGGCATCAAAAACGCACACAGCGTCATACTGGCGTTCCATTTTGAACAGACGGTTAAACATCCAGTCCATGGCGTAGCCTTTGCCCTTTTCGGTGTCATTAAAACGCTCATGCACCTGCGCACCGGCTTTGCGTGCCACTTCGGCAGTTTTGTCGGTGCAGTTGTCGGCAACAACAAAAATATCATACAGTTTGTCAGAGTAATTCAGCAAATGCAGGTTTTCTACCAAAGCGCCGATAACGCGTTCTTCGTTATGCGCGCAGACAACCATGGCAAAAGTATGCTTTTCTTCATAAACCTTTTTGTCTTTTTTGCGGTAAACCAGCCCAAAGAACGAAAGCGTAAAATAATAAATGGTAAAAAATACGATTAACAGCTGGAGAGGAATCATTATTATATCAAAATACGTTGTCATAAAAGGCTCCTCGCTTCACACTAATCACTGCTTATGCAGTGCTTTAACATAAACCGCATTGATGATGCCGATAAGCGTATAGGTAAACATAATTACAAACGGCCAGCCTTCCGGGCGCAGGTAAAAAATGTACGCGCCAATGGCAAGCCCGATAATAACGGGCACTTTAAAGAGCGGGTTGCCCTTGCCCTTAAAATCCGGATAACGGATAGTACTGTACAAAATGCAGCCGATAACAAAGGTCAGTACGGCAACATAGCTCTGCGGCACGTCGTAACCGGAAAGCACAAACGCAGCCAGAACGCAGGCACCGCCGGGAATAGGCATGCCCTGAAAATAACCGTGAATAACATCGGCATTAATGTTAAAACGCGCCAGGCGCAAAGCGCCCCATACCGGAAACAGCGCAGCAATAAGCTGGCCCCAGATGCCGAAATCGGTCATGCCGTAGTAGTACATCATTACGGCAGGCGCAACGCCGAACGAACAAACATCGCAAAGAGAATCCATCTCGACGCCGAACTTGCCTGCCACGCCGAGCGCCCTTGCCGCACGCCCGTCGCAGGCATCAACGGCAACAGCCAGAATAATGTATATTGCCGCCCATTCAAAATTGCCGGCAACCGATTCAAAAATAGAAAGAACGCCTAAAATCAAATTAGTACCGCTGATACTGTTAGGTATTATACGACGGTATTCCATCAGTCCATGACCCTCCCGATTATAGATTTACCGCCGGTGACGGCATCTCCTTTTTTTACAAGTATTTCTACATTTTTTGGCAGCACAAGCTCGGTGCTGGAACCAAATTTAATCATGCCGTAGCACTCGCCCTGCGTAAGGTTATGCCCCAGCGTAACCCACGACACAATGCGGCGTGCCAAAAGGCCTGCCACCTGAATGACAAGCACTTTCATCTTATCGTTTTCCACGCCGATGGCATGGCGTTCGTTTTCAAACGAAGCGTTTTTTTCGTATGCCGGCACAAACTGCCCGCAGGTATAACGCTGATATTTAATTTCGCCGCTGACGGGGCTGCGGTTAACATGTACGTTAAAAACAGAAAGGAAAATCGTTACCTTAACGGCTTCTTCATTAAGATATTCTTCATCGTAAAAATCCTCCACGCCCATTACCGTTCCGTCTGCCGGAGAATAAATTACCGAAGTGTCCTGCTCCGTAACGCGTTTTGGATTGCGGAAAAAATACGCAAAATATGCCGTAAGAACCAGGAAGGGAATGCACCAAATGATGCCCGCGCCATACCATACCGCAAGCGCCACTGCCAGGCTGCATAGTATGAACGGGTAACCATCTTTTACTATCGTCATTGCTGCTCCTTTCTATTCATCTGCAAAAAAATAATATGATGAACTCATTTATTCATCATATTATTATAGTATAGGTATTTCCTTTTGTCTACCAAATTATTTACTTTGTAACACTTTAATTACAAACTGCGGCAGCACCATCATACGCCCTATGCGGCTCGGCTGCTTGTAAAGGCGGAACAGCCATTCAAGCGATGCTTTCTGCATCCACAGCGGCGCGCGGTCCATCTTGCCTGCAAGCACGTCAAAGCTGCCGCCCACACCCATTAAAACCTGCGGCTTCAGCTCGCTGCGGAAGCGCGCCAGCCAGTTTTCCTGCTTAGGTGCGCCCAGCGCGGCAAAAAGCATGTCCGCTCCGCTTGCGTTAATTTCGGCAATAATTTCTTCGTTTTCGGCTTCGGTAAAATAACCGTTGCGGCAGCCTGCCACTTTAAGCCCCGGCGCCACCAGTAAAAGCTTGTCGCGCGCGGCTTCGGCAATGCCAGGTGCAGCACCAAAGAAAAATACCTTATAGTCCTTTTTGGCAGAAAGCTTTGCCAGCTCCACAAATAAATCGCAGCCTGCCACACGCTCCGGCACATTATGCCCCAGCTTGCGCCCGGCCCAAACGGTACCGGCGCCGTCTGCCAGCACCAAATCGGCATTTTGGCAGACTATTTTTTTATATTCCGCATCCTTCTGGCACATCATAATAATTTCCGCATTGGCGGTAACCACGAAAGTCTGCTTTTTATTTTTTACCTGCGAATTTAAAAAGTTAACCGCGCCGTCCATTGTATATGGGTAAACCGGCACATCAAGCACATAAAACGGTTTTATTTTTTCCATAATTTTGTCCTTTAAATCTTCGCCACATCAGAAGGCACAGTTAAGAACTGCAAATTGGGGTTGCGGTCCAGAATCCAGTTCAGCGCCCATTCGTTGTTAACCAAAATTACCGGGCGGTCTTTTTTATCGTAAACCAGCATGCCGTTATCGAGGCCTTTTAAGTTCTCGATATCATTTTCGTTTTCGGCATATACCCAGCGTGCCACGCTGTAACCAAGCTGGTTCATCAAAAGCTGCGCGCTGTATTCATTCAAAAGGCGGTATTCCAAAACTTCAAGCTGCAGCGAACCAACCACGCCGACGATAAAGCTTTCAATGCCCAGATCCTTCTGGCGGAATACCTGAATGGCGCCTTCCTGCGCCAGCTGCACAATGCCTTTTTCAAACTGTTTGCGTTTTAAAGAATCCTTAGGCTGCACGCGGGCAAAAATTTCCGGCGGGAAAACCGGGAAATCTTCAAACTGAATTTTCAGCTTTTCATCGCTCAGCGAATCGCCGATACCGAAAATACCCGGGTCGAAAATACCGATAATATCGCCGGGGTACGCTTCTTCAACAATGGTGCGCTCCTGCGCGAGGAACTGCTGCGGCTGTGCCAGCTTAACCGGCTTGCCGCCCTGCATGTGGTACACCGTCATGCCTTTTTTGAACACACCGCTGCAAATACGCATAAAAGCAATGCGGTCGCGGTGCGCCGGGTTCATATTAGCCTGAATTTTAAACACAAACGCACTGAACAGTTCGTTGTCCGGGCTTAACAAATCGCCATTCTGCAAAATACGCGGCTGCGGCATCGGCGACAGTTCCAAAAATTTCTCCAAAAAGCTGCGCACGCCGAAGTTAGTCATGGCGCTGCCGAAGAACATCGGCGTCAGTTCGCCGCTGTTTACCTTCGCCATGTCGAACTCGTCGCCAGCCATGTCCAAAAGCTCAATATCGTCACATAATTTATGGTACAAATCTTCGCCAATGGCATTAATAATTTCCGGGTCATCAAGGCTGCCCGTGGTAGATTTTAAAATTTTAGAGCCGTGGCTGCTGTCGTTTTCAAACAGCTCAATCTGTTTTTTAACGCGGTCGTACACGCCGATATAATTGCCGTCGATACCGATAGGCCAGTTAATCGGGTACGCGCGGATGCCCAGCACCTGCTCGATTTCGTCCATCAAATCAAACGGGTCGCGGCCGTAACGGTCAAGCTTGTTTACAAAAGTAAATACCGGCAGCTGCCTGCGGTGGCAAACCCAGAACAGCTTTTTCGTCTGCGGTTCCACGCCCTTGGCGCAGTCGATAAGCATTACGGCGCTGTCAGCCGCCATCAAAGTGCGGTAGGTATCTTCCGAAAAGTCCTGATGGCCCGGCGTATCCAGAATGTTTACGCGGTAGCCGTCATAATCAAACTGCAAAACGGAGCTTGTTACGGAAATGCCGCGCTGCTTTTCAATTTCCATCCAGTCCGAAACGGCATGGCGGTTGGATTTACGCGCCTTAACCGTACCGGCAAGGTGAATTGCGCCGCCGTACAACAAAAGTTTTTCCGTCAGCGTCGTTTTACCGGCGTCAGGATGCGATATAATGGCAAAAGTGCGGCGTTTTTCAATCTTTTCAAGTAATTCCTGCATTGTTTTCCCCCGTTATTCCCTGTTCTGCAATTCGTAAATACTGTAAGCGTCAATAATCTGTTTCAAAATATAATCGGGCACCGGCACAGCCGTTTCCATAACACCCTTAATGTTCACGCGGAAGGCAACGTCCTCATATTTTTCGCCGCCGTAGGTTTCGCAGCTGAAGCTGGTACGCATAAACTCATCCTTAAAAGTGCAGTATTTCAGCACATCATGCTTGCGTTTTAAATCCCATTCGTGGTAAAACTCATACAATTTTTTCTGCGCCTCCGGCGGAATATCCACACCGGCAACCACATAGCCGTCCATAGGCGTGCAGTCCAAATCTTCGTAAACCGTGCCGTCCTCCAGTTCGATGGTAACGGTCATCACATAGTCCACTTCGTTAAATCCGGCATTTTTAATCTGCCATTTTTCGTGCCATTTTTTAATGCACGCCGGGCAGATGAACTTTGCCTCTTTTACGGTATTGTTAATGTAATTGTCCTTATAATACAAAACGCCGCCTTCCGGCACAAACTCACTGCCGCATTCGGCGCATACAAGCCTTACGCTGCGAATCATTGCACGCACTCCTTTTCTGTCAAGGCTATAAAAAAAGCCTTCACGGGGATTTCCCGTAAAGGCAGTTGTTTCGGAATGGTCGGAGCGGCGGGATTCGAACCCACGACCTCTTCCACCCCAAGGAAGCGCTCTACCAAGCTGAGCCACGCCCCGAAACACAAGTAATATTATAAACAAACTAAATGCAAATGTCAAGCATTAATTATCAATAACGCGTGCGCCTTCTTCGTCAAGCTTCAGCACATGGTACACCGCCTGCTGCCCGGCTTTTTCAAAAGCCTGCTGCATGGCGCGCCCAATGGCTTCACTGTCGGCATCCGCCGCGGCGTATGCCATTAAGGTAGAACCAGCGCCGCTTATAATAGCGCCGTAAGCGCCGGCATTTTTAGCAGCCTTAAACACAGCCTGCGTACCGTTAATAAGCGGCATGCGGTACGGCTGGTGCAGCCTGTCCTCCAAAGCGTCGGGCAAAAATTTATATTCGCCCGTTAAAAGCGCGCTTACCAAAAGCGCACTGCGCCCGGCGTTAAAAACAGCATCCTTATGGCTTACCGTTTCCGGTATCGCCTGCCTTGCCCTTGCGGTAGAAAGCGGCTCTGCCGGTACTGCGGCAATAAAGCTCAGCGGCTTTTTGGGCACAAAGCGCAGCGAAGCAGCCTTGCCGTGCGCCATATAACTTACCGTAAACCCGCCCAGAAGCGCCGGCGCCACATTATCCGGGTGCCCTTCAATTTCGGTAGCGTAATCTACAAGCTGCTGCCTTGTTAAAGTGCTGCCGGTTAAATAATTGGCCGCCATCAGCCCGGCAACAATGGCCGTACTGCTGCTGCCCAGCCCGCGCGAAAGCGGTATGCGGTTGTGCATGGTAACTTTCAGCCCGGTATAGCGGCGGTCGGTAAGCTCGTTCCACAAACGGAAAAACGCCAGAAACGCCAGGTTTTTGCCGCTGGCATGCAAACGCCCGCTGCCCTCGCCGGTAACTTCAAGTTCAAAGCCACGCTCCGTAAGCTCATAGATAAATTCGTTGTATAAATTGCAGGCAGCGCCCAAAACGTCAAACCCCGGCCCGCAGTTGGCCGAAGTGGCGGGCACAATTACCCTTACGCTTTTTTTCATAACATCACTCCACGTTGTCATCTTCAACATGGATGACGCTGCATACTTCCTTAATAACCGGCAGGCCCTTCAAAGTCTGCACGGCCATCTGCATATCAAGCTCGGAAACATGGTAGGTAATAACAACAAGTTCTGCCAGCTTGTCGCCAACCATCTGTTTTTGAATAACTTTTTTCAGGCCCACATTCTGTGCGGCAAAAGCGGCGGCAATCGCAGCCAGCACGCCCGGCTTGTCCACAACGTTCAGGCGGATATAAAACGGCGAAAGCATATCTTCAAGGCGGCACAGGTGTTTTTCGTCAAAGCAGGTGCAGTTAATGCGCCCGGTAGAACCATGCACCATATTGCGCGCCACGTCGATAATATCGCCGCACACAGCGCTTGCAGTAGGCAGCCCGCCTGCCCCGCGGCCCATAAACATTGCTTCGCCGAGGGCGTCGCCTTCCACAAACACAGCGTTAAACACATCGTTAACGCCTGCCAGCGGATGCTCCGTGGGCAGCATGGTAGGCCTTACGCAAACAGTAATGCCTTTTTCTTCATCATGTTTGGCAACTGCCAGAAGCTTAATGGTATAGCCAAGCTCTTTGGCGTATTCAATATCGCAGAGCTTTAAACTTTCAATGCCCGATACCAGCACATCATCAAGGCTGATGCGCGTATTAAAGGCAATGGAAGCCAAAATTACCAGCTTGCGTGCAGCGTCCAGCCCGCCCACATCGGCAGTCGGGTCAGATTCGGCATAGCCTTTTTCCTGCGCCTCGCGCAGAACTTCGCCGTAATCCATATGGTCCTGCGACATTTTTGTAAGCATATAATTGGTAGTGCCGTTAACAATGCCCATTACCGATTTAATGCGGTTGGCAGCCAGACACGATTTAAGCGGGCGGATAATAGGTATGCCGCCGCCCACGGCGCCTTCAAACATAAAATCAACATTGTGCAGCTCCGCCAGCGGAAACAGCTCCCTGCCGTATTTTGCCAGCACATCCTTGTTGGCCGTAACAACATTTTTGCCGTGCTCCAGCGCGGAAGCAATATATTCCTTCGCCGGATGCTCACGCCCAATCAGCTCAACAACAATATCAATGTCCGGGTCATTTACAATGTCTTCAAAATCACCGGTAACGGCATATTTTTTGCCAAGCTCCGCCGCTTTCTGCGGATTGCGCACCAATATTTTCTTTATTTCTATTTTGCAGCCTGCTTTTTTGGCAATTTCGCCGCCGTTATGCTCAAGCACGTGCAGCACGCCGCTGCCGACGGTTCCCACGCCCAAAAGGCCGATATTAATACAATCTTTCATTTGTTCCCCCCGTAATTAAATAAATGGCTGCGGCTTAAACCTGCCCCAGAACTTCCAGGCGTTTAACGCCGTCAATCATGCGGAGCTTATCCAAAAGCGCTTCCAAATCAACCGTCAAATTTTTGGTTTCGATGGAAATGGTAGTGTTGGCAACACCCTGCAAGGGAATACCCTGGTTAATGGTCATAATGCTGCCGGAATCACCTGCAACAGTATTCAGCACGCGCGAAAGCACGCCCGGTTTATGTTCAAGCAAAAGCGAAAGGGTAATGATTTTTTCCTTGCTTGCTTCATAAAACGGAAATACATAATCTTTATATTTGTAATAAGCGCTGCGGCTCAGCCCCATTTTTTCAACGGCCTCATTAATGGTTCTGATTTCCCCGCGTTTTAAAATTTCCTTTACCTTAATGGTTTTTTTGATTGCTTCAGGCAGAATTTCCTCTCTGACAAGATAGAACGTAGATTTTTCTGTCATGTAATCATCTCCTAAAAAAATTTTTTACACCTTACTCATAGGGATATTATAACACTGTTTCGTGGTAAAAGCCATATGTTTTTGTGAATTTACTGAAATATTCTTACAATTTAAAAAATAAAACACATTCCGCTTATAAAACAGAATGTGTTTGTAAAATTATTTCTTTAAGTCTTCAGCGTGCCCCTGGCGGATTTTGCTTTCCGTGCCGTTTAAAAGGCGCTTGATATTATCCTTATGGCGGATAATTACAAACGCTGCCGCAACGGCGGCAAACAAAAACACCGGCAGCGGATACCCGAAATACCACGCAAGGCACGGCGCGCAGAACGCACCCACGCAGCTGCCCAGCGAAACATAGCGGGTTGCCAGCACAATGGCAAGCCACACAATAAAGCAAATGCCGCTTACCTTGGGCATTAAAAAGATTAAAAGCCCAAGGCCGGTTGCAACGCCGCGGCCGCCTTTAAAGCCAAGAAACAAAGAATAATTATGCCCCAGCAGCGCGCCGATAGCGGCAAACAGCATGGCGTACAAATCGCCGCCGGTCATGCTTTGGGCAATCATAACGGCAATAATGCCCTTGCCAGCGTCGCACAAAAGTACCAGCGCCGCGGTTTTACCGCCAACAGTACGGAAAACATTGGTGCTGCCGATATTTTTGCTGCCGTACTCGCGGATATCAATGCCGTGAATTGCCTTAACCAGCCACAGCCCCGAAGGGACAGAGCCAAACACAAAACCAACGGCAAACCATAATACAAACATCATTACATCCATTTATCCAGCCTCTATTCGTCCTCTTTTTTGCCGCGGATAATCATTGACAGCGGCGTACCTTCAAAACCGAACGCTTCACGCAGTTTGTTTTCCAGATAACGCTGGTACGAAAAATGCATGATTTCCGGTTCGTTAACAAAAATAACAAACGTAGGCGGCTTAATTTTAACCTGCGTTGCATACAAAATCTTCAAACGCTGGCCCTTTTCCGTCGGCGGCGGGTTAATTGCCACAGCGTCGGCAATAACCTGGTTCAGCACGCTGGTTGCCACGCGCATGGCATTCTGTTCGGCAACGTAGTTAATAACCTCCGGCAGGCGGTGAATACGCTGTTTGGTAAGCGCCGATACATACACAACAGGTGCATACTGCATAAAAATCAGCTCTTTGCGCAGTGTTTCGGTATAGCGCAGGGTGGAGTTTTCGTCCTTTTCGTATGCGTCCCACTTGTTAACAACAATTACAATGCCCTTGCCTGCTTCGTGCGCATAACCGGCAATTTTTTTGTCCTGCTCGGTAACGCCGTCCACAGCGTCGATAACCATCAGCACCACGTCGCTGCGGTCAACGGCGCGCAGGCTGCGGATAATGCTGTATTTTTCAATCGGCTCGTCAATTTTGCCCTTGCGGCGCATACCGGCAGTATCAATAAACAAATACTTCTGCCCGTTGCGCACAACCGGCGTGTCAATAGCGTCGCGCGTAGTGCCGGCAACGTCGCTTACAATGCTGCGCTCCTGCCCTACCAGCGAATTAAAAATTGAAGACTTGCCTACATTCGGGCGGCCGATAAGCGCAACCTTAATCTGGTCCTCGTCGTTGTCAAACACGCCCGCCTTATTCTGCGGAAACTTTGCCACAACGGCGTCCAAAAGGTCGCCAATGCCCAAATGGTTAGCCGCCGAAATCGGGAACGGCTCACCCAGGCCCAAATTGTAAAACTCATAAACGTTAAGCTCCTGCTTGGGCGAATCGGCCTTGTTTACAGCCAGCACAATCGGCTTGCCGCTTTTGCGCAGAATCCTGGCAACATCGGCGTCCTCCTGCACAATGCCGCTGCGCGCATCGCACACAAACAAAATAACGTCTGCCTCTTTAATGGCAATTTCCGCCTGCTGGCGGATGGAAACAGCAATCGCGTCGCTGTTCATAATCTCAATGCCGCCGGTATCAACCATCATAAACTGATTGTCCAGCCAGTCGCCCTCGGCGTACAAGCGGTCACGCGTTACGCCCGGGGTGTCTTCAACAATGGAAATGCGGCTGTTTGCAAAAATATTAAACAATGTCGATTTGCCGACATTAGGCCTGCCAACAATGGCAACTATCGGTTTACCCACTCCACTAACCTCACTCTCTAAAAATCTATGCCTGCCCGGGAACTTACCCCCAGATGGAAATAGTGCTTAACCTCCTGCATATCCGTTACCAGCCCGGCAGCATCACACAGCTTCTGCGGTGCGCCGCGCCCGGTGCAGATAATTTCGGCATAACCCTTATGCTCCTTCAAAAAATCAACCACTTCGTCCACCGGCAGCATGCCCGTCTGTAAAACAATATTAATCTCGTCAAGTATTATTAAATCGGCTTCGCGGTTTAAAATTGCTTTTTTGGCTGTTTCCCAGCCGCTGCGTGCCAGGTCAAGGTCAACCTGCGCCGGATTTTTAAAATTTACAAAAGCATCGCGCCCCACCTGCTTTAAAATAAAGCCCGGCAAAAGATGCGCGCCTATTGCCTCACTGTAATTGGGGTCATCCTTTAAAAAGGCCAGCATTAACACACGCGCACCGCGTGCGCACGCACGGAACGCCACCCCCAGCGCGGCACTGGTTTTACCCTTGCCGCCGCCGGTATAAACCTGCAAAATACCGTAATCTTTCATAACAACACCTTATCTTTGCAGCAGCTTGTACAAATCCCCTGCCGAAGCAGCCCTGTGCACGGGCGCTCCGCAGGCGGCGCAAAACTCTGCGTAACTCATATCGTCAAGGAACAAATCATCGCTGTTTAAAACAACTTCCGGCAAAATAACGCTCTCTGCGCCCTTAACGGCGTTTAAAATATCATTGCCGCATAAAAGCCCGGTAACGTTAACCGTATTGCCAAAAAACTCGTTCTCCACCGCCAGCAGCTTGTGCTGCATGCCGGTTTTGGCGTTAAACTCCTCAATAAGCGGCTGCAAAACCTTATAAGCGCTTGTGCCAACGGGTATAACGCTGTTTGTGCTGCCTTTAACCGGGGCAATTTTGCCTGCCTCCTGCCATTCTTCCAAAAAATTGCGGCTCAGGCCGATGCCGTTTTCCAGCTGCGGAAAACCGTCATACCACTCCGCTTCCGGCAGCGGCATGCCTGCCAGAATGTAAAACTCGTCGCCAAGGTACACAAACGATTTGCCAAGGCTTTGGCGGCATTCCTTCTGCCAATCCGTAACCATGGTTACAATTTCACGCGCTTCCTGCGGCGTAAACAGGCGCAGCGGCGTTAAATGCGCGCGGTTTTTGGTAAGCCCCACCGGCACCACGGCCATAGTTTCAACATTCGGCGCCAGCGCGCGCAAATCGGCATAAGTGCGTTTTAAAACATCACCGTCGTTATAGCCGGGGCAGCACACAATCTGCGTATGCACGGTAATACCGGCTTCAAACAGGCGGTGCAGCTTATCCATCAGCTCGCCCGCAAAGCGGTTTTTCATCATTGCGCAGCGCACTTCGGGGTCGGTAGCGTGTACGGAAACGTACAGCGGCGACATGTGCGTTTTAATAATGCGGTCAAAATCTTCGTCCTTCATATTGGTAAGGGTTATAAAATTGCCATACAAAAACGAAAGGCGGTAATCGTCATCACGCACATAAAGCCCCTTGCGCATGCCGGGTATCATCTGGTCTACAAAGCAAAAAACGCATTTGTTGTAACAGGTTGTTACCCTGTCAAACACGGCGCTTTCAAACTCCAGCCCCAGGTCTTCATCTATGTTTTTGGTTATCTGTACTTTGCGCTCATTGCCTGCCGCATCCAAAAGTGTAAGTTCCACTTCCTCATCCGCCAGCAAAAAGCTTAAATCTATAATATCGCGCACGCTGCTGCCATTAACCGCCAGCAGGCTCTCGCCCGCTTTAATGCCTGCGGAATCGGCAAGGCTGCCGCGTTTAACGCTGCTTATTAATCCCTGCATAAAAACTCCTTTATATAAAACACTCTTTTAAAACATACTTTGTTAGTTTATATTATACCGTTAAATATGTCAAATTGCAAAATGATGGGATTGAGTTTTATTTTTTGGGTTTTGCTTTTAATTTTCTTTTAATACTTTGTATGTAGGTTTTATGTTTTAATTTTCTTTTTTATTCATGTTCATTTTAATTTACGTTTCATCCTTGTATGTAGTTTTTATATTTCGATTTTCTTTTTTTACTCATCTTACTTCTTTATAACTAAAGAAGTAAGCAAGAAAGTTTTGCTCCTCAAAAAACTTAACGGCTCAATATTAAATCAGTTTGCCACTTGCAGCACCTGCGGAACTCGTTTGCTGCGCAAACTCAAACATCCTCGGCTATTGCTGCAAGTGCCTTTTTATTTTAAGCTTTCGCCTGTTTTTTGAAAGTCGCGCTTCGCCCAAATTAGTATTTTAGGTAAATTATTATAATCATTAGCAATGTTATCAAAGGTTTTAAGCAATGCATTAACACAAATTGAGTATTTTTGATAATAACAGTTATAAAATACGATATAAAGTCAAAATATACTAATTTAAGCAGTAAAAAAATACGGTTTACGTCAGAGCGCGGCATTAAAAATTTAGCGGTATTTACTGAAAAGCAATAAAATTTTCCCGGTGTTTGAGCGAAGCAAGTTCCGTGGAAAATTTTATTGCTTTCTGCGTGCCGCGTTTAAATTTTTTCAGCCGCGTGAGTTTTCTTTGGCTGAATCGCCAATTAGAAACGAGCTTTAAGCGAAGTTTATAATTGTGCCAGTGAAGCCAGGCAAATTTTACGACCGAACAGGAAGTAAAATTTACCCTCCAAAATTTCTTTGGTTACAAAGAATGAAGATGAATAATGAAAAGAAATAAAAATTGATAACATATAATCAAAGACGAAAACAAAATTAAAAGTAATATGAGTAAAACTGTAAATAAAAATATAATAACCTAAATACAAAGCCGCAAACCCCTCTAACCAAAAAAATCCTTTAAGGTAAAATTGCCCTCAAACTTTACACAAATCAATCTGTTTTATATACAAACATCTCCGTCAATGGTATAATTAAAGCAAACAAAAGAGTCCGCGCGGGGGGGAATTACGTTCGCTAATTTTCCCTCGTAAATCTCCTCCCGTAATTTTTATTATGGGAGGTTTTATTATGGGTAAAAATTTGCAATATAAAATTTTATCTGCAATTCTAACTATAGGTGTATTAAGCGCAAACAGTACTGTGTTTGCTAATAGCGGCGGAACTGTTGATAACGAAGGAGATTATGTTGGTAATAACTCTCCAAGTAATTCTACTATTTATATAGATAACGGTTATACAGGTAATGTATATGGTGGAAAGGCAGATTCTGGCGAAATAATAAACAATAAAATATTTATTAGCGGAGGCACAATTACAGGTAATGTTTACAGTGGGAATGTTACCAGTGGCGGTAGTGTAAAAAATAATTATATTTCTATTGATAATTCAAGAATTTTAGGTGCAGTTAGTCTTGGTGAAGCAAACATTGTTAGCAATAATGAAATTAATATTAACGATAGTACGATAGGAAGTATTGATAAAGTATTTTATTTTGCTATCGGAAGTAGTGAGGTTTCTGGGAATATTATAAATATTACAGGTGGTACGATTAGCGGGAAGGAAATTGGTGTAGCTTATTCACAAATGGGTAATATTACAGGAAATGAATTGAATATAAGTGGAGGGAAAATAATTGGTAGCGTAAGACTTGGAACAACTTTTTTGGGAGCTGTTACTGATAATATAATAAAAATTTCTGGTACAGCAGATTTAGCTGATGCTGAATTAATAGTAACTCCTGTTCTAAATGGTCGTAATAGTAATAATAATCTTATAATTGACGGTTGGAGCGGGAGCAATGGCAACGGAAACTACAGCGTTAAAGAACTGCAAAATTTTGACAATATAGAATTTAAAAATATTAAAGGTAATACAGGTTTAATGTCTGATACCGTAACTGGAATGGATGATACTCAGATAATTATTTCGTCAATAGATGTAACTAACTTAGGCAATGTTAAGAATTATACTTTTGGTACTATAACTTTAAATAAAACTATAACTGATGCTATTAACGATTTTCCAAACAAAATTGATACAACCACTTTAAACGGGTGGAATTTTAACGATAATGGAACAAACGGAATTTACGTAGGTTACATTGCTAATGCCACAGCAGAATATGACAATAACAATAACACTATTGCAATTTCCGGTAATGTTGAAAAATCCGTTTTAACCGGTGTGTTTGTTGATGAAAGCGGAACAGCACATAAAAACAACAATGGTACACCTGATGATGATAGTGACGATACCACAACCCTAACCATTGACAACAACTTTAAAACCAACGCTGCAACCGTAGCAGGCACTTATGCGGCAGGCAGTAAAAATGCCGAAAACGGCGTTATCAACATCACTGGCGGCACAACTGATTGGAAAGGTACTGTTTACGCAGGTTACAGTGAAGGAGGAAGTGCAAGCGGCAATACCATTAATGTTTTATCTGCCACTAACGCCATCGAAATGACTTTAAGCGGCAGCAACACCGGAAGCAGCGGCAACACGCTGAACATTACCGGCAACGGCAGCACTTTTGATACTATTGAAAATTTTGACACTATTAATTTTAAAGATATTGCTTTAAACAGTAATGCTGTTTTAACCCTTAACAGCGCCAATTTAACCGGCACTACGCTTAACGTAACAAGCCTTGCGGGCAGCAATAATAATTATGATGTTGGTGACACTGTAACGCTTATTAAAAGCGAAAACGCCATTACCGGCACTTCTGACGGCATTAATATTGACAACGATATTGTAACCGCAGGCGTGGCACGCGATTTAGAAATAAGCACAGGGCTCAATGCTGACGGTAAAAGCATTGATATGTATGTTGAAGATGTTTCCATGAATGACCAAATAACGCTTGTCGCCGAAAACCGCGCCGTTGCGGCAGCGTTTGTAAACCAGGGTACGGATTTAATCAGCGACAGCCTGGACACCATAAGCCGCGACAGCAATTACGGCGTTAAAACCTTTGCCGCCGTACACGGCAACCGCAGCAAATACGATGTGAACAGCGACATTAAAATTAACGGCTGGAGCGTTATTGCAGGCGTTGGCAATGCCGATAAATTTGATAACGGCAGTGAATTCAGCTGGGGCGTGTTCTACGAAAACGGCAGCGGCAATTACAGAACTTACAATGAGTTTAACAACGAGTTCTTCCGCGGTGACGGCAGCCTTGTTTATAACGGCGGCGGCGTTGCCGCACGCTACACCAATAAAAACGGCGTTTATACAGAAGGTTCACTCCGTGCCGGTATGTTAAAGAGCGATATGGATAATGCTTTGCGCGACGGTGCAGGCAATTTTTACGGCTACGAAAGCGAAAGTGCTTACTATGGTGCGCACATTGGTGTCGGCAAAATTATCAGCCTCAGCGAAAGCAGCGACCTTGATGTATACGGTAAGTTCTTCCATACCTATACCGAAGGCGACAGCTTTAAGGTTGCGGGTGATGAATTTGAGTTTGACAGCATTAACAGCGACCGCCTGCGCATAGGCGCACGCATTACCAGCAATAAGGAAAACCAGTTCAGCACTTATTATGGCTTGGCTTATGAATACGAATTTAACGGCGACGCTGATATGACGGCGCAGGGGCTTAAAGCGCCCACGCAGAGCTTGCAGGGCAGCAGCGTAATGGCAGAAATTGGCTTTAACTACCAGCCCACGCCCACCAGCCCGTGGAGCTTTGACCTTAATATGCGCGGCTACACCGGAGAACGCCAGGGCGGCAGCTTTAACGTACAGGCAACGTATACTTTCTAACTTTATAAAACAAACATATAAGCAAAAACAACCGGCGGCACAGTATAATGCTTCCGGTTGTTTTTTATAAAAATTATGTTTTAACGGCAGTTATAAAACGTTTTAATGGTGTCATTTTGACTTAGCAAAATATTTTACGGCATAGTATGCGGCAAACGCCACAATATAGGTAAGTGCCGCCATAGCAACTTTTTTGTTGAAACCAATCTGTTCGTCTACGTAATCTTCTGCTGTCATATCTTTTTCAACAGTAATATATGACTTTTCTTCCGGTATATAAAGCACGCGGCGTTCAACAGTTTTTCCTTCATCCACAATTTGCTGGGCGCTGCTTTCAATGCCGCCTTTTTCAAGGATATAATTATACTCGTTCACAAAACGCAGCTTATCTCTCAACCTTTTGCCCTGTTCAATTTTTTCACGCCAGTTTTCAGGCTCCGGCATCTTTTCGGCTGCTGCCGCCAGTTTATTTTTCCTGTTTTCTTCCGTCCAGTAATCTACAGCATAAACTGTAGTTGTGGGATTTCTTCTTTTCATTTTGCCGCTAAAATTGGTTTCTTTTTGCAGCGGAATTACCCTTTGCGGGTAAAACGTGTAAACGCCCATATCCTTATACTCATTAGCCGGGCGCACCTTCTGCATATCTCCGCAGCTGTTAAAAAGTGCAATTACAGCAACAATAAATATAACCACCGGCAAAAAACGCAGTATGCTTTTAATTTTTTCCATAACACGCCACCACCCGTTTAATTACGGCTTAACGAACCTTCTATAATTTAATCATAGCATAAGCGGCAATTTATTACTATAACTTATAAGCAATTTTACAGTTTGCTGTATGTACTTCTTTATGAACATGAAAACACTGTTTAGATGAAGCGCAGAGCAAAATCGCGACGGCTAAATCACTGTTGTATCCTCCATGCGCAAACCGCTGCGCAGCCGTGTTTGCGCACGCAATTAGGAGCGACGTTTTGGCAAGCTGAATATAAATAGTGGTTTCATGTATGTACAAAAAAAGAGCCGAACATAAAGTTCAGCTCTTTTGCGTAATTATAAATTTTATAATTGGCGCTCAGTTAAGTTACGCGCGGGAAATGTATTCGCCGGTACGGGTATCAATGTTAAGTACGTCGCCTTCGTTAATGAACAGGGGTACTTTAACAACATAGCCGGTGTCCATGGTTGCGGGTTTGCTGCCGCCGGTAGCCGTATCGCCGCGGATGCCCGGGTCGGTTTTAACAACAGTCAGTTCAACGGTGTTCGGCAGGTCAACGCCGATAACACGTCCGTTGTAAATCATGATTTTGGCATCCATGTTTTCTTTAAGGAAGTTGATGGCATTGCCAAGCTGTTCTTTGGTAAGTTCGGACTGTTCGTAGGTTTCGTTGTCCATGAATACATAGTTGCCGTCGGATTCATACAGATACTGCATTGCGCGGCGGTCGATATGTGCTTTCGGCAGACGTTCGCCTGCGTTGAAGGTGCGTTCTACAACGGCACCGGTGCACATGTTGCGCATTTTAGCACGTACAAAAGCTGCGCCTTTGCCCGGTTTTACATGCTGGAATTCTACAACCTGCCATGCGTCGCCATCGATGGTAACAGTTACGTTGGTTTTAAATTCGTTGGTTGAAATCATAAATGCTCCTCCTGTTTATTTAAAATTAAACAATTTCCATCAGTTGCTTTTTAACGCCGCACAGCACTTTAGCGCCGTCATCCGTCAATACAACCGTGTCTTCGATACGTACACCGCCCTTGCCGGGAATGTAAATACCTGGTTCTATGCTGAATGTCATGCCGGGCTCCAGCACAACATCAGTACCGCGTTTGTTGATATTGGGCATTTCGTGAATTTCAAGGCCCACGCCGTGCCCCAGCCCGTGCACGTAGTTTTCGCCGTAGCCGCGCGAGGTAATGTATTCTCTTACAATCGCGTCAAGCTCCGCGCCCGTCATGCCGGGCTTTGCGCTTTTTAAACCGCGCCACTGGGCTTCTTCAACTATGGTGTAAATTTCCTTGTGCCACGAATTGGCCATGCCGAGCACAACCGTTCTTGTCATGTCGGAATGGTAACCGTCGTACACAGCGCCAAAGTCGAAGGTAATAAAATCGCCTATTTCAATCTGTTTATCGCTTGCCATGCCGTGCGGCAGAGCGCTGCGCGCGCCGGAGGCGATAATCGTATCAAACGAAGGTTTTTCGCTGCCCATACTGCTCATGTAGTACTCAAGCCTTGCAGCCAGTGCTTTTTCCGTCATGCCGGGTTTAATTTCCGGCAGCAGTTTTAAAAACGCCTGGTCGGCAATTTTAAAGGCTTTCCACATCAGGTTCAGCTCGCGTTCGTCTTTAACCATGCGCAGATACTTTAAATCAATGTTTAAAAGCTCTTTGCCGCTTACTGCCTCTTTAAGGCTCTGGTAATCGTTATAGCTGTAAGCCGCGCCGTCAAAACCTATTTTGGTATGCGCTTTGGCAAAATCCGCCGCTGCCTGCCAGATATCGCCGTTGTAGGTAAATGCACGGCAGTAATGCTGCACTTCGCCTTCTGCCTGCGTGGTGTAGCGCCCATCGGTTATTAAAACCGTGCTTTTGGCGTCAACATAAAGCAGGCTGCTGTCGCCGCGGAAGCCTGACAGATAGCGGATTGTCGGTATATCCTTCACAATAACGCAGTCAAGCCCGTTTTTTGCCATCAGGCTTAAAAACCTGCCCAAACGCTGCATCATTTCCACTCCACCAGTCTTTCCTAAACAATAATACCATTATATTTTATCATAAATACTGCCTGCTGTCACTATAAAACCGGCTCGCCTTCCAGAATTTCTACCGTAAAGGGCATGTTTTCAATTATTTCCATTACGTCGTTGTAGGTATCGGGCGTGCCCAAAAGTTTAACCACGCCTTCACGCGGGTCTTCGGTTGTAACAAGCGCCAGGTGTTCGTAGCCTTCCATAATCCAGTTTACGTCGGCAATGCGTTCCGGCACCACGCGCAGATAGATAATACTTCGGTCGTCGCTCATATAATTTTCCTCCGCAGCAGCGAATCGGGCAGAAGCTCCGCAGCGCAGTCAATCCAAAAGTGCTGGCGTGCGTGCGGCGCACATTCGATTGGCGTGCCTTCTTCGTCCTGCATATTTTTAAGTTCCAGCGGCATTAAGGTGCCGTCCGTCATTAAAAGTTCCAGCTTTTCGCCGTTTTTTACGTTGTTGCGCTGCTCAATCAGCGCTTTTTTATTTGCTTTATCGTAGCTTAAAACAATGCCTACAAAATCGTGCGTCTGTTCGTAGCTGCTGGTGGTGTAAACCTGCGCATCGGCTCCGGGCGTGCCAAAGGCAAAGCCTTCGGTATACGGGCGGTGCGATACCTTGTTCAGTTCTTCAATCCACTCAGGCAGCACTTTGTAGCCGTCCGGGTCTTTCATGTAAGCGTCAATCGCCTTGCGGTACACGCTGGCCACGGTTGCCACATAATGCACGCTTTTCATGCGGCCTTCAATTTTCAAGCTGCAGATACCTGCTTTAACAAGCTGCGGTATGCGCGCAATAAGGCATAAATCCTTGCTGTTCATTACATAGGTGCCGTGCTCGTCTTCTTCAATATCGTAACTTTCGCCGGGGCGGTTCTTTTCGTGCAGGGTGTATTCCCAGCGGCAGGCCTGCGCACATGCGCCGCGGTTGCCGTCGCGCCCCGTAAGGTAGCTGCTTAAAAGGCAGCGTCCGCTGTAGGATATGCACATTGCGCCGTGTACAAAGGCTTCCAGTTCCACAGTGGTTTTAGCGCCGATTTGTGCAATTTCTTCCAGTGAAAGTTCGCGCGCCAGCACTACGCGCTCCGCGCCCAAATCATGCCACGCCTGTGCGCTCGCCCAGTTGGTGGTGTTAGCCTGCGTGCTTACGTGCAGCGGCATGCCGGGCACAACGCGCCGCGCCGTCTGCCATACGCCAAGGTCGCTTATCAAAAGCGCGTCCGCACCGGCTTTTTGCAGTGCCAGCAGGTATTCCGGCAGTTTTTCAATATCGCTGTTATGCGCAAAAATGTTTACGGTTACATAAACTTTTTTGCCTAAAGAATGGGCAAAATCTGCCGCTTCTTTAATTTCGTCAATTTCAAAATTATTGGCAAAAGCGCGCAGGCCAAACATTTTGCCGCCCAGATAAACGGCATCCGCACCGTAGCGCAGCGCAATTTTGCACTTTTCCATATTTCCTGCCGGTGCCAAAAGCTCCGGCTTAACAATTTTTCTTGTCATGTTCCTTCCTTACTGCGGGCCGTGAATATCTTCTATCGCCTGTAAATGTTCTTCGTAAGTGCGCGTAAAACGGTGGTGCCCGTCTTTTTCGGCCACAAAGTATAAATAATCCGTATTTTCCGGGTTCAGCACGGCTTTAATGGCGTCCATGCCGGGGCTGCCAACCGGTCCCGGCGGCAGGCCGGAGTTAACATATGTGTTGTACGGATTTTCGATGCGCGTATCGTCAATAGTGATTTCGGCCTTCTGTTCTCCGCCCAGTATATATTGAATGGTTGTATCCGACTGAATGGGCATGTAAATTTTCAAGCGGCGCAGAAAAACACCGGCAATGCGCGGCTGTTCTTCTTTAAAAACGGCTTCCAGCTCCACCATTGAAGCAATGGTTACTATATCGTGAATGGACATTTTGGTTTTTTCTGCCGCTTCGCCGATTTTTTCGTGGTTAATCTGCGTGTTAAACTCCTTAACCATCATGGCAAGCATGTCTTTTTCCGTCATGCTGTCGTTAAACTGGTAGGTTGAAGGGAAAATAAAGCCTTCTGCCTTGTATTTTACATTGGCATTATTGCTTTCCATATATTTATACGGAGTGTAGTTGCGTGCGGCTTCTTTAAATTTTTCCGCATCGCCCAGCCCTTCCGCCGCCAGCTTGGCAGCAGTTTTTTCTACCGTGTAGCCTTCAGGCACGGTAAAGCTTACGGTTTTAACCTGCCCGCGCGCCAGAATATCTATAATTTCGCCGTTTGATTTTCCTGCTTCAATTTCGTAGCTTCCGGCCTGCAATTTGCCTTCCAGGCCCATAAAACGCGCTTCCAGCCTGAAGCTTTCAGGGCGTTTAATAAGTTTCTGCCTGTGCAGCATATTGGCAATGTCTGCCGCCGTCATGCCGTTTTCTACCGTAATAACGTAGGTTTTGCCGTCGGCTAAATCGGCATTGTTGCCCGTATAATTTAAAACCCAATAAGATGCTACAAATATTACCAGCAAAGTGCTCATAAAAAACGGTAATATTTTTCTCATGCTACGCCGCCCCTAAACATTCGTACTTTAAAAATGCCGGACCAGAGGTCCGGCAGGCAGTTTATTATTCTTCGTCCCATTCAGCAACGAGTTTTTCGTAAGCCGCTTTAACTTCTTCAAACTCCTCGTCGGTAGGCCCAAGATAAATTTCGTTGCCGTCTTCGTCAAAGTCAATGCGGGCAATGATTACATTGTCCTCGTCATCGTCTTCTTCATCATGGCAGTGGCATTCTTCATCTTCGCAGCCGCAGTCGTCAGCGTCTAAAGCGGAAAGAACCGCAAAGCTCTTTTCACCAACGGGGATAACCATTTCCTCACGGAAATACATTTCGTTGCCGTCCTCGTCGGTAATAACTACGATTTCTTCTTCGTCGATATGGTCATGCTCAAGCTCAAATTCTTTGTTATCGTCCATTTTGTACCTCTTTCTTAAAGCATAAGTATAATTAGGTTTATTTTATCGTATCATACCGCTAACTGTCAATAAAAGGATAAGTGAAATTTACTTAAACAAAAACAGCGCCCGCTGAAAATACGGACGCTGCTGCGTTAATTTTTATTTGCCAAAAAGTTTGCCGATGCCCTGTTTTACTGCACCGCCAACCTGCTGGCGCACGTTTTCGCGCATTTCTTCTTTGGTAGGAGCGGTAAAGCCTGATTCGCTCATTTTATCAAAAGTAATTTTGCCATTGCTGTTCATTACGGCGTTAGAGGTAAAGCTGCCAAGCGGTGTGCCAATGGTAATGCCGGAGAAGGTCATCTGCCCGTTTGCGCGGCTGAAATTGCCTGAAAGCGAGTTAAACGGAACGCCTGCAAAATTGCCGGGTGCAATAACAAATGTACCGCCCGCAACGGCGCTGTCTGCACTGCCGGTGCCGCTGGCGTCTGCTTCAAAGCTCAGCGGGCCGCTGATTTGCGTTTCCGTTACCGCGGTGCTGTCCATGCCGCTGCCGGAAAGATGCAGCGCAAAGTTTTTGGTTGCTGCTTCTACCGTGCCGCTTACGCCTAAAGTACCGCTGTAAACATTGGCATAAGTGTTGCTTAACGTTACCAGGCCGTTGGTATAGTTGTAATTACCGTTAATGCCCGTTGCCACAAGCGGAGCAACTTCCAGCTTGTCCATGGTAAAGCTGCCGTTAATTACAGGTGCGTCAATAGGGCCGGTTACCTTGCCGTTAATGTTAACGCTGTCGGTAATGCCCATGCCGGGGCTTACAGCGTCCACGCGGAAGGAAGGCGCTGCCACGTTCAAATCATAAGTAGGCATGCCCTGTTTCTGGAACAGGATTTTGCCGTCCATGTTAACGTCCTGCCCTTCCACTTTGCCTTTAACGGCGGTAAACGAAGCGGCATTGTTGTCAATGGCAAAGCTGCCGCCGCCATCGGTAATGTTATAGCCCAAAGCCTTGCCTGCCACGCCGCTCAGGCTGCCGTCAAGGTTAAGGTTCCACTGCGCATCGTGCAGCCCTGCTGCAAGTTTGGCGCCGTTAATAACTCCGCCGGTAATGCTCAGTTCGCCAAACGAAGGCAGAACTTTCATAAGCTCAGTAATTTGCAGGTTTTTAACTTCGGCGCCGATTGTTACATCGTCATAAACCTTATCAATGCTGCCAATTAAATCAGCATCGCCGTTTTTGCCCTGCAAAGTAAATTTAATATCCGGGAACTCTTTTAAATTAGCCTGCATTTCCACATTGCTGAAATCAAGCTTCTGCCCGTTCATGTCAAGCGCCAGAGCGCCGTCGGTAATTTCCACCATGCCGCGGAACTCTGTCGGCGTTTCATCATCTTTATCGGAAAAATTGATATAGTTAATAATATCGAGCCCGTCTTTATCGGTGTAATTTACCGCAAACTGCGGCTTTTCGATAGAAATGCTGTTAATGGAGTTAATGCCGAAAGAACCCTTAAGGATATCAAAAAGATTGGCGGAAACGTTCATTTCCGGTACTTCGGCCAGTTTTTTGCCATTCGGCGCAGTCCACACTACGTTTTCAAAAACAACATTGCCCGATACACTGGCGCTGAAATGCCCTATTTGCAGCTTGCCCTGCAGCACCGTCTGCCTGTCGGCCATTTCGTTTACAAAGCCCGCGGCTTTATTGCCTGCCACATGCACCGCCAGCGTGCCGAGAATTATCAGCACCGCTATTACGCCGCCGGCTATTTTATGTTTTCTCTGTAACATTAAAATCACCCCGCTGCCGTTTGTTTAGCGCCGGCTGTCCAAATAGTTCTGCAAAATAACCACAGCCGCCATCATGTCAATAATTTTACGGCGTTTCTTGCGCTTCAAATCCGCGTCTATCAGCACATTTTCCGCCGCCACTGTCGAAAGCCTTTCATCCCACAGCACAACTTTAATGCCTTCAAAGCGTTTTTTCAGTTCTTCGGCAAAAGCCTCGCTTACATGTGCGCGTTCGCCTATTGTGCCGTTCATATTTTTTGGGTAGCCCAAAACAACCGTATCCACTTCATGCTCTTTAATCAGCTCGCCTATGCGCTCAAAATCGCGTTCTTCCGTTGTGCGGCGTATGGTTTCCACGCCGCCGGCAATCATGCCCAATAAATCGCTCGTTGCCACGCCTATTGTGCGCGTGCCGATATCAAGCCCCATGCTTCTTTTCATAGCGCCGCCCTACTTTTTAGCCGATGCGGAAAGATAACTTTTTACAAGCTCTTCCAAAAGCTCATAGCGTTCAAAACGGCGCAGCTTGGTGCGTGAATCTTTATGGCTGGTAATGTAAGTGGGGTCGCCGCTTAAAAGATAGCCCACAAGCTGGTCTACCGGGTTGTAGCCCTTTTCCTCCAGCGCGGCATAAACCTCGCGGATAGTCTGGGCTACGTCTTTTTTATCTTCAGTGCGTTTAAACATCATGGTTTCGCTTGAAATGCTCATAACTATTCCTCCTTTAAAAATAAAAAGGCTTTTTATTTATTTTAACATACCTTAACGCAAAATAATAGAAAGAAACGGCTGAGCTTTAAACCCAGCCGTTACTATTTTGTGAAATTATTTAATCTGTCCTTCAATAACAGTCAGTGCGGTTTTCAGTGCTTCATCAAGTTTGGAAGCATCTTTGCCGCCGGCCTGCGCCATATCGGGGCGTCCGCCGCCGCCGCCGCCGCAAACTTTGGCAACTTCCTTAACAATCTGCCCGGCATGGATGCCTTTGGCAACAGCGTCTTTGGTTGCCATGGCAAGAATGTTGATTTTGCCGCTGTCAATAACGTCAGCCAGCACTACAGCGCCGCCTACTTTATCGCGCATCTGGTCGCCGAGGCTGCGCAGTGCTTCAACGTCACCGGCACTTACTTTCTGTACAAGTACGGGAACGCCTTTAATATCGCAAACGCTGGAGGCAGCATCGCTTACCTGCGCTTTGGCAATCTGGCCTTCCAGCTCGCTGATTTTCTGTTCCGCTGCTTTATAATCGGACTGCAATGCGCAGATACGTGCGCAAAGGTCATTGCTGCGGCATTTAAGGCCGGTTGCTGCGGTTTTAACCATGTCTTCCATCTCGCGTACATAGTTCAGCGCGCCGTGGCCGGTTACGGCTTCAATACGGCGTACGCCTGCGCCTGTGCTCGATTCGGACAGAATTTTAAACATGCCAATCTGCGCGGTGTTGCCAACATGCACGCCGCCGCAGAATTCCATGGAAAAGCCCGGTACGGTAACAACGCGTACAATGCTGCCGTATTTTTCGCCGAACAGTGCAACTGCACCGCGTTTTTTTGCTTCGTCAATCGGCAGTTCTTCAATGGTTACATCTTTGGCTGCCAGAATCTGGTCATTAACAATTTCTTCAACCTTACGCAGTTCTTCTTCCGTTACCGGAGAGAAATGCGAAAAGTCAAAACGCAGGCGGTCAGGGCCAACATAGCTGCCTGCCTGGTTTACATGGTCACCCAAAACCTGTTTTAAAGCTGCATGCAGCAGGTGGGTTGCGGTATGGTTGCGGGCAATATCGTTTTTGCGTCCGCGTTCAATTTCAAATTTAACTTCGTCGCCAACGGCAACAGTGCCTTCGGTTACGGTGCCAATCATAATGGTTGCGCCGTCCGGCAGTTTTTTGGTAATTTCAACCTGCATTACACCGGCAGGGGCAATAATGCGGCCGGTATCACCAAGCTGTCCGCCGCCTTCAGCGTGGAATGCGGTAACATCGGTAATAACAGCGGCTTTTTTGCCGTCCTCCATGCTCTCAACCGGCTGTGCGTCATGAGCAGGATACATGGCAGCGATTTTGCCGCCCTGTGCGCCTTCATCAACCTTTAAGGAAGCAAGGTCAATGCTGCGGGTGTTGTAAATTACAGGGCGTCCGGTTTTGTCATCGCGAGCGTCGCGTGCCATTTTGCGCTGAACTTCCAAAGCCTCGTTAAAGGCCTTATCGTCCATTGTCATGCCTTCTTCTTCCAGAATTTCGGCAGTCAGTTCACGTGGGAAACCGAAAGTGTCGCTCAGGCGGAAAGCAGTTGCGCCGTCCAGCACGGTTTTGTTTTCTTTTTTGAGGCTTTCGATTTCGGTGTATAAAAGGTCGCAGCCCTGGCGCAGAGTGCGCAGGAAGCTGGTTTCTTCCATCTCGATAACTTTATGGATAAAGCTTGTTTTTTCAACAAGGTACGGATACGGTTCTTTAAACATGTCAATAACAACATCAACCGCACCATTAAGGAACTTATCTTCAATGCCGATTAAGCGCGCATGGCGTACGGCACGGCGCAGTACGCGGCGCAGTACATAGCCGCGGCCTTCGTTGGAAGGAAGCACGCCGTCGGCAATCATAAAGGTAATGCTGCGTACATGGTCGGCAATAACCTTTAAGGATACGTCGGTCTTTTTATCCTTGCCGTATTCTACGCCGGCAACCTTAGCGGCGTATTCAATAATCGGGAAGATAAGGTCGGTTTCAAAGTTGGAAGGCTTGCCCTGCAATACGGAAGCAAGGCGTTCAAGGCCTGCACCGGTATCAATGTTTTTATTGGCAAGCGGGGTGTAAGTGCCGTCCTCGTGCTGGTCATACTGGGTAAATACCAGATTCCAGATTTCAAGAAAACGGTCGCAGTCGCAGCCCGGTTTGCAGTCTGGTCTGCCGCAGCCGCGTTCTTCGCCCATATCAATGTGCAGTTCGCTGTCCGGTCCGCACGGGCCGCTGCCGGTTTCCCAGAAGTTTTCTTCAAGGCGTACAATGCGTTCATCAGGCACGCCTACAACATTGTGCCAGATTTCGTATGCTTCATCGTCAGTCGGATGAATGGTTACCCACAGTTTATCGGCAGGCAGCTCCAGTTCTTTGGTTAAAAATTCCCAGCTCCAGGGAATGATTTCTTTTTTGAAATAATCGCCGAAGGAAAAATCGCCCAGCATTTCAAAATAGGTATGGTGGCGCGCAGTGCGGCCTACGTTTTCAATATCGCCGGTGCGCACGCATTTCTGGCAGGTAGTGATACGCGGAGAAGGCGGTTTCATTTTACCGGTAAAAAACGGTTTAAAAGGCGCCATGCCCGCGCCAATTAAAAGCAGAGTCGGGTCATCCTGCGGAATGAGCGAAGCGCTCGGCAGCACGAGATGCCCTCTGTCTTCAAAAAACTTTAAAAATCTTTTACGGATTTCATTACCACTCATGTACTTCATAATTCAAAAATCGCTCCTTTTAAATAGGTACAACGCATAAGAAAATTATATAAAAATTAGCGTGCAAAGTCAACGCACGCTAAAAGTATACAGGGTTATTAATTAATTTTTCTATTTGCCATACAGCGCTTTTTCCGCGCCAATGTCCTTAGGAAAGTAATATTTGTGCCCGATAAGTTCATCAGGCATATACTGCTGCTGTACCCAGCCGCCGGGGTAATCGTGCGGATATTTATAGCCCGTTCCGTGCCCAAGCGCACCTGCGCCGGGGTAATGCGCGTCGCGCAGATGTTTGGGCACCGTGCTCTGCACCGCACGCGCTTCTTCACGCGCACTGAAAATTGCCGTGCAGCAGGCGTTGCTTTTTGGGGCATTGGCTATATAGCACACGGCCTGCGCCAACGGCAGCTGTGCTTCCGGCAGGCCTATAAAATGGGCAGCCTGCGCCGCGGAATTAGCCACAACAAGCGCCATCGGGTCGGCATTGCCCACATCCTCTGCCGCGCAGATAACAATGCGCCGCGCGATAAAACGCACGTCCTCGCCGCTTTCCAGCATCTCTGCCAGATAGTGCAGCGCCGCATCGGCGTCACTGCCGCGCATGCTTTTTATAAACGCCGATACTGTGTCATAATGGCGGTCACCCTTTTTATCGTAACGCTTAAAAGCGTCGCCCATTACGCTTTTAAGCACTGCGCCGTCAATCGTTTTTACGCCGTCAGGCAGCATAAATTCTGCCTGCTCCAAAAGGTTCAGCGCCACGCGAGCGTCGCCGCCGCAAAAATCAGCCAGTGCTTCCAGCGCCTCGTCCGTCATGGCAAGCCCCTGCCTGCCGTAGCCGTTTTCCTTATCCGTCAGCGCCTTTTGCAGAATCTTTTTAACGGCATTTTTATCAAGCCGCTCCAGACGGATAATTTTCATCCGCGACAAAAGCGGCGCATTTACTTCAAAAAATGGGTTTTCCGTAGTTGCACCGATAAGAATAACCGTGCCGTTTTCCACATACGGCAAAAGCACATCCTGCTGAGCCTTGTTAAAGCGGTGTATTTCGTCGATAAAAACTATCGTACGCCCCATGCCGCTGTACAAAGCGTCACGCGCTTCGCCAATCAGCCTGCGCAGCTCCGGCACGCCGCTCGATACTGCATTAAGCGCAACAAAACGGCTTTGCGTCATATTGGCAATAATATGTGCCAATGTAGTTTTGCCGGTTCCCGGCGGCCCGTAAAACAAAAGCGGCTGCAAAGCATCGCGCTCAATCATCCGCCGCAGTGGGCTGCCCGGCCCGAGGGCTTTTTCCTGCCCGGCAAAATCGCTTAAACGCCGCGGGCGCATACGGTCTGCCAGCGGCTTGGTAATTGTTTGTGCAAATAAACTGTCCATATTTTAATCCTGCCCGGCAATTATTTTCTGTACAATATGCGCAGCCATCATCATACCGGCGCAGGCAGGCACAAACACCAGGCTGCCCGGCACGCTGCCTTCAATAAAGTGCTGCGGTTCTTCATGCGAATATACAACGGTAATGCCTTCGGTAATACCGGCGTCGCGCAGTTTTTTGCGCATGCTGCGCGCCAGCGGGCACACGCTTGTTTTGCTGATATCCGTAATTTCCAGCATTTCAGGGTGCAGCTTGTTGCCCGTACCCATAGCCGATACCACGGGAACATTATGCCTGTACGCCTCTATTAAAAGGTCTGCTTTCGATTCCGTACTGTCGATAGCGTCGGCAATAAAATCAAAACCGTCCACAAAAAGGTTTTCAAAATCACCAGGCCTGTAAAAATCCTTAATAACCCTTATGCGGCACAAAGGGTTAATATCGCGCAGGCGTGCGGCCATAACGTCGGCCTTAAACTTGCCGATAGTGCTTGTAAGCGCAGGCAGCTGACGGTTAATGTTGCTTGCTTCAACGGTATCATTATCCATAATTACAAAACTGCCGACACCGGTGCGGCACAAAGCCTCCGCCACATAAGAACCAACGCCGCCAAGGCCTATAACGGCAACTCTGGCGGCATTTAATTTTTCAACGGCCTTGGGGCCGATAACCATTTCTACACGTGAAAGCTCCATGAGTCCTCCAAAAAAATTTCCCCGCAATGCCGTCCTGCCCAATGTTTTGAACCTGCATGTGCAGGTGGGTGCCCTCCCGCCTACCGCAAAAGTCCCCTCGAGAGGGCTTGTTTTTAATAGGCGGAGCTCAAATTCCGGGCTCCCTAGGTAAGTGTGTTGGCTCAAAACTAAAAGGCAATGTAACGAACACCGCAGGGGAATTTGCTCCATTTATAAGACCGGCTTCTGCCAATCTCTTTACATATACTATAACAAAATTTGCCTTAAATCACAAGTGGCAAATACCGTATTCACAAAAAATAACAGAGCCTGCGTCTGCAAGCTCTGTTATTAAGCATTGGCTTATACTTACTGTAAAAGTTGTTTTACCATGGCATTAATGCGTTTGCCATCGGCACGGCCACCGGCTTTGGCAATAACCTTAGGCATTACCTTGCCCATGTCCTTCATGCTGGCTGCGCCTGTTTCGGCAATTACTTCCTTAACAAGGCTTTGCAGCTCGTCATCTTCCATTGCGGCCGGAAGATATTTTTGCAGCACTTCAATCTCAGCTTTGGCCTGGTCTATCAGATCGGTGCGTCCTGCTTTCTCAAACTCAGCAAGAGAATCCTGACGCATCTTAACTTCTTTCATCAAAACTGCAATTACTTCGTCTTCAGTAAGTTCTTTTTTGTCATTGATCTCGACATTTTTGATATTGGCACGCGCCATACGGATGGTTTCCAGCGCCACTTTGTTGTGGGCTTTCATGGCCTGCTTCATATCTTCTGTCAGCTGATCTTTAATTGACATCTGCACGCGCCCCCATTATCTGGATTTACGTTTTCTTGCGGCTTCGGATTTCTTTTTGCGCTGAACGCTCGGTTTTTCATAGTGTTCGCGTTTTCTTACTTCAGAAAGGATGCCGGCTTTTTGGGTAGCTCTTTTGAATCTGCGCAGTGCGCTGTCAAGAGTTTCGTTTTTGCCAACTTTAATTTCTGCCATCTGATCTCCCTCCCTCCACACACTTAGGGAAGTGTATATACAATTTATATGCTTTGAGAATACTCCGAAGCATATAATCTCACCGTCTAATTATACATTACTGTAAGGAGTTTGTCAATCAGCACGGAGGCCAGCCGAGCATTTTACCGCCCAAAAGATGGATATGCAGATGGTGCACGGTTTGTCCGCCTTCGTCGCCGGTGTTAACAACAATGCGGAAGCCTTTTTCGCTTACGCCGAGTTTTTCGCTGAGCATTTTTACTTTGCCCAGCATGTACTTAACAAGTTTCGGGTCTGCCGCAACAATGTTTTCCGTATGTTCCTTAGGAATCATCAGTACGTGTACGGGCGCAGCCGGTGCGGCGTCGCGGATAACAATCATTTTATCGTCTTCATATACTCTTTCGGCAGGAATCTCTCCGGAAATAATACGGCAGAATACGCAGTCGTTCATATTTTTACCTCCTCGCTGTTTAAGGTTGTATTTAATTGGTAACTTATTATAAATTCGCCAAAGATAATAAAATTCCTTTTAAATTATGTTAAATTCTTCAGTCTTTTATAATTTCGCCAAGCAGTTTTTCGCCGTCAAAAGCCGTTATTTTTACAGGCAGTATTTCGCCGCCCAGATTACGGCCGCCGCTTTTTACAAAAACGCGCTGATAGTTGCCGGTTAAGCCTTCAAAATAATCTTCACCGGCAGGCTGCTCAAACAAAACTTCTGCGGTTTGGCCAACCATGGCCTGCAAAAAAGTTTTGTGCATGGTTTCGGCAATTCTTCCCAAAATATCGGCACGTTCTTTTTTTACGGCTTCCGTTACAGCGCCCGCAAATTTTTCGGCAGGCGTGCCTTTGCGCGCCGAAAACGGAAAGATATGCATTTTGCTGAAGCCGCAGCTTTCGGCAAATTTGCAGGTTATTTCAAAATCAGCTTCCGTTTCGCCGGGAAACCCTACAATAACATCCGTAGTTATGGCAATATCGGGCACCTTCGTTTTAATATCCGCCAGAAGCGTTTGAAATTTAGCCGTTGTGTACGGCCTGTGCATGGCCTGCAAGGTTTTATCGCAGCCCGATTGCAGCGGCAGGTGCAAATGCCTGCAAAAACGTGCGTCTTCCTGCATCAGCGTTAAAAGGCGCGGCTCTACCTCCACAGATTCCAGCGAACCGAGGCGCAGCCGCTGCACGCCCGGCACATCAAGAACGGTTTTAACTGCGTCATACAAAGTAGGGCCGTCAGGGTTTTCTTTGCCGTAACAGCCAAGGTGAATACCGATAAGCACAATTTCCTTAAACCCGGCGCTTATAAGGCGCTGCGTTTCGGTACGGATGCTTTCAAGGCTGCGCGAGCGCAGCGGGCCGCGTGCATACGGAATAATGCAGTAAGTACAGAACTGGTTGCAACCTTCCTGTATTTTTAAAAAGGCGCGCGTTTTATCGGTTATATCGCCTGCTGCCATTTCTTCAAAAGCAGTGCTGGCAGTTAATTTATGCACGGCATCCAGCGTATCGGTCTGCCTGTGCGCAAGGCGTTCTTCCACCAACTGCACAATCTGTGCGCGGTCCTGGTTGCCAATAATCATATCTACGCCGACAATGGCCTTTACTTCTTCCGCCGCCGTCTGCGGATAGCAGCCCGTAACCACAATCAGCGCATTGGGGTTCTTGCGGATGGCACGGTGAATGGTCTGGCGCGATTTACGCTGCCCGGTATTGGTAACAACGCAGGTATTAATAATATATACATCAGCTTCGCCGTCGAAACTGACAAGCTGATGCCCGCTGCGCAAAAACAGGTTTTCCATGCTTGCCGTATCGGCCTGGTTAACCTTGCAGCCAAGCGTATAAAATGCAATTTTTGCCATTTTCAGCCTCCCAGTTCGTCAAATTCGTATAAAACGGCACTTAAAGCGGTAAGCCCGGCCGTTTCGGCGCGCAAAATACGCCTGCCCAGCGACACAGGCACCGCACCGCCGCTGCGTGCTTTATCAAGCTCGGCTTCGCTGATACCGCCTTCCGGGCCGATTATAATTAATATGCTGTCTGTATTTAAATTGCTTTGCAGAACCTGTTTAAGGCCCTGCCTGTCCTCACATTCGTAAGCAATTATTTTAGTTGTGCAGTCACATTCAGCCATCAGTTTATCAATAGCTGCAACCTCCGCAATTTGCGGAATAATATCGCGCTTGCTCTGCTTGGCCGCGCTTTCGGCAATTTTTTGCCAGCGCTGGCATTTTTTGGCAGCCTTCTCGCCGTCATAGCGCACAACGGAATGTTCCATTGCCAAAGGCACAATGCGGCTTACGCCGAGCTCCACCGCCTTTTGGATGATAAAATCCATCTTTTCGCCTTTTACAAGCCCCTGTGCCAGTGTAATCTTTACCGCAGGCTCATGGCTTTCGGCAATAACTTCAAGACATTTTACAAGCGTCCGCCCGGGCGCGGTTTCAGTAATTTCTGCAAGGGCGGTTACGCCGTCGTCACTCACAATCTGCACTTTTTCGCCCGGCTTCATTTTAAGCACGGTGTAAATATGGCGTGCGTCAATGCCGTCTATCATCATGTTTTCCGCATAAGGGCGCGGAATAAAAAATCTGTGCATTAATCCTCCAGTGCCATCAGCATGGCAACCCAGCCGCCTTTATGGCGCGTGCTGACAACCTTCAGCCCGCTGGCTGCGGCAGCTTTTTTAATATCGTCTTCACGTTCTTCTATAATGCCGCTGGCAAGGAACTTACCGTCCGCTTTCAGCTTTTGTGCAACATCCGGCAGCAGCATAATAATAATATCGGCAATAATATTGGCAATAATCACGTCGGCCTTGCCTTCCGTGCCGTGCAGAAGGTCGCCTTCTTTAACTGCAATAACTTCGCTCAGGCCGTTTCCGGCAATGTTTTCTTTGGCAATGCGCACGGCGTTGGCGTCAATATCTACGGCAACAATGCTTTTGGCGCCCAGTTTGGCGGCCGCAATGCTTAAAATACCGCTGCCGGTGCCAACGTCAAATACTTCCGCCTGCGGCGTAATAATTTCTTCCAGGTATTCCATGCACATGCTTGTTGTATGGTGCGTGCCGGTGCCAAAGGCCATGCCGGGGTCAATTTCAATAACAAGGTCATCAGCCTTGGCATCGTATTTTTCCCACGAAGGCTTAATAACAAGGTGTTTGCCGATATGGGTTACGTGGAAATACTGCTTCCATTCGTTTGCCCAATCCTGCTCGCACAGCGTACGGAACAGCGGATTGCGGAAAACGCATTTTTGCCCGATACGTTCTTCAACGGCTTTAACCTCGCGCGAGATAAACTCCAAACGTTCGGAAAGTTTTTCGTCATCCGGGTAATAAGCAGTTACGGTAACAACCTCGGTATTCTGCTGTTCGGGAATATCGCACAGCTCCCATGTGCCGCTTGCGCGCAGCTGATTAATTAAAAGCGGGTCTTCCATGGCCACGCCCTGCGCACCGGCGCTGTATAAAATATCGGCAATCGTGTCTGCCTGTTCATGCGTTGTCTGTAAGCTGACTTCCGTCCACTGCATTACGTTTCACTCCTCAAAAAACTCATAGTAAAAAGATATAAATTTCCGCCTTTTATCTTATCATAACAAGGCCGAAATGTACATTATAAAATCAGTCAATTTATATTTATCACGCCGCAGCGGCTTTTATATTAAGCATTACTATATTTGACTTTTTGCGCCTGTTTGCTATAATAATTATAGAAAAACAAATGGCTGCCGATAGACGGTCAGCCGCAAAATTGAAAATCAGTTAACTAAAGTAACGACCGTCAAAGTTTGCAAGGCTCTTGGCGGTCGTTACCGTTTTTTGCAGCAGTCTTTTCCGAGGGCATAGCCAAAGGAAAACACCGTTATTGTATAACCAATAATGGTTAAAATGTCAATAACATCCATGCTATCCCCTCCTCAATAGTATTTCCGGCTCTCGCCGGATTTCTATATCATCGAAGGGTCACAGTCCCTCCGCAGAGGGCTAACCGCCTACCGTTATGGCAGCACATTTGCCTGCATATTGTAACAGAAAAATATAAAACTGTAAAGATACCAAAAGCGCGCTTCCGAATTTACGGAAACGCGCTTTATTTGTTATTTAAACAAATCTTTAATTTTGTTCAAAAAGCTTTTTTCTTCGGGGTTGATGTTGTCCTTGCTGATGTCGGCAAATTTACGCAGCGCGTCTTTTTGCTTTTCGCTCAGCTTTTTAGGAACAACAACTTTTATGCGTACCAGCTGGTCGCCGCGGCTGCCTCCGCGCAGGCTGGGTATGCCTTTGCCTTTCAGGCGCAGCACCTGCCCCGGCTGGGTACCTTCCGGAATCTTCATGGTTACCTGGCCGTCCAGCGTCGGTACTTTTATTTCATCGCCCAAAGTTGCCTGTACAATGTTAATAGGCACTTCGCATAATACAGTGTTGCCGTCGCGTTCAAAGAACTTGTGCGGCTTCACATAAAGGTATACGTAAAGGTCGCCGCTCGGGCCGCCGCGCATACCTGCTTCGCCTTCTCCGCTTACGCGCAGGCGCGAACCGTCGTTAACACCGGCAGGAATTTTAACTTTAAGCTTTTTGGTTTTGCGTACGGTGCCTTTGCCCTTACATTCTTTGCACGGCTCGGTAATAATTTTGCCTTCGCCGTGGCATCTGCTGCACGGGCGCACGTTACGCATCTGCCCGAACATAGTGTTTTGCGTAAAGCTTACCTGGCCTGTGCCGTGGCATTCAGGGCAGGTTTCCACCTTGCTGCCCGGTTCAGCGCCGCTGCCTTTACATTTTGGGCATTGCTCGTCGCGAGTCAGGTTAATTTCGCGTTCTACGCCGAAAGCCGCTTCTTCAAAGGTAATTTCCATATCGAAGCGCAAATCGCTGCCGCGCTGCGGGCCTGCCTGACGACCGCCTCTGGAGCGCCCGCTGCCGCCAAAGAACATATCAAAAATGTCCTCCATACCGCCGCCCGCGCCGCCAAAGCCGCTGAAATCAAACCCGCCGAAACCGCCCGCGCCGCCTGCTCCGGCAGCGCCGTCAAAGGCTGCATGGCCAAACTGGTCATACTGGGCACGTTTCTTTTCGTCGCTCAAAACACTGTATGCTTCGGAGCATTCTTTAAACTTTTCTGCAGCATCAGGATTATCCTTGTTGACATCAGGATGATACTGACGTGCCAGTTTACGATATGCTTTTTTTATCTCGTCTGCCGTTGCGCTTTTAGAAACGCCCAGCACGTCATAGTAATCTCTTTTTTCCAAGGTTTACACCATCCTAAGCTGATTATTTCTTGTCGTCGTCAACAACTTCGGCGTCAACTACATCGTCGTCGGCTTTTTTAGCGCCGCCTGCGTTTGCTGCGCCTGCTGCTTCCGCACCTTTGGCTGCTTCGGTCTGTTTGTAAAGTTCAGCGCTCAGTTCATACAAAGGTTTGGTAAGTTCTTCGGTTGCTTTCTTAATTGCGTCAACGTCGTCGCCTTTCATTTTTTCTTTCAGGGCGTCCATTGCGGTTTTAACTTTGGCAATCAGTTCGTCGCTGCCTTTGCCTTCCATGTCTTTAATGGTTTTTTCTGCCTGATAGCAGAGGCTGTCGGCCTGGTTGCGAGCTTCAACTGCTTCTTTGCGTTTTTTATCTGCTTCGGCGTTGGCTTCGGCTTCTTTTACAAGGCGGTCAACTTCGTCTTTATCAAGCGTGCCGGAAGAAGTAATGGTAATCTTCTGTTCTTTGCCGGTGCCGAGGTCTTTGGCTTTTACGTTTACAATGCCGTTGGCGTCGATATCGAAGGTAACTTCAATTTTCGGTACTCCGCGCGGTGCAGCCGGAATGCCGGACAGTTCAAAACGTCCCAGAGTTTTGTTGTCGGCAGCCATGTCGCGTTCGCCCTGCAGTACGTGGATATCAACGGAAGGCTGATTATCGGAATAAGTGGAGAAAATCTGAGATTTGGAAGTAGGAATGGTGGTGTTGCGGTCAATCATTCTGGTGAAAATGCCGCCGGCGGTTTCAATGCCGAGGGACAGCGGAGTTACGTCCAGAAGCAGTACGTCTTTAACTTCGCCTGCCAGTACGCCTGCCTGAATAGCAGCGCCTACTGCAACGCATTCATCCGGGTTAATGCCGCGATGCGGTTCTTTGCCCATGAATTTTTTAATGGCTTCCTGTACAGCAGGAATACGGGTGGAACCGCCAACCAAGAGTACTTTGTTGATGTCGCTTGCGCTCATGCCTGCGTCGGCCATAGCCTGACGGGTCGGGCCCATGGTGCGTTCAACAAGGTCTGCAGTCATTTCTTCAAATTTAGCACGGGTTAAATCCATGTCAAGATGTTTCGGGCCGTCGGCGCCAGCAGTAATAAACGGCAGGTTAATGTTGGTGCTCATTACGCCGGACAGTTCGATTTTAGCTTTTTCTGCTGCTTCACGCAGACGCTGCATAGCCATACGGTCGTTGGAAAGGTCAATGCCTTCGGCTTTCTTGAATTCGTCAACCATCCAGTCGATAATGCGCTGGTCAAAGTCATCGCCGCCGAGGTGAGTATCGCCGTTGGTAGCTTTAACTTCAAATACGCCGTCGCCTACGTCAAGGATGGATACATCGAACGTGCCGCCGCCAAGGTCGTAAACCATAACGGTGTGGTCTTCGCTCTTATCAATGCCGTAAGCAAGTGCTGCTGCGGTAGGTTCGTTGATAATACGCAGAACTTCAAGGCCTGCAATTTTGCCTGCGTCTTTGGTTGCCTGGCGCTGGCTGTCGGAGAAGTAAGCCGGAACGGTAATTACGGCCTGATGTACGCTTTCGCCGAGATATTTTTCAGCGTCAGCTTTTAATTTTTGCAGAATCATTGCGGAAATTTCTTCCGGAGAGTATTTTTTGTCGTCAATTTCAACTCTGTAATTAGTGCCCATGTGGCGTTTAATGGAGCTGATGGTTCTGTCCGGGTTGGAAACAGCCTGGCGTTTTGCCAGCTGGCCTACCAGACGCTCGCCGTTTTTGGAAAAACCTACAACGGACGGGGTCAGCCTGCTGCCTTCCTGGTTAGTGATAACGGTCGGTTCGCCGCCTTCCATAACAGCTACTACAGAGTTAGTAGTACCTAAGTCAATACCAATTACTTTAGACATGATGTTTTTTCCTCCTCAAATTTACACTGTATAAAGAATGCAACTTAATCGTTGCTTATTACTTTAACTTTGCTGTGGCGGATGATTTTATTGCGCAGCTTGTAACCTTTTTCAAAAACCTGCTCAATGCTTTCATCCTCTAAATCCGGGTTCTGCCCGCGCATTACAGCTTCGTGCAGTTCCGGGTTAAATTTCTGCCCCTCTGCGGGGATTTCTTCAACTTCAAGCTCTTTAAAAGCCTGTTCAAACTGCCGTTTGATTTTTTCCATGCCGGCTACGATAGCAGACATATCGTTTGTAGTTTTTACGCTCTGCTCGGCCCTTTCAAAGTTATCGAGCACTTTTAAAAACTTGCCGACAACATCTGCCGTAACGAAGGTTGAAAGCTGTTCGCGTTCGGCAGCATTGCGTCTGCGGAAATTTTCAAAATCAGCCTGCAAACGCATCAGGCGGTTTTGCAGTTCTTCGATTTTTGCATCTTTTTCATCTTTCTGGGGTTCTTTCGGCTTTGCTTCTTCCGGTTGTGCGTTTTCTGCATTTCCGGCTACTGCTTCACCGGCGTTTACCTTTTCTTCAGCGGGCGCTTCAGCATTTTCCGCTGCTCCTTCCGCAGGGTTCTGAGTATCTTTAATATCTTCTGCCTGCATACTGTCCCTCCTCAGCTGTTTAAAATCGTTTTTAAATATTTATGAAGATAATCCATTACGGCAATTACTTTGCCATACTGCATACGCGTAGGCCCCAGCACCGCCATTGTACCGACTATTTTGCCGTTTAAGCGGTAGGTTGCCTGCACCATGCTGCAATCCTGAATGCCTTCAAATTTATTTTCGCTGCCTATCGTTATGCGCAGCCCGGATTCTTCGCCGGATTTTAAAATGTTGCGCACAACTTTTTCTTCTTCCAGCACGCCCAAAAGGTTTTTAACTTTTTCCATGTCGCGGAATTCAGGCTGGCTTAACAGCTGCCTTGTGCCGCCCATAAAGAAAGTTTCCTTTTCGGGGCGCGTCATGCGGCGCAGCACATGCAAAAGCGAACTTAAAAGCAGCCGGTCATCTTTAACCGCTGCCTGCACTTCATCCAGCAACGCCTTGTCGATATCCGTTACGGCTTTGCCTTCCAGCATTCTTGTAATGCGCCCGGCCATGTATTCCAGTTCTTTGGCAGACATGCCTGCCGGAATTTCCACCACGCAGTTGTTTACATTGCCGTCATCGGTAACAATGCACAAAATGGCATGGTTCGTATCAAGCGGCAAAAACTTTAAATAGCAGAAACGGCTGATGGAATGCTGGTTTGCCAGCACCATCGACACGTTATGCGTCATCTGCGAAAGGATTTTGGCGGTTGACAGGAAAATATCGTCAATGCTGCGCTGGCGTTCGCGGTACAGGGTATTAATTAATGTACGGTCGTTATCGTCCAGCGTATCCGGCTCAATCATGGAATCTACATAAAACCTGTATGCCTGTGCCGAAGGCACACGGCCGGCTGAAGTGTGGGGCTGCTCCAGATAACCCAAAAGTTCCAAATCGCTCATTTCGTTACGGATGGTAGCCGGGCTCAATCCCAAATCATGCTTGCGCGCAATAGTGCGTGAACCTACCGGCTCTGCCGTAGAAATGTAATCTTCTATAATGATTTGCAGAATTTTCTTCTTTCTTTCATTTAACATATCCCCACCTCCGAAGGGATTGTTAGCACTCGTTATAATAGAGTGCTAACATCTTGATATTAGAATAGCACTGCCTTCAGATATTGTCAATAAGTTTTTATATATTTTTTAAATAAAATTTAATCCGTCACAAAAATTTCAAAAATACGGTTGCCAACTTCCATACCAGCTTCGGTAAGGCAGATTTTCTGCCGCTCTTTATCAAAGCTAAGCAAATTATGCTCAATATACGGTTTCATCTCGGCTCCGTATTTTTCCATAACATCAATGCCGAAACGCTGCTTTGCTTCGGTTAAACTTACGCCGCTTTGTTTGCGCAGGTTCATAAACATAAATTCTTCAAACTGCACCGGCACAGGCAGTTCTTCTTTATCATAAAGCTGCCCGCCGCTTTGTATAAGCTGTACGTAGTCTTGTACTTCAGCTGCGGCAGTAAAACGTGCGCTGCCGTTAAAACCGCAGGCACCCGCACCAAATGCCGCATACGGGTAATAATGCCAGTACACAAGGTTATGGCGGCTGTACGCTTTGCCGCGCGCATAGTTTGATATTTCATAACGTTCAAAGCCCTGAGTTTTTAAAAACTCCTGTACAAATTCGTACATATCGGCAGCTTCGTCCTCATCCGGCAAAATTATCTTTCCTGCTTCTGTCATTTTTTGCAGCGGCGTGCCTTCCTCAACAATCAGCCCATAAACAGATAAATGCTCAATGCCGGTACTGCAAAGCCGCGTAAGCGTTTCTTTTAAACTTGCCATAGTCTGCCCCGGCAGGCCGTAAATAACATCGGCATTAATGCGCTTAAAGCCTGCCTGTTTGGCAAGCTCCATTGCTTCCAATGCTTCTGCTGCATTATGCACGCGCCCTATCGCTTTTAATTCTGCATCATTTAAACTCTGCACGCCAAAGCTGATGCGGTCAAATCCCAACTGCCGCAGTGCTTTTAGTTTCGGCAAATCAACAGTGCCGGGATTTGCCTCGATAGACGCCTCGCCAGGATTTTGCCACCAGCCGTACTTTTTTAAAGCGTCCGTAATTTCTTTTATAGCTTCAGCCGGTAAAATGCTTGGCGTACCGCCGCCAAAATAAATTGAAGCATCAGTATTTACAGGCACATCTTTTCTGCGTCCGGCAATTTCCCTGCATACCGCCGCAGCGTATTTTGCCATTACTTCCGCCCCAAAACCGGCGTATGAATTAAAATCGCAGTACAGGCATTTTTGCCTGCAAAACGGTATATGCACATAAATGCCCTGCACCTGCTGCCAGGGCTGTAAATTTTGTAACTTATCCATAATATTCCTTCGCTTGCAAAGTAAAATTTTTATTATTAAAACTCACAGCAAATGATTCACGCTGTTTAAGTTCTGCAAAAATGCTGCGCCTCCTCCGATTCCGGTCAGGCTGCGCAGCTGACCTCTCTTACTTATGTATTTTAATTTCAGCCGCCGCAGTTTTTGCGCTCACTTAACAGCATAAATCATTCGCCTCATATTTTACATAACTCTTTTAAAATAAAAATTGACTGCTTTTATATTTTATACAACTATAATATAAATACGCAATGGGTAAACCTTTGAAAATTCAAGACAAAACAACGGCGGCTTCATTTTAAATATTTACAAAAATGCGTGAACCGCAGCGCAGCCGTGTTCACGCACGTAGGAGCCGTTGCATTTTGCTGAATTTGAAAAGATTTATTCATTGCGTATTCAGCTTTACATAAAAATAATACCGCCCTCACCGTTTAAGCAAGGGCGGTAAAACATTTTAATGCTTATTTAAAATAATTTACGCCGCTGATAAAGATTTTCTGGTCTTTATTGCCGCTGATGTTTTTAAACAGGCCCGGTACAAAACGCTCGGTATGGCCCATTTTACCCAAAATTCTGCCGTCGGGGCTGGTAATGCCTTCAATAGCATACAGCGAACCGTTGGGGTTGTACGGCATTGCCATGGTGGGTTTGCCGTTTTCATCAACATACTGCGTTGCAACCTGCCCGTTGGCAAACAGTGCTTTAATTGTTTCTTCCGGCGCATAGAAGCGGCCTTCGCCGTGAGATACGGCAACGGAGTGAATTTCGCCCGGTTCAACGGCACTGAACCACGGAGATTTATTGGAAACAACGCGGGTGTTAACAATCTGCGAAACGTGGCGGCCGATATTATTGAAGGTAAGAGTCGGGCTGCCGGCAGACATTTCGCGGATTTCGCCATAAGGCACAAGGCCGAGTTTAACAAGTGCCTGGAAGCCGTTGCAGATGCCGAGCATCAAACCGTCGCGGTCATTAAGCAGGCGTTCGATAGCTTCTTTAATGCGCGGGTTGCGCAGCATGGTAGCAATAAACTTGCCGCTGCCGTCCGGTTCGTCACCGGCGCTGAAACCGCCCGGAAGCATTACAATCTGGGCATTGTCAATCATTTCAACCATTTTGGCAACGGATTCTTCTACTGCCTGCGGGGTAAGGTTGCGCACAATAAAGGTTTCAGCCACAGCACCGGCGTCTTCAAATGCACGGGCGCTGTCGTATTCGCAGTTAATGCCCGGGAATACCGGAATGAATACGCGCGGTTTGGCAATCGTTACCGGCGCAGTCAAAGGCAGTTCTGCCTTGTAAAGCGGCATGTCGATATCTTTATCGTCTTTTTCATCGGTTTTGGACGGGAAGATGCCTTCCAGCGGAGCGCTGTAAGCCTTTTCTGCTTCATCCATGGGGATAACGTCGTCATTAATGGCAATAACCTGTTTTTCAGAAGTATGGCCAAGCAGCATGTAGTCGAGCCCTTCAAACAGGTCTTCGGGTTCTGTGCCTTCTGCAAGTTCAAGCACCATGCCGCTGGGCTGCAAAGTAAACAGTCCGTCAGTATCGTTATATGGTTTAATAAATTCAAAACCAAGACTGTTGCCAAGGCACATTGTTGTTACAAGCGCTGCAATGCCGCCTTCTTTAACGGCTGCCGCAGCAGTAATTTTGCCCGCCAGAATGGCTTTATGCACTGCGGTAAGATTTGCTTTCAGCGCACCAAAATCCGGTACTTCCGTAGTTTCGCGCGGGCAGGAAAGGAATACAACCTTGCTGCCGGCATTTTTAAATTCTGCCGATACGGCTTTGTCGCCGTCGATAACGTCAACCGCGAAGGAAACAAGCGTCGGCGGAACGGTTTTATCCATAAAGGTGCCGCTCATGCTGTCTTTACCGCCGATAGCAGGCAGTTCCAAAGCGTCCAGCGCGGTAAATGCACCCAAAAGTGCTGCAAATGGCTGGCCCCAAAGCTCGGTATTATGCAGTTTGGGGAAATATTCCTGGCAGGTAAGGCGCAATTTTGCCGGGTCTGCACCAAGTGCAACAGCACGGGTTACAGATTCCACAACCGCATACAGTGCGCCGTGGAACGGACTCCAGCAGGCAACCTCCGGGTTGTATCCGCACGCCATAACGGATGCCGCCGTGGTTTTGCCGTGCAGCACGGGCAGCCTGCCAACCATACCTTCGGACGGAGTAAGCTGGCGTTTGCCGCCAAACGGCATCAGCACGGTGCCGCGGCCGATAGTGCTGTCAAAGCGTTCGGAAAGACCTTTCTGGCTGCAAACATTAAGGCGTCCGAGGTTAGCAAGCCATGCGTTTTTCAAACCGTTTGCCGCAGCAACTTCTTCCGGCAGTTTGTCAAATACGCATTCGCCTTCAACATTGCAAACTTTAACGTCTGCATGCTGGGCAACGCCGTTGGTATTCAAAAAGTCGCGGGAAAGGTCAACGATTTTATCGCCGCGCCAGTACATTACAAGCCTTCTGTTATCGCTAACCTGTCCGATAACGGTTGCTTCAAGGTTTTCCTCATCGGCAAAGGAAATAAATTTCTTAATATTTTCGGGAGCAATAACAAGCGCCATGCGTTCCTGAGATTCGGAAATGGCAAGTTCTGTACCGTCAAGTCCTTCGTATTTTTTCGGCACTTTGTCAAGGTCAATTACAAGGCCGTCGGCAAGTTCGCCGTTGGCAACGGATACGCCGCCTGCACCGTAGTCGTTGCAGCGTTTAATCATCGGCGTAACTTCCGGGTTGCGGAACAAACGCTGAATTTTGCGTTCTGTCGGCGGGTTGCCTTTCTGTACTTCCGCACCGCAGCTTGCCAGCGAATCAACGGTATGTTCCTTGGAAGAACCCGTTGCGCCGCCGCAGCCGTCACGGCCGGTTCTGCCGCCGAGCAGCACTAAAAGGTCGCCCGGTTCGGGCACTTCGCGTTTTACAAGGTTACGCGGAACAGCGCCAACAACAGCGCCTACTTCCATGCGTTTTGCCACGAATTTATCGTGATAGTATTCCTGTACATGTCCGGTTGCCAGGCCAATCTGGTTGCCGTAAGAGCTGTAGCCAGCTGCTGCGCCGATAGTAATTTTGCGCTGCGGCAGTTTACCGGGCAGAGTATCTTCCACCGGTACGCGCGGGTCGGCAGCGCCGGTTACGCGCATTGCCTGATATACATAGGCACGGCCGGAAAGCGGGTCGCGGATAGCGCCGCCGAGGCAGGTTGCAGCACCGCCGAACGGTTCAATTTCCGTCGGGTGGTTATGGGTTTCGTTTTTAAACAGCAGCAGCCATTCTTCGGTTTTGCCGTCAACTTCAATAGGCACAACAATGGTGCAGGCGTTAATTTCTTCCGATTCGTCCAAATCGTCCAGCTTGCCTTCGGCACGCAGTTTTTTCATGCCGATAACGGCAATGTCCATCAGGGTAACAGGGCGTTTGGTATCGGCGCCGTACACTTCGTCGCGCGCTTCCATATATTTGTCAAGGGCAGCCTGTACCGGCTGGGTGTAAAGCCCCGGCTCAATTTCAACATCTTCAATCTGCGTCATAAAAGTGGTATGGCGGCAGTGGTCAGACCAGTAAGTATCGAGCACTTTAATCTCGGTAATGGTCGGTTCACGGTGTTCTTCATTAAAATATTTCTGGCACCACAGCAAATCGTCAAGGCTCATGGCAAAGCCGTTGGCAGTACGGTAAGCCTCCATTTCTTCTTTGGTAAAGGTTAAAAAGCCTTCCACACTTTTAATTTTCTGCGGTTCTTCGCAGGCCTGCACTAAAGTCTGCGGTTTTTCCCAGGCAGCTTCGCGTGCTTCAATCGGGTTAATGCAGTAAGCCTTAATTTTAGCAAACTCATCATCACTGATTGTGCCGGACAAAATATAAACTTTGGCAGAAGATACCAGCGGGCGTTCTTTCTGCGTAATAAGCTGAATGCACTGAGCAGCAAAGTCTTCCCTCTGATTATACTGGCCCGGCAAAAATTCTACCGCAAAAGCACGGCAGCCTGCAGGTACTTCCAGTTCTTCTTCAACGGTATCAACCGGCGGTTCGGAAAGCACCAGCGCTTTGGCTGCGGCAAATTCCTCATCCGTTACGCCCATAACATCATAGCGGTTAATAACGCGGATACCGGTTAAGCCTTTCATACCGAGGTTGGTTTGCAAATCAGCCAAAAGGCCTCTTGCTTCAACGGCAAAAGCTTCTTTCTTTTCTACAAAAATGCGTCTGATTTCGTCCATTAAATCAGCCTCCCTGCTCAATTTTCAATAGTACTCGTTAATATAATTACGGCATTTGATAAACAACGCCTGCAAAAAACCGCTTTTGCGCGGATTATGAACTTTAATTTTTCCGGCACGCACCAGCTCTTCAAAGCTGAAAGTGCCGAAATACAGCTGCGTAAAGGCTGCGCTATCCATTGTAATTTCTTCGTTTTCAATGGTGCTGGCCTGAGTTAATGCGCCGTTTTGGGCAGTTATTTTTAAAAGCCCGTTATTCAGCGGCAAAAATTTGTCGGTAATTAAAAGCACCGCTGCGCCGCTCACATTCTGCGGCACCGGTAAAAGCTCCAGCGCTTTGCGGATATTAATGCAGCGCGCCATCATAAACGGTTTTAAACTGCCGCTGTATGTACTTCCGGCAAAATTAAGATACGCCAAGTTGCCGGGTTCTGCCAGCCATTCAAAATTAGCGGCATCACTTAAATGCCCTGCTGCATAACGCAGAAGCGCCGTTTGTGCCTCATGGCTGAGCGTAAGCAGCTCCTGCACTTTAAAAGTGCCTGCATCAAGCAAATACAGCATATAACCGGCAGGGCTGCCGCTTTCAAAAGCTATGGCAAGCATTACTTTTTCGGCTTTATAGCCGTTTAAAAGCTCCTGCCATTTTTCCCTGCTGCGTACTGCCATGCCGTTTAACTCCTGCCCGCAGGCTTCGTAAACAACGGCAAGCTTATCCACCCCTTCTGTAATATCTGCACAGCGGGTTATTTTTATATTATGCACCGGCGGCAGTTTTTTAAGTTCTGCCAGCGGCATCTGGTAATAATGGCGGTAATAGCAGTAATCAAAGCCATAGGGCTTATAAATTGCCGGGTTAATGGGCATTAAAAGCGCAAAAGCCGCTCCCTGCGCACGCAAAACGGTAAACGCCGTTTCCAGCAGCGGGCGCGTAAGGTGCTGCCCGCGGTATTCCGGCGCAGTTGCCACCCCTACAATATACGGCAGGCGCAATGTTTGCCCGCGCAGCGTAATTGCATACGGGTTCAAGTGCAGCATGCACGCTAATTTATCGCCGTCAAACCCGCCTATAACGCTGTTTTGCTTTAAACAGTACTCGCTAAAATACCATTCGTAAAACGGGTCTCCCTTTTTTTCAAAGCAGTAATCCCATAATTCTGCCGCCTGCGGCAAAAAAGCAGAGTTTAAAAGCCTGAAATCCATACAAACCTCTGTTATTTAAAAATAGTGGAATATTTTTTTACCATAAATTCCGGTTTATACGATTCTTTTGCCATGCGCAGGCCTTCGTGCCCCATATCTTCCTCGCGGTTAAGATAGGTAACGTCGCCCCACGCATTTTTGGCAAAATCACGGTTAATAACGGCATAAAGCCCGCGTATTTCCGGATTGGCCTTTTCTACATGCAAAACAGCAGTATCATCGTTAATTTTTTCGCCAAAGCTAAAGGCTTCAACCTTGCCGTCAATACGGATAACTCCGCCGCGCAGCTTTAAGGCTTCAAAATTATCAAGCGCTTCGTGGATAGCACATTTTTCGCATACCAGCGAAGGGTCGTCCGACATGCGGCGCTCGCACCACATATCGCCAAAAGCAAGACATTCTTCAATATTGCTTCTGTTCATTTCTTCGTAAACATAATCGGGATGCTCTTTTACAAAAGCATTGCAGTGGTTCTTTTTGCCATGGTATTTACGTCCGGCAAGCGTTGCCAGGTTCTGCTGCAAATACACATAGTCCCAGTTATCACGGTCATCGGTAATTTCCAAATCAGGGAACGCTTTTAACAGCCTTTCCCTGCCGTCATCATAAATGCCGTGTATTTCAAACGGTTTGCCGTTATGGTATTCTTTAATTTCTTTCATTAATAAAGGCAAATCTTCGTCTTTGCCGCCAAACGGCTGTAAAAAGAAGTCAACATCATTTCTTTTTACTTTTAGCACTAAAAAGCCGTGTGCTTCAGTCCAAAAAATATCATAGCAGGTCTGCCACATAAACAAATTGCCAAAAGCACATTCAGAGCCGCGGTAATAAGGACGCGACATGTAGCTTTCAAACAATGCCTTATCGGCAACCGAAATCTCTTTAAGTTCTAAAATAAAATGACCCCCAATTTCTTCTTATTAAATTATTATACCATATTGAGTGAAACTTTCTCAAAGTTTCTGTCACATTATTTATAAAATTCGCTGAAATAAACAAAAAACCTGCCGCATTTTTACGGCAGGCTGTATTTGTTTATTATTTTCTGTGATGTGCGTTGTAGCAGTCACGGCAGTAAACCGGACGGTCTTCGGAAGGTTTGAACGGAACTTCGGTTTCTTTGCCGCATTCAGCGCAAACCGCCGGATACATCTGGCGTTCCGGACGCTCGCTTACAATGCCAAGACGCTGTTTGCGTGCCTGACGGCATGCAGGACAGCGGCCCGGTTCGTTGGTAAAGCCTTTGGATTCATAAAATTCCTGTTCGGAAGCGGAAAAAACAAATTCTTTGCCACATTCCTTGCATACTAAAGTTTTGTCTTCTTTCATTGCTTATCAGCTCCTTACATTAATCATACCCCATGAGGACTTCATAGATTTGCCACGGCTTCGATAAAAATGCAAGCAGCATTAAAAAGAAGATATGAACCCTATATGAACCGGCTGAGATATACTATTTAAAGTATATCTTTTTAAAATACAAATGTCAATATATCATGGCTGTTTTTTACATTATTCTAATAAAATTTAACGCAAATAATATGTTTCATTGGTACATTCAAGTACAGTATTGTAGCCGCGCCATTTTGCCAGTGTGGTTGTACTGCAGTTACCAACGCTGAAATTCCATATTTTGTTTAAATCCACGCCCAAAAACAGGCACAGCAGCACGCGGATAATGCCGCCGTGCGAAACAACGGCAATATCTTTTTCGTCCATTTCCGCAAGGCAGCGCTTAAAAAACGGCTCTACGCGTGCGGCAACATCCGTAAAATTCTCGCCGCCCGGCACATGGCACAGCGCCGGATTTTTAAAAAATTCGTCAATCTGCCCAAGGCCGGCATCATTAATCTGGTTATAGGTAAGCCCTTCCCACTTGCCAAAAGCAATTTCCTTAATATCTTCAACCAGCTGCACTTCAAGCCCGTGTACAGCCGCCAGCGGTGCCGCCGTCTGCCGTGCGCGCGTTAAACTGCTGCTGTATACGGCATCAAGGCGGATAGTTTTAAAATGCTCTGCCAAAAGTTCAGCCTGCGCCAGTCCTTTTTCGTTCAGTTCAATATCGGTTTGCCCCTGAAAGCGGAAACTTTTGTTGGAATCGGTTTCCCCATGCCTGATTAAATATAGCCTGCCCATTATTATTTTGCCCCCTGTTTGCCTGCCTTAATTTCTTCTGCGTGCGAAAATTCTTTTACCTCAACGTGTACGCCTGCTTCGGCAAAAGTTTCCATTTCCTTATAAGCCTTAATACCTGCGTCCAAAAGGCTGAGCGCAAGTATTGCGCCTTCGCCGCGGCATATTTTAATATCAAGCCTCAGCGGCGCGGAAAGCCCCAATTTTTGCAGCAGTTCTTCCATGCCCGCTTCTGCGGATACATGCCCGGCAAAAATGTAATCTGCCGCAGCAACATTATATTTTACTGCCGCAAGTGCTGCAAGGCACGTTGCTGCGCCGTCAAGCATTACCGGCACTTTTAAAGCCGCAGCCTGCAAAACTGCGCCTGCCATGGCGGCAATGGTTCTGCTGCCAAGCTGATTTAAAAAATCATAACCGTCAGCTTCAAAATTTTCTGCATTATATTGCGGCACGCTGCTGTCAACGCAGCCAAGTGCCAGCATCTGCTGGCCGCCGTTTGTTCCTATTGCTTCTTTTGCCAGAAGCGCACCTTCAAGCAGTGCTTCTTCAATGCTTTCAGCCGTTACCAAAAAAGTCTGGCTTTTAACGCCGGAATTTTCCGTAAGCACGCAGGCAGGTTTCGTGCCCTGCATATATTCTGCCGCTGTGCGGGCATCGTCAGTCCAGAAAAGCACTGTTTTGCAAGGAAAATTTACGTCATTTTTATCTGCGCTGCCGTAAATTGCCACATAGCGCGTAGCCATTTCTTCAAGCTTTGCCAGTGAACCGACAGGTTTAATTAAATTATCAAAACGCTCCTGCGCTTTTGCCACTATCGTTTTATCAACAGGCTGCACCGTGCCAGCCAAAACATCTATTTCCATTTTGCACCATCCTTAAAACAAACTAAATATGCTGTGGTAAGTATAAAAGCCAAGCACCAAAAAGCGTCCGCCAATTACCAGCGTAAGCAGGTACAGCACATTGCCGCACTCCGTCAGCGCGCCGTAGGTGTCACCCGTCAGCCCGCCCAGCTGGCTTTGCAAAAATTTGGCAATGCCAAACACCAGCACAAAAGTAACTGCCATCACCAGCAGGTAATGCACGCCGCACAGCGCCGTTATGCCAATGCCAAGCGCCAGCGCGATAACCGTGTAGCTTTTTTTAGCGTACATGGTAAACATATGCCCAATGCCGGTTTTGCGCGCGTAGGGAAAGTTAACGATAAAAATTACCATAAAAGTGCGCGTTGCCACGCTCATGGCAATCAGCGCCGGCATCAAGAGCTGTGGGTAAATGGCAAGGTACGCCGATACCTTCAGTAAAATAAGCACTATTACAGCCAGTACGGCGTTGGAGCCTACGTGGCTGTCTTTCATAATTTCCAGCATGCGTTCGCGGCTGCGCGCCGAAAAAACGCCGTCGGAGGTATCCATAAAACCGTCGTACATAAGCCCGCCAGTAATAATAATTTCCGCTAAAATCAAAAGCGCGGCACGCATAAAATCAGGCGCGGCAACCATTACCAAAGCGTAATTAACTGCACCCAAAAACGCTCCTATAACCAGCCCCACCAAGGGAAAATACGGCACACTGCGCGAAAAATCTTCGTCACGCCAGTCCGTGCGGTGGCTGAAACGGATGCGCGTTAAAAATTCCAGGCAGGTAATAAAATCACGCATTATGCTCACCTGCGGTTAAGTTTTTGTATAAATCAAGCGCCGACTGCAAAATTACAATGGCCAGCGAAGCGCCCGTACCTTCGCCGAGGCGCATGCCTGCATCGACAATAGGTTTTAAATTTAAAATTTCCAGCATTTTGGCGTGTGAAATTTCCGCCGATAAATGCGAGCAGAACATATAATCCGCGCAGGCAGGCTCAATGCCGTAAGCGAGCAGTGCCGCAGCTGTTGCGTTCACGCCGTCAACCATGGTCGGTACGCGGCGGCGTGCGCCTTCAATAATCATACCGGCAAGCCCGGCGTGGTCATACCCGCCAACTTTGCATAAAATATCCATGGCATTTCCCAGTTCAGGCTTGTTTACTGTCAAACCGTCCGCAACAACCTGGCGTTTAACCTTCATGCGTTCATCGTTAATACCGGTGCCGCGCCCAACGGTCAGCTCCGGCGCAAGGCCTGTAAATGCCGATACGATAGCAGCGGTGGAAGTTGTGTTGCCGATGCCCATTTCTGCCGTTACCAGCATGTTGTAGCCTTTATCAATGCACTCACCGGCAACCTTCATGCCGCGCTCCAATGCCATTTCGGCCTGTTCGCGCGTCATGGCAGGGCCTTTGGTAAAATCTTCCGTGCCCCAGGCAACCTTTTCATTGCGCACTTTCGGCAAATGGCTCAAATCAAAAGTTGTGCCCATGTCAACAACAAACACATCCGCACCGGCGTGGCGCGCCATTACGTTGGCACCGGCAGTGCCGCGCATATAGCCGTTAATCATCTGCATGGTAACTTCCTGCGGATAAGCGCTGACGCCGTATTTGGCAATGCCGTGGTCGCCGCACATTAAAAGCATGGCGCTTTTAATTTTGCCGTCAAAATCGGGCGTTCCGCAAATAGCGGCGTATTTTTCAACCATTTTTTCAACCTTACCAAGCTGATACGGAACTTCGTCCACAGCCTGCCAGTTTTTATGCACAATTTCTGCCGCTTCCTTGTTCAGCGGCGGAATTATAATATCCTGCATTTTACTCCTCCTCAAATTTAAAAGCCAGTTTTTTCATATCAACTGCCTGCCCTGCCACGCAGTAAAATACGCTGTCGACGGCATTTGCTACCTGCTGGTTCACCCAGCCTGCAATGTCGCGGTATTCGCGTGCCATGGCGTTTTCCGGCACAATGCCCGCGCCAACTTCGTTAGTTACAAACACCGTAATTTTGCCGCTTGCTTTAGCTGCTTCAATAAGTTTGGCAATTTCTGCCTTAACAACCTGCGCTTTTTCTTCCGTTGTGCCCTGCGGTGCGTTTTTGCCGTACAATAAATTACTCATGTAAAGCGTAAGGCAGTCAAACAGCACTGCATCAGCCTCTCGCGCCGCTTCGCATAAAACCTCGTGCGCATTATAGGGGGCTTCAAAATTTATCCAGCGCGTCCTGGGGCGGCGCGCTTTATGCAAACGTACACGTTCAGCCATTTCTTCGTCCAGAATTTCGGCGGTAGCAATATAAGCGCATTTTGCGCCGTAATGCAGCACATATTTTTCGGCAAATTCGCTTTTGCCGCTGCGTGCTCCGCCGGTTACCAAAACAATTTTAGCCGGCATACAAAAACTCCTTTCTATAAACAAAAAATCCCCTTTATAACAAAGAGGATATACTTCAAAAACGATATGCAAATACCCGCCTATCCCCCGTAGGCTGTGATACTCGTAACAGGCAGGTCTCCTGGCTCAGGTTCATCGCCGTACTGCGCCTTCCCAAAGCATCGCTTCAGTGACATCTTGCAGACAGCTCACCATTACAGTAGCGGGACTGCGCCGGATTTACACCGGCTTCCCTATTAAGATTGCGGGGTTAACCGCCTCACCTGTTGATTTTTTTCCGTTAAATTATATTCTATGCATTTCAAAAAAATCCTGCTTATGCAGATAAAAAATTAACGGCAGCCGTTAAGCCGCCGTTTAAACGCTTTATAAATTTATTTAAGGCTGTTTTTGTAATCCTCAAGGAACTGGGCAAGGCCTTTATCGGTAAGCGGATGCAGAAGCATCTCTTTTAAAACCTTGGTAGGAATGGTTGCAATATCCGCACCGGCGAGCATAACTTTTTCAACATGCTCCATATTGCGGATGCTGGCGGCAATAATCTGCGTATCGAGATTGTACTGGCGGAAAACCTTAACCATGTTTTCTACCAGTGCCACGCCGTTTTCGCCAATATCGTCCAAACGGCCGATAAACGGGCTTACATAGGTTGCACCGGCACGCGCTGCCATAAGTGCCTGCGGCAGGCTGAACACCAGAGTTACATTGGTTTTAATGCCTTCTTTGGCAAGAATTTTAACTGCTTTTAAGCCTTCGGCAATGCACGGAATTTTTACAACAACCTTGTCGGAAATTTTCATCAGCCTGCGCGCTTCGGCAACCATGCCTTCGCAGTCAGTGCTGATAACTTCGGCGCTTACAGGCCCATCAACAAGGCTGCAAATTTCGGGAATAACTTCGGCCTGAGTTCTGCCGCTTTTGGCAATCAGGCTGGGGTTAGTGGTAACGCCGTATACAACGCCAAGCGCTGCCATTTCTGCAATTTCCGCTACATTAGCAGTATCCATAAAAATCTTCACAATTCATACCTCTTTCATATTGTAATTTTTGTTAATAAATTTATTAATATGAATCGCCTATTTAAACGCCAATTTAAGGAACGTAGATTTTGCTCATTATTAAAGCGCAAAATCTGCATAGCTTCGCTGGCACATTTATCGGCTTTGCTTTCAGCCTGTCACTAAATGGCGACTCACTTAAAACAGTACCGTCTGGTCGCTTCCGGGAGGTAAAAAAACATCATGCCCCCTGCCCTTGCGGTTTTTATTATTTACCCAGGTGCCGCATTTCGGGCACTGCATTTCTGCCGCAGGCAAAGCCCATGCAAGCTGCCTGCCGCATTTTGGGCAAATAAAAAGCACCTGCATATTTGCTCCGGGCTGATATTTTTTCATACTCCGTCAACTCCTTTGCGGCCTTACCTGTTTATTATACACTATCGCAGAATTTTTTGCAGATTTTGTTGCAAGTTTTATGGACAAACAACGTAAAATTTTATATGCTATTATTAAATAAAGTTTAAAAGGTGGTTACACTATGTCACTGCAAAAAGAATTTGAAGCGCTTGGCTGTTGGAGCGCACCTACCGAAGAAGAACACATCAGCGTTTACGGGCTTGATTTTGATAACTGCTATATTATTTTTACCGACCTTGACGGCAAAACACCGGTTGACGCAAAAGCGCCAGTTGTTGCCGCCTGCTACGATGACCGCGACGCTTTTATGTGGGGCAAGGAGTTGAAAGATTTTGCTGCTTTAAAAGCACTGCGCACCGCCCACGCGGATGATAATGATTTTATTGCTGCCGTTGAAAATTACACGCTGCCGAAGGAATGAAAATTTAGAATTACACGGTATAATATAACTAAAACATTAAATTAATAATCATTCAAACTGACTGTCAAAATATTTAGTTATCAAACAGCAAATTATATCCGCCATCCGGTTATTTTTAATTTATCAATACAAATAAAAAGAACTGCCTGACTGCCAACTCAAAAATTTTCCGCAATAATTTTAGTATCATAACAGTTCAAAGCACTTATTCACTACGTTCAAAAAGTGTTTTGAACTGTTATTTTTTATTAAATATTGCAATTTTTAAATGTTGACTGTTAGGCAGTCTGTCTTTATTCATTGACATTCCAGTTTAAATTACAGCACTAAATGTTTACCTCTGCCGCAATGCTAATTTTTAAAATAATATCATAACACCCATGCGGGAATGTAATATAAATTATCAGATGCCGGTAATAAATCGTCAATTAAGCACACTATACCGCCTGCACCGATGTTTATTTTAGCATCTGCGCTGACAGGTTCCAGTATCGCAAACGTTTTAACTGCTTTACTGGGGTACGCGCTCTTTTTAATGGCTATTGGGTATGCCGTACCATTCTGCCAGATGATCAGTTCTATTTCCTTGCCGTTAAAATTGCGCAGGTAGTACAACGGCGGCACTATACCTTTGTTGGCATAGCTTTTGTAGATTTCCGTTACAACCCACGTTTCAAAAAATTCACTGCTAGCCGCGCCTGCCTCCAAGGCATCGGCGTTAAGCCAGCGCGTTAAATATGCCGCAAGGCCGGTATCAAAAAAGTACAATTTTGGCGCTTTTACAATGTATTTTGCTCCCGGCGGCATAAATGGTTGAAGCAAATAAATTATTCCTGCCGCTTCTAATGTCTTTATCCATTGCTTTGCCGTCGGTGCAGATATTTCTGCCGCTTTGGCAAGTTCTGCGTAGTTTATCATTTTGCCTGTCTGCCCCGCAGCGGCACACAAAAGCGGAAGTATACCATTTCGTCATTTATTTGTAATAATTTCATTACATCGCGCTGCAAAAAGGTTTGTACGTAGCTGGCGTAATAGCTTTGCCAGTCCTGCTCACCGCCGTTGTACATGGCTGGCATACTGCCCTGCCAGATAAGTTTGTATATTTCTTTAAGGCTTTGCTTTTTGGCGCGGTTTATGCGGTCAAAAAGCAAAGCCACTTCGGGCAGGAAGGGTTCGGTGTTATCCGTTCCGTTAATTTCATTAGCGCTTAAGCCCTGCAAGTCAATAATGCCGACTCTGCCTGCAAGGCTTTCCGTAACGCCCTGCATTAACGGCAGACGCTGCGAGCCAGTAAGCCAAATATCGCCATTTTTTGCTCCGTTATCGGCATATATTTTAATGTAATTTAACAACTGCGGCGCGTACTGAATTTCGTCAATTAATAACGGAGGCGTATAACGCTGCAAAAACAACGCCGGATCGCTTAACGCCAAACTGCGTACAGCAAGGTCATCAAGCGTAACGTAAGTACGCCCACTACCCTGCGCTAAGTGCTTTAATAGCGTCGTCTTGCCCACTTGCCGCGCGCCCGTAAGCAGCAGCACCTTAAACTGCTTCGATATTCTATTGATTGTTTGTTCAATATTGCGTGTGATGTACATGATGCCTCAAAACAAATTTGTTATCAACTTTTTATACCAAAAATTTTATAAATATCAGTTGCCGCCAACAATGACCCAATAATAATGACTATACCACAAAATATAGTTTTTAAATCAGGTATTATATTTAACAAAAACATACTAAATAATATTGCCCACGAAGAATAGGTTATATTTAATGGCATAGCTTTTGACGCACCTAATTTTATTATTGCCTTATAATAAAATAAATAAGAAATCGTACCAAAAAATGCAGCTACAATAATATATTTTAACTCCATAGTATTAAACATTTTAAAAGTCAGTTCTGTATTTTTTACTAAAAATACTATTATAAATAAATACACTATTGATGATGTAAACTGTCTAATTTGCAACGCCTGTTCATTGCCAACTTCTGGCCCTTTCATTCCATATGCACAAATAACAGCTTCAGATGCCCATCCTAAACAACACAAAATTGCACTTATAAAACCTATGGTAAAATCACTATAAATATAATTCTGTCCACTATATCCCAAAGCAATCACACCAACAGTCGCCAATATTAATCCAGCAATTTGTACCATATTCATTTTTTCCTTTAAAAAAATATGAGCTAAAAAAGCTCCTAATGCCGGATACATAGAAGATATAACAGCAGTATATCCAGGACCTATATTTTTTATTGCTATCAAATAACATGACATTCCTATTGGTCCACCAAAAATTGCAGCAAAAATAATGTATTTACCAGCTTTGGATTTTATCGCGTAAAAAAACAATTTATACTGTTTTTTTGAAATCATATAAATAGTAAGCCAAAAAGCAGATGATAAATCATGCCAGAATGTACTAATAAATGGAGCAAAATAAATTATATCAGGACCTTCATTAAATACAGGCATTGACAAAGCAATTCCTAAAATAACTGTATCCAAGCCCCAAAAAATTCCCGACATTAAACCTGTTATCATAAACAATCCTCTAATTTATTCCATTAATAATAATATCTGAATAATTCTTGGCATAATTATATTGTTTTCTGGCGTATTCGCCAAAATCAACTCCAAGCTGATGTTTATATTCGCACCAATTACTCCACAAAAGTCCACCACAAGCTATATAACAATATATTTTTAATCTTCTTTTTATATCGCAGTTATTTTCAAAATAAATATCTATTAAATCATCTATATCAGTTTTATCATATCCTGCATATATGCAAAACATTGCTATATCAAGGTCAGGATCCTGCATTCCTGCATATTCCCAATCTATTAAGTATACATCTTTATCAGTTAATAAAAAATTATCAGGAACTGCATCTATATGAGTAAGCACATATTCATTTTTATTTCTATCAATAAATTTTTCCAAAGAAAAAACTTTATATTTTGTTTCTTCATAATCGTCATAAACTGATTTATTTCTTTTCCATAAATTTTCATAAAAATTAATCTGTTCAAATAGTTTAAATTCATGTTTTACTTTAATTTTTCTATTATGAAAATTTCTTAATTTAGACATACATAAAAATAAATCATTTTTTGACCACGGATTACACACTCGTGCTCCATCAATAAATTCTGTAATTTTATAACCAGTTGAAGAATTTATATATTTTACTTTATCACTTATTTTCATATTACCAATAGCTTTATAATTTTCTGCTTCATAAAACCTATTAATAAGTAAATCCGTACCTTCACCAGGAACACGCATAATATATTTACAGCCATTACAAGAAAATTCAAACGACTTATTGGTCATGCCGAATTTTAAAACTTTAATATCGTTTATATCACTAATATCGCAGTTAAAAGTACTGCAAATAACATCCAAAATATCAGAATTTATATTTTTTAAACATTCCTTATCAAATTGCTGCAATTCTTTTAAACTGTCAAATTCATAAATAATACCATCGTCATATTTTTTGATGTATAACGGTAATTCTTCAATATGACGCATATATACATTTTCCCATAATTCATTTTTTGTAGTTTCTTTCTTGTACTCTTCTTTTAAAATTTCTACAAACTTTTTAGAAAATGCTTTGTCAAAATAAACATAACCAAGCATATACCATTGATTTTTACCGCCAATATTGACACTAGTTATGCAGCCATTTTCATCAAAATCTAAACAATACTCTTTCGTTTCTCCTTTAGAAAATACAGCAGAATAATATGCCTTTTCTACATACTGCTCAAAAACATTTTCTGTAAAATAATTGTCTGAAGAGCAAATATAAGTATTAGAAAGTTTATCCAACACACACATTAACGATGACGTATTATTATATCTATAATAATCTTCATTAACTACAATTTTCACGCCAAATTTTTCTTCAAGATAAAAGAATTGTTCTTTCAAATAACCTACTACAACAGTAATATCATCTATCCCAGCTTCTTGAAGCTGACGAATTTGCCTTTCAATAAGATGTTCACCTTTTACAACTAACAAACCTTTTGGTCTTTCATAAGAAAGCGGCACAAACCTCGATGACATACCGGCTGCCAAAATTATAGCATTGTCGACTTTATTGAATACATCTTTCAGCAACATTATCACATCCTCAAATTGTTAAAGAAATGTACTAACTTTTTTTCAATATTTTCAGGCATAAACTTATTCATATACAAAAATGTCTCACGCTTAAATTCATTATAAAATTTTTTGTCGTTCGACAGTTTAAACATATATTTCGCCATACATTCATAATCTCCAACTTCACAAATCAACTTGCTCTTAATTCCTGATAAAATTTCCTCTATGCCAAATCCACAATTTGTCACAACTACAGGCTTTGAAAATAATAACGCTTCGAGTACAACCATAGCAACTCCCTCTAATTTACTGGAATGTACTAAAGCATAACAAGCTGTATAATAATTTTCAATATCATTAACATTACCACATAAAACAACTTGCTCTTGTAAATTAAACTTTTCTATTAAATCTTCTATATATTTTCTATTTGGTCCATCACCTAACAAAAGTAACTTAGGTTTGTATTCATATTTCTCTCTCAATAAATTTAATGCTTTAAAAAGAGTTAAATGATCCTTTGGCTGCATCAATAATGCTGCCATAATCCAAAAATCACCGTACTTTTCTTTTAGCTTATTAACTTTATCATAATTTATTTTTCTTTCTAAAATAAATGTAGGATTAGGAATTTTAAATATATTTAGTTTTACAAAAGAATTATAGATAAGTGTTTCTTCTTGTACTTTATCAACTATAACTACTAAATTTTTTAAATCTCTGTATAAATTTAAGTAACCATCGTTAGTTAATAAATATTGATACAAAGCTCCATGTAACCATCCAATTTTATATTTAGCATTTATAAAGTTTTTAACAACATAAGTTAAATCATTCCAATGTCCAGAAAAAGCTATCACAATATCATATTTTTCTTTATTGTGTTCAAATATACGTTTAAAACAAATATATAAACTAAGAATTAAATAAATAACAGGATAAGCGAATCTCCCCCACCAATAGCGTTTTACCCCCCCACAATACTTTTCGGGACAAAGCCATGAATTTAAACTTTTGCGATAGATATTACATTCTGTTGGAATATCTACTTCTTTTTCAGTACTTTTCGATAAATTATAAATATCAACATGATATCCTAATTTTAATAATATTCTAATATATGCTATTCCAACACTTGTTATTCCACCAAAACCAATCCCATCAAAAACCATCGCTATTTTCATTATAAATTCACCTTCTACTTTGCACTATCTTTAAAATATATTTAAATTCGTCTGTATCTTTAAATATAAAATACCAAATTAAATTTGAAATTATTAA
>UMGZ01067443.1_pt1 | contig 71730 bp, 63 predicted proteins | sample 1965421 | NCBI WGS metagenome assembly UMGZ01 (sample SAMEA4836087, study PRJEB28245) | human gut metagenome | biome: gut microbiome; material: fecal sample | place: Denmark | collected 2008
TAATTAATTTTATTATTTAGTATTAATTGCTGTATTTTTAATCACTGTTCTCCTATACTTCAGAGAAAATACTATATGAAATTTGTAATTCTATGATGTGTGTGCTAAACTTTCTTTATTATTCATAAATTCATAAAAAATTCCTTCTGTTTTTTATGAATGCAGCCGATGAACTACATTATTATATCATTGGATGAATTTTTCTTTTATCTAAAGATTTAATATTAGCAGCATAGCTGGTGATGTAGTTCTTTCGCTCTTCGTCACTCAGAATCTCTGCCACAACGCATAATACATCAATTTTTTATTTTTAAAATTTGTGTTTTTTATAAGCCTTCCTTATTTAATTCATTGACCGGATGTCAGTTTTAAGCCGATAATGCCTGTTAAAAGCATTGCCACAAAAAATAAACGCACCAGCGTAACCGGTTCCTTAAACAAAATAACGCCCACTATAACGGCGCCCAGCGCGCCAATGCCAGTCCAGATAGCATAAGCCGTGCCCATTGGCAGCGATTTAACCGCGTGCGCCAGAAACCAGAAACTGAAACCCATGCCGATAAAGGTTAAAACCGTAAACATTACATTGGTAAATCCGTGCGAATACTTTAAACAGGTAGACCATACAACCTCAAAAATACCCGCTATAAATAAATCGAACCATGCCATAAATTAAAAACCTCCTTAAAAATGCGGTTAAAACAAAAAATGCCCTTATTTATGCATCTTCTAAGGCCTGCGATACATAAATAAAGGCACCTGCTTAACCGGCGTTAAACAGATTGATGTAAGTATAGCACATTAAAAATTTTTTGGCAATATCAGTTTAAAAGGCGCAAACCATATGGTCTGCGCCCTTTTTCTTTCCCTTATTTATAACTATTTTATAATATCTCTAATCTGTCTGTGTTTCCCTTATTTTACGGCTGCTTTATTTTACTGCTTCCGCTACAAGCCTGCCCATTTCGGCAGTGCTTACTCTCTTCAGGCCTTCTGCCCAAAGGTCAGGCGTGCGGTAACCTGCTTCCAGCACTTCGTCAACGGCGCGTTCCACTGCGTCTGCCGCTGCGTCCTGGTTCAGCGAATAACGCAGCATCATGGCAACGCTTAAAATGGTAGCCAGCGGGTTGGCTATGCCCTGTCCAGCAATATCAGGCGCACTGCCGTGGATAGGCTCATACATGCCTGCGCCGTCACCGAGGCTTGCACTCGGCAGCAAGCCGATACTGCCGGCAATGGTGCTGGCTTCGTCACTTAAAATATCACCGAAAATATTATTGGTTAAAACAACGTCAAACTGTTTCGGGTTCAGTACCAGCTGCATGGCGCAGTTATCTACATAAAAATGGTTCAGTTCAACATCGGGGTATTCCTTGTCGCGCATTTCGGTAACAATTTTGCGCCACATGCGGCTGCTGCCCAGCACGTTGGCTTTATCAACGCTGGTTACCTTGCCGCTGCGTTTGCGCGCCGCTTCAAAGGCAAAACGGGCAATGCGCTCTACTTCCGGGCGGGTGTACATTTCAATGTCGCTTGCTTCTTCCACGCCGTCGGCGTTAAGATGTGCTTCGTTGTGCGTGCCAAAGTAAATGCCGCCGGTCAGTTCGCGTACAATTAAAAGGTCAGCACCTTCGGCACGTTCGGTTTTCAGCGGGCTGAGATGCGCCGTATATTTGGAAACCTTCATCGGACGCAGGTTGCAGTACAGCCCCAAGCCTTTTCGGATGTTTAAAAGTCCTTTTTCCGGGCGGATGGAAGGGTCAACATTATCCCATTTCGGGCCGCCTACCGCACCCAGAAGCACTGCGTCGCTTGCTTTGGCGCTTGCCAGTGTTTCTTCCGGCAGCGGCGTGCCGAAAGCATCAATAGCCGCGCCGCCAATCAGTTTTTTATCGTATTCAACGGTAAAGTTATATTTTTTAGCCGCTGCGTCCAGCACTTCAACGGCAGCGTCAACAATTTCCACGCCGATACCGTCGCCCGGCAGTAAAGTTATCTTCATATTATTGTTCTCCTTTAAGGTAGTTAATCAGCCCGCCGCAGTCGGCAATTTTCTGAATAAATTCCGGCAGCGGTTTTGTTTTAATGGTAATGTTTTTATTAACAATTTTAATTTCGCCTTTGGCCATATCCACGTCAAGCTCGTCACCGGTTTCAATTTTTTCCACGTCGGTGCCAATTTCCAGCACCGGCAGGCCGATATTAATGGCGTTGCGGTAAAAAATACGCGCAAAACTGTCGGCAATAATGCACTTAACGCCTTTAACCTTCAGCACCACGGGCGCGTGCTCGCGGCTGGAACCGCAGCCGAAGTTTTTGCCTGCCACAACAATGTCGCCCGGCTTTACGTTGGCGGCAAAATTAACGGTTAAATTTTCTTTGGAATCTTCCATGGCATGTTCTGCCAGTTCATTAAAATCGCTGATATTCAAATATCTTGCCGGAATGATAACATCCGTATCTACATGGTCGCCATAACGCCAAACTTTACTCATTTCATTACCTCCTCGGGGCTGGTAATATAACCGGTTACTGCGCTTGCAGCCGCCGTGTACGGGCTTGCCAGGTAAACTTCGCTGTCTACATGGCCCATACGCCCGCGGAAGTTGCGGTTGGTTGTGGAAACAGCTCTTTCGCCCGCAGCCAGAATACCCATATACCCGCCAAGGCACGGCCCGCAGGTCGGGGTGGAAACCGCCGCACCGGCATCAATAAAGGTATCAATATAGCCAAGTTTCATGGCTTCTTTATAAATTTCCTGCGTTGCAGGGATGATAATGCAGCGTACGGAAGGATGAACCTTGCGTCCCTTCAGCACTTCCGCAGCCTGCGCCAAATCTTCAAGGCGTCCGTTCGTGCAGCTGCCAACAACAACCTGGTCGATTTTAATATCGCGCCCTTCTGCTGCCGGATGCGTATTTTCCGGCAGGTGCGGGTAAGCAACAACAGGCACAAGTTTATCAAGTTCAATTTTAATTTCGCGCACATAGCTTGCGTCGGCGTCAGCTTCAACGCCCTGCCAGTCACGGTCTACGCGTCCTTTAAGGTAGGCTTTTGTTTTTTCGTCCACCGGGAAAATGCCGTTTTTGGCGCCTGCTTCAATCGCCATGTTGCAAATGGTAAAGCGGTCTGCCATCTCAAGTTCAGCCACGCCGTCGCCGCAGAATTCCAACGACTGGTAACGCGCGCCGTCTACGCCAATCATGCCGATTAAAGTTAAAATAACGTCTTTGCCTTTTACAAAACGCGGCAGCTTGCCGGTAAGTTCAACCTTAATGGCAGCCGGTACTTTAAACCAGCTGGTGCCGCTCGCCATAGCGCAGCCGATATCCGTAGAACCCATGCCGGTAGAAAGCGCATTCACCGCGCCGTAAGTGCAGGTGTGCGAATCCGCGCCGATAACAATTTCGCCCGGCGCAACAAGCCCATTGTCCGGCAGCAGGGTATGCTCAATGCCCATACGGCCAACTTCAAAATAGTTTTTAATTTCGTTTTCGCGTGCAAAATCACGCATGGTTTTGCACATTGCAGCCGCTTTAATATCCTTGCAGGGAGAAAAATGGTCGGGCACAAGCGCAATTTTAGTTTTATCAAAAACCGGTTTGCCTATTTTTTTGAACTCGTTAATAGCCGGCGGTCCGGTAATATCGTTAGCCAGCACCAAATCCACCTGCGATACCAAAAGGTCGCCTGCCGATACTTCGGGGCGCCCGGCATGCCTTGCCAGTATCTTTTCCGTCATTGTCATACCCATAATTAACTGCCTCCTGTATTTTTTACTCCATAAAGCTAAATAAAAAACCCCTGCCTGCACTAATGCAGACAGGGGCGATTATTAACCGCGGTACCACCCTGATTGGGGCTTCATTATGCTTAACGCTGCTCTGCGTCGCTTCCTACTCCGTTCAAAAGCGCGGCTCCCAGGCGAGCCTTTGCTGCTTTGCCGCTGCGGCTTGCACCATCCGCCGCTTCTCTTTGCCGGTTTTAACAGCCTGTTCCCGTTCTTCGCCTTTAATCATTACATAATTGCTGTTATGTTTTTGTTGCCTTTACATTATCTCAATATTTTTTTGTAATGTCAAGCCTTTTTGTATTACTTTTTAAGAAGATAATAAATTTTGTACTTTATTTAACAAAATGCTGGACTAAATGCCAAAAATAGCATATTCTATTATTTAACAAATAAACGGAAAAGCAGGGGTGGCAGCATGAAACTGTTGAAAGACAAAATTATGAGCGAAGGCATTGTGCTTAATGATGCCATACTTAAAGTAGATTCCTTTTTAAACCATCAGATTGACCCGGAGCTGATGGTAGCTATCGGCAAAGAATTTGCGGAAAGATTTAAAGAATGCAAAATCGATAAAGTTTTCACCATTGAATCTTCCGGGATTGCCTGCGCATTAACAACCGCACTGTGCCTGCATGTACCGGTAGTTTTTGCCCGCAAGCAAAAATCGGAACTTATGAGCAGCCCGGCCTACACCACCAAAGTTTACAGCTTCACCAAAAAAGTTACCAGCGATGTAAGCGTCCTCAAAAAATTTCTGCACGAAGGCGAAACCGTGCTTATTGTTGATGACTTTCTGGCAAACGGCGAAGCAGCGCTCGGCCTTGCCGATATTGCCCATCAGGCAGGCTGCAAAGTTGCAGGCATCGGCATTGTAATCGAAAAATCCTTCCAGCCGGGCCATCAGCGCATTGTTGACGCCGGTTACCATCTGGAATCGCTGGCGCGCATAAAAGCCTTTAAAGACGGCAAAGTTGTATTTGAAGAAGACTGATTTATACGCCTGTTTAACGCACCGTGCTGTTTTACGCGGTGCGTTTTTTGTATGCGCTTTTTGCATAATTTTTTATAAAATAAATGGCAAAAACGTAACGTGGCTGGAAGAAGTTACCGACGAACAATATTATGCTGAATAACAAAAACAGGACAGTTTTAAGCTGTCCTGTTTTTTTACTGTCTACCTTTAAGATACTCCTTAAAATACTCCAAAAACTTCGCCGCCGCTCCCGAAAGGGAATGGAAGCGCTTCCACGCCAAAACGGAAGTAAACGCAAGCTCCGGCTCCAGCGGGCGGATGATTTATTAATTTTACTTATATAATAAAAAACTTCCGCAGGCATTACCTGCGGAAGCCGTTATTTTTACAGTTTATTTAACAACCAGAACCGGAACTTTAGCGTTGCGCACAACATAGCCGTATACGCTTTCCCTGATTTTTGACATACCCTGCGTTTTTCAGCCTTAATCAAGCCCCAGCCAGTTTTTAATTTTAGCGTCTGTCAAATCCTTCGTTGCGTCAAAACATTCTTTAACATCTGCCCCGGGGCAGATGGAACGGATATCGCGCGTGCTGTTTTTAGGGCCGCTGCCGCCGTGCGTGCAGAATGGATATACCGTTTTACCTTTAAAATCGTAGCTTTCCATAAAGGTTTTAATAAGCTGCGGGCAGGTAAACCACCAGATTGGAAAACCTACAAGCACAACATTATAATCTTCAAAGCCCTGCACCTTATCATTAAGCGCCGGTTTTTCGTTTTTAAGCTGTTCCCATTTGGCAACGGCAACCGCGGCAACATAACTTGCCGGATACTCTTTAGTGGGAACTATTTCGTGCAGTGCGCCGCCTGCTGCTTTGGCAATTTTCTGCGCTGCGGCTTTGATGTGCCCTGTTTTGGAATAATATGCCACTAAAATTTTATCTGCCATTTTTCTCTCCTCCGTCCGTAAAAACATCTGCCCTAAGGCAGTTTATGCTTCATAATAATAGCTGCGCTTTGCGGTAAGCAGCACCAAAATAAACATTACGCCCGTAAAAACAGCGTATCCTGCGGTAAGCTCCAACAGCGAAAAATACTGGGCAATGCGGCTTACCAGAAGGTTTGGCAGTGCCGCGCCGCCGTAGGCAACAACGTAAATTAAAGATAATACGCCCGCCCTTTCTTGCAGGCTTGTGCCTTCCACAATTCCGGCCATGCTGACGGTAAAAGCAGCGCCGTCCGCAATGCCTGCCATTACGTTAAACGCCAGAAACAGGCTTAGCGAATGGCTGTAAATGGCATATACCACGCCCGCAACGGCTATAAAAAAGGCCAGCATGGAAAAACGCTGCAGCAAAAATTTATCGCGCCCGCGCGAAAGCGCCGCACCAAACGCAACCGGCGCAATGAACGATACAAAGGTAAGCGAGGCAACAAAAGTGCTTTGTACGCCCAGCTCCTGTATGCCGATAGCAGCGCTGTACGACTGGTAAAAACCGCCTACCGCCCAGGTACCGGCAAAAGCGCATGCCGCCGCAGGCAAAAGCTTTTTAACGCGCGGCGTAATTTTAAGCTGCGGCTTAAGGCTGCGCCACGCACCGCTTTGTTTGCTGGTAATTGTTTCCGTACTGGCAAAAACCAACGCGCCGCAGCACAACAAAAGTGCCGCCACAATTACAAACACCATGCCAATCGCATCGCTGAACATATTAAACACGCCGCTGCCCATTGCGCCAAGCGGCAGGCCTATATTCGGCGCACTGCCGATAATAACAGCCGCCAGGCCCTTATAGCGCCGCGGTTCGTTATCAATAATAAACGCCGCCACCGTGCTGGAAGCCAGCCCGCAGCTTAGCCCCTGCATAAACCGCGCCGCCAGCATGCGCCACTCGCCGGTTACGTTGCCGAACAAAAAGCAGCCTGCCAGCCCAAACGCCAGCGTTAAATAAATTGCGCGCTTACGCCCCCAGTAGTTGGTAAGGCGCGGCAAAAACAAAAGCGCAATAACCGTACCGGCAAAATATGCCACAGTTACCAGCGAAAGCACGCCTTTATCAAGCCCAAGCGTTTCGGCATAAGTATGGTAAAACGGTATCGGCGCGCCACCTGCCATAAAAACCGCCCCCAAAGTAAGAGAGGCGGCAGTAAACCCTAATAATTGCTTTTTTGCTTTCAAACAACAATCATCCTTTTAAATTTTTTTATATTATAAACCTTTAAGCCCGCTATAAGTCAAGCTTTGTTTTGCCTTAAAGCCTCCGTGTAGCCGTACAAGCCGCGCTCCAAAAGCTGCGACGCTATGGCGATAACTTTTTGCAGCGGCACCTTTTTGCCGTCCAGCACCCAGCGGCAGTACATTTCATTACTTGCCGTGCATAGATAGGTAAAAACAAGGTTTTGTTCCTCCTGCGGCAGATGGCTGTAAGGGTTGAACTGCCCGCAGTTATGCTGCAAAGTAATGCCCCACAGCCGGTTAAAATACGGCCGGTAATCCGGATTGCAGATAAGCCTTTCGGCAAACGCGCCCTGAGCGGCATAATATTCAAAAAAGACCTGCGTCAGATTTTTCATATTAAAAGCGCCGCTGCCGTTATCCATTTCCGTTTTGCCCATTATTTCGATATAACCATCGGCAAGGCGGCGGATTGCTTCTTCATAAACGTGTTCTATGCAGGTGTAATGCAAATAAAAAGTTTTGCGGTTAATTTTGGCGCGCTCAGTAAGTTCCTTAACGGTAATTTCCTGCGGCTGCATGGTGCAAACCATTTCTTCAAAAGCCCGGTTAATTGCCGCCAGTGTTTTCTGCACGCGCAAATCCTGTTTTTTAGCTTCCATAATTAAACCCCAAATTTTAAAAAGTGCGGCATAAGCCGCAGATAGCTTTAACTGGCAATTGCCTGCTGCTATCTACACCAATTATAATACAAATAAGCAAAGAAAAACAACACGCGTGTATTAAAAAGGAGGACGCAAAATGAAACTTGGTAAAAAATTATCTGCCTTAATTTTAGCCGCTGCCTTTACCACACTGCCGCTTATGGCAAACGCCCAGCAGCCTGCGGAGGACAAGCCCATCGTACTTAAAACAATGGGCAGCCTGTTTTTCGGCGGTACGGTGCAAACCCTGCCCAACGGCGAAACCTTCCACGGCGACCACGGCTACGCACAGTTTTACATTCCGCAGAACGCGCGCACTTACCCGCTGATTATGTGGCACGGCATCGGACAAAGCGTCAGAACCTACGAAAGCACGCCGGACGGGCGCGAAGGCTATATGGCAATCCTGCCGCGCAGGGACTGGCCCGTGTACATTATTGACCAGCCGCGTCGCGGGCGTGCAGGTTACACGGCAAGCAAGGTTGACATGACCAATGCCGTACCGACGATAACAAGCGAAAGCGGCGTGTGGGACGCCTTCCGCAACGGCTTGTGGCTGACGCCGGAAAAACCGTACTTCTTCCCGGTATCGCAGTTTCCCAAAACTCCGGACGCGGTTGACCAGTTCTTCCGCCAGCAAACTCCCGACACCGGCGCAGAACCGCGCACCAAAGAATACCGCGACACTATGGCAAACACCATGGCTCAGCTCTTAAAGCAAACCGGCCCGGCAGTTTTAATTACCCATTCCAACAGCGGGCTGTACGGATGGGCAACCGCTATGGCTGACCCGGAACACGTTAAAGCAGTTGTAGCTTACGAACCCGGTTCTTCCGCATTCCCGTCAGACGATATGCCTGCCGACCTGCTGCTTTCCGACAGCGATTTTATTAATAAAGTGCAGGCGCCGCAAGAAGTATCGCCGGAAGAATTTGAAAACCTTACCAAAATGCCCATTCTCATCATATACGGTGACAATATCGCCAAAGAAAAGAGCGATAATTTTAACAGCGAAGTTTGGCGTATCTCTAAGCACCGCGCCCAGCAAATGGCTGAACGCATCAATGCCCGCGGCGGTGACGCCAAAGTGCTTTCCCTGCCGGACATTGGCATTAAGGGCAACACCCACGCCGCCTTTGCCGATTTGAACAACCTTGAAATCGCCAAAATTTTAGAGGGCTTCCTGCACGAAAAAGGGCTGGACGGACGCGAAAATCCGCACCAGGGCCCGCAGCCCAAGGGCTTAACGGAATACACCATTCCGCTGGCACAGTAAAAGCACAATTAACGCAAAAATCCCGGTTTACGCCGGGATTTTTGGTTTACTGCCTGCATATTGATATACACTTCTTTTGACAACATTAAAAAGGCAACTTACAATATAAAAGTAACACATTATTATATTGCGAAAGGATACCGTTTTTATGTTCAACTGGTTTGCATTTTTAACCTACGCTGTTATAACAGCCGCAACACCGGGGCCTAATAATATTATGTCCATGAGCAACGGCGGCAGGTTGGGTTTTAAGGGAGCGCTGCCCTTTAACTTTGGCATTCTGGCAGGCTTTGCTGCGGTAATGCTTATCTGCACCGCTTTTTGCAGCACCCTTGCAGAACTTATACCTGCGGTTAAAACACCGATGCTTATTGCCGGCGCTGCCTATATGCTTCATCTGGCATGGGCAACTTATAAAAGCGACGGCGTTATTACCGAAGACCACTCGCGCAGCGGCTTTTATTCCGGCCTTATTTTGCAGTTTATCAACCCTAAAATTTACATTTACTGCATTATGTCCATGCAGGCCTACATTCTGCCGTTTTACACGGGCGAGCCTTTTAAACTAACCTTGTTTGCGTTGCTGCTTGCCTTTATCGGTTTTATATTTACGCTGTGCTGGTCGGCGTTTGGTTCCGCATTCCGCCTTTTGTTCAGCCGCCATACCAAAAGCGTCAACACCATTATGGCGCTGCTTTTGGTTTACTGTGCCGCTTCACTGTTCGGATATTAAAAAATCCCTCCGCCCTAGGGCAGAGGGATAATTTTTTATGCAGTTATTTCATGCATTCTTTAATGGCTTTGGCCATACGTTTAACGCCTTCAACAATTCTGTCTTCAGTCATGTTAGAGTAGTTTACGCGCATGCTGCGGTCGGTTTTGTCATTCGGATAGAACGCATCGCCGATAACGGCAGCAACTTTCATTTCAATGCATTTATGGAATACTTCTTTAGCGCTTACGCCTTCCGGAACGGTTACCCACAGGAACAGGCCGCCTTCAGGACGAGTCCATTCAACGCCTTCGGGGAATTCTTCTTCCATGGTTTTCAGGATAAGGTCGCGGCGTTTTTTGTACAGCGCTTTAATTTCTTCAACGTGTTTGTCAAGGTCGTAGTTTTCAATGTAAGCGTCGGCAACGCCCTGGTCGAAGTTGGAAGTATGCAGGTCGGCACTTTGTTTGATTTTAACAAATTCTTCCAGTACGGAATGTTCTGCGGCAACCCAGCCTAAGCGCAGGCCCGGGCAGAAGATTTTGGAGAAAGTGCCGAGGAACATAACAAGGCCTTTGGTATCCATGGATTTAAGGGAAGGAAGAATTTCGCCTTCGTAGCGAAGCTCGCCGTACGGATTGTCTTCCAGTACCGGCAGGTTATATTTGTTGACTACTTCCATAAATTTATGACGGCGTTCAAGGCTCCAGGTACGGCCGGTCGGGTTCTGGAAATCAGGAATTACATAAATGAATTTGCAGTTCGGGGTAGTGGCAAGAATTTTATCCAGTTCTTCCGGAATCAGGCCGCCGTCATCGGTCGGAACTTCTACAAAATTCGGCTCGTAAGCATTGAAAGCGTTCAATGCGCCGAGGTAGGACGGGCTTTCGCACAGAACAACATCGCCGGGGTCAAGGAACAGTTTGCCTGCAAAATCAAGGCACTGCTGACTGCCTGTGGTAATAAGAATATCGTCCGGGTCAACTTCGGTATGGTATTTATCTTTCATGCGTTTGGCAATTTTAGCGCGCAGGGTCGGGCGGCCTTCGGTAGTAGCGTACTGCAGCAGCTGACGGCCTTCTTTTTCTACCAGATCATGGGAAACTTTGGCAATTTCTTCAACCGGGAACAGTTCCGGTGCGGGCAGGCCGCCTGCAAAAGAGATAATATCCGGCTGTGCGGTAAGTTTTAAGAGTTCACGGATTTCGGATGCCTGCATCCTTTCCATACGTTTGGCAAATTTCATTTTTCTTTCCCTCCAAATACTTTTTAAAATCAGTACAATGCAAATTATGGTGTACTTTTATAATTATAAATTGTAGCACTTTAGCATTTTACAGGCAAGTATTTTGTTATTTTTGTAAGGATTTTTGTGTACAAAACGCAATTTTAAATATACATTGTTAAAAAAATTACAGTTTAACGGTTTGCTTAACATATTTCTTACAAAGAAAAACACCGCCCGTTTGAGCGGTGCTGAATTTTAACCTGCTTTTTTAACGTTGATAACAACAATTTCGGGGTATGGGCCCATGCGCACCGGCGGGCCCCAGAAGCCGTTGCCGTTGCTTACGATTGCCGCCATGCCGTCAACATAGGTCATGCCGTAGTCAAGCAGGTACATACTTTGGGTAATATAGCGGAACGGCCATACCTGCCCGGCATGTGTATGCCCGGAAACGCTCAAGTCATAGCCTGCTTTGGCGGCTTCAAACAAGCGCCGCGGCTGATGGTCTATTAAAACGCTGAAATAATCCGCATTGCCTTCTGCCAGGCGTTCCAGCGCTTCCGTACCGCGGTCGCGGCTGTAATCGCGCAGGCCGGTAAGTTTTATGCCCTGCGGCAGCACAGCACTTTCATTTTCCAGCAGCGTAATGCCGTTTGCCCCTAAAATCCTGCGTATTTCCTTCATTTCGCCGTCAAGGTAATCGTGGTTGCCGTAAACGGCATAAGTTCCCAGCGGCGCATCAAATTTCAATGCTTCCAGCGAACCGTTATCAAGCACATAGCTGAGCTTTTCGTCAACAATATCGCCGCCTATCAAAACCAGATCTGGCTTTTGGGCGTTTATGCGCTGCACAACGTCCTGCGCTGCGCCAAGTGCGTTAATATGCCCAAGGTGCAAATCAGTTACCAGCACTATTTTGGTATCGGCTTCAATATTTTTGGAGGCAGCCACCGTTTCCGTACGCACTATGGGGTTCATGGCTTTATAAATGCCAAAAATAATGGAAGCGCTTATAACAACAAGCCCAATCACGGCCAGCGGTGTGCTGAAACGGTAATGCACGCCGAAAATTTTGGCCGGTATGATTAAAACTCCGTTTAAAAGCATCAGCAAAAGGCTGTAAAAACCAAACAGAATCCATACATTGCCAATCCACGCCAGTGCGCGTGCAAGAGGCTCCGGGTGAACGATATAGCCGCTGTGGCTTACAAGGTAGCTTACAGTGCAGCCAACTACGGCAAGCGGCCACATCCATGACGTAAGCCCCGGAATAAGAGTGCGGTAATAAAACCATACGGCGATGCCCATGGCGGCCAGATACGAATACATAACAATCATAAAAAGGTTCATCGGCATTCTCCTTTATTGTCCGTTTTATATAATATATACTTTGGAGTGCACTTTAAGTCAAGTAAAAAATTTTTGAAAACCGCTTGACTTGAAGTTCACTATAACTGATATATTAATATTAGCCATAAAATTACGCTGTTTTTAAAGGAGTAATGCCTATGAAAAAATATCTTAAATACATTATTGTACTGGCGGTATTTTTGGCTGCGGGCTGCGCCGTATATACGGCACCTGCAACCGGACAGTCCGAAAATTACGCCGGCGCGGATAAAATAAGCTTTCTGCGCCAGCTGATTACCGCCGACGCTTCAACAAGCCGCACCATTATGTGGCAGGCTGATGAAAAGCTTGAAAACCCGGCGGCCGAATATAAAAACGCCGCAGGGCAAATAACAGCCGTGCCTGCTTCCGTACAGGAGCTTAACACCGGCAGCGGCACCCTTTACGTTTACACCGCCGCGCTGACAGGGCTTGAACCCGGCAGCGCTTACGAATACCGTGCAGGCTACGAAGGCAGCCGCACCGGCTGGCACAAACTTCCGGCCGCTCAGCCGGACAGCTTTAAGGCGCTGATATTTCCCGATTCGCAGTCATTCGATTACAGCGGCTGGCGCAAACTGGCACAAACTGCCTACAGCAAAAATGAAGACGCCGCCTTTTTTATCAACATGGGCGATCTGGTTGACAACGGCTACGATTTTTCGCAGTGGCGCGCCTGGTTTAACTCTGTTGCGCCAATGATTGAAAACATTCCGTTTGCGCCGGTAATGGGCAACCACGAAACTTACAATATGGACTGGCAGATTGCCCCGCCGACACCGTATTTAACGCTGTTTAACCTACCGGAAAACGGCACCGGCGCCAATAAAAATCAGTATTACAGCTTTGACTACGGCGATGTGCATTTTGTTGTGCTGAACACGCAGACCGACGAAATGGCAGACTTTAACCCCGATTTAATGCAGCAGCAGTTAAGCTGGCTGCGCAGCGACCTTGCCGGCACGCAGAGCAAATGGAAAATTGTGCTGATGCACAAAGACATTCTGCGTTATGCCTTTACCGACCGCCCCAACAATTTTGACCCGGCAAGCATTCAGTTTACACCCTGGGCGCAGCAGCTGATGCCCGTTTTTGAAGAATATAATGTAGATGCCGTGCTTACGGCGCACCTGCACACCTACCGCCGCCGCGTGCCTTTAAAAGCCTTTAAGCCCGATAACACCGGCATAACCTACATTTTAACCGGCGTTGCCGGAAGCGTGCGCTACGCCAACCTGTGGCAGCGCAACACGGCGGACGCAGCCCTTGCGCCGCAGCCCGAGGACGCCAACTACATAACGCTCAGCAAAACTCCACAAACATTAACCTTTAAGGCATTTTTGCCGGACGGCACCGAATTCGATACCGTAACCATCACCAAAGAGGGGGAATAATTTATGAAGGTTTTACTGCAAGGTGCAGCAATTCTTGCCGTTATTTACACCATTATCAACATCAGCGGGCGCGTAGCCGTATGCAGCGCCTATAAAATCCTGTCCGCTTGAAGCGCGGCTAATTTACACGAGGTGACCAAACATGAACATTGCAGAAGTAAGCAAAAAATTCGGCCTTACGGCCGACACGCTGCGCTATTACGAACGCATTGGCCTGCTGCCGGCCATAGCGCGCAACAAAAGCGGCAACCGCGATTACAGCAGCATTGACTGCGAACGCATAGAATTTATTAAATGTATGCGCGAAGCAGGTCTTTCCATTGAAGTGCTGACCCGTTACATGCACCTGTTTTTAGAAGGCGACAGCACTTTAAAAGAGCGTGAAGAACTTTTAATTGCAGAACGCGACAGACTGGAAAACCGTTTGCAGCACATGCAGGAAACGCTGAGCCGCCTGAACCATAAAATTGAACTTTACGAACAGGGAGCATTCCGCAGCAACAACATGGGCTGCGAGTGCATTTAAAAGAAGTGATTTATTTTGTACAACCCTCAGCTTGAAACATTTATTACCGTTGCCGAAAGCGGCAGCTTTGCCAAAGCCGCCGACAAGCTTTATATTTCGCCTACCGCGGTTATCAAGCAAATCAATATTCTTGAAAGCAACCTTGATATAAAGCTGTTTAACCGCACACACCGCGGCCTTACCCTTACGGCGGCTGGCAAATCGCTTTACAGCGACGCCAAATATATTATCCGTTACTCGCACGAATCGCTGGAACGCGCCAAAAACGCCATACAGAAAGAAAACGGCATTATCCGCATCGGCACATCACCCATGACGCCTGCGCAGATTCTGGTGCAGCTGTGGCCCAAAATCCACGCCATGTGCCCCGAAATACATTTTAAGCTGGTACCGTTTGACAACACGCCGCAAAACGCACGCGAAATACTGCTGAACCTGGGGCAGAACATTGACATGGTTGCCGGTATTTTCGACGCCACGCTGCTCAATTACCGCCAGTGCGCCGGGCTGGAGCTGTGCCGCGAACCGCTGTGCTGCGCCGCAGGCATTAACCATCCGCTGGCTCAGAAAGACAAGCTCAGCGTAAGCGATTTGTACGGGCAAAACCTGATGCTGATTACGCGCGGGCAGATGGGCGAAGCCGACGCGCTGCGCGACTGGCTGACAGTAAAACACCCGCAGGTAAATATTATTGATTTTGATTTTTACAACACCGAGGTTTTTAACAGCTGCGAAAACGGCAACAATCTTTTAATGGCCGTGCCAACCTGGCGCGACGTGCATCCGCTGCTGAAAATAATTCCGGTGGACTGGGATTTTACCATGCCCTTCGGGCTCCTGCATTCGCCGCAGCCTGCGCCGCACGTGCAGAAATGCATTGATGCCATTACCAGAATTTACAAGGAAAACCGGGCATAACCATAGGGTTTAAGCTCACTGACAAACAGGGACTTCTTATGAAGCCCCTGTTTTTTTATAATATTGGTAAAGGAGGGCTGGCAATGCCGCAGCGTTCTGGCAGCGGCAGATAGATAAACAAAAAAGCAATTGATTATGGAGGTTTTATTATGGTTTTAAAAATGCAGCTTAAAACTTGCAGCAATATAGCACAAAGCCCTGATGGGTTATGATGACAAAACTGATTGCCTTTGCCAAAAAATGGACGCTGCTTGCCATCTGGGTGGCTTACACCTACCTTTCGCCGGTAATTTCCATCGCGCCCAGCAGCTACATACTTTTTCAGAATATCGTCAACTCGTGGCAGCTGTGGCAAAGAGAAACCGGACGCCTGTAAAAAATAAGGAGAACAGACTATGCAATACAGAACTTTAGGAAAAGACTTAACCGTCAGTGCCGTCGGCCTTGGCTGCATGGGCATGAGTCATGCTTACGGCGCTCCCGCGGATAAAAAAGAAATGACGGAGCTTTTAGCACGCGCCGTTGATATGGGCTGCACCTTTTTTGACACCGCAGAACTGTACGGCACGCCCGATAACCCGCACGACAACGAAGAACTTTTAGGGCCTGCCCTTGCGCCCTACCGCGATAAAATTGTACTTGCCACCAAGTTTGGCATTACCTTCGACTGGAATGACCCCGACGTAAACAAACCGGTTATTCCCGATTCACGCCCCGAAAGCATCCGCAAAGCCGTTGAAGGCTCGCTGAAACGCCTGCAGACCGACCATATCGACCTTTACTACCAGCACCGTCAGGACCCTTCCGTTCCTGTGGAGGAAGTGGCAGGCGTAATGAGCAGGCTTATCGAAGAAGGCAAAATTACCCACTGGGGCCTTTCCGAAGTAACGGAAGACACAATCCGCCGTGCGCATAAAATCTGCCCGGTAACGGCCATTCAAAACCGCTACTCCATGATGTTCCGCAATTACGAAGCACTTTTTGGCGTGCTGGAAGAATTAAACATCGGCCTTGTGGCTTTCAGCCCGCTGGCTAACGGCTTTTTAACCGCCAGATACACGGCGGAAAGCAAATTTGACCCCAAAGAAGACTACCGCAGCGCCATGCCGCAGTTTAAAAAAGAAGCCTTTGCGCAGAACGTAAACCTGCTGGCACTGCTTGAAGAAACCGCCAAAGCCAAAAACGCCACGCCGGGGCAAATTTCACTGGCGTGGATGCTTAATAAAAAGCCTTACATTGTACCCATTCCCGGCACACGCAAATTAAACCGCCTTGCCGAAAACCTCGGCGCCGCAGATATTGTGCTGACCGCCGGAGAAGTTGCCGCCATTGACGAAGCACTGGACAATATGACAATGAGCAATGTATTTGGCGGCACCCGCGTTATAAAACGTTAAAACAGGAGGAAGAACCATGGAATATGCAACTTTAAGCAACGGAATTAAAATGCCCATGCTGGGCTACGGCGTTTACCAGATACCGGAAGCTGATACCGAACGCTGCGTGCTGGATGCCATCAGCTGCGGCTACCGCTCCATTGATACCGCGCAGGCCTACCACAACGAAGAAGGCGTCGGCAATGCGATTGAAAAATCTGGCGTGCCGCGCGAAGAACTTTTTATTACCACCAAAATCTGGATTGCCAATGCCGGTTACGAAAAAGCAAAGGCCTCCATTGCCGAATCGCTGCGCAAACTTAAAACGAGCTACATTGACCTGCTCTTAATTCACCAGCCGTTCAGCGATTATTACGGCACCTGGCGCGCCATGGAAGAAGCCTACAAAAACGGGCAGCTGCGCGCTATCGGCGTTGCCAATTTTTACCCCGACAGGCTGATTGACCTGTGCCAGTTTGCCGAAATTGCGCCGATGGTAAACCAGGTTGAAACCCATGTGTTCCAGCAGCAGCAAACTGCCCACGCCATTATGCAGAAATACGGCGTAACGCACCAGTCGTGGGGTCCGTTTGCCGAAGGGCGCAACGGCTTTTTTACCAACGGCGTTTTAAACGAAGTTGCCGCAAAGTACAATAAATCGGCTGCACAGGTTGCCCTGCGCTTTTTAATTCAGTGCGGCGTGGTTGTTATACCCAAATCCGTACACAAAGACCGCATGGTGCAGAACTTTGATATTTTCAATTTTAAACTTTCCGATGACGATATGGCAAAAATCCGTGCGCTCGATACCGGCAGGAGCCTGTTCTTCTCTCATTATGACCCTGCCACGGTTGAATTTTTAACAAACATGGGCAAGCACGCTTAAACGGTAAAGTTTAAGCTGCCATAACTTAAACCGCCATAAAACAGCATAAAAAAACAGCGCCGGAACACACCGCCCGGCACTGCTTCTTTGCAGCCCTTCCACACCGAAGGGCTGTTTTTTTATAAGGTTTTAACGCCTTTTACTTCGTAGCCTGCGTCAACAACGGCTTTAACAAGCGCATCGTCGCTAACATCAGCGGCAAGCGTAACGGCTGCGTTTTTGTTCTCCAGCGAAACTTCCACGGCTTCCACGCCTTCAATGCCGCTTAATGCTTTGTTTACATGTGCTACGCAGTGCTGGCACATCATGCCTTCAATATCAAGTACTTTTTTCATGGTATCAACCCTTTCTTTTTTGTTGGTGTTTAATATATCTACTGCCTCAACCCTGCATTTGTGCGCAGCAGTGCTTGGCATATCCGCGCCGGTATCTGCCGCATACACCGGGTTAAAGAACCTTAACCGCAGGGCATTGGTTACAACAAAAACGGAACTGAAGCTCATGGCCAGCGCGCCCAGCATGGGGCTTAGCTTAATGCCGAGCCACGGATAGAACACGCCCGCCGCCACAGGAATACAGATGGCATTGTAAAACAGCGCCCAGAACAGGTTCTGCTTAATGTTGCGTATTACCGCGTGCCCAAGCTGAACCGCACCGACAACATCCAGCAGGTCATTTTTCATCAGCACCAGATCTGCCGATTCAATGGCTATATCCGTACCGGCGCCAATGGCAATGCCCACATCGGCACGCGCCAGTGCAGGTGCGTCGTTAATGCCGTCGCCAACCATGGCAACTTTTTTGCCCTGCTGCTGCAAATGGCGTATTTCCGTTTCCTTATCCTGCGGCAAAACTTCTGCCACCACGCGGTCAGCGCCTACTTCTTTCTGTATGGCCTGCGCCGTGCGCGCGTTGTCGCCGGTAAGCATTACTACCTCCAGCCCCATGCGCTTCATTTCTTCTATGGCCGCGCGGCTTGTAGGTTTTACCCTGTCTGCCAGGGCAATAATGCCGAGCAGTATGCCGTCACGGGCAAAAAACAGCGGTGTTTTGCCTTCGGCCGCCAGTTTTTCTTCCAGCATTTTTACGTTATCATCGTAAAGCCCGGCTTCTTCCAGCATTCTGCGGTTGCCGCCAAAACAGCCCTTGCCTTCCATTACGCCTTTAATGCCGCGCCCGGCCTGCTGCGCAAAGCCTGTTACCGGCACAAGCTGCACGTTTTTTTGTTCCGCATATTTTACAATCGCCTGCGCCAGCGGATGTTCGGAATATTTCTCCAACGACGCCGCCGTTTTAACAAGCTGCGCTTCACCGGTGCTGCTGCTGTATAAAACGTCCGTCACTCCGGGCTCGCCCTGCGTTATGGTGCCGGTTTTATCAAGCACTATGGTGTTAACTTCGTGCACAGTTTCCAACGCTTCGGCAGATTTAATCAAAACGCCGCTGGCCGCTCCGCGCCCGGTGCCTACCATAATTGCCGTAGGCGTTGCCAGCCCCAGCGCACACGGGCAACTGATAACCAGCACCGCAATAGCGTTGGAGAGCGCAAACTCAAAGCTTTCGCCAAGCAAAAGCCATACCGCCGCCGTTACAAGCGCAATGCCGATAACGGCAGGCACAAACACGCCGCTTACCTTGTCCGCCATTTTGGCAATGGGCGGTTTGGAACTTGTAGCGTCATCCACAAGCCGCACAATCTGCGCCAGCGTGGTATCTTCGCCAACCCTGTCGGCACGCATTTTAAAAAAGCCCGATTTTACAACCGTTGCCCCGGTAACCTTGCTGCCGGTTTCCTTTTCCACAGGAATGCTCTCGCCGGTAATTGCCGATTCGTCAACCGCTGCATGCCCTTCGGTTAAAACGCCGTCCACAGGCACACTCATGCCGCTGCGCACCACAAGAATATCGCCTTTTTCAACTTCTTCAACGGGTATTTCAAGCTCTGCTCCGTCACGCTCAACAACGGCTGTTTTCGGTGCCAAATCCATCAGTTTTGTAATAGCGTCGCTCGTTCTGCCTTTGGCACGCGCTTCCAGAAACTTGCCGAAGGTAATCAGCGTTAAAATCATACCGGCCGATTCAAAATACAAGTCCATCGAGAACCGGTGCACCAGTGCCAAATCGCCGTGCCCAAAGCCGTAAGCAATTTTATAAAGCGCGTACACGCCGTAAACAAGCGAAGCCGACGCGCCAATGGCAATAAGGGAATCCATATTCGGCGAAGCCGCAAAAAGAGTTTTAAACCCAACGCGGAAAAACTTAAAATTGATAAACACTACCGGAATAACCAGCAATAAAAGCGTCAGCGAAAAAATCATCGCATTTTCCACGCCGAGGAAAATCTCCGGCAGCGGCCAGCCCATCATATGCCCCATAGAGATATACGAAAGCGGCACGGCAAACACCAGTGAAAGTTTCAGGCGTTTTTTCACCGCCTCATACTCCTGCCGCGCAATATCGTTTGCCGAAGCCTGCATTGATTTAGAGGCTTTGCCATGCTGCGCAGCTTCTTTCAGCTCTGCGCCGTATCCGGCTTCTGTAACGGCGCCGATTATTTTCTGAGTATCGAGTGCCGTTTCATCATATTCAACCACCATGCTGTTTTTTAATAAATTAACGGCTATTTTATCCACGCCCGGCAGTCTGCCCACAGCTTTTTCCACGCGGGCGCTGCAGGCGGCACAGGTCATGCCGGTAACATTAAACTGTTCTTTTTTCATAGCTTTGCTCCTTATATAACACTACATTGACGCTCTTTTTTATTCCTGTTATTATTATATTAATACAATATCTTTTAATCAAGAATGCACTATTTGGTGATATAGTACCCAAAAAGATACTTAGGAGCATAATTATGGAAAAGAACATAAACGTAAACTGCCCCGTTGCCGCCACGCTGCACCTTATCGGCGGCAAATACAAAGCGCTTCTGCTTTGGCACTTATCGGGGCGCGTGCTGCGCTTTAACCAGCTGCGCCAGCTTGTGCCGGAAGCAACACCCAAAATGCTTACGCAGCAGCTGCGCGAACTGGAACAGGACGGGCTTATTAACCGCAAGGTTTACCCCGTTGTTCCGCCCAAAGTGGAATATTCTCTCACGCCGCTGGGCGAAAGCCTCTTTCCAATTCTTAAAGCCATGTACGAATGGGGCAGCGGTTTAATGCAGAGCCAGGGCAAATGCCCTTCGTGCAGTATGACGGCGCAGCCCGGCACCTGCCACTGCAAGGATTAAAGCAAAACTTAAATACCGTAGCAAAACGCCAAAAACTAAAAGCAGGCATTCTGTCCGTTTAAACGGATAGTTTGCCTGCTTGATATTTATGTAAAAACATTGTCAAATTACTTTTTGCCATAACGCATACGGTATTCTGACGGCGCAAGCTGCATTACCTGCTTAAACGCCGCCGCAAATTTGCTTTGGCTGCCGTAACCGGCTGCCGCTGCAATTTCTGCCACACTGCTGCTGCCTGCAATCAAAAGCGCCGCCGCTTTCCTCATGCGGTATTCCTTCATATACTGTGCCACCGGTTTGCCGTACACCATTTTAAATACTTTTTTCAAAACAGAAGCATTAATGGAATGTTCGCGGGCAAGCTGTTCAATGGTATAATGCTCCTGCCAGCTGCCGGTTATTTTAGCGTGAATCTTTTTTATAATTTCCATATAACGTTCCTCGCAGCTTTCGGCCGTTTTTAGATGCGGAACACCGTACACAGCCAAAAATAAAAGTATTTCCTGCGCTTTCAGTTTAAAATACGCCTGCCGGTATTCACTTTTTACACGCGGCAAAAGCGCAAACATATCTGCAATTTCCGCAGCACCCGGCCAAACCGTAACTTCGCCGCCGCGGCAAAACTTTTCTGCCCAGGCAGGCAAATCTACATCCGAAAGGTTTAACGTTTCAGCAAAAGGCTGCGCAGCCATATTTAAATCCACAAACAGTGCAATACCGCTGTAATGCCCCAAAGGCAAGGTTATGCCCGATACGGTGCAGCAGTCCATCATATGGAACGATACATCACCCTGGCCAAGATAAATGCTTCTGCCGCCCTGCATTATCCAGCCCATACGCCCGTTCAGGCAGTAATTAACCTGCATAACGCCGCTGACGGCAGGATGATAAAAATTCATGGTGCTGCCGTTTAATTCGGTCACTGCCAACTTAAGCCCCGGCAGCACATTGTAAAGCAGCATCTGCCCGCTGCCGTTTTCATTTTCAAACAGGTATTTTTCAGCGCTGCTGCTTTTGCCGCCAAACTTCCAAAACGGCAGTTTTTCCATCATACCGTTATCTTTTATATAATTCATCACCAACACCGCCTTTTAGTCCCAAACGGATTTTTTCTTGCTCCAAAAGGAACACTCTGCCTGTAAAAGCCTTGCAGCCGACAGGCGTTTATTTATAATAAATATATGAGCGATTGCTCAAGTATAAAATTATAAGCAGTATAAATTAAGGAGTGTATATCTATGAAAAAATCTGTTAAACTCATTGACCTTGACTGCGCTAACTGCGCCGCCAAAATTGAAGACGCCGTTAAAAAAATCGACGGCGTAACCAATGCCAGCGTTAGCTTTATGGCACAAAAAATGACTTTGGAAGCGCCGGACGATAAATTCGCACAGGTGCTTGACGAAGCCGTTAAGCTCATCAACAAAATCGAGCCCGACGTTACTGTTAAAGCGTAAGGAGTTATACTATGAATTTTCAGCAGATTAGAAACGCAACGGCAATTATTACTTACGCAGGCAGCAGATTTTTGATTGACCCGCTGTTTGCGCCCAAAGATTATTTTGACCCCATCCCCGAATGCTTTACACCCGATAAACGCTGGCCGCTCGTTGACCTGCCAATGCCGGAAGATGAAATAACCAGAAACCTTAATGCTGTTATTGTAACACATTCGCATATCGATCACATAGATGAATTTGCAGCCAAAACCCTGCCAAAAGCCATAAAAATTTTTGTTCAGGACGAATATGACGAAAACTTTATGCGTAAATTTGGCTTTACGGATGTGGAAATTTTAAAAGAAACAGGCACTGTTTTTAACGGCATAACACTTTATAAAACCGGATGTATCCACGGCAAACCGGATACAACAATGCCTTATTATAAAAAATTCGGTTTCCGTCCTGACGCTATGGGCGTTGTGTTTAAAGCCGCCGGCGAAAAAACCGTTTATCTTGCAGGCGATACCATTTGGTGTGATTTTGTAAAAAATGCCGTTGATAAATTTGCACCGGAAATTATTATCGTCAACGCCGCGGCGGCGCAGCTTATACACAGCGGACCGATTATTATGGGTACGGAAGATATTGCCGCACTGCGCAGTTATGCCCCCAATGCCGCAGTAATTGCCACCCATATGGATGCCGTTGGGCACGCAACCTTAAGCCGTGACGGCCTGCGTGCATTTATCACCGACAATAAACTTAACAAAGATTTTTATATCCCGGCAGACGGTGAAACGCTGGAGTTATAACATTTATTTAAATACATTAGTCAGGCTGCAATAAAACAAAAGTGCATTTTATTGCAGTCTTTTTGTAAGGAGATTTTAATATGACCAAAAAACAGAAAAAACTTTTGCAGCGCATTACCGCCGCCGCTGTTTTGTTTTCCGCCGGTATGCTGCTGCCGCTGTTTGCAGAAACATCTGACTATATTATATTCGCTTTGTTTGGCATAAGCTACATTATTATCGGCTGGGATATTATCTGGAAAGCCTTTTGCAATATCCGTCAGGGCGAAGCGTTTGACGAGAACTTTTTAATGACCGTTGCCACTGCCGGTGCTTTTATACTTGGCGAATATTCCGAAGGCGTTGCCGTTATGCTGTTTTACCAAATTGGCGAATGGTTCCAGAGCTACGCCGTTTCGCGCTCACGCCAGTCCATCACTGCGCTGATGGATATCCGCCCGGACTACGCTAACGTAGAACGCGACGGCAAGCTGGTGCAGGTTGACCCCGACGAAGTTGCTGTCGGCGAAATTATTACCGTTAAACCGGGCGAACGCGTGCCTATCGACGGCAAAATCATCAGCGGGCGCAGCGCGCTCGATACCTCAGCCCTTACCGGCGAATCGCTGCCGCGCGAGGTTGAAGAAGGCATGGAAGTCATCAGCGGCTGCATTAACCAGACCGGCATATTAAAAATTAAAACCACCAAAGAATTCGGAGAATCCACCGTTGCCAAAATTTTGGATTTGGTGGAAAACAGCAGCGAGAAAAAAGCCCGCAGCGAAAACTTCATCACCCGTTTTGCCAAATTCTACACCCCAATTGTTGTTTTTGCGGCGCTGCTGCTGGCAACCATTCCGCCCTATGTTTTAAACGAGCCGTTCTCCGGCTGGATTTACCGCGCGCTGACCTTTCTCGTTATCAGCTGCCCGTGTGCGCTGGTTATATCCATTCCGCTCAGCTTCTTCGGCGGCATTGGCGGCGCTTCCAAATGCGGCGTGCTGGTTAAGGGCAGCAACTATTTAGAGGCGCTTGCCGATACCGAAACCATTGTTTTTGATAAAACCGGCACCTTAACAAAAGGCTCCTTTGCCGTTACTTCCATTAAGCCGGTTGGCATGACTAAAGCAGAGCTGCTAGAGCTTGCCGCTTATGCGGAGGATTATTCCAATCATCCAATTTCTCTTTCCATAAAACGTGCTTACGGCAAAGAAATTAAGCACGGCATGGTTAAAAATATAGAAGAAATTGCCGGTCACGGCGTGCGCGCCATTATAAGCGGACAAACTGTACTGTGCGGAAACGATAAACTTATGCAGCGCGAAAAGATTAACTATACTCCCTGCACCGAAGCAGGCACGGTTATTTACGCCGCCGTTGACGGTAAATTTGCCGGTTATATTTTAATCGAGGACGAAGTAAAATCCGACGCTGCCGCCGCCATTAAAATGCTTAAAACCTGCGGTGTGCGTGAAACCGTAATGCTGACGGGCGACAGCGACGCCGTGGGGCAGAAAATTGCCAAACGCCTGGGGCTGGACCGCGCCTTTACCCAGCTTTTGCCTGCGGATAAGGTTGAACATGTTGAACGCCTGCTGGAAGCGCTGCATAAGCGCAGCAACCGCGGCAAGCTTGCATTTGTTGGCGACGGTATTAACGATGCGCCGGTACTGGCACGTGCAGATATAGGCATTGCCATGGGTGCTTTAGGCAGCGACGCCGCCATTGAAGCGGCAGACATTGTGCTGATGACGGACGAACCCTCCAAAATTGCCGCCGCCATTAAAATTGCCCGCAAAACTCTGGGCATTGTGCGCCAAAACATCATCTTTGCCATTGGCATTAAAATTGCCGTGCTGGCGCTCGGCGCGCTGGGTTATGCTTCCATGTGGGCAGCGGTTTTCGCCGATGTCGGCGTATCCGTCATTGCCATTTTAAACGCCGTGCGCGCGCTTAACGTAAATAAATACAAAAAGGAACAGGCACGCGCAGCAGCTGTAAAAAGCAGCATCACCCCTGCCGCAGAAACCGCTGTTTAACAAAATTACACCCAAAACATTAATACCCCAAAAGCATTATGCCTTTGGGGTATTTTTATCTTTAAACTATGATGTTATAAACCGCTGTTCAATCAGTCGATACTGATAAGTTCGTACTGCGGGTTGCCCATTTTCAGTTCGCGCATGGCAACAAGCTGATGCAGCCCGTGGCGGCTTTCGATGCGCTCTACCAAATCGTGGCGGTATTTTTCGGGCTGTGCGTAAACAAGGTCAATGCTGGCCTGGTCAATCGCCAGAAGGTCGGTAGATGCCAGAATGCCGATATCCGGAATGGTAGGCTCTGCTGCTGCAACGCCTGCGCAGTCGCAGTCTACGGACATGCGGCGCATTACGTTAATAAACACAATGTGCTTGCCGAAATAATCAATGGTTGCTTTGGCTGATTCAGCCATGTTTTCCATCAGCATTTCTTTGGCAGGCCATGCGTTCCAGTCTTCCGGCAGCGGCTGGCCGTAAACGCCGTGTACCATTGCTTTGCCTATTTTGCCGTCGGCGCAGCCAATGGCAATGTTCTTCATGCTGCCGCCGTAGCCGCCCATGGCATGGCCTTTAAAATGGGTTAATACAATCATGGAATCATAATTAACGATATGCCCGCCCATGGAAATTTCTTTAAAGTGCTTGCCGCCGCGTACCGGCAGCATAACGGTGCCTTCTTCGTCCATAATGTCAACAGGGCAGAAATCCCAGCCGTTAAGGGCAATGGTAGCGCGGTGCTTTTCGGTAGTATCACGCCCGCCTTCGTACAGGGCGTTGGTTTCAACTATATTGCTGTTGGGCACATGTGCCTGAAAAGCCTTTACCATTTCACGCGGCAGAATGTTCGGGCCGTGCGGTTCGCCGGTATGCAGTTTAATTGCAACCTTGCCGTAAATGCCTTCGTTAATCATATCATAAAGTTTAATAAGAGTATCAGCGTTGATGTTTTTGCTGAAATATACTTTGGCACGGCTGCCTGCGCCGCCGTTTGCGTAAACCTTTACGCTTCCTTCGCCTGCTGCAAACACGTTTCTTACCCCCTCAAGATTATACGCCGCAACACCGACAGCGGCAGTTCCGGCTGCTTTTAAAAAGTCGCGTCTTGTCATTTTTTTCATTTTGCATTCGCTCCTTTAGCCATAATTTTGCTGTCAGTTATATCCTACTACTTTAAGTTCAGTCCATGTCAAGCAAAATTTCAAGCGCTTGTAAAAGCCCCTACAAGGCTGTCGGTACGCGGGCGCAAAACCGTGTCATAGCTCATCAGCTGATAATCGGCCAGGCGTGCCATGTTCTGCAAAGCCTCAATTTTTTGCAGCAGCACATCACGCGCCTGCGCCAGTATTTTTTTGCGCTGCTGGCAGGTCTGTTCGCCCAGCTTGGCAAGGTTTATATAATCGACAATGGCCTCCAGCGACATGCCCGCGCCTTTTAAAGTCTGAATGAAAGCAACCCACTCCACAAAATTTTCGTCATAATTGCGCACGCCGCCGCTGGTGCGCGGTACAGCGGGTATAATGCCCATGCGTTCGTAATATCTTAATGTGTCTGCCGATACGCCGGTCCTTGCGGCAATCTCTTTAATAGTCATTTTCAGCCCCTCCTTACAATGTTCCCTGACGGATTTTATAAATAATATAGTCTATCAAATCCAGTGATTTTTGTTTGCTGTGTATTTCTTCCAAGAGGTCCAGGCGGTGCCTGCGCAGAATTTTTATCGGCCCGGCCGAGCCGCCCTCTGCCAGCAGCTTTAAAAAGCGGCTGATGCTGAAGGCATCAAGCCCGGTGCTGCTTAACGATGCAGCCAGTGCCTCCGTGCGCTGCTCATCTGTATTAACCGGTTTTTTATTCATTATCATCACCCGCCTGCCTGTATTAGTTTTTTGTTGCTTTAATTATAAAACTCACCTTAAAGCTGCGTCCAATACTTGTATTTCATGATTTACCATGCCTGATAAACATAATTTGCTTGCAGGCATAGGCTGCGCTATTTTATAATAAATATACAGGGTTTACAGGAGGGAACGCCATGGAAACAAGGCTTTTACGTTATTTTTTAACCGTTGCCCACGAAGAAAACATTACCCGCGCCGCCGAAGTGCTGCACATTACCCAGCCGACGCTCAGCCGCCAGCTGGTGCAGCTTGAAGAAGAAACCGGCGTAACGCTGTTTATCCGCGGCAAGCGCAAAATTACGCTGACGCCCGAAGGCATGCTGCTGCGCCGCCGTGCGGAAGAAATTTTATCGCTGGTAGACAAAACCGAAAAAGAACTTCTGCAGCAGGACGCGCTTGTGGAAGGCACTATTTCCATAGGCTGCGGCGAATTAAATTCCGTTAACCTGCTGGCGCAGATTATAAAAGACTTTAAAGCCCTTTACCCGAAAGTAAAATTCAACCTGCATACCGGCAATTCCGACCGGCTGAAAGAGCAGCTTGAGCAGGGGCTGATTGACATTGCCCTGCTGCTGGAGCCCGTGAGCATTGAAAAATATGATTTTCTCCGCCTGCCGGTAAAAGAACGCTGGGGCGTAATTATGCCAGCCGGCTGCGCGCTGGCCGCCAAAAAGAGCATTACCGCCCGCGATTTAACAGGCCTGCCGCTTATTACCGGCCGCCGCGCCACCATTAACAACGAACTTAACAACTGGATTGGCCGAGAGCTCAGGAATTTAAACATAGTGTTTACCACTGACCTTGCCGCCAACGCCATTTTAATGGTAACAAGCGGCCTTGCTTATCAGCTGACGCTGGAAAACCCCGTCCCCGCGCTGGACGGAACGCGCGTTACCTTCCGCCCGCTGGAGCCTGAACTCAGCTTTGGCACGCTGCTTGCCTGGAAGCGTTATGCCCCCGGCAGCCCCGCCGCCGAAAAATTCATCAGCCATGCAAAATGCTTTTTAAGCATGAACCAATCTCAAAGATAAGCATTGGAATTTTTGCCTTTGCCTACATTATAATAAAAGCACCGGGAGCATTATGCCGGTGCTTTTGCTATTGACTTAAAGCGTACTTCAACTGTTAAACTAAAGGCAGGGAAAAATTATGCAGAACAACAGCAAACCTTCACACCTTTCTTTTACGGCTCAGCGGGCAGCGGGCTATTTACTGGGCTTTGCCATTTTATACGCCCCGTTTGAACTGTACCGCCGCTTTTTGGAAAACGTTTTAAACGTGCAGCCGGCGTTTTTGCCGCACGCTTTCTGCCCACGCATACCCACGGCAGAAATTTTTACCGGCGGATTTTTCGAGCTCAACAATTTAATGCTGGTATCAACTTTGCTTTTCTGGCTGCTGTGCCTGCTGTTCGGCCCGTTTTTCTGCGGCAGGCTGTGCGTGGCCGGTTATTTTGCCGAAAGCCTCAGCCATCTGGTGCCGGAACGCTGGCAGATTGAATGGGAAAAATATGTGCCGGTGCCTTATATCCGCTTCGGCATGCTGCTTGGCTATATGCTGCTGCCGCTGTGGTACGGCTTTTACCCCTGCGCCTACTGCAACTTTTATCTGTTCGACAGCCTTGTAAGCGTCCTTTTCGGCGCGGCCATTTCGTTTACCGTGCCGCTTGGCGCAACAGGCTTTTTATATCTGGTGCTGTTTGGGCTGTTTACCAAAGGCGGGCGCAGCTACTGCCGCTTTATGTGCCCGCAGGGAGCAATGCAGAGCCTGTTTTTCATCATCGGCAGCAAACTGGGCATAGCCTCCAAAATACAGGTTGACAGCAAAAAATGCGTAAAATGCCGCCTTTGCGTTAAAAACTGCCCCATGCGTGCCATGAGCCTTAAAAACGGCAGCATTAAAAATGACGTAAGCCTGTGCATAAAATGCGGCGTATGCCAGCATAACTGCCCCGTAAAAGCCATTACAACAGGAGGCGGCAGATTATGAAAAAGAATGTTTTAACAACGCCAAAAGATAAACTTTTAAATTTAGCCGTTGGTGCCGGTATACCGTTTGGAACCGCTGCAAGCGGCGCTGCCGGAGGCTGCACTGGTATCTGCGGCAGCTGCGGCGGTACCTGCCTGGGCGGCTTTGCGCTGGCAGCCTGGCTCTGCGGCAGCGTATATTTTAAGCGCCGCCGTAAAAGTTTAACCGCTGACGGAAAACCGCAATCCGTTCAGCCTTAAATAAAAAATTTAAAGGAGAGATGAATATGAAAAAATTTCTTTGTGCTTTGATGATGGCCGTACTTGCTTTGGGCATAACCGCCTGCGGCGGAGCAGCGGAACAATCCGCACCGGCACCCGCCGCCAAAACGGAAACGGCTGCACCGGCAGCTGACGGCGGCAAAAAAATCCTTGTAGTCTATTTCAGCCATACCGGCAATACCGAAAAAGTGGCGCAGCTTATCCAGAGCAAAACCGGCGCCGATATTTTCAAAATCGAAACCGCAGCCCCGTATCCTTCCGTTTACCGCGAAACAACGGAACTTGCAAAACAGGAAAAAGCCGACAACGCCCGCCCTGCGCTGAAAAACAAAGTGGAAAACATGGCTCAGTACGATGTTGTTTTTGTAGGCTTCCCTATCTGGTGGCACACAGCGCCGATGGCAGTAGCAACCTTTGCCGATGGCTATGACTTCAGCGGCAAAACCGTTATCACCTTCTGCACCAGCGGCGGCAGCCCCATCAGCGAAAGCACGCCGGACATTAACAAATGGTTTAAAGGCGCAAATGTTATTGAAGGCATCCGCGCTTACCCGGACGATACCGCGGCTACCGAAAAATGGCTGGCAGGCCTGAACCTGTAAAGCCCCATAAAAATTTAAACCTGCACTTTTAACGGTGCATAAAAAAATCTTCTTCCAGAAAAGGAAGAAGATTTTTTATTTTATATTATTTGCGCAGCACAAGTTTAATAAATATCCTGCTGCCTTCATATAATAAAATCATCGGCACTGCCAGAAGTGTTTGCGTCACAACGTCAGGGGTCGGCGTAATTACAGCCGCCAGAATAAACGAGGCCACAACCATATAGCGCCGCCCGCGTTTAAGCACGGCAGAACTTACCACGCCCATCTGCGCCAGCACAATAAGCACCATGGGCAGGTTAAAAATAAAGCCGAAAGGCACAACCAGCATCAGGAAAAAGTCCAGATAGCTTTCTATCGAAAGCATCGGCGCAATATTGCCGCCTGCAAAGGTTGTAAAAAAGTGCAGCCCCTGCGGAAATACAAAAAAGTACGCAAAAGCAATGCCCGCCCAGAACAAAAGCACCGACGAAGGCACAAACAGCATCAGCGCCGAGCGTTCCCTGCCGGTTAGGGCCGGCACCAGAAACGCCCACAGTTCATAAAACAAAACCGGGGCCGCAAGCAGCACGCCGCAGGCAAGCGCTATTTTTATGTAAATAAAAAACGCTTCCGCCGGGCGCATATAATACAAATTGGTGGCAGGCGCCGTCAGCACTGCCACAATTTCATCAATATAAAAGCTGCTTACCAACGTACCGGCGGCAAGCGCCGCCAGGCTGTGCAGAATTCTGCGCCGCAATTCGCCCAGATGTTCCGTTAAGGTCATTGCCTCATCATTGTTATCTAACGGACGGCCATTATCCATAGCTTGCGCCGTCACTTTTTGGCTTCCGCCTGTACAATTTCCGCACCGGCAGACGCAGCGTCTTTGGTTTCCGCGGTTTCGGCAATTTCACCTGCTTTTTTAATTTCCGTTTCAGTACTGTTCACAGCCTGTTTAAACTCTTTCATGCTCTTGCCAAGGGCAGAACCGATTTCCGGCAGTTTGCCGGGGCCAAAGAAAATAAGACCGATAACCAAAATAAGCAAAAGTTCGGGTAAGCCTAAACCAAACATAATAATTCCTCCTTGCAGCTGCTTTATTATAAGTTTTATGCTTTGCTACATATATAGTAACACTTGCAGTCAGCTCTAAGTCAAGCCTTATTTAAAATTTAATCTTGGGCTAACCTTCGTTTTACTTATACTATACAAAGCGCCTCAATCTATGCTGATAAGTTCATAATTGGGGTTGCCCATTTTCAGTTCTTTCATGTAGCTTAACTGGCGCAAACCTTCGCGGCTTTCAATGCGCTCAATCAAATCTTTGTTGTCGCTGCCCGGTTTGTCATAAACCAAATCTACGCTCGCCTGGTCAATAGCCAGCAAATCTACGGATGCCAGCATACCGATATCGCCTATCGTCGGTGGTTCGGCTTCCGGCCCGGCGCAGTCGCAGCGCACGGACATTCTGTTAAGCACATTAATATAGGCAATGCGTTTGCCAAAAAAGTCCGTTACGGCTTTGCCTGCCTCCGCCATGTGCTCCATAAAATGCGCCCCGCGGATGGAAAAATCGGCATTGTGCTGCATGGCCTTGCCTACTTTGGCATCGGCACAGCCAATGGCGATATTTTTTAGCGAACCGCCAAAACCTCCGGCAGCGTGGCCTTTAAAATGCGTCAGCACTATCATGCTGTCATAATCCACAAGGCTTTTGCCTACGGACATTTCCTTAAAATGTTTGCCGCCGCGCACCGGCAGCATTACCGCGCCATGCTCGTCCATAATATCGACGGGGCAGAAATCCCAGCCGTTGTAGGCAATGGTTTTGCGGTGCAGCTCTGTTGTGTGGCGGCCGCGTTTATATAAAGTGTTGGTTTCTACAATGTTGCTGTCGGGTATGCGCTGCTGTACGGCTTTAACAAATTCGCGCGGCAGAAAGTTCTGCCCGCCGATTTCGCCGGTGTGTACCTTAACTGCCACCTTGCCGTAAATTTCGCTGTTAATAAGCTCGTACAGCTTAACCATGTGCTCCGCATCAATATGGCGGGTAAAATATACTTTGGCGCTGCTGCCTGCTGCCAGCGGTGCTTTAAGCTGCCTGCTGCCAATAACCGGCGCCTGTGCGTATGCCCTGCCAAAATCAGGCAGGCTGAACGCCGCCGCGCTGATTGCCGCCGTACCGGCAAGTTTTAAAAAGTCCCTTCTTGTCAGTTTATCCATTGATACGACCCCCTTTAACAAACCATATAATAAAAGCGCCATCATACCTTATACTTTCATTATAGGTGTTAAAGCGTGCTTTCAGTCAACGGCAAAAACTGTGCCATTTTGTACAATAAGGGCTGTTTTAAAAAGTTTTACACATTTATCAGTTCATAATTGGGGTTGCCCATTTTCAGTTCGCGCATATAGCTGAGCTGCCGCAAGCCTTCTCGGCTTTCAATGCGCTCAATCAGGTCTTTGTTATCATCGCCCGGCTTGTTGTAAACATGGTCAACGCTGGCCTGGTCAATAGCCAAAATATCCGTTGAAGCGAGAATGCCTATATCGCCGATAGTGGGTTCTGCCGCACGCGCACCGGCACAGTCACAGTCTACGGACATACGGCGCATAACGTTAATATAAACAATGTGTTTGCCGAAAAAATCCGTTACGGCTTTGCCGGCTTCAACCATGTTTTCCATAAAAGCGGCATTGCGCACGCTAAAGCCCCTGCCGTGCTGCATTATTTTGCCAACCTCACCGTCGGCGCAGCCAATGGCAATGTTTTTAAGCGAACCGCCGTAGCCGCCCATGCTGTGCCCTTTAAAATGCGTCAGCACTACCATGCTGTCGTAATCCACAAGGCTTTTGCCTACGGACATTTCCGTAAAGTGCTTGCCCCCGCGCACCGGCAGCATTACCGCGCCGTGCTCGTCCATAATATCCACCGGGCAAAAATCCCAGCCGTTGGCGGCGATGGTTTTGCGGTGCAGCTCCGTAGTGCTGCGCCCGCCGCCATAGGCAATGTTGGTTTCAACAATCACGCTGCCGGGAATCTGTTCCTGCACGGCTTTAACAAAACTGCGCGGCAGGAAGTTTTTGCCGCCCTGCTCGCCGGTGTGTATTTTAAGCGCTACTTTGCCATAAATATCGCTGTTGATTAGTTTATACAGCTTTACCATGCTGTCTTCATTTATTTTATCCGTAAAATACACTTTGGCGCGGCTTATGCCGTCCGTCGCCGCACTGCCTGCCGCAGCACTAACCGGCTGCCCGGCAGTTGCCGCTGTCTGCGTGGCCGCGTCGCCAAACTTGCAGCCTGCCAGTCCCAAAACCGTAAAGCCTGCCAGTTTTAAAAAGTCTTTGCGTGAAAGCCTGTCCATATTAATGCCCCCCTTTAAGCCATAACGGCATGCAATAAATTTGATTTGCCTAAATTATACCCGCTGGAGCCGTTTCCAAGTCAAGCTTTAAGGCAATAAGTTTTTAATATTTTCAAATTTATAAGGCAGGCTTTACCGCCTGCCCAAAGCGGCAAAAAAGGGGGACGCCAATATTTTAGGCAGTTATGCCGCACTTTATATTAATAAAAAAAGAGGACGGCGTTAAGCCGTCCTCCAAAGGGTTATGTGTCAGAAGAACTAAAGTTTTAAATTAGAAAGTGAATACAACTTCAGTCCACAAGGTCTGAGTATCTTCATTGCCTTCACGGGATTCCATATCAACGTATTTAACGCCTGCTACAATGTTTTTAGCAAGGGTTACGTTAGCGCCAACATCATATCCTTCATAGCCGTCACCTTCTGCAGTATCGCCAGGGAATACGCCATAGCCGCCTGCAAACAGGGTAGGTTCAAGGAAGGTTGCGAGCGGACGGTCGCTGTAATTTGCATATACGCCCCAGCTGCCCGGCTGAGATGCTTTAGCGCCGCGGTAAGCAAGGCCTACAAGGTAACCACTTTCGTCACCATTATAACCATCTACATCGCTATCACCATAGAAATAGCTGCCTTTTAAGGTCAAATCTTTAGCGATTTCGCCATCCAAAGCAAGTTCCCAAATATCCTGTTCACGAGCAGTGTCGGCTTTGTAGTAACGAAGATCTGCGCCAACAACGCCAAGTTTAGACTCTACACCAGCTACATATACACGGTCGCCATCTTCTACGCCGCCGTCAAAGAAACCATTACCAGTGTTAGTCCAGTTACTGCTGGAAGCTTTGTAAGCCCAGCCAATAACTTTAACCTGATCGCCGTAGCTGAGTTTTACACCGTCGCCGCGGTTATCAACTACATCGCCCTGAACGAAGTCCATACGGCCAGCGTCCATTTTAATACCGCCAACACGACCGGATACGAACGCCCAGTTCATATCAATTTCGTCGTCTGCGCCGTCATCGCCCTTCCATTCATCGTTGGTGTACATCTGACGGTTTTCAAAACGTGCAGTATAATTCCAATCCTCATTTACCTGGCCATTCAGGAAAAGACGGGTACGCAGGTAACCATCATTACCATTAGCATCGCCCTGAATATCACGATAAGATGCACGGATCTGACCGGTGATTTTTACGTTGTCAGATTTTTTCTCGAGGTTAGCAACGCGAACGCCAAGGCTGTCCAGTTCGTCAGCAAATTCAGCAGCTAATTTATCAACATTAGCGCCTTTTGCCATTGCTTTTGCTACAATCTGAGCCATTTCATAGCGGGTCATCAGTTTATCTCCGCCGTAGGTGCCGTCGGGATAACCGTCTACAACGCCTTCTGCTGCCAGTTTGTTAACAGCATCATAAGCCCAGTGGCCGGCTGGTACATCGCTGAACGGGTTAGCTGCATATGCGGATGCAGTTACGCCGAGAGCCATTGCCATTGCTAATACTAAGGATTTTTTCATTTTGTTTTCCTCCTTTTAGAAAAACACTTTATATTTTATAAAGCGCGGAGGTACAAATTACCGGCTTTTGCCGAAACTTACGGTGCGAGTCTCCTGGTTTCCTCTACCTGTTTTGCCGCCTGCCTTTAACCTGTGCCTTTTGCGCAATATAACTAAGCCAAGGCTTTGCCCCTGAGGAATTGGCAAAGCCTTAAAAAAGAAGGCGTACTTGCAATACGGAACAGTGAAAAACTCCGGCTAAAACTGCCAAAAGGGATGGAGAAAAATCTCATGTTCCCAACCTTCTTTTCCCGGGCAAAGTAACAACCGGCCTGACCGGCCAGTCTTTCTTCACAGTTTTATTATATAAACGGGCAGTTTAATCTGCAATTTCAATAATTAATGCCAATTATTAGCGGCGCTTATTAATTGCCGGCGTTTTTCTGCGGGCGGAAGGCTTCCAGAATTACGTTTGCAAAGTCTTTAATGTAATTATTGGCGTTGGCTTTTTTCCAAAAGAGGTAGTATTTTATCTGTGCCTGCTTGCCGCCCTGGTACAGCGCCAAAATGCGGATGCCCTCGCTGGGCTTGGTATCGGGTGCGGCACTGCCGCCAAACAAAAAGCCGTTGCCTGCCGCTGCCATAATGCGCGCTTCTTCTACGCTGCGCGCAAAAACAAAACTGCCTTCAAAGCCCAGCACCTGCGTATAAAAATCCTTTTCCGTTTCACGCTGTTTTTCATCCGCTACCAGAATACAGGGAATCTGCTCCAAATCTTTCAGCTCGGCGCAGCCGCCTTCAAAGCCGCCGTAAACGGAAGATACTTCAATAAAGCACGGCAGCGATACTACCGGCAGCATTTCGTATTCTTCCGATACCACATGCCTTTGCAGGTTAAAGGCTATATCCGTTTTGCCGTCGCGCAGAAGCGCGGCAATTTCGTCATGCGTGCCGCCGCTTACATTCAGGCGCACGCCTGCGTTTTGCTGTTTAAACATGCTTACCGCCTTATACAAACGGGCATCGGCAAAGCTGTTAAGGTAACATACTTTCAGGCTGCCTTCCTGCCCGGCAGCAGCGGCAATGGTACCGTTTTTAAGTTTTTCCGTTTCGCCAAGCAGTTTTTTTCCGTGGCTGTACAGGTATTTTCCGGGTTCAGTCAGCGTAAAGCGGCGCGTGCTGCGCACCAAAAGCTGTACCCCCAGTTCTTTTTCCAGCGACAATATCTGCTGGGATATTGCCGACTGCGATATAAAACATTCTTCGGCCGCTTCTGTAAAGCTGCCGGTGTCCACTACGGTTACAAAATATTTAATCTGCCTCAGCAGCATAAACCGCCCCTCCTCTCTCAGGAACTGTATTTTTATTGTAAAGTTTTGACTTTACTTTCAGTCAAGCCGTTACGCAAATTTTTCAAAAACTTTTCTTATTTTTGCTACAAAGCCTTTCCTTGCCGCATAAAAGCATGTTTTTTAGTTATTTACTATCATATATAACAGAGTAAACTTAAAACAAATTGTATTTTTAATGCTATTTATAAGAATTTTTTATGAACATTTTTCAACAGCCCTTGACTTAGAGCCGTCTTCAACTTTTATAATAAAGGCGTAAAAACAAATCCTGCCCAGGGCAGGCTAAAAAGGCAGGGATTATTATGAAAAAAACAGCCAGAATTTTGCTTGCGCTTTGCGCTTGCATGCTTATAGGAGGTAATGCCGCTATGGCACAGGACAGAATGGAAGAAAGCTCCGCCACCGTTAAAGCCCTTTACGGTGCGGAAAATCCGTGCAGCATTAAAGGTGCGCCGGAACTTGGCGAGATTATGCAGAAATTTATTTACAGCGATGTGAACAATCAGGTAAAAATGCCTTTAGCACAAAAAGAGCTGCTGACGCTGGTGGTTTTAACTGCCAACAACACTCCGGAAGATATCGGCCTTCACGTTAAAGGCGCATTAAATGCCGGGGCAACGCCCGAAGAAATACGCGAAACCCTTTACCAGTGCACGCCTTATGTTGGTTTTGCACGCAGCAAGGCCGCGCTGATTGAAATGCAGATTGCTTTTGAAGAAACAGGCGTAAAACTGCCGCTGGAAAACCAGGGCACAACTACCGACGCCGACCGCATTGCCAAAGGCGAACAAACGCAGGTTGACATCTTCGGCGACCGTATGCGCGGTTTTGCAAATTCCGGCAAAGGCGACCAGGCTCACATTAACAACTGGCTCAGCGGCAACTGCTTTGGCGATTACTACACCCGCAAAGTGCTTGATTTAAAACAGCGCGAGCTGATTACCTTTACCGCAATTATCACGCTCGGCTGCTGCGACCCGCAGGCCAAAGCACATGTTAACGGCAACCTTGGCGTAGGCAACACCCGTCAGGATTTAATTGACGCCGTTACCATAGCGCTGCCTTACATCGGCTATCCGCGCACGCTCAACGCCATCAGCGCCATTAACGCCGTTGTACCGGCAGAATAAAAAAGTTTCCCCGTTCCGCAAATAAAAAAATCCGCCCTAAGGCGGAAATTTACGAAAGAGGAGCAAAGCATATGAAAACTAAAAAACTTTTATTAGCATTATGCGCATTTATGATTATGGGAGGTAATGCCGTTATGGCACAGGAACAAACAATACCTGAAGAATTTGCAAAAGAAAACATTTTTGGGCTTGGCGAAAAAAACGTGGCTTACCAGCAGTATTTTATCGGCCAGAGCTATTTAAACCCGCTGACCAAAGAACGCGTGGGCACAGCCAACGTAACCTTTGAACCCGGCTGCCGCAACAACTGGCATATTCATCATAAAGGCGGGCAGATTTTACTGGTAACCGCAGGCCGCGGCTACTACCAGGAATGGGGCAAACCCGCGCAGGAACTTAAACCCGGCGACGTTGTAAACATTGCGCCCGAAGTTAAACACTGGCACGGCGCCGCACCGGACAGCTGGTTTGCGCACATTGCCATTGAAGTACCGGCTGAAGGCAGCAGCAACGAATGGCTGGAGCCCGTTACCGACGAAGAATACAGCAAATTAAAATAAACCGCAGTAAACAAGTACGAATAAAGAATCCGCTTACGCAAGTACAACCCCCTCCGCTGTTAAAGCGAAGGGGGTTATTATTATGAGTACCGCAAAATTATTTCAGCTGCCTTTGCCATATAAAACAAAAAGCACTGCAACGCAGGTTACAGTGCTTTGGCTATAAAATAAAAATGGTGATCCACCCGCGACTCGAACGCGGGACACCCTGATTAAAAGTCAGGTGCTCTACCGACTGAGCTAGTGGATCACATCAGTTGCTAAAACGTCAAGCCTGTTCCAGCAACAAAATAATTATACAAATTAATCATTACTTTGTCAAGCATTTTCAATAATTTTTCTGCAAAAATTTTTATGCGCGCTGTAGGTTTCCGGCAGGCCTGCCTGCATAAATTCTTGCGCAGACAAATACAAAACACAAAACCAAAAATATTATGCCGCCAAACACCATGCTGCCCATTCCCCAAGAGGCTATTATTTCGCCGCACAGCACGGTGCCGAAAGTTGTTCCGAGGTTGGCTGCCGTTAAAAACAGGCCGTTGGCAAAATCCGGTGCCTCCGGCGCGGCAGAGGTAATCCAGTATTGGTTTATATTTACATTAACGCCGCCAATAATGCCCCATACAAGCGTTAATACCACCACGACCGGTGCATAAGCGCCCGTAAAATACACCGCCATATATACGGCCGCCAGTGCCGGGGCAAACAGCACTGCCGTGCGCAGCGGCGCCTTGGTAAGCAGCCTGCCGCCGATAATATTGCCCAGAATATTGGCACAGCCGTATATAAACAACACCACGCTGATATTGTTCCACGAAAGGTGCGTAATCTGTTCAAGATAGCCGGAATAAAAGCCGAATACGCCAAAAACAGCGCCGTTCATAAAAATAATGCCTGCAATAGAAAGCCAGAGCACCGGGCGTTTTAACAACACAAGCTGTTCTTTGCAGGAAGCGCGCCCCTGTACCGGCAAACGCGGCACAAAAACAAGCGTTGCCGCAAACGCCAGAAGGTTGCCTGCCGCAAATACCGCCATTGCCGCGTCAAGCGAAAAATTGGCCGCCACAAAGCTGCTTATGGGCACTCCCAGCACCATGCCTGCAGAAACGCCTACAATAACTTTGGCAACGGCTTTTAACCGGTCTTTTTCCGGTACGGAAGCACCGGCAACGGAAAAGGCCAGCGAACAGTACACCGGATGCAAAAAAGCAGGCAGCACGCGGGCAGCAAGCGCCACGGCAAAATTATCCGTACACATGCCAGCTATATTGCCAAGTGCAAACAGCCCCAGCACCAGCAGCATTACTTTTTTGCGTTCCATGCCGGAAAACAGCAGCGGCATAACCGGGCCTGAAAACGCTACCGCCAGCGCAAACAGGCTTATTAAAAGCCCTGCCTGCGGTATGCTTACGCCAAAGCGCTCCGCCAGAAGCGGCAAAATGCCTATAACGCCCATTTCGGTATTGATAATGCTGAACACGCCAATGGTTAAAATAAATATCATTAAATTACCGTTTGATTTTAACAATGCAGTTTCTCCTTTAAATTTTTATAATTAAAGCCGCTTTAACAAATTTATTATAAAAAACGCCATTGTTAAAAACAAATACTTAATTTGGTTGTTTTATATGCTTTTTAAGTATAAATTTTTACAAACGCCTGCTGAACTTTTGCAGTAAAAATATTTACAAATAAAATAATTGGTGTAATATATAGTATGATGTAAGCAAAAGCTAACCATTACGCATTTCAGTTTAACAATATGCTTTTGAGAAATAAAATACTGGAAAATATTTTAAACTTGTGTTATCATAGAAAGCAGACGCAATTTTAAAAACAATATTTTTTATTAATTAGCAAAAGTCATTCCTAAATGGAGGATTTTATATGCAGATAGGTTTGGATATCGGCAGCACCACTGTAAAAATAGCCGTGCTGGATGATGCCGGAAAACTGCTTTTCAGTAAATATGCCCGTCATGCCAGCCGCATTACGGAAACCATAAAAACCATACTCGATGAACTTGCCGCGCAGATGCCGTGGCTTAAAACAGCACGTCTTGCCATCAGCGGCAGCGCAGGCATTGGCGTTGCCGAAAGCTGCGGCGTGCAGTTTGTGCAGGAAGTTTTTGCAGAAAAAATATGTACGGAACGCCTTAACCCGGATACGGACGTTGTTATTGAACTGGGCGGCGAAGATGCTAAAATATTATTTTTAGGGCGGCATTTTGACGCCCGCATGAATGACAGCTGTGCAGGCGGCACAGGGGCTTTTATCGACCAGATGGCTTCTTTGCTGAACGTACCAGCCAAAGAACTTGACACACTGGCAGCCACTGCCAAAACACGTTACACCATTGCCAGCCGCTGCGGCGTATTTGCCAAAAGCGACATTCAGCCCCTTTTAAACCAGGGCGCAGAAAAAAATGACCTTGCTGCAAGCATTTTTGACGCCGTTGCCAGCCAGGCGGTAACAGGCCTTGCTAAAGGACGCCCCATTAAAGGCAATGTGCTTTACCTTGGCGGCCCGCTGACCTTTTTTGGCTGCCTGCGCGCCAGCTTTGACAAAATTTTAAATTTACAGAGCACCTGCCCCGAAAACAGCTTATATTATGTGGCAATGGGCTGCGCTTTTTGTGCCGAACACACCGTAGACCTTACCACGCTGGCGGAAAAAATGCACGCTGCGGATGCCAACCGCCAGTTTGAGCATTTGCCGCCGCTGTTTAAAAATATTGAAGAATATGACGCCTTTGTTGCGCGCCACAACCGCGACAATGTTCAGCGAGGCGATATTGCAGCCGCCAGGGAAGCCTATCTCGGCATCGACAGCGGCAGCACAACCATAAAAATTGCCGTAGTTGCGCCGGACGGCAAGCTGCTTGATTATTTTTACCAGAGCAACAAAGGCAACCCTGTTGTCGCCGTACGCGATTACCTGACCGGATTTTACGAAAAATACCCCAACTGCAAAATACTTGCCGCTGCCGTTACGGGCTACGGCGAAGAACTTATAAAACACGCCTTCCACGCCGATTACGGCATTGTGGAAACCATGGCGCATTTTATTGCTGCCAAAAGCCTTTTGCCGGAAGTCGATTTTATTCTTGACATCGGCGGGCAGGACATTAAATGCCTTAAAATACATAACGGCTGCATTGACAACATCTTTTTAAACGAAGCATGCTCCAGCGGATGCGGCAGCTTTTTACAGACTTTTGCCGGTATTCTCGGTTACAGCGCGGAAGATTTTGCCAAAATAGGTCTTTTTGCCGATAAACCGGTTGACCTTGGCAGCCGCTGCACCGTATTTATGAACAGCAACGTAAAGCAGGCGCAGAAAGACGGGGCTTCCGTTGCCAATATCAGCGCCGGGCTTTCCATAAGCATTGTTAAAAACGCACTTTTTAAGGTTATACGCCCTTCCGGGCCTGATGACCTTGGCAAACACATTGTTGTGCAGGGCGGCACCTTTTTAAACAACTGCGTGCTGCGCGCTTTTGAACAGGAACTGAACCTTGAGGTTGTGCGCCCCGATATAGCAGGCTTAATGGGTGCTTACGGCGCAGCCTTATATGCGCAGGAACGCCGCAAACTGCATCCGCAGGATTCCGCGCTGCTTAAAGCGGAACAGCTGCGCACTTTTTCACATACGGTTAAATCCGTTACCTGCGGTTTATGCAGCAACCACTGCCACTTAACGGTAAATATCTTTGCCGACGGCAAACCCTATATCAGCGGCAACCGCTGCGAACGCCCGGTTACGCACTGCGCGCCCAACGACAGCTTAAACCTTTACCGCTGCAAGCTGCAATTACTGGAAGAATTTAAGCCAGTACCCGGCAGGCGCGGCAAAATAGGCCTGCCGCTCGGCCTTAATATGTACGAACTGCTGCCGTTTTGGCATACCTTTTTTACGGAGCTGGGCTTTGAAGTAATTACCAGCCCCATTTATGACAAAACCATTTTCCAGAAAGGCCAGAACACCATTCCGAGCGACACGGTATGTTACCCCGCCAAAATGATGCACGGCCATATAAAATGGCTGCTGGCGCAGGGCGTTACAAGCATCTTTTACCCCTGCATGACCTACAATGTTGATGAGGACACAGCGCAGAACTGCTATAACTGCCCTGTTGTTGCCTATTACCCAGAAGTTTTGGCGGCAAACATTGAAGAATTAAAAAATATTCACTTCTTTTACGATTACCTTGGCCTTTTGAACAAAAAACTGCTGGCCAAAGAATTATACAAAATGCTGAACCCCGTTTATACGGATTTAAGAAGTGCGGAAATTAAAAACGCACTTACCCCCGCTTTTAAGGCTTACCGGGATTTTGAAACCCGCGTTAAGGAGCAGGGCAAAAAAATAACCGAAGAAGCTTTAAGCAAAAACATGCCGGTTATTATCCTTGCAGGGCGCCCGTACCATACCGACCCGAAAATCAACCACGGCATAGACCGCCTTATTACCGGGCTGGGCGCTGCTTTAATAAGCGAAGACTCTGTAAGCGGCAATATTGACCGCAAAGATTTGAACAAAGACCTGGAAGTTTTAAACCAGTGGACCTATCACAGCAGGCTGTATGCCGCCGCTAAATTTGCCGCGCAGAACCCTGCCATGAACCTTGTTCAGCTTGTAAGCTTCGGCTGCGGCTGCGATGCCATTACGGCTGACGAATGCCGCCGCATACTGGAAGAAAGCGGCAAAATTTACACCCAGATAAAAATTGATGACATTGAAAACCTTGGTGCGGCACGCATAAGGCTGCGCAGCCTGTTTGCGGCACTGGGTTTTGAATGCTGAAATAATTTTTGAAGGAGCAATTTTTATGTCAGAAAATGTGCTACCGGTTTTTACCAAAGAAATGAAAGCTACGCACACCATACTTGTGCCGAATATGCTGCCGTTTCATTTTGCCTTGCTGCGTTCCGCGCTGCAAAGCTGCGGCTACAAAGCCGAAATTTTACAGAACACCGGCCGCAACGTTATTGAAACAGGGCTGAAATACGTCAACAGCGATATATGTTACCCGGCGCTGCTCGTTATCGGGCAGATTATAAGCGCGCTGGAAAGCGGCAGATACGACCTCAGCAAAACAGCCGTTATGCTCAGCCAGACCGGCGGCGGTTGCCGCGCTTCCAATTATATATACCTTCTGCGCAAAGGCATGGAAAAAGCAGGGCTCGGCAATGTGCCAATCATCAGCCTTAATGTAAACGGCATGAACGAACAGCCCGGCTTTGAGCTTAACCTTGCCATGATAAAAAAATTTATGGCCGCCATTATTTACGGCGACACTTTAATGTACCTTGCCAACAAAACCCGCCCCTACGAAACCATTAAAGGCGCGGCGGACGAACTGGCAGGCAAATGGCTGCACAAACTGGAAAACGCTTTTATGGAAGGCAAAGCGCAGGCTACCGGAACCATGAAACAGCTTTCGCGCGCTCTGGCGGAGGATTTTGCCGCCCTGCCGCAAAAAGCGGAGCATAAAATAAAAGTTGGCATTGTCGGCGAAATTTACATTAAATACGCAGGGCTTGGCAACAACAACCTGGAGCAGTTTTTGCAGAAGCAGAACTGCGAATACATGCTGCCGGGGCTGCTGAACTTTATCATGTACTGCGCCGACACTTACTTAACAGACTACAAACTGTACGGCGGCAAATTTTTAAAATACAGCGTTTCCAAAATGGCCATGTTTTATTTAAAACGGTTGGAAAAAATAATGCTTTCCGCACTTTCCACCCCGCCCTTTAAGCCGCCCGCTTCTTACGAAGAAACCAAAGCGCTTGCCAAAGGCGTTATAGGCTACGGCAACAACATGGGCGAAGGCTGGCTTTTAACGGCCGAAATGCTGGAACTTGCCAAAAACGGCTACAACAACATCATCTGCGCACAGCCCTTCGGCTGCCTGCCCAACCATATAGCCGGGCGCGGCATGCTTAACAAAATCAAGGAAATTGCCGAAAATGCCAATATCCTGCCTATCGACTACGATTCCAGCGCTTCCAAAGTAAATCAGGAAAACCGCATTAAATTAATGCTGGCTACCGCCGAATAAAATTTTAAACAAAAAATTATCCCGTTGCCAAAGAACTGACAACGGGGTTTATTTTTACCATTATTTAATTAGTTGCTGCCCTGATAAACCATGCCCTGAATATCGGTATCGGCTTTAACCTGTACAAAGGTAGTGGAGCCTGCCGGAATATTTACGGATTTGCCGGTTACAAAAGCACCGCCGATAATACCTACCGGGCCAAGCACTACCATACCGCCGATAGCAGCGCCTGCTGCACCGGCAACGGTTTCGGCTGTCTGTTTGGCAACATCGCCGAGGAATACTTTAACGCGGGTATTATCAATAGCGTAAATGAAGCCAAAATCAACATCAATGCGGGCATCCTGGCCGAACATACGCGGGCCTACAACCTTGGTTACCTTGCCAACGCCTTCAGCGCCTTTCGGCAGTACCAGCACATCATTAACAAAAACATTGTCGGCAACTTTGTATTTTACAACATCGCCTGCTTTTGCGGTTTTGCTGCTGAGGTCTTCGGCAAATTCAAGCTTGATTACGGAATCTTTCGGCAGAGTTACGGTTTCCACAACAACAATGCCGTCCTGGAAAGCAAGGTTTGCCAGTGCTTCAAGACGTCCTGCAAGAGAGCCTGCGCCAACTTCGCCGTTCAGCATGGTTTCCAGTGCTTCAATGCGGCTTTTGGCCGGGCCGCCTGCCGTGCTTTCAGTAAACTGCCATTCAACGGCGTTCAGCTTGGTTAAAAAGCTTGCCTCGCCGCTGCCGGGATAACCGTTGATATAATCATACAAATTATCAACTCTATTTAAAATAGGGTCATTGGTAATGGTGCCGTAGACGTCATCTTCAAGGCTGTCCATTCTGCTGACCAGTGCGCCTGCCTGTTCCGTACCGTACAGGGTAACTTCCAATGCGCCCATTTTTTCACTGGCAGACATTGTTTTCGGCGCAGCGGAGGCTTCAATGGCAGCGCTGGCGGAAATTTCGTCACCTGCTGCAGCTAAAGCTACGCCCGGAAAGGCAGATGTAACAGTAAGTGTTAACGTTAAAAATAAAGTAAGGAGTTTTTGTTTCATTTCATTACCTCCGTGCAAAAATATATATTAATTATATCATAAAAAGACTAAAAAAAACAGTAAACTAATTGAAAACCGGGCAAGCATTGAAGCAAAGCCCGGTTTTATTTATTATTTTAAATATTTTGCAAAACTTGCCGCTACGGCATCTTTCATTTCGTCCATTTTGGCAAAGCGCCTTCTGTGCTGGGCACGTTTGGAAGGCTTCAGTTCCTCCATGGATTTTCTGTATTCGGGAATGGGTATTTTGTAAAAACGCTTGTCGTCAAGCTGCGTTCCTTCACATTCCTGCCAGAAGGCATCCAGCGAAGTTTTCAGTTTGCGGTCCACGCGGATATGGTTCATGGCATAATAGCCTTCGTTGCTGACGGCGTAAATGCTTTCGCAGCCCAATGCCGCCGCCACGTTGCGGATGCCGTAAAAAATAAGGTTTTTGGTGCGGTAGCCGTAAAAGGCTTTGGTCAGACCTTTAATAACTTCCGAACCGTTGGGCGTTCCCTGCAATGCGCCAATCCACAACGCAGGCTCGCCGTTTTTGCCGGGCGCCAGCCAGAACATAATCTGATACAGCGCTTCTTTATCCCACATCAGCACCAGCGAAAGGCAGCCTTCCTTGCGCTGCCCGGCGTGGAACCATAATTCCAGCGTCAGCGGCTTTTCTTCGTAGCTGTCTTCCCACAGGCGCAGCATTTCTCCTTCAGCATAAAGCCTGCGCAGGGCGTCTTCGGTTAACTTGCTTTCCAAAAATTCCACATGCGCCTTTACAAGGCTGATGCGTTCATCATAGGTAGAGTTTTTGTAAAAGAACTGCCTTGTCGCCTGCTCCACAAAACTTGTTGTATGACGCAGCATATCACGGCGCAGCTGCGTTGCCGCAAAAAAATCCAGCAGGCCGCCAATCTGTTCGCTGTGCAGCATGCAGCGGCAACGGAAAACAACGTACCTTTTCCATTCTTTCAAGCGTTTGGTATTGTACAGGCTATGCCCGATATGTTGTAAAATTTCTGTATCCATGTCTGCCTCGCAATTGTTTGATATGTTACATTATATCATATTGCAGGGCTTACCGCCAGTTATGCTTTGTCGCGGTCATACATCGGGCGCAGGCGGTCCTGCATGGGAATTTTATCGGCAGCTGCCGTTAAAAGTGCCCATTCATACAGCGTGCTCTGTGCGCCAACAGGCTCCAGGCGGTTTGTAACGCGGCGGTAAGTACCGTTGGATTGCATCATGTGCGCGCCGACATTATCGCGCAGATACAAATCAAGCACTTTTTTAATACGCTCAATATGCGCCGGCGTTTCAACCGGGAAGAACAGTTCAACGCGGTCGTTAAGGTTACGCGGCATCCAGTCTGCACTGGAGAGGAAAAGCTGTTCCTTGCCGCCGCCCTGGAACCAGAAGATACGGCTGTGTTCCAGCTGCCTGCCGACAATGCTGCGTACGGTAATGTTGTCGCTGATGCCGTCCATGCCAGCGCGCAGGCCGCAGATACCGCGGATGATAAGGTCTATTTTAACGCCTGCCATGGAAGCTTCGTACAGTTTCTGAATAACGGGGTAGTCAATCAGCGAGTTCATTTTGGCAATGATATGCCCGGTTCCGCCTTTTTTAACAATGCTGATTTCGTTGTCGATAAGTTCATAAATCTTTTTGCGCAGTCCGAGCGGCGCCATAACCAGTTTGTTCCATACCGGCGGGTCCGAATAACCGGACAGTACATTGAAGAACGCCGAAGCGTCGCTGCCAAACTGGTCATTGGCAGTCATCAGGCCCATATCAGTATAAAGTTTGGCTGTGTTATCGTTGTAGTTTCCTGTGCCAAGGTGTACATAGCGCTTAATGCCGTCTGCTTCCTTGCGCACAACCAGAATAATTTTGGCGTGGGTTTTAAGACCCATCAAACCGTAAATTACATGGCAGCCGGCTTCTTCAAGCCTGCGTGCCCAGATGATATTGTTTTCTTCATCAAAGCGCGCTTTTAATTCTACCAGCACCGTTACCTGCTTGCCGTTTTCGGCAGCGCGGGCCAGGGCCGCAACTATCGGCGAGTTGCCGCTGACGCGGTAAAGAGTCTGCTTGATGGCAAGTACGTTCGGGTCGTTGGCAGCGTCGCTTACAAATTTAACTACCGGGTCAAAGCTTTCATATGGGTGGTGCAAAAGCACATCGCGTTCACGCAGAACTTTAAAGATGTCGCTGTCGTCCGGCAGTTCCTGCGGGCGCTGCGGCACAAATGGCTCATACAGCCAGGGCCACATGCCCGGCAGCGAAGCAAATTTAAAGAAGCAGGTTGCGTCAAGCGGCCCGTTAATTTCATAAACCTCCTGCTCGGTAATGTCCAGATTATTGTACAGGAATTTTCTGATGCGGCTGTTGGCCTTATTGTAAATTTCCAGCCTTACGGAAGCGCCGCGCGTACGTTTGCGCAGGGATTTTTCCACTTCTTTCAGCAGATTGTCGATATCGTCCTCGTCAAATTCCAAATCGGCGTCGCGCGTAATGCGGAACGGCACAACATCCAGAATTTTGCAGCCGCTGTACAAATCGGAGCAGTGCTCGTTAATAACGTCTTCCAAAAATACAAAGCTGCGTTTTTCCTCGCCGGGAACTTCCAAAAGGCGCGGCAGTACGGAAGGCACCTGCACGATGCCCATGCTGTCTTCACCCTCCTGGTTGGTAAGTTCTACCGCAAGGTTCAGCGTTTTATTTGCCAAAAACGGAAACGGGCGCGAAGCGTCAACAGCCATCGGCGTCAGTACCGGGAAAATTTCTTCCTGATAATAAGCCTCCAGCCAGCGGCGGCCCTTTTCGCTTAATTCGCTTACACGGCAAATGTAAATGCCTGCCTCGCGCAGTTCCTTAACCAGCGAAAGCAGATATTTGTTTAACAGCTTCATCTGGTCGTGCGCTGCTTTACTTATTTCTTCAAGCTGTGCTTTAACGGTAAGCCCTGCAGCGTCGCGTTTGTTAATGCCGTTTTCGTACTGGTCCCACAAGCCTGCCACGCGCACCATAAAAAACTCATCAAGGTTAGACGCGGTAATGGCAACAAATTTCAAGCGTTCCAAAAGCGGCGTGGTTTTTACGCCGGCTTCGCGCAGCACGCGCAGGTTAAATTTTAACCAGCTGAGCTCGCGGTTAAAAAAGTATTCCGGTTTATTAAGATTAATTTTTTCGTTCTTTTCCATTTATCTGTCCACCCGTTCCAAAACTGCCTGTAATCCGTAAACTTCTTCAAAGAAGGATGCCTTGGAGGCAAAAGTCCATTCTTCTATCGTCAAATCTTCAAGGGTAACGGCTTCTACCTTCATTACGCCGTTTTTAACGTTAACGCGGCAGCTTTTGATTTTTTGCTTATAGCTGCGGTCCATGGCATCGGCAAGGCGCACCAGCGCGGCTATTTTTGCTACCAGCGGCATAATTTCCGCAGACATTTCTTCCACTTCGGCATGGCGTTTGCCGCTGAACAGCCTGTGCGCATGGTAATAGCTTGCCAGCGCCACTATTTTTTTGTCCATTTCGCTGAAGCCTAAAATGTCGCACGACATAATCAGCATATAGCTGTACAGCGAATGGCTGCGCAGCGATACGTATTTGCCGATATCGTGCAACAGCGCGGTTGCCTGCAAAAGAATGCGGCTGTGGCTGTCAAGCCCGTGGTGTTTGCCGAGTTTATCGAACATGGCAAGGGCAAGCTTTGCCACCTGGCGTGAATGTGCCTCGTCATACTGGTAACGCTCACCGATGCTGTACAGAAGGCTGAGCTGCTCCTGTTCAAGCTCGTCGGCATAATCTTTGCTGGCTTTCGGGCCGATATGCAAAAGACAGATGCCGTCAATAAAGCGGTCATCCGTAAGGATAATTTCCTGAACCGGCACCAGTGCCAGAAGCTGCTCGTAAAGCAAAATTGTCGGCACAACCAGTTCGGCCACATCTTCGTTGATTTTAAACACTTTAATAATCTGCGGCAGGTTCAGCTCATGCACGGTTTTAAACAGCTGCATGAATTGTTCCGTTTTAATGCGGATAACGCCAGCTTTAAATTCAACGCCCATCATCTGCAGCAGAAGTTCCGATTCCGCGCCTGTCAGCACAAGATAATGTATCTGCTCGTTTTTCAACGCGTCCCTTACCGCGCCCATCGTACTTGAAAGGTATTCGGCAAGAGCCTGGTTGAATTTCATTGAACTGCGCTGATTGCGGTTAAAACTTTCCTTAACGCGGATAACGCCGATATTAAGGTTCTGCTGATAGCGTATAATATTATCTTTTACAAAAGTAATGCCAAGCCCGCCGGAGGAAATATCCATCATCAGCATGCTCTCGTCAACGCCGGTCAGGCCGTCAAGCTTCATGGTGCGGCGGATGGAAGCATACTTGGTATAAATTTCTTCCGGAAGGTCAATAACCGTTACTTTCAAGCCCGTCCTGATATAAATCTGGTCTAAAAGGAACACGCGGTTTAAAGCCTCGCGCACTGCGGTTGTTGCCTGCATGCTGTATTCTTCAACTTCATATTCTGTCATCAGGCGTTTAAAACCGACCAAAAGCTCGCAAATTTCATTTACCATGCTGAACGGAATGATTTTGTTTTTGAAGGTTTCTTCGCCCAGGCGCACGCGGCGGTTGCATTCCTCCAGAACTTTCATGTTGTTTAAGTTGCGGTACTGCACAATCTGCATGCTTATCATCTCAGAGCCGAGATGTATTGCTGCAAAAATTTTATATTGTTTTTTTCTCACATGACCACCTCATTAAAGCATTATTTATTAATTCGACACAGCACCATTAAATCCTTGCCTTTAACAATTTTTTTACAGCACCTTACCATCCTTTTTACAAATTATGCGTTTTTTTGCAGGATTTTTTACTTTTTCCGGTAAATATATATTTATTATGCGGTTTTACTGAATGTAAAATGACGGGAGGTATGTATTTTGCAGAGGATAGCTATTATAGATATCGGTTCTAACTCAGCGCGCCTTGTTATAACTCATATTTATAAAAACGGTGCCTATAACATGGTATACAACCAGAAAGAAGCCCTGCGCCTGAGCCAGAAAATTGACAAAAACGGCAACCTTACGCAGCAGGCGTTTACAGACACCATTGAAACCATGAAAAGCTTTGCCTATATGTGCAAACTGTACCACGCAGACAGGATTATTGCCGTGGCAACGGCTGCCATCCGCAATGCGGGCAACGGCGCGGAGCTTACGCGCCTCGTGCAGCGTGAAACAGGCATCAGCCTACACATTATAACTGGCAACACCGAAGCCTATATCAGTTACCTCGGCGTTATCAATACCCTTCCCTACCACAGCGGCATTATTTTCGACCTGGGCGGCGGCAGCACGGAGCTGATTCTGTTTCAGGACCGCAAAATACTGGAATCCGTTTCCGTTCCTATCGGCGCAGTAAACACTACCGCACTTTTTAATACACGCAACACCGTAAGTTCCTCCGTTTACGGCGAATTAAGCTTCTTTCTGCGCACGCGCCTTGCGGAATACCCCTGGCTGAAACAGCCCAAGCTTCCGCTTATCGGCGTAGGCGGCACGGCGCGTACCATAGGCAAAATGCACCAGCGCGCTACTAAATACCCCACAACCAAAATCCATAACTATAAATTAACGGTACAGGCCTTCCGCGGCATTTTTAACCGCCTTAAAAACAGCACGCTTGAAGAACGCCGCAAAATCTCCGGCCTCAGCAGCGACCGCGCCGATATCATCATTGCCGGCGCTGCCATTATTAACGCGCTTTTTGAAGTTACCGGCAGCAAGCAGCTTATAACCAGCGGCTGCGGCCTGCGCGAAGGGCTGTTTTACGATTATTATTCCAAAGAACGCGGCATACCGCTTATTGCCGAAGATATCTTAGCCCGCAGCACAGATAATATTTTAAACCTTTACACGCCCGACCTCACGCACAGCCACCATATCACCAATCTGGCGCTGGCCATGTTTGACGCCTGGAAACCGCTGCACGGACTTGGCAAAAACTGCCGCCGCCTGCTTAAAACGGCAGCGCTGCTGCACGACATAGGCATTACCATTAACTTTTACAGCCACGCGCGCCACAGCGCCTATATGATTCAAAACGCGCAGCTTTTCGGGCTTACGCATAAAGAACAGCTGCTGGCTTCGGCCGTTGCAGGCTGGCATAACGGCATTTCCAAAAGCTATTTTTCGCGCGACCCGCTGTATATGACCATGCTTACGGAAAACAACTGGCAGACGGTAAGCAGGCTGGCGCTGCTTTTGGCCCTGGCTGAAAGCCTTGATTACACGCAGACCGGTATTTTAAGCATTACACGCGCCGGCATAAATAACGAAGGCGCCTTTCTGGAGCTGAAAGAACACGGCAACCCCGTTATTGAACTGCACCAGATACGCGCGCATTTAAAATGGTTCTTTAAAACTTTCGGCAAACCGCTGCATTTTAAAGTAACGGAAGGATAATAAACGAATTATTTTTCCAATCTGCAAAACTTAATATTACTAATTGAAAAATAGGGAACAATATGTTAATATTCATTTAAAAAGTTCCCTATTTTATTTTTATGTTCTATATAGGGAACTTTTATAAAAAACCGCGCAAAAATATTCCCTATACAGGAGCTTATTATGCAAAATCAAAATTTAGTTAATTTACAGCAGCTTTTAAGAAACAAAGCCGAATTACATGCACGGCTTCAATTATTGCCTTATGACGGCACACCGGAAATAAAAACCAATAAGGCAGGAAATAAATATTTGTATGTCCGCAAGCGCATTGCCGGTAAACTAACGTCAACTTACGTTGATGTTTTTTCCGATGATTTATATGCAGCACTTTTACGTTACTCACGCGAGGCAAGAGATTTAAGAAAACAACTGCGCAGAATCGAAAAAGAACTGGCATTAATTGGTTATACAGAGCAGGAACTTTCTCCTCAGGTACAGCTTAATTTGGATTTTGCACGTGCCAATATGAAAGCCAATATTTATGATCAGGCAATTCTTGAAGGCGTTACAACTACGTTTCCACAAACGGAAACCGTTATTGACAATGGCATCGTCAGTGGTATGACGCCGACAGATATTCAAAAAATCGTCAATCTTAAACACGCCTGGGAATTTATTTTGGACAAAGACGTAATAACAGCCCCAACAGATTATTATCTGCTATGCTATATAGCACGGCTCGTAAATGAAGGATTTTTCCACGATGGAGGAAAAATACGTTCCGTACCGGTTACTATCGGGGGAACAAAATATGTACCGCCGCTGCCGATAGAAATTAATGTCAAAGAAGATATCTCCAAAATAGTACAAAGCGAAAACACTGTTATCGACATAACAATAGAACTATGTCTGTATTTTATGAAAACACAAGTTTTCACAGACGGCAATAAAAGAGCTTCCATAATTTTTGCCAACCACTTTTTAATAGCTCATGGAGCAGGGCTATTAATAATACCTGAAAAAGATGTGCCTAAATTTAAGGCTTTGTTAGTAAGATATTATGAAAACAAAGATATTGATATAATTAAAACCTTCTTAAAAGAAAATTGCTGGCGTAAATTTTAATATACTGAAATTGGTATCAGTAGTGTTAAATTTAGTGCCATTGGTGTACTTAAATATAAATATTTTGTTTAATACAGATAACCGCACCAGTATTTTCCTGTACATAAAAATTAAAAGCAGAAACGCTTGTAAAAACGTTTCTGCTTTTTTATTTAAGGTTATTAATTCATTTCGCTTTCGCGCGCGTGGGTAAGTTTTAAGCGGCGGCGGGCAGCGCGCAGGTTTTCCGGCACTTCTTCTTCCGGCATATTGCGCGGCACCGAAGTTGTGCCTGCTTTTTCTGCCGTGCTGTAATACCAAACCTTATAGTCCAGAGTATCCAGCGTCTGCTGCAGTTTTGCCATTTGTTCTTTAACGCTTTCACGCTGCTTTTTCATCATTTCAAGGCGTTCTTTAATGGTTGCATCGCCTTCCAGCACCATATATATAAATTTTTTAATGTCTTTAATGCCCATCCCTGTATTTTTCAGGCAGTCTATAACAAGCAGCCATTCATAGTCGCTGTCCTTAAACATGCGGATGCCGCTTTCGCTGCGCTCCACAAACGGAAGCAGGCCTTCTTTATCATAGTAGCGCAGAGTGGAAGGCGTAGTGTTTAAAATTTTAGCCATTTCACCGACAGTATAAAACATTTTTTATCACTCCCTTAAAAAGTTCACAATTTTGCCATTGACTTAAAGTGAGCTTTAACTTATACAATTTACTTGAACTTACAAGTTGATTATAGCATATAACCACAAATAAGCAAACATTTTATTTTGGGAGGCATAAAAAATGGATTTTAACATGTATGTTCCGACAAAAATTTTATTTGGCGCAGGCACTTTAAATGAGCTTGGCAAACAGCAGCTGCCCGGCAAAAAAGCCGTTATTATTATTTCCAACGGCAAATCAACCCGTGCCAACGGTTATTTAAGCCACACCGAAGAACAACTGGCGCAGGCAGGCGTAGCCACAAGCGTTTTTGATAAAATTCAGCCCAACCCGCTGAAAGAAACCGTTATGGAAGGCGCGGCCTTTGTTAAAGCGCAGGGCGCAGATTTTATTGTTGCACTGGGCGGCGGCAGCGTTATCGACAGCGCCAAAGCCATTGCCGTTATGGCAGCCAACCCCGGCGACTTATGGGATTACATTGCAAGCGGCACCGGCAAAGGGCAGCCCATTAAAAATAAACCGCTGCCAATCGTTGCCATCAGCACCACGGCAGGTACCGGCAGCGAAGCCGACGCCGGCTGCGTCATTACCAACCCCGAAACCAACGAAAAAGTCGGCCTGAAAACACCGAACCTCTTCCCCATACTGTGCATTGAAGACCCGGAACTGATGAAAAGCGTACCGGCACATTACACTGCTTATCAGGGCTTTGACGCGCTAAGCCACAGCCTTGAAGGTTATATCTCCAAATTCGCCAACCTTATGAGCGATATGTACGCCATCACCGCCATTGAAAACGTCGGCCGCTATCTGGCACGCGCCGTTAAAGACGGCAATGACATTGAAGCAAGAACGCACGTTGCTTTCGGCAATATTCTTTCCGGCACGGTAATGTGCGTAGGCACCACCAGCAGCCAGCATTCGCTGGAACACGCGCTCAGCGCTTACCACCCCAACCTTCCGCACGGCGCAGGGCTGATTATGTTAAGCCGCGCATATTTCGGCAACGTAATTGCCCACCATGCCTGTGATGAACGCTTTATTCGCATGGCAAAAGCCATGGGCATGGAAAACGCAGATAAACCGGAAGACTTTTTAACAGTACTGCAAAAACTTTTGGAAGACTGCGGCGTGGCAGACCTGAAAATGAGCGACTACGGCATTAAGCCTGATGAATTCCCCAAAATGGCAGACAACGCCATGGGCCCGATGGGCGGCCTGTTCGCCTGCGACCGCGTTGCACTTACCAAAGAAGACGTTATCGGTATCTACCAGAAATCATATAAATAATTTGCTGCTTTGCGCAGAAAGAAAGGAGCTTTTATGAACAGGATTTTTAAAACACTGGCGCTTGCCGCCACCATTACGGCTATGGCAGTTCCCGCCTTTGCGGGAGAAAGCGCACCGCTGCACCAAATCGTAAAGAGTCCGCAGAAACTGGAAGTAAAATCTGCCGGAAGCGAACATTTTACCGGCGAAGTTGTAACGGCTGCCCTTTACGGGCCGCAGGCACCTTCCAAAAGTTATGCCGCCACTGTTACCTTCAGCCCCGGCGCACGCACTTACTGGCATATCCACGAAATGGGCCAGACCTTAATTGTTACCGAAGGCACCGGCTGGACGCAGGAATGGGGCAAAAAGCCTGTAATGCTTAAACCGGGCGACATTGTGCGCTGCCCGCTGGGCGTTAAACACTGGCATGGCGGCTCGGCAAAAATGTCCATGACGCATATCGCCCTTTCCGAAGCAGGCGGCACCGTAACCTGGCTGGAACCGGTCAGCGATGAAGATTATCCGAAAGACTAAGGAGGAACGGCAATGAAAAAGAAATATCTGGCACTTTTAACGGCACTTATGTTAACGGCAGGCATCAGCACCGGCGTGCAGGCAGCGGAACTGAAAGCCTTAAACACGCAGCAGGCAAACATTGTAACGGTGGCGGCCTTTATGGCCAAAGGCGATTTGCCGAACCTTAAAAAATCTCTTGCCACCGCTTTGGATAACGGCATGACCGTAAACCAGGCTAAAGAAGTTTTAGTACACCTTTATGCTTACACAGGCTTCCCGCGCAGCTTAAACGCACTCAGCACGCTGAACAATCTGGTGCAGGAACGCAAAGCCGCAGGCATTAACGACGAAATGGGCCCGGACGCCACTCCGCTCGACCCTTCCGTTGACCGCCTTGCCAAAGGCACGGAAATTCAGACCGAAATCAGCGGCCGTGTTGTAACCAACGAGTTTGCGCCAATCATTAACACCTTCCTGCGCGAGCATTTGTTTTACGACATTTTTGCACGCGACGTACTTACCTGGCAGCAGCGCGAACTGGCAACCGTAGGTGCGCTGGCAGGCATCGGCAACGTAAACCCGCAGCTTACTTCGCACTTCCGCGCGGCCATGAACACCGGGCTTACACCGGAGCAGTTACAGGAAGCCGTTGATGTGCTGAACGAAACCGTAAGCACCGACACCGGCAGCAATGCGCAGGCAGTTTTAAATAATGTTTTGAAATAACGGACGGACATAAACAGATATAAAGAAAGGAACAGCTACCATGAAATTACGCAGAACTTTACTTACCGCAGGCCTTATAATGGCATTAAGCGCAGGCGCAGCCTTTGCAGCCGAACCTGCAAACACTAACCCCTGGGGGCTTGTTTACCGCAATGCCATTACCCAAAACGTAAAAGGGCAGGTAAACATCCACCCAGTAAGCTACAAGCTGAACGGGCTGAAAATTGCCGCCAATGTTTACACCCCGGCAGGCTATGACCCGGCAAAAAAATACCCTGCCATTGTTGTTGCCCATCCTAACGGAGGCGTTAAAGAACAGGTTGCAGGGCTGTACGCACAGCGCCTTGCCGCACTCGGCTACATCACCATCACGGCTGACGCTGCTTATCAGGGCGCAAGCGCAGGCGAACCGCGCCACACCGATAAGCCCTTTTACCGCACCGAAGACATTCACGGCATGGCCGATTATATTATGACTTACCCAGGCGTTGACCCTGACCGCATGGGCGTGCTCGGCATCTGCGGCGGCGGCGGTTATACGCTTAACGCTGCCAAAAGCGACAAACGCTTTAAAGCAGTTGCAACTTTAAGTATGTTCAACAGCGGCGAAGTACGGCGCAACGGCTATATGAGCAGCGGCCTTGACACCGTACAGCAGCGCCTGCACGAAGCAAGCGATGCCCGTGCCGTTGAAATTACCAAAGGCGAATACCCCATCAGCGGCAACGTTAATTTTGACGCACTCAGCGATGAAGATATTGCCAAAATACCTACCGACCTGTACCGAGAAGGCATGATGTACTACGGCCGCACGCACCGTCATCCCAACTCCACTTTTGCCTATACCACCAGCAGCCTGATGGAACTGATGGCATGGGACGCTACCGACCAGCTTGAACTTATCGACCAGCCGCTGCTGTTAATGGCAGGCAGCAAAGCCGATTCCCTGTACATGAGTAAAGAAGCCTTTGAAAAAGCCATCGGCACCAAAGATAAAGAACTGTTCCTCGTCGACGGCGCAACCCATATCCAGACTTACTATGTGCCCGAATATGTTGACCAGTTTGTTGCCAAATTGCAGGACTTTTACGGCAAGCATCTGTAATAACAAGATAATAAAAAGAAGGTAATACTATGCAGCACAAAACAACCAAAACACTTGCAGCAGCCGTGCTTGCGCTGATGCTGAGCACAAGCGCCTACGCCTTTGAAAAACCAGTGCTTTTACAGGACCAGGGCAGCTTTTTTGCAGGCGGCACCACCGTTACCACACCCGGCAGCTTTGATTTCAGCAATCCTTTAAACCCGCAGGGGCAAACCCTGCATGGCGACCACGCCTATGTTTTTTACCAGAAACCAGTTAATGCCCATAAACTGCCGCTGGTATTTTTACACGGCGCAGGGCAGAGCAAAAAAACATGGGAAACCACACCGGATGGACGCGATGGTTTTCAAAATATCTTTCTGGAACGCGGCTATGCTACCTACCTTGTAGACCAGCCGCGCCGCGGTGACGCAGGGCAGGCAACCGTTGACGGCACTGTAAGCGCCACAACCAATGACCAGTTCTGGTTCAGCAACTTTCGCGTCGGCGACGCGCCGGAATTTTTTAAAGGCGTACAGTTCAGCAAAGACCCGGCAGCGCTTGACCAGTATTACCGCCAGATGACACCCAACACCGCACCGTATGACCAGAGCGTTGTTGTTAATGCTTTAAGCGCAGTTTTTGATAAAACCGGCGACGGCGTGCTCATCACACATTCGCAGGGCGGCGGCCCGGGCTGGCGTATCGCCATTAAAAACCCCAAAGTACGCGCCGTAATCAGTTACGAACCGGGCAGCAGCTTTGTTTTCCCGCAGGGCGAAGAACCGGAAGCAATTCCTACATCAAGCCCCTTCGGCCCGTTGCAGCCGGAAACCGTAACTCTTGACGAATTTATGCAGCTGACCAAAATTCCTATCGTCATTTACTACGGCGACAACATTGCCGAAAACTACACCGACGATTGGAATAAAGATTCCTGGCGCATCCGCCTGGATATGGCGCATAAATTTGCGGCAGCCGTTAATCGCCACGGCGGCGACTGCACCGTTGTCCACCTGCCGGAAATCGGCGTTACCGGCAACACGCACTTCCCCTTCAGCGACCTTAACAACGTACAGATTGCAGACTTAATGCAAAACTGGCTGCACGAAAAAGGCTTGGATAAATAAAAACTTAAAAAGCCCTGCCAACAAGGCAGGGCTTTTATTATTAACTGATACGTTGTTTATTTTTCGGGAGCTGCAATAACGTCACAACCCATGTACGGACGCAGAACTTCAGGAATTACCACGCTGCCGTCAGCCTGCTGGTAATTTTCCAAAATTGCGCATACGGTACGTCCAACAGCAAGGCCGGAGCCGTTAAGCGTATGTACGTATTCCGGTTTGGACTTGGCATCGCGGCGGAAACGAATATTTGCGCGGCGTGCCTGGAAGTCGAGGCAGTTGGAGCAGGAAGAAATTTCGCGGTACATGTTAGCGGCAGGCAGCCATACTTCAAGGTCATAAGTAGTGGCGCTGCTGAAGCCCAAATCGCCGGTGCAGAGGCGGACTACCCTGTAAGGCAGGCCCAGAAGCTGCAATAAATGCTCGGCATTATGGGTTAATTTATCAAGCTCATCCCAGCTGGTTTCAGGTTTTACAATTTTAACCATTTCTACCTTATTAAACTGGTGCTGGCGGATTAAGCCGCGGGTATCGCGTCCGGCGCTGCCGGCTTCACTGCGGAAGCAGGCGCTGTAAGCGGTATAATATTTCGGCAGGTCTTCGCCGTTTAAAATTTCACCGGCGTGATAGTTGGTTAAAGTAACTTCTGCCGTCGGAATCAGGTAGTAGTCCAAACCTTCCAGTTTGAACATATCTTCGGCAAACTTCGGCAGTTGGCCGGTGCCGAACAAAGTATTGCTGTTAGCCATAAACGGCGTAAACATTTCTGTGTAACCATGTTCTTTGGTGTTAATATCAAGGAAGAAATTAATTACCGCACGTTCCAGGCGGGAACCAAGGCCTTTATAGAAGGTAAAACGTGCGCCGGTAACTTTAGCGGCACGGTCAAAATCCAGAATGCCCAGTTTTTCGCCGATATCCCAATGAGCCTGAGGCTCAAAATCAAATTTGCGCGGCTCGCCCCAGCGGCGTACTTCCGGGTTATCGGAATCATCTTCGCCAACCGGAACATCCGGAGCAGGCATATTAGGAATGGTATATAAAATAGCGTTTAACTGTGCTTCGATATCTTTTAATTTTGCATCGCCTGCGGCAATTTCTTCGCCAAGGGCGCGCACTGCTGCCATTTGCGCGTCAGCATTTTCACCGGCTTTTTTCATACGGCCGATTTCCTGAGATGCGCTGTTGCGCTGGCTTTTTAATTTTTCAACGCTTAAAATAACTTCGCGGCGCTGTTTGTCCAGCTCCAAAAAAGCGTCTAAATCTATTTTGGAATGGCGCTTTGCCAGTGCTTCTTTTACCGCATCAGGATTTTCCCTGACAAAATTCATGTCTAACATGTACATTCCTCCAAATTTACTTCTTTACTATAATATTTTATCACAAACACGGGCAATATTAAAGTAAAGCCTGCGTAATCAGTTAAAAGTATTTTGATAAAATCATCGCATTATGCACGATAATTAATAACTCGTTATATAAATTGCCCGTTCAGCATTATATTGTTAAATTGTGTATTTACGTTTTGAAACATAAAAGCCTTCATCAATTTTAAAAAAAGATAAAGGCTTTATATATTATTTAGACAAATAAAAGGGATTCATTATATATTCACTGGAATGGACAAGAGGGTCTTGATAATCCATAATGTAATTCACATTAGTTTCCCTCGCAAAGTAATCTTCACCGCCGTATACATTAGGCAATGTAGAGCCAAGCTGCTGCATATCCCCATCATAAATATCTATACCGCCATATTCATTAGGTATTGTCAATTGTTTTAACTCATTGCTTCCGTCATAAATATTTTCTCCGCCAAAAATATTATCATGAGAAGTTTGTACTATTTTTCCGTTAACAATAACCTGTTCTTCGCCGGTTGCACCATTATTGCTTCGTAAAACTAAATCGCCGTTCTTAAATGTTAAAAGCTCAGAATTATGTTCATTTACCACACTGCCATTATGTAAAACATCAGATTCAGTATCGGTAACAGGCATTTCCGAATAATAACCATTACCGTAATTAGCATCAAAATCTGTAAAAATACTCATTATCTCACCATCCGGAAAATTACTTAGAAAAATTATTGGCTTCAATTCCATCCGGCGCAGTCCTGAAATGACCTTCAACAAAAGTGCCGTCATCCCTAAAATACGGATTTACATGCACTAATTCTCTACCCCATTGGTTATTACCACTTTCAATTTCGTTAATAATTTCATTACATTCGGGACAATTAGCATCCAAACGGAATAAACCACTATGATATTCATGGGAATGAATTAACGGATCTTGATAATTTAATAACTGCAAAGCATTGCTTTCATGTACAACAAAATAATCATACGGCGCGTTATCTATAGCTGCCGGTAAAGCGCTCATATCACCACTGTCTGTATAATAATCCGCATAAGTGTCAGCATAATCATTATTGTCAACATCATCACCGTAATAACCGTCGCCATAAGCATAATCAAAGCCTGTTGCAAAATCCATACTTATCCCTCCTTCAGCACTGTTCCATATACGCTTTTAATTCTGTTATATTTTTACTGATACGGTTAACTTCGCTTAACAGTTCGGTGCTGTTGCTATCTTTTTCTTTAATCTGCGCTTCAATATCTCTTTTTAAATCAAAAAGAATCTTTTCATAAGCGCTTTTTGTGTTGCCGATAATAATTGCCGTACGCTGCTCAATATAATCATAAATAGCCATTTTAAGGTTATATATAGCCTGCGCCATTTGTTCCTGCACGGCAGGGATTACTTCATCCTTTGCTTTAGCAAGCTTTTGTTCAAGCAGCTTCTTCTGCAAAAACGGAAACGCCGCCATACTGATAAAAGGCATCAGCACCGGACCGCCAATCATCATCATTAAACCTGCGCCGCCGGCAGCAATTGCGCCTGCTTTTATCGTTGAATCAGACACATCAACAGCAGATAAATTAAAAATGAACCTGTTTTGCTGTATATTGCCCGGCACATTAGCAGCCAGCCTTACTTTTTGATGGAATTTATAAGAAATACCGCGTGCCAACTCTCTTTCCAAAGTTTTTAAAAGCTGTTCAATATGCGGAGAGTATGCGGCAACCCAGCCTTCCATTTCACGCTGTAAAGTGCGTGAAATGCGCTGCTCAACGTATTCTTTAAAGTCCAAACCTTTATAAAGTGCAATATTGTCAACTACATTTTCTTCCAACCGGTTATAAAAATAATGCAGCGATTTGTTAACCATTGCCCTGATATTTTTCTTTTCATTGTTAACATACTCAGCAATATTGCCTTTGCTGCTTTCGTACTGGCTTAAAAGATTATCAAGTTCCTGTTTTACTTCTTTTAATTTATCAATACCGGCAGATTTAATTGCACGTTCATTTTCAAGCTGTCCATACAGTTCAAATAAAATATTTTTCAGCCTAATTTTATAACGCTTAATCTTTTCCGCTTCAACACTGCCGTTAAAAGCAAGGTCTAAAATTTCATCCCTTAATTGTTCAATGCCGGAAGCCTCTACAAAATTAGGTTTATTTTGCAAAATTCCCTGCAATGCCCATTTTGCAGAAAGCGGATACAATTTTAACGCTTTTAATTTTTTATCATCGCTGTCCATCTCAAAGGCTTTGGCAAGGCGCAAACGCAAATCCTGCAAATAATTTGGTTCTTCTTCCTCGTCGACGCTGTCGTATTTATTGACCACAAAAACAATGTTATCAACGCCAAGCGGCAGCAAACGCTGCTCAATAAAATCTTTCTCTGTCTTTTTCAGCGGAGAATTAGCATCCAGCAAGAATAAAACGGCATTGGCTTTAGGTATAAACCTGTACGTTACCTCGCAGCGCTGTTCATTTATATCCGATACACCAGGAGTATCAACAATAACCAGCCGGTTCTGCAAAATATCCGCCGGATAGCCAATTTTAATATATTTGATGTTATGCACACCCGCAGCGGCGTTTCTTGCAGAAAACTGCTGCAAATACTCCTGCGTTGCCTCGCCTTCCTTTTCAGTACCATCATTTAACGTTACATATGCTTTCGGCACATCATTATAAATAAGCGCGTTTATGGTTGCTGTTTCCGGCAGCACATCTACCGGCAGCAATTCTTTTTGCAGCAAAGTATTTATAAAAGTAGATTTGCCGCGTTTAAATTCTCCCAGTACAACAACAGTAAAAAAATCATTATCAATATCAGTCCATAGTTCATTTAACTGGCCGGTTGTTTTTTCACTGGCTTTAATATAATCACGTTCCCTTATTTCTTCCAGCATTGCAAGCAAGTTCTGTTTTTCTTCTTTTAAGGTCATGCTTTCAACACCTCCGCCATGGCAGCTTTAATTTTTAATACCTCTTCAAGCTGCTTATTTAAAATATTTCTTTGCTGTTCAGCGTCTGTTTCATTAGCTTCTTTTATTTTAATAATTTCTTTAAGCTGGTCTTCCATTCCGTTTAAATGGTTATTTATTTCATTTTGCAAAGCATCCGAAACGCTCTTAACGCTTTCGCGGTATTTTTGGCAGATATTAGAAGAAAAATCTTTATATTTATTATCATACATATTACGTATTTGTTGTTTTAGCTTCTCACGCTGTTCTTTCTCTGCTTCGTCTCTGCCCCAAAAATATCCAAACAATGCTGCACCAATTACAGCCAAAGCACCTAATCCACTAAGACCTGCTATTAAATAACCACCAAAAGCATACCAGTATTTTCTTTGCTTGCTTTTATCATTTTCTAAATCATTATTTCCGGCCATGATTAAATTTAAATTTGATAAATTTTCAATAAACAAATCTTTTTGTTCTAATTTCAAATCATCCCATAAAGATTTTAATTTATCTAAAGCAGCTTTTACCTCTGCGTCAACTGCTTCATTTAGTTTTTTATTAACATGGTCAAAAAGCTCTTTCTGCAGCGGCGTAACGGCTTTATCAAGCATATATTCTATGTCTTTTTTATTCATACCGTCTTTATAGCCGTCAGCAGCACGCACTGCCGCCAAGCGCATATTTTTTATAGCTGTATCAATATATGTTTTTAATTCTGCCTCTGAAAGTTTTAACCTTTGTTCCATACTGCCCATCACAATAGCGGTTTCACGTTTTATTTTACCAATCTTGCCCTGCATTGCGGCAAGTTCTGCCTTTATTTCATCGGCAGAATGCAGCAGCGTCTGCAAACGCAGCTGTATATCATTTTCTGCCGTTTTGACATAAAGCAATGTTCTTTCAGCATATTTATTTATTTTTGCTTTGCCCTTTTCTTCATCAAGGTATTTTGACAACGCTTGCTCAAATTCTGTAAAGCCGGTTTCTTCAAAAGTTTGCGGCAAGTTCATTATTTCCCTTGCCGTAAGCTTATCGCCATTTTTAGCAGCTCTGTAAGTAAGCGCCTGAGAACTTGATACCAAAAATATTTTAGGTTCAATTTCTGCTAAGTCCCTTATATTATCCCTTACATAATTTTTTACTTTTATTTCCTCAGTAGGGCTAAGCTCATCCTTAAAATTAATAACTACAAAAATATCTTTTATCTGGTTTCCTAAAATACGCTGTTTCAAAAAATCAAGTTCAGACTGTGTAAGAGGCTGAGTAGCATTTAACAACAATATTGCCGCATCCGCTTGGTTTAAATAATTATAAGTAATTTCCATACGCCCAACATTTAAATCGTTTGTGCCGGGCGTATCAACAACTTCCACACCGTTTTGACAAAAGGCCAGCGGCTGACCGATAACAGCATAATCAATTTTAGAAAAGTCCTCTTCTTTTTTTATAAAAGATTTAAACTTTAATATATTGCTTGGGTCTTCTTCTGCCTGTGCTTTAATATTTTTAAATTCTTCTTCCGTTAAGTTTTTGCTTTTACCGTCTTTTAAAAATATTTCGTAAGCAAGCTTATCAGCATACACTATTTTGCTGATAATATTTGTTGTAGGACGCTTACTGCTTGGCAGCACTTTTTTGCCCAGCATAGCGTTAACAAAGGTAGATTTACCGCGCGAAAATTCACCCACAACTACAAGCGTAAATTTTTCGTAATTTAACGCTAGCATATCTTCTTTTGTTTTAGATATGATATTACTTATATTTAAATCATAAAGCACAACCTGTAATTTTAATATATTAACTTTTATTTTTTCTTTGTCTTTTAAATAATTATTTAATTCCATAAAAACCCTTTTTCAAATAATACTTTAGTATATTTTCTTGTTCTTATTAACATCATAATAGTAATATATAACTATTGCCCAACCAATCGGTCCTCCTGCAATCCATATACAAAGCCATATAGTTGACCATAAAGAAAAATTTCCTTTATCATTAGTAAGCCAAAATCCAATAAGGCCAAATATTGAAAGTTCCGGATCTGGTATCTCCAAAAGTCCACTCTCTTTATTTAAATATTTATCTACAACTTTTTCAGCAGGCTCAAATCCTTTATTAGATGATAAAAGCAATAGTCTTTTTGCGTTTTCCTTATTCTCATTAACACCAATACCATGAAAATAACAACTCGACAGTCTATAAAGTCCTTCTGGATTTTCTTGATTTGCAGACTTTCTATACCATCTTATTGCTTCACTTTCATCTTTTTTGACACCTAAACCCATTTCATAACAATATCCAAGCATATTTTGTGCTTCAGCCAATCCCTGTTCAGCTGCTTTTTTATGCCATTCTATTGCTTTTTCTTTGTTTTCAGGTATTCCTCTACCATTTAAATAACAATTAGCTAAATTATGTTGTGCCATCGCCAAATCTTGCTCAGCTGCTTTTTTATACCATTTTACTGCTTCACTCTCATCTTTAAGTATTCCCCATCCATTTTCATAACAAATACCAAGTAAATTTTGTGCACTTGCAAATCCTTGTTTTGCTGCTTTTTCACACCATTCAAATCCCTCTTCATTATTTTTACTACCACTCTTACCACTAATATAACAATCAGCTAAATTGTATTGAGCGTTTAAATCCCCCTGCTCAGCTGCTTTTTTATACCACTTTTCCGCTTCTTTTTTGTTTTTAGGTGTTCCCCAGCCTTCTTCATAACAACGCCCAAGCATATTTTGCGCCTCTGCTATATTCTGTTCTGCCGCCTTTTTATACCATTTTATAGCTTCACTTACATTTTTAGCAATTCCGTATCCATTCAAATAACTCTCCCCTAATAGATATTGTGCTAATGCATTTCCACTTTTCGCACTTTCATAAAATAAATTATAAGATTTTTCTAAGTCCTTAATTATACCATTTCCTGTAGCGTATAATAATCCTAATCCAAGTTTTCCATCATTATTACCTTGCTTAGTACTTTCTAAAAACAAATTATAAGCTTTACTATAAATTTTCTTATTATTATAATAAAATCCTAAACCAGCCTGCCCAGCTGCATTACCTTGCTCAGCTGCTTTAAAGAACCATTTTTTTGCCTCTTCTATGTTTTCTGCAACACCATCACCATTAAAATAACACCATCCTAAACCAACTTGAGCAATAACGTTGTCTTCTTCTGCTGCTTTTTTATACCATTCAAATGCTTTTATGTAATCTTGTGTTACACCATTACCTTCATAATAGCAATTTCCCAAACCAGCTTGCCCATTAACATTACCCTTTTCTGCTGCTTTTTTATACCATTCAAATGCTTTTATGTAATCTTGTATTACACCCTCACCTTCATAATAACAACTTCCTAAAGCAACTTGTGCTTCTTCTACACCTTGTTCAGCTGCTTTAGCATACCACTTTACTGCTTCTTTTTTATTTTCATCAACACCAATTCCTTTGAAATAACATTTGCCAACGGTATACTGACTCTCTGGCGATCCATTTTCTGCTGCTTTTTTATACCAGTAAAAAGCAATCGCATAATTTTTATTAACACCCAATCCCTCTTCATAACAACGCCCTAACATATTTTGTGCTTCAGCATTATTTTGCACAGCAACCTTTTGATACCACAATATTGCTTTTTTATAGTCCTTATTAACTCCATTTCCATCAAAATAACATTTAGCTAAATTATACTGAGCAATACTTAATCCACATTCTGCTAATCTTTCATACCATTCAACTGCTTTTTTATAATCTTGTTTTACACCAACGCCATTATAATAACAATCCGCAAGGATTTCTTGCGCTTTAACATGACCTTGTTTCGCTGCTTTATCATAATATATAACTGCTTCAGCTTCATTTTTTATAGTACCCAATCCATTAAAGTAAAGTTGTGCTAATAAATATTCTATTTCTGCATCATTTTGTGAAACTACTTTTTGCGCCCAATAAAAAGTTTTTGCATAATCTTTTTCATCAAGATAATTAAACAATAAAAATTTTTGTGCAAAATAGTTTTGTTTTAAAGCCACAGCTTCAATAATTTCTAAAGCTTTTTCTTTATTTTTATCTACATTTAAACCATAATAATACATCAAGCCCGTCATAAACATCGCAGGTATATTATTTAAATTATTATATGCAATACAATATCCTTTTATAGCTTCAATTATTTTTTGAATATTAGTATCAACCTCTACTAATACAGACCTACCCTCAATATATTTCTCATAATCAGTACTTTTTAAGCCATCTAATTCAGCATTATACTTTTCACATTCGTGTTTAGCATCATATATCCATGAACTTAATTCATCCAATAATGAATTTAACTTATACTCTGCTCTGTTAGGAATAACTTTTGTTTCAATCGCTTCTCTTAATGCATTGATATTACTTTCTTGCAAAAGAATATCATTATTAGTTAATTTACCTTTTAGTGCCATTAAAGCAGAAATGCCAATAACATCTTGTACTTTACCCTTTAATTTGTTTTTTATATCAGATAAAAATATATTTATATCGTCTTCTTCCGGGTCAAGTTTGTCAATCTGATTAATGATTGCAATAGGTTTTAAACGTGCATTTAATGCTTCCATTGCCTGTATTTCTGTTACCGAAGCTGCTTTATCTGCACTAAACATCCAAAGTACTGTATCAGCATTATCTACAAATTCTTTTGTTATATCGGCATGACTTTTATTTAAAGCATTTAAGCCCGGGCTATCTATAAGAGAAACATATTGCAAAATATCCATAGGCATAGCGCGTTCTACATACTTTATATTACTACGGATTTCTTTATACTTGCTTTCGTCTGTTTCGGAAGTTATCTGAGTAAATTCATCCTGCCCATAAACTTTGCTGCTGCCATCTTTAAAGTAAATTGTAATGCTTTCTTCATCACCATAACATAGTTTTGTAATTACAGCAGTAGTAGGCAAAGCACCAACAGCAGCAATTTCTTTACCTACAAGTGCATTTATAAAAGTAGATTTACCTGTAGAAAACTCACCCATTATAAGTAAAGTGAGCGGCGCATCGGAATTAACTATAATTTTATCTAATTCTTTTTTGTTTTTCTCTGTCAGCAATTTATTATTTACTAATTCTTTGCGTGCACTTTTTAATGCTTTAATTGCATTTTTTAATATTTGTTCAGACATTTAATTCACCTTTTCAATTTATTTTCATCTATTTGTTATGGCACTTGCTTATTCTTGAATAATTACTTTAGTTCCAACTTTAACCAAACTTTTTAATTTTTCTATATCAGTATTGCTTAATCTAATACACCCTTCCGAAGCCATTGTCCCTAAAGATGCATTATCATGAGTACCGTGAATACCAATGCCATCCCATTCGCCCTTGCTAATCGGCATTGTATCTAAACTTATAAACCAAGGCCCATAAGCACCTTCTATCTCTCCTTTACCATCGCCAAAATTATGTGTCCAATAACTTGAATCTATAATTTCGTCTACATAAAATGTTCCTACCGGCGTTTTTAAATCACCGCGTTTTGTTTTTTGCCCTGGATTTTTGCCAACAGCACATTTTGCCTCCAATACTAATTTGCCGTCTTTAAACATTGTTAATTTATATTCACTTTTATCTATTATCACTGTATCTTCTTTATGTTCAATCACATCTTCGGAAATTTCAGTTACAACTTTATTTTTTTCTTCAACTTTTACCTGTTTAACATTGTTCTGTTTTTCTTCTATCTTTTCGCTATAATTAAACAATGAACAGCCAACTAATAAAAAACTGTATAAAATAATTAGTAAAAAATAGATATTAAACTTCTTATTCATCATCTACATCCTTTTCTTTTTATTATAAATACATTCATCTAAATTTTATAAACTCTCCATAAACCCATCCTTTTCGCCCATTATTTAGCTCTACATTAAACCAATCATTATTTTTAGTCGATTCTACAATATTTGACTTATTACTTCCCCATCCGGTTTTCATTTCAATTTTTCTGTTTTTTCCATTTACTTGAATTAGACAAATCGCACTTTCTCTGCCATGTTTTCCACGTCCAACATATTTCAATGCAATACCTTTTTTCAAAAGTATAGGTGTATTATTAGTCAAATCTGTTGCCATATATTTATCTGCCTTTAATATATAGCTATTTTTGCTATTATCACTTTTTCTTTCTCCCCAAACTTTTACATTAGTATTTTTATTTAACGTTGTAATAATTTTGCTATTTGTAGATGGTTGTTCTCTTAAAAATACATCAGAACCTGTTATTATTGCTAACTTAAAATCATCTTTATTTTTTATGCTTTTATCATTATAATGAAGTTTTGTCGCTAAGCGCTGATTATTAGAAATACTATTTTCGATACACTCACCAGCTTGCGTTAAAAATAAATTAATAAGATCTACATTAGCCTGAGAATACAGATATTTATCATATTGACCATACTCTCCACTCCTTGTCATAATCATTCCTGGCTTAACTTTATGTTTAGCATCAACAGTATATTCTGCATATACAGGAATTATATGAGTATTATTCCAAGTACTACCAGCTTGCATATCATTAGTTTCATCATCATTATCAATATACAGTTCAAACTTTATGCTATTTCTGTTTAGTATATTACCCATTACCGACAAATATGGAATTACAGCAGTTCTATCTCTGGAAGCATCGTATACAATAAAATTAAACGAATCATTTTCTTGATATAAAGCAACTGTACTCTTTATTACGTTATCTGAAGAACAGCCTATAACTTTACCGTTTATATTTTTATCAGAAAGCAATTTTTGAGCATTATTAAATTTTAAGCTTGAATTATTTTCATAAGTTGTTTTATCCGATTTTTTATTAACACTAACGTTCTGTACGATGTTTTCAGATTTTAAAACTTTGTCTTCCTTAGAATTAGAAATAAAATTAATACTACAAATTAATATTATTAAGCTTATTCCTGCTCCTAAAACTATTTTATTTTTTAATAGTTCTAATATTTTTAAATTTTCTTTTTTATTCTTATTTTTATCAGTAACTGTTTTATTATTTTTAATATTTTGGGTAGATTCATTTGTTATAATATAGTTAATATTATCTGTAGTCTCTTGCGTTTCGATAGGTTTTTCTTCTTCGATACTTATACCTGCTTCAGTTTCATTAACAGGTTCCGATATTTCTCTCTCTTCAATATTTTCATCTATTTTATCAGGCTGAACTATATCGCTATTATCCACAGTTACATTTTCATTAATACTCTCAACTACCTCCCTCTTTTCATCCTGCTCAACATTTTCGATAATCTCGTTTTCGTAAATATTATTATCATTTATTGAATAATCTTCTATTTCATTTTTATTAGAATTGATCAATAAATTATATTCGGATTTACAATTAGGACAAATCATATCATCATCACTAAATTCAGTTGCACATTTATCACAAATATAAATATATTCTATTCTATCTAATAATGCGCTATTACAATTAGAACATACATTTTCTTCATTAGTTACAACAAATCCACATTTTTTACATTTTTTCATTACAGACTCTCCTATATATTAAAATATAAAAACTGCCATTATATACGTTAATAAAACTTATACTTATAAATCATTATAGTACGCTATTCTAATACTTTCAATATTCTCATTATTATTACTTTTCGTTTTTTATAAATACATTATTACTTATATTATATTTATAGTCAGGTGATAACAGTGGATAAAGCTATTATCGGCACGCAAATTAAAAATCAGCGTTTACATCTTGGACTTACACAAACGGAATTTGGTAATAAAATAGGCATAACAAAGCAGTGTTTAAGCGGTTGGGAACACGGCAGAGCCATACCAGACGTAATTACTTTAAGCAAAATTGCCGAATTTTGTGGTGTTAGTATAGATACATTCTCAAGTTTAAATAATTATACACCTAATATAGAACAGCAAAATTCTAATCCTGCCATTACCGAAAAAGAATTACAACTAATCCATAAACTGCGTACTTTAAGCCATGGACGGCGTAAAGCAGTAGAAGTTCTTTTTGGAATAAGAAATAAAAAATAGACCTTGCATATCAACAACCGATATACAAGACCTATTTTATTTAATATGCTTTTCTTACTATTTAAAATTCTGTTAAGTTATAACTTGAGTTTTACTGCTAAAACTTGTATAATAAAAGCACGAGATACCTGCGTTTAGCGGCGCCGGTCCTCTCCTTATCAAATTTATAGTTTGAAGAAGACGCCGTCTACCGTTTGTTAGGCGGTCTTTTTCATTTATCGTCTAAATGAAAGGATTAGCACTACTAAAGTAGCGAAGGCTATCATTAAAGATAACGCCTCGTATACTGTCATAGCTACCACCCCCACTCTTGTGGAGTGAAAAGACCAGCTCGCAGATACCGTCGTGCTTGTCTATTTTAACAAGTTTACATCCATAAATCAATATTATTTACATTCCGCACAATTTATAAATATTTTCTTTATCCAAAAGGCTGTCAACCCATTCTTTGGGTATTGCGTCTAATCCATAATATAATCCGGCATAAGCACCGGCAATGGCAGCTACGGTATCTGCGTCATCGCCAAGATTTACGGCTTTTAAAATGCAGTCTTTAAAATTATCTGTTGTTAAAAAGCACCACAATGATGCTTCTAATGTATCAATTACATAACCGCTGCTTTTTATTTCGTCCCTGCTCAAATTTATAAAATTTTCAATATCATACAAACGCGCTAAAAGTCCTGTTTCATCAGGAGCAAATTTTTCTTTTACATCTGCGGCAAGCAACGTCATTGTCTTTTTAAACAGCTCAGTTTTATCCTGCCCTGGATTTTTTAACAATTGCAGTCCAAGCACAACATAAATATAACAGCACATTATACAGCGCTGGTGTGCATGCGTTAACGACGAAATGGTACTGACTGTTTTTAAAATATCTTCCTTCGCATTACGTTGCATATAAAAAATTACCGGAGCAATACGCATAAGCGAGCCATTGCCGCAGTCCCATTCGTCAGCGCCGCCGCAGTTATCCAAAGGTACGCCGTCATAAGCACGCTGAATTGCCTTGCGTGTTGCTATTCCAACATCTATGGTTTTATGATTTACAGCCATATAACCATGTCCATACCAGTTTATAAAACGGTTCATTATATCCTGTAAATCCAGCTGCCAGTTATTTTCGGTAAAACTCGCAAGCGTACATAATGTCATTGCCGTATCGTCAGAATATGTTCCCGCCACCCCTTCTTCACTTTCAACCATTTTTACAAGCGGATATTTATCTAAAACCTTTCGGCTATAAAACTGTGCAGGCAATCCCAATGCGTCACCAACAGCAACACCCATAATCATGCTTAATAGTTTGTTATTCAATGTTATCGGCTCCTGTAAATTTATTTTTTAGTTCTTCCGTGTGAATTATATACCTAGCCGGCAAATTATAGCCTTGTGTAAAACAAACAGCACCTTCATCAAGCGGAGCAAACTTTAATGCTTCACCTTCAACGGATTTTGCTCCGGCAGCTTCATAAATAAATTTGCTCAGCCCTGAACCTTTAAATAAACTTTTATTAGATGAGCACACTATGGCATCGGTATTTATTTTGGTAATATCAGCTAAAATTATCTGTATTTTAGCTGTTATCATAATATAATTATTATATCACAGATGCAGGTTTATAAAAATTTTAGCAAATTTTTTCAAAAAACACTTGACGGCGCGCATAAAAGTTAGTATACTATCTCTTGCACAGTTCTAAAACTTGCTTGGCCCATTAGCTCAGTTGGTAGAGCACCTGACTCTTAATCAGGGTGTC
>UMGZ01044131.1_pt1 | contig 65282 bp, 49 predicted proteins | sample 1965421 | NCBI WGS metagenome assembly UMGZ01 (sample SAMEA4836087, study PRJEB28245) | human gut metagenome | biome: gut microbiome; material: fecal sample | place: Denmark | collected 2008
TATTAATCAGAATTCTGTTGCATTTGCAAGTTGAATTCAGCTTATGTTAAACTCATCTTGCGTTCGCGTCCTCGCCCGCTGTTGACGCTTATGTCGATGAAGTCACTTGCCAGTTGGCTGCCCGCCTCACGTTTCATGCGTGTGCAGCGTTCTTATATTGTGAACCTTGACGCCGTCGAAGCGGCAGAGCGTGGGGGCGTTGTCGTGGCGGGGCGCACCGTACCCGTCTCCGATGCCTTTCGCCCCGCAGTGACCGCCTACATTGCCGCACACTCCCCACGAACAGAGGGAGCGACGGAACAGTGAACGGGCAGGATGCAGGGCAAGGGGAATCCTTTTGCGAGGAAACAGATTCCGCCAATCCGAGTCGGCGAGGTCTTTTTTCTAATTGCCGACTTGTAAATTCTAACCGGCGACTAAATTTTTCTTGTGCTTTGGGCAAATTCAATGGACGGGAATCACGCTTTCCTCGATTTCCCGGTCGTCTATGCTGCCCGTTTCCTCCTATTTTTGAGAATACGAGGCTGTCTTCTATGTGAGCATCCCGCGAAAATACTCCACCCTTTTCGCCCACCGTTCCGGCGGTTTGCATTATCTTTGCACCCTGAAAGGAACGTTTTATACAAAAAATACTTCATCACCGTGTCTGAAACGAAATACATCTTTGTGACGGGCGGCGTGGCCTCGTCCTTGGGAAAGGGCATCATCGCCTCGTCTGTGGGCAAGCTCCTACAAGCCCGTGGCTACGACATCACCATCCAAAAGTTCGACCCTTACATCAACATCGACCCCGGCACGCTCAACCCTTATGAGCACGGAGAATGTTACGTGACCGAAGACGGGCAGGAGACCGACCTCGACTTAGGCCACTACGAGCGGTTTACCGGCATCCGCACTACACGAAACAACAACGTCACAACGGGGCGCATCTACCAAAGCGTCATTGAGAAAGAACGCCGCGGGGACTACCTCGGAAAGACCATACAGGTCATCCCTCACATCACCGATGAGATCAAGCGCGACATGCTCCTGCTTGGAAAGAAATACCACCACGACTTCGTTATCACCGAGATCGGGGGTACCGTTGGCGACATCGAGAGCCTTCCCTTCCTCGAAGCCATGCGCCAGCTCAAATGGGAACTCGGGCGAGATGCCATCTGCATTCACCTGACCTACGTTCCCTTCTTGGCAGCTGCCAAGGAACTTAAAACCAAACCCACACAGCATTCTGTGAAGGAACTGCAAAGTCTTGGCATTCAGCCCGACATCCTCGTACTTCGCACGGAGCACGACCTATCGGCCGGGCTGAAAAAGAAGGTGGCCAACTTCTGCAACGTCGACCCCGAAGCTGTCGTTCAGAGCATCGACCAGCCCACGATCTACGAGGTGCCCCTGCGCATGCAGGAGCAAGGGCTCGACGCGACCATCCTGCGTAAACTGGGCATGCCCGTCGGCGAAACGCCGGGCCTCGGCCCATGGCGCTCGTTCCTCGACCGCAGGCATAAGGCCACCGAAGTGGTTGACGTAGCCCTTGTGGGCAAGTATGATTTGCAGGACGCTTATAAGAGTATCCTCGAATCGCTCTCGCAGGCAGGTACCTATAATGACTTCAAGGTGAAGACGCACTTCGTCAACAGTGAGAAACTCACCCCCGAGAATGTGGCTGAGCGCTTGGCTCCGATGGACGCTGTGGTGATCTGCCCGGGCTTCGGACAACGCGGCATCGAGGGTAAGATCACGGCTGCGCGCTACTGCCGTGAGCACGATGTGCCGACGCTGGGCATCTGTTTGGGCATGCAGATGATGGTCATCGAATTCGCCCGCGACGTGCTTGGGTTCGAAGACGCCAATAGCGTCGAGATGGACAACTCGACGACGCACAATGTCATCGACATCATGGAGGAGCAGAAAAACATCACCAACATGGGTGGTACCATGCGTCTGGGAGCCTATGACTGCGTCCTGAAACCAGGCAGCCGCGTTCACGACATCTATGGCACCGATACCATCCGCGAACGCCACCGTCACCGTTATGAGTTCAACAACGACTTCAAGGATGCCTTTGAGCGCGCCGGCATGATGGCCGTCGGAACCAATCCTGAGTGTGACCTTGTCGAGATCGTCGAGGTACCGGCACTGTCATGGTATATCGGCACACAGTTCCACCCCGAATACAGCAGCACCGTACTCAAACCTCACCCCCTCTTCCTTAGTTTCGTGAAAGCCGCCATCACCCGGAAGCAACAGACCCCAAAAACCGCACAGCATGGATAAGAATACCGTCACAGGCATCATCCTCATTGCCGCCGTGCTGATCGGCTTCTCGTTCTTCAACAGCCGTCAGAGCGAGCAGGCCATGCAGGAAATGGCTCAGACCGTCCCGGCTGCTGACCAGCCGGTTGATACCCTCCGAGTGGAACAGACGCCGTCCGCAGCGGCCGATACAACAGCGCTTTTCTACGCAGCCAAAAGCGGCACGCCGCAACAGGTCGTACTGGAAAACAGCAAAGTGAAAGTGACGCTCAGCACACGTGGAGGCCGCATTACGGAAGTGATGCTCAAAGACTATCTTGACCAGCAGAAAAAGCCAGTCCGCCTCTTCACGGAGACCGACGCAAACATGGCATTCTACCTCTCGCTGAAACAGGAGAACATCAATACGAACGATTACGTCTTCACGCCAACACACGTCAGCGATTCCAGCGTCACCATGCAGCTGACCAACGACAAGGGACAACGCCTGACTTTCCAATATAAGCTGCTTGCTGACAACTACATGGTCGACTTCAACATCTCTGCCAGCGGGCTGCAAAACTACTTCCCCGCAAACAGCGAGAAAATTGACATCGTATGGAGCGACCGCATCCGTCAGCAGGAGAAGGGTTTCGACTTCGAAAACCAGTACTCCACCCTAACCTATAAGATAACGGGCGAGGGAACCGAAAAACTCAGCGAGTACGAAACGGAGGAGGAAGCTCCCGCACACAATGTGGATTGGGTTGCTTTCAAGAACCAGTATTTCAGCAGCATCCTTATCGGCTATCAAACGCTCGAGCCGAACCAACTGAAAAGTGTGCAGGAAGAGAAAGGCAGTGGCTACCTCAAACACTACACAGCCTCCATGTCGACGTTCTTCGACCCATCAGGCAAAAAACCGACGAACTTCCAGTTCTACTTCGGGCCGAACCAATACCGCCTGCTGCAAAGCATGGACAAATACAGTCTGAACCACAGCGACCTGGAACTGGAAGAGCTTGTCTACCTCGGCTGGCCGATCTTCAAATGGATCAACCGCTACTTTACGATCTACGTCTTCGATTTCCTCACCCAGCTGGGCCTGCCAATGGGTGTTGTGCTGCTGCTGATCACCATTCTGCTCCATGCTATCGTCTACGTGCCACGCCGCAAGAGTTTCATGAGCAGTGCCAAGATGCGTGTACTCCGGCCGAAGATCGAGGAAATCAACCGGAAGTATCCCAAGCAGGAAGACGCCATGAAGAAGCAGCAAGAAATGATGACGATGTACAGTCAGTATGGCGTCAACCCGATGGGCGGTTGCCTGCCTATGCTCATTCAGATGCCCGTTTGGGTGGCAATGTTTAACTTTGTGCCCAACGCCATCGAGCTGCGCCAGCAAAGTTTCCTCTGGGCCGACGACCTCTCTACCTATGACGACTTGATCCACTGGTCCACCGAACTGCCGCTCATCGGCAACCATATCAGCCTCTTCTGCCTCCTATTCTGCGTGACGAACCTGTTATACAGTTATATTACGATGCGCCAGCAGAAAGACATGCTTGTCGGGCAGCAGGCCGAACAGATGAAGATCATGCAGTGGATGATGTATCTCATGCCAGTGTTCTTCTTCTTTATGTTCAACAAGTACTCGTCAGGGTTGAACTACTACTACTTCATCTCGTTGCTGCTCGGTGCCCTGACCATGTGGGTCATGCGCAAGACCACCGACGACAAGAAGCTCTTGGCCCGTCTTGAAGCTAACTTTGAAGCCAACAAGAACAATCCCAACAAGAAGCCAAGCGGGCTGGCTGCCCGTCTCGAAGCCTTGCAGAAACAGCAAGAGGCTCTCATGCAGGAGCAGAAGAACCGGAAAAGGAAATGACGGGATAAACCCATACACCCTCTGAAAGCCCAAGGGGCGCGGCCGCTCGCTTATAGACGGCCGCACCGCCTTGGCTTTTTTATAATTAGACAATCAATCTCATTAATAAAGATATGTACTTAGCATTCATGCTTTCAGCCCTGATGGCAGCGCCGCAGCCTGTCGGGAACACAGCCGACACCGAGACAACGACGCGCACAACCAGCCCGAAGGAGGTCAGCCTCACTTCGGACCGCCTCACCCCCGAGCTCCTTTGGGAGATGGGCCGCGTGGGCGACTTCGTCACCTCGCCCGACGGCCGCCACGCCGTCTACTCCGTTTCATATTACAGTGTCAAGGAGAACAAAGGCCACCACGTGCTCTACCTCATGGATCTGCGCGACAAATCGACGACCCTCCTGACCACGACGGCCGAGAACGAAACGAGCGCCACCTTCATTAAGGGCGGTACGAAAATAGCCTTTCTCAGTGCACGCAGCGGGTCAAACCAGATTTGGGAGATGAACCTCGACGGCACAGAGCGTCGCCAGCTTTCACACGAAGAGGGCGACATTGCCGGCTACCGCTTCTCGCCCGACGGCCGTCGCGTCATTCTCATCAAGGACGTTCCTTTCGACGGCATTATCCAACAGAACGATGCTGACCTGCCACAAGCCACCGGCATGGTCATCAACGACTTGATGTACAAACACTGGGACCACTACGTCACTTCTGTCCCACATCCCTTCGTGGCCATCGCCACTGACGATGCCATCACCGACGCCTTTGACCTGCTTGCCGGCGAACCCTTCGAAAGCCCCATGCTGCCCTTTGGAGGCATCGAACAGCTGGCGTGGAGCCCCGACTCGCGTACAGTAGCCTACACCTGTCGCAAGAAGACCGGTCGTGACTACGCTATCAGCACGGACAGCGACATCTTTCTCTTCGACCTCGACAGCCGGAGCACACGCAACCTCTGCAAGCCCGAGGGGTACAAGGCGCCCGAGCTCGACCCGACCCGGTCGCTGGCCAGCCAGCAGCCCCGTCAGGGCGAAGCCGACCTCAATCTGGGCTATGACCAGAACCCAAGTTTCTCGCCAGACGGGAAGTACATCGCATGGTCCAGCATGGAGCGCGACGGATACGAGAGCGACCGCACCCGTCTCTGCGTCATGGAACTCGCCACCGGCCAGAAGCGCTACGTGACCGAGACGTTCGAGAGCGGCGTCAACCAGTTCCTGTGGGCCGAAAACAGCAAGCGCCTTTACTTTACCGGTGTTTGGCACGGCAAGACGAACATCTACCAGACAGACCTTGAAGGACGGGTCAAAGCCCTCACCGACGACGTGGCCGACTACACCCTCGCAGGGCTTACCGCCGACGGCCGCTCCCTCATTGCTACACGTCAAAGCATGAGCCGCCCTGCCGAAGTGTTCCGCCTCGATATCGGCCGAAACGGCCTTACCGCCGAACAGCTCACATTTGAGAATAAGGCCATCTTCGACAAGCTCACCACAGGCGAAGTCAGGGAGCGCTGGGTCAAGACTTCCGATGGCAAGCAGGAGCAGTGCTGGGTGATCTATCCCCCGCACTTCGACCCCGCCAAGAAATACCCCACACTCCTCTACTGCGAAGGCGGCCCGCAGTCGCCTGTCAGCCAGTTCTGGAGCGTGCGCTGGAACTTCCAGGTCATGGCCGCCCACGACTACATCATTATCGCCCCAAACCGCCGCGGCCTGCCGGGCTACGGCATGGAATGGCTCGAACAGATCAGCGGCGACTACTCCGGCCAATGTATGAAAGACTACCTTGCCGCCATCGACGACATCTGTCGCGAGCCATATGTCGACAAGGAACGCCTCGGATGTGTCGGCGCCAGCTTCGGCGGTTACAGCGTATACTGGCTGGCCGGCAACCATGAAGGCCGTTTCAAGTGCTTCATCGCCCACGACGGCATATACAACACGCAGCAGCAGTACGTCGAGACCGAAGAACTGTGGTTCCCGAACTGGGACATGGGCCGTGCACCATGGATAAAAGACGAAAAGGGCAAGATGGCCAAAGTGTACGAGACCTCGCCCCACCTCTATGTCGACAAATGGGACGCCCCAATTCTTTGTATACACGGACAGAAAGACTTCCGCATCGAATACACGCAGGCCGAGTCAGCCTTCACCGCAGCCCGCCTGCGCGGCATCGAGGCACAAATGCTCCTGCTGCCCGACGAGAACCACTGGGTGCTCAAACCCCAGAACGGCATCCTCTGGCAGCGCACCTTCTTCCGCTGGCTCGACCGCTGGCTGAAACAGTAACGCAAACATCTATCCCGTCATGACTCAAAATACAAGGCAAAAACTCAACGACAAGGCATGGGCCCGCTGGTCGGCCCTCTTCATAGTAGCCTTCACAATGATGGCGGCCTACTATGTGAACGACATCATGGCCCCCCTCAAAAGCATGCTCGAAAGTGAGCTCCACTGGACCAGCGGAGAGTTCGGCTTCTTCACCGGGGCATACAGTTTTCTGAACGTGTTCCTCCTCATGCTTATCTGGGGCGGACTGATTTTGGACAAATTCGGCATCCGGTTCACCTGCATGCTCTCCGCCGTACTGATGGTGGGAGGCACGTTCTGCGAATACCTGGCCATCACGCGGTTCGGTGGCAGCGGAGAGCTGGTCTTCGGCTACAAGCTCGACGTGTTCATGGCCTCCGCCGGCTATTCCGTGTTCGGCGTGGGAGCCGAAGTGGCGGGCATCACCGTGACGAAAATCATCGCCAAGTGGTTCCACGGCAAGGAGATGGCCTTGGCCATGGGGGTGCAGGTGGCTTTGGCACGCATCGGCTCCCAGGCTGCCTACGCAGTGGCCATCCCTGTGGCCAAGAGCTACGCCCTGGACACGCCCCTGCTCATCGGCGCCGTCCTGCTGCTGGGCGGCGGGCTGGCCTTCCTCGGCTTCACGTTCATGGATCGCAAACTCGACCGTCAGGTCACAATCGACACCTCGGCAGACGACGAGCGGTTCTCATTCCGGGACGTGGTCGCCGTGGTCAGCAATCCGGGCTTTTGGCTCATCGCCCTTCTGTGCGTGCTCTTCTATTCCTGCGTATTCCCGTTCCAGAAGTTCGCCACCGAACTGATGGTCACCAAATACGGCGTCATGGAAGACCTGGCCGGCACCTTCGCCGGGCTGCCCGCCTTGGGCGCCCTATTCCTCACCCCCGTGTTCGGCGGCATGATCGACCGCCGCGGGAAAGCAGCCTCCATCATGATGCTGGGCTCGGCCATGCTCATTTTTGTGCACTGCGTCTATGCCCTGCCTTCGGTGCATGCCCCATGGGTGGCCATCATCCTGATGATCATCCTCGGCGTCGCCTTCTCGCTCGTGCCTTCGGCCATGTGGCCGTCGGTGGCCAAGATCTTCCCCGTCAAGCAGCTGGGCACGGCCTACGCCTTGATCTTCTTCATCCAGAACATCGGCCTGTGGGGCATCCCCGCCCTCATCGGCAGCGTTTTGGAGCGCTATTGCGTGGTGGGGCATGAGGTGGTGGACGGCAACACCGTCAACCTCTACGACTACACCCTGCCCATGTGCATTTTCGCCGGCATAGCGGTCTGCTCCATGCTGGTGGCCTTCCTGCTGAAAGCCGCCGACAGGAAATACGGCTATGGGCTCGAAAAGCCCAATTTGAAGTAAAAGCCGCCCTCTTAGGTCCAGGCTCCCTCTCCTGCGCCGCCTTTCAGCCGTCGTATGCCGCCGGCCGAAAGGCGGCGCTCCGTTTCCGCACAGGGGAGATCCAGCCGCAGGCCCGGCCTGCTGCGCATACACCACGGCTGCCCCCCCCATGCTTCTTGCAGCCCCCCCCGTATGGGAGGGGGAGGCTGTGCAGCCGCCAGCGAAGGGCATTCCTGCATCATGTGGCCAGCCGTTTTGCGGGAGGCGAATTGTGGTTTGACGTGTGCGGCACAATGATGAGCCGGCATGGCGTGAAGCCCGATTCGCTCCGCAAACATGAGGCACAAATCCGCCACGGCATAACGGACGGCCACGCCGTGGAACAATGGGAGCCATCTTTGATGCTCATCGAACAGGCCAACTACATGAAGTTCTTCCGCACGCGCTGGGGCTTCTTCTTCGGGCAGATATTGGGAGAATGACGTGGCTATGCCGCAAGTTCAGTTCAATGCTCGGATATACGATCACATCTGGCAGATAACCCGGGCAGTGGACGGAACGGATTTCGTCCGCAAGGCCCGTGCGGCGCCATGTATGACGCCCACACCGCCGGCCACGACAAACCGCACCGACGCCTGAACGTCCCCTCCTCCCCCCCCCCCGGGCGGGACGACAGCACAAACGGAGCGCCTATGCCTTCAATTCATCACCCTGTACTCATTGGGCGTGCAGCCCACCGTCTTCCCTGAACATCCGGCTCAGGTGATGCGGATATTGGAACCCCACTTCGTAGGCGATCTCACTCACGGTCTTGCCCGTGCTGGCCAGTAAGTCCTTGACACGGTTGATGATGGTGAGATGGATGTGCTCGATTGCCGACTTCCCGGTCTCTTCCTTGATGAGGTCGCCGAAATAGTTTGCCGAAAAGTGGAGCTGTCCGGCACACCAGCCGACGGTGGGTAGGCCGAGCTGCCCCGGCTTGTCGGAGTCGAAATAGCCGGCCAGCAGCTCCTCGAAACGGGCGAGCACGTCGTGGCTGATGGCTTCGCGCGTGGCAAACTGGCGGTCGTAGAAACGGAGGCAATGGTTCAGCAGGACCTCGATGTGCGACGTGATGATGCGCCGGCTGTGCCTGTCGATGCTGTGGCGCAGCTCTTCCTGTATCTCTGCGAAGCAGGCTAAGACGGTCTGGCGTTCGCGCTCGGACATGTGCAGCGCTTCGTTCACCTCGTAGGAGAAGAAAGTCTATTCCCTCATCCTGCGGGCAGGGCCCTGGCCGCGCAGCAGGTCGGGATGGGAAAGCAGGGCATAGCCTTGGGGGCCAGAGGGTCCGGCCGCCGTCGTCTATGCCGGCCACCTGCCCCGGGGCCACGAACACCAGCGTACCCTCCTGATAGTCATACCGGCTGCGCCCGTAGGTCAGGTCCCCCCCCCCGTGTATCTTGTCTTTCAGGCAGATGCCGTAGAAGCCATAAAGCTTCTTTTTATGCCTCAGGACCCGGACCCGGCGGAAGTCAATGACTGCCACCAACGGGTTGAGCGTTTCAATGCCCAGAAACTCGTTATATTCGTGGATGCTGCCTATGTTCATGATGTCGCCCATGTGTCGCTTCCTCCGTGGTTGTTTTGTTGTTTGAGCGGACAAAATTAGTCTTTTCGCGCGCTTCACGCAGCGGCATCGCCCCCTTTGCTGTAAAATGGGTTCAAGATTCTGTGATGTGTGTCATCCTGCCGGCAGCAAGTGATCCGCATCGCCGGCGGTTCCGTTGATTTTGGTGCATCCTTCCGCAATCTGTGTATGGGCGGAATGAGAAGCACGCCCTGCCTTTGCCACATTCAAAAAAAAAGGACAATCAGCCCCCCGGGGGATGACGGCAGGCAAACAGTCTGTGGCGATGAAGCCTTGCACTTCGATGAACAGGTGAACGGCACAGTGCTGGACAGCGGCTATGTGCCCGACTCGCTCGACCAAGTCTCAGCCAACGTATGTGCCATCGGCATGATTTACTCTTTCTACGGGAGGTTGAGCGTATCGAACAACAGCGTGGACGACCTGCGTGCAGGTGACATCCCGCCTACATTCTACACCTACGGCACGGAAGATCCTTTCTACCGTCAGTTCATCGCCAGTGCCAATGCAGCCCGTCAAGCCGGAGTGCAGGTGGAAGAGCACGTGCTGGAAGGCTGGCCGCACGGATTTGGCGTGCGCGGGGAATGGACTATGTGGTTCGACAATTTTCTGACTCAGATAATATCGCAACAAATATGAACAGAGGCAATGTTAAAGACAAAAGCATTACCCGCCGTGACGCATTGAAACAGATGGGATTGTTTATAGCGGGAGCTGTCGCTTTGGGTGTCCCCGCTGTATTGACCTCATGCGAAGAGAAAAAAAAGAAGCGCATCATCCTTTACTTCACCGCCACGGGCAACAGCCTGTATATCGCCCGTCAGTTGGCGGATGAAAATACAGAACTGCTCAGCATCCCGCAGTTGGTGAAGCAAGAACGGCGCGACTTTGAGGCGGATGAAATAGGCATCGTTTATCCCATCTACGGACACATGCCGCCCAATATAGTGCGGGGCTTCATTAAACAGGTTAGAATCAAAGCAGACTACAAGTTTGCCGTCCTCACCTACGGGATGCTCGATTTCAATGCTGCCGAGTTGTGGGACCGAATATCGCAGAAAGCCGGTACAAAGTTCGACTACATCAATACTCTCGTGATGGTGGACAACTGGCTTCCCAATTTCGATATGAACGAACAGATAAAGATGGACAAGCATATCCCCGGACAGATAGAGAAAATAAAGGCGGACTTGCGTGAACAAAAGCGTTGGGTGAAGCCAGCTACCGATGATGACCGCCGTAATCACGATGGCTTTATGTTTTTCTCCCGTCTCGACCCTGAAGTAGGATTTCTGAAACGCAGCGAGAAGTATTTCCAGGTAACGGACGCATGTATCGGTTATGCAGTCTGTACCGAAGTCTGTCCGAGAGGCAACTACGAACTGACATCGGCAGGAGTAAAAATCGAAGGCGACTGCGACTTCTGTTTTGCCTGCATCCAGAACTGTCCGCAAAAAGCGATACATTTCCAATCTTTGCCCAATGACCCGCTACTGGCGCGAGGCGAGGTGAACCCCGACGCCCGCTACCGTAACGAACATGTATCATTGTGGAGTATCAAGGAAAGCAACCGGCAATAAACCACTCAGACCACTGACGCATATGCACGGAGATTGAAAGAGGCTCATCTTCTCCGCCGCCTCTGGCATGCTGCTGCGTAGATATGCACCATGCATACGCAGGAAAGAGCAGCCCCTGCTGGTGTGCCCCATGGTCGGGGTTGAAGGGTTGCGTGGAGGACAAACGAAGTGTTCGAGGGGCTAAACGTGAAAAAAGTATGTGACATGAAAAAGGAAATCATCCGTTTCTTCAAGATGTGGACGCTGCCGCTCGGCATGCTTGCCGGTGTAGGCATCTACCTGATGTTCCATTACATCCCTTTGCTAAGCCCACTCAAAGTGCTGGCAAAGGGGGCAGAGGATTTCATCCTGCCGGTTGCTCAACCCCGTCAACTGGACGATGGTCGCGGCCATTGCCGCCTGCATGGCCGCTGTCGCCGCGACGCTGGCCTTATTCGTCTCGTGTTTGTCCGCCGCATGAAAAAATAGCCATCCAAATGAACCTCGTATAGGAAAAAGTCACTACCTTTGCAATGCGGGGGATGGGTTAACCTTAAGAGACCCGCTCCTGCTCCGAGCCAAGTGGTTTATTCCGCTTGGCTTATTTCTTTTACGATTTTCCCATCATGTATGCATACAATTTTCTTGAACTCACTGTATTGGCTTGTGCCTTTCAGTCCGAAGTATTTCCCTATCCCGTCTTCGAGCAGCGCGTCTGAATAGTACTTTGGGAAAAACACTATTGCCACCTCGCAGTCGGGCTTGCTGGCGCAATGTTTCAGGGCGTTGCGGATATTATTGGGCGTTGCGGTTTCGGCCCCGGCCACCTCGAACTTACGGCCGTCCCATAGCCCCTCGCAGCTCTTTTTCTTGTACACGTCCTGCGGTTCGTCTTCCAGAATGACCGCTCATGGTGTTCACCCAGCTGTTCACCACCTTCTGCAAGGTCAATCTGCGGGAGATGAGGATCCGCAGGTGGCATCTCATCATGGTAGCGGTGCAATTGGGATGCTCTTTGGCGATAGCCTTGCCCGTCCACTTCCTTCCCGAATCCGGGTATAGTGTCGCCACACAAGGAGCGCTGGTCTGCCTGATAGTCCCCACTGGCACGGCTGCAGCTGTCATTGCCGGCCGGCTTGGCGGCAACGAGACCACATTGACGACCTACACGATGATTAGTAACCTTGTGGCGGCCGTGGCGATTCCGGCCGTGTTCCCCTTGGTCGAGATGCAGTCGGCAGGCACGTTCGCCCATCAGTTCCTGCTCATCCTGCGGCGCGTGTTCCCGCTGCTCATCACACCGTTCCTGGCCGCGTGGGCGCTCCGGGAGTTCATGCCGAAGGCGCACGCCGCGGTCGTGCGGCTGTGTGGGAGCCTCGCTTTCTACCTGTGGGGCGTTTCGTTGGTGATAGCCATCGGTCTCACGCTCCGTTCGGTGGTGAACAGCCATTTCGACCCGCACGTAATGTGGATGCTAGTAGCCCTTTCCGCCCTGGCGACGTACACCTGGCAGTTCGGCATCGGGAAGCTCGTCGGCAAGCACAACGGCGACTACATCAGTTGCGGGCAAGGCTTCGGACAGAAAAACACGATCCTGGCCATCTGGGTGTCCTACACCTACCTCACCCCGGTCATATCCGTAGCGCCGAGCTGCTATATCGTTTGGCAGAACATTGTGAACTCGTGGCAGCTGTGGGTGAAGGGAAAGCGCGACGCAGCACGAGAAAAACGTAATAAATAAAAACTGGAAAACAAACATTCGCATGAAATTCAAAGACTTAGGAAATAGTGGGCTTCGCGTATCAGCCATCGGGCTGGGCTGCATGGGCATGAGCCACGCCTACGGCGCAGCGCCGGATCGGCGGGAAATGTCCGGACTGTTGGCCGATGCGGTCGATATGGGCTACACCTTCTTCGACACAGCCGAATCATATGGCACCGCCGCCCGTCCGCACGATGGCGAGGAACTGCTGGGCGAAGCCCTCCGACCCTTTCGCGACAAGGTTGTCCTTGCCACCAAATTCGGCATTTCGTTCGAGTATCCCGAAGCCCCCGGCACGCACGCCGTCATTACGGACTCGCGTCCCGAGACGATACGCCGTTCGGTCGAAGGCTCCCTGCGCCGTTTACAAACCGACCATATCGACCTTCTACTACCAGCACCGCACAGACCCCAACGTGGAGCCGGAAACGGTGGCAACCGTGATGGCCGACCTGATAAAGGAAGGGAAGATCCTCCATTGGGGCCTTTCGGAAGCGAGCGTGGACTACTTGCGCCGAGCGCACAGCGTATGCCCTGTGACTGCCGTACAAAACCGCTATTCGATGATGGCACGGTGGAACGAGTCCCTATTCCCCGTGCTCGAAGAACTCGGCATCGGGTTTGTAGCCTTCTCTCCCCTTGCCAACGGCCTGCTCACGAAGTGCTATACGGCAAGCGACCGTTTCGACGCGGCAACCGACTACCGCGCCTCCATGCCACAGTTCCAGAAAGAAAGCTTCGAACAGAACAAGGCCCTGTTTGCCCTTCTTGACGAACTGGCCGCACAGAAGCACGCCACACCCGCGCAAATCTCCCTTGCCTGGATGATGTGCAAGAAACCGTGGATAGTCCCCATCCCCGGCACCCGCAGGTTAAGCAGACTGAAAGAAAATATCGGAGCGGAAGACATCCAGCTGACCCCCGGAGAGATAAAGCACATAGACGCCGCCCTCGACATGATGCACATGAGCGACGTGTTTAGGGATCACCCGTAAAAAGCAGAGAAGCGTGAAACAGATCAAGACCATTTTCCTCGCAGTTTTGGCAGCGTTGAGCCCCGCCTGTGGACAGTCTGCGTCCCACCATGCACAGGCTGGCGACAGCCTCCTTACCATTCGCGAACAAGGCAGCTTCCTCATTGGCGGCACAGTCAAGACGCAGCCCGGCACTTACGACACCCGCCACCCCCTGAGAGCGGACGGCCAGACGTTGCATGGCGACCACGCCTACGTTTCCTACCAGATTCCCGCCGACGCCCGCAGGATCCCCCTTGTTTTCCTGCACGGAGCGGGACAATCCGCCAAGACGTGGGGAGCACCCCCGACGGGCGGGAAGGGTTCGCCACCTTGTTCCTCCGCCGCGGTTTCAGCACATACCTGATCGACCAGCCACGCCGCGGACGCGCCGGGCGCAGCACAGCCGACGAGACCGTCAAAGCCACGCCCGACGATCAGTTCTGGTTCGAGAATTTCCGCATGGGCGTGTGGCCCCATTACTACCAAGGCAGCCAGTTCCCCCGATCGGCAGAGGCATTGGAACAGTTCTTCCGCCAAATGACGCCCAATACGGGCGCGTACGACGAAGGGCTGATAGCCACTAATGTGTATTATGTTTATGACATGATTATGCCCACAATGCAATGGCAACTGCTATCAAAATGAAAGCAATGTACAAAGTTAAGCAACCAAAACAAGTTAGTTTTAACTTTTTCCACCAAAATTTTGACGTCTCTAAATCCATGCCACAAAACTATAATTTTCTTCGTAACTCTATTTGCTTATTACGTTCTTTAACGTTTGAGATATACGTTTGCAAATCTATCTCCGGGATTTCCAAAGTCGAAAGAGCAGTAGCACGACGTTCACGGAGTTCCTTTATAGGTTTCCACTTAGCTATATATTTATCTGCATCAACTTCCAACTCGCTACGCAATTTTTTTTCTAATTCTATAAAATAAGCTAAACTCTGAAAGCGGTCGTGTTCGGGATATTTCGTTAATAGTTGTTTGTACGTACAATTGGACTTGGCCGCGCTGATGGACAAAACGGGCGGCGGCATCCTTGTCACCCACTCACAAGGCGGAGGGCCGGGCTGGCATGCAGCCATCAAAAGCGCTAACGTACGCGCCATCGTGTCCTATGAGCCGGGCAGCGGATTCGTCTTCCCCGAAGGTGAGACACCCCAGGCGATGCAGACCATCAGCCCGTTCGGGGCGCTGACCGCTAACACCATACCGCCCGCCGATTTCGAAAAGCTGACCCGCATCCCCATCGTCATCTGCTACGGCGGCTATATCCCCGACAAGCCAAGCGACAATGGGGGGCAATGGACAGCTGGGGGGTCCGGCTCGAAATGGCGCGCCCTTTTGCCCCATGCATCAACCGCCACGGCGGCGACGCCACAGTCGTACACCTGCCCGAGCTGGGCATCGGGGGCAACTCCCACTCCCTCTTTGCAGAGAAGAACAATGTGCAGCTTGCCGACCTGCTGTCCGCATGGCTTGCCGAAAGGGGGCTTGGCCGGCCCCGCTCCGCCACGCAGGCGCATTTGTGCAGGCATCTCTGAAAAATGCACCTACACCCCCCCCGGGGGGCTTCTTCTGTTTTTATCCGCTGCGCAAGCCATTCGTTGATTTTGGTGCATCCTTCCGTAATCTGTGTATGGGCGGATAGGGGCGAGCGCCGTATTTTTGCGAGCAAGGAAATAACAAAAAAGGGCACAGACTTATGAGACTGACTATCCCCACTCGCAGCCATCATGTTATCCGCCCTGTGCCCCCTGAGGGCCGCGCTGGCCGACACGCTGAGCCTCCGCCAGCAGAGCATCGTAGCCATCGCCGCCTCCGCCGCCACAGGCGCCCTGGAGCACCTCAGGACCGCCCTTGCCCGCGGGCTGGACGGCGGGGATGACTGTGAACGAGACCAAGGAAGTGATGGTGCACGCCTATGCCTACTGCGGCTTTCCCCGCAGCTTTGCGTGGTTTGCAGCCCCCCTCATGCAAGTGCTCGACGAGCGCAGAGCGCGGGGCATCGCCGACACTGTGGGGCGCGACGCGTCGCCCGTCTGCGACATCCGCGACAACACACCCGCGGCGCGGAGCTGCTCGAAAAGCTGAGCGGCGCCCCCGCCGATGCGCACAAGGCGGGCTATGCCGCCTTTGCCCCCCATCGTTGATCGGTACTTGAACGAACACCTGTTCTGCGACATCTTCGAGCGCGACCTGCTGACGTGGCAGGAGCGCGAGCTGGCCGCAGTTGCCATCCTCACCGCCTTGGGCGAAGGCGCCCCTGCCGATGCTGCGGTCGCACTCCGCCATCTGCCTGCGCCAGGGGCTCACGGAAGGCCAGCTCCGCCAGATGACGGAAATCGTAAACGGGCTGAAAGAAGACGCCGCCCCCCCTTTTGCACGCGGCATGCTGATGCCCGACAATCCGAACTTCGCGGGGGGGCGGGGGCGTGGTTGCAAGGCTATGCCGGCGCGCAGGATGGTTTCGACTGCACGGGGTGGCAGGCGTGACTTTCGCTCCCGGGTGCCGTAACAGTTGGCACAGCCATAAGGGAGGGCAGCTCCTGCTGTGCACCTCCGGCCGGGGCTACTACCAGGAGACAGGCAAGCCGATACGATTGTTGCTCCCGGGAGATGTGGTGAAGATTCTATAATTATGTGGCTTCCGTCCCGTTCCGGAATACCTGTACAACGCCTTGTCCTTCCTCTTTCCGAAAAGCAATGAATGAACAACATAATATCAAGGAGACAACAGATATGGACAACTTCACTTATCAATACCCCGTCCGCCCACATTTTGGCAAGGGGTGCGCCGAACGCGCAATCAAGGAAGAGATGGGCCGCGCGGGGGCGGAACGTGCTGCTGGCCTACAGCGGCGGCTCGCTGAAACGCACCGGGCTCTACGACAGGCTGCGGGGCTGGCTGCACGAGTGCGGCAAGCACGTAGTGGACTTCGGCGGCATCCGGCCCAACCCCACCTACGCCAAGGTGCAGGAGGGGGCGCGGCTGGTGCGCGAACAGGGCATCGACTTCATCCTTGCCGTAGGCGGCGGGTCGGTCATCGACTGCTGCAAGATCGTGTCTGCGCAGGCCCGCACAGACGAAGACATCTGGGACATGATGTACGAAGCGCATCGCCTGCCCACGGAGTTCGTGCCGACGGGGGCCGTGGTCACCGCCTCGGGCACGGGCGCCGAGCAGAACAACGGGGCCGTCATCACCCACACCGCAAAGAGGCTGAAGCAGCCCCTCGTCGGCGCTTACCACAGCTTCGCCATCCTGGACAGCGACCTGACCAAGACCCTGCCCATGAAGCAAGTAGTCAGCGGAGCCTTCGACACACTGAGCCACTGCATGGAGACCTATATGGGCCGTCCGCAGGGCGACAACCTCTCCGACGAAATCAACGAGGCGGTGATGCGGAGCGTCATCAAGAACCTCCGTGCCTTGATTGCCAACCCCCGACGACGACTTTGCCCGCGGCGAACTGATGTGGGACTCCGCCCTCGCCGAAAACGGCCTGCCCGAGCTGGGCAAGCAGACCGACTTCCAATGCCACATGCTGGAACACGCCGTCGGCGCTTACACCGACTGCAACCACGGGCAGGGGCTGGCCGTCATCCACCCCGCCCTCTACCGCCACTTGCTGGCCGAGGGCAAGGCATTGCGTACGTGTGTGAAACCCATCTTGATTTGCAGCCCGTCCTTCCCCGTGATTCTGTCAGCCGGTCTGCCGTTTCCGCCAGCCGTCTCGCAAACGCAGGATGGCTTTCTGCAAAAAACGGGGCGCAAACCGACAGCCTGCAAGGGAAAATTCGTAAGTTTGCAGGCCGTTTGCCGCCACACGCAGCAAGCGTCTGGCGCGCAAACACCACACATAAAGCACATTTGAACATGCCACACACACGCAAGGAACAGTTAGACGAATTCAGCCGCATACTCGACATCCTCGACGAGCTCCGCATCAAATGCCCTTGGGACAGGAAGCAGACCAACCAGAGCCTGCGGCCAAACACCATAGAAGAGGTCTATGAACTCAGCGACGCCCTTCTTCACGACGACCGGAAGAACATCTGCAAGGAGCTGGGCGACGTCCTGCTGCACGTGCTCTTCTATGCCAAAATCGGAGCGGAGAAAGGGGATTTCGACATCGCCGACGTCTGCTCCAACCTCTCTGACAAGCTCATTTTCCGTCACCCTCATGTGTTCGGGACGGTCGAGGCAGAAACGGCAGACCAGGTATCAGACAACTGGGAGCAGCTCAAACAAAAGGAGAAGGACGGCAACAAGACCGTCCTCGGCGGTGTGCCCGCATCGCTCCCGTCGCTCATCAAAGCCTATCGCATACAGGACAAGGCGCGCCACGTCGGCTTCGACTGGGAAGAGCGCAGCCAGGTATGGGACAAAGTGAAGGAGGAAATCCGCGAGTTTGAACGCGAGGTGGCCCGCGCCGATGCGGACAAGGCCGAAGCGGAGTTCGGCGACGTCCTGTTCAGCCTTGTCAATGCCGCCCGGCTCTATGGCATCAACCCCGACACTGCGCTCGAACGCACCAACCAGAAGTTTACGCGCCGATTCAACTACCTCGAAGCGCACACCATCAAGCAAGGACGCAAACTGACAGACATGACCCTGGCCGAGATGGACAAGATATGGGACGAGGCCAAGCGTCAGGAAGCCCCGGGCCAAGATGCCGAGAAGTAACGCCCTGTTCCATCTGCTCGCCGTCGTGACAGTAGCTATATGGGGCACGACGTTCGTTTCGACCAAGGTGCTCCTGCTGCACGGCTTGCCGCCGGCCGAGATCTTCCTGCTGCGCTTTGCCCAAGCCTACGTGTGCCTCGCGTTGCTCTACCGCCGCCGCTGGTTCGTAGGTTGGCGGGACGAGGGGCTTATGCTCGTGGCCGGGATGACGGGTGGCTCGCTCTACTTTCTCACCGAGAACACGGCGCTCGAATACACGCTGGCCGGCAACGTCTCGCTCGTTGTGGCCACAGCGCCGCTGCTGACCGCCCTGCTCGCCTCATTGACCCGCGCCTCACGCTCGGGCGTGCGGCTCTGGGGGGCATCCGTACTGGCTTTGGCGGGCGTGACTCTGGTGGTGATGAACGGACAGGGCCACTTGGCTTTCCATCTCGCAGGCGACATGCTGGCACTCTCGGCAGCTTTCTCGTGGGCCATCTACCAATTGGTCACCAAACGGCTGTGCGACCGCTACGGTGCCACCCTGCTGACGCGCAAAGTCTTTGGCTACGGACTGCTCACCATCCTCGTCTACTTCCTGTTCCGTCCGGTCGACATCGATCCCACCCTGCTGGCCCGCCCCGTCGTGTGGGGCAATTTGCTTTTTCTCGGCCTTGTCGCGTCGATGGGGTGCTATTGGCTGTGGAGCAAAGTGATTGAACGGCTTGGGGCTATTACGTCGGCCAACTATATCTACCTCAACCCGGTGACGACGCTGGCCTTTTCTTACCTTTTTCTCGGCGAACCCGTCTCGGCCTACGCCATATTCGGCGCCGTCTGCATCATCACCGGCGTCTACCTTGCCGTCAGCCCCGAACGGCTGCGCCCTCCCCGGCGTAAACCGCGCTGAGCAGCCCCACTCTCTTTGCCATGCAAAACGGGAGGGATGCGGCCTGGTCTGTAAGAAAGTAGACTTTCTTTTGCTATTGCGCCCGCCTTTGCGTATATTTGCAACGAACAAACAAACTCGCAGATTATGAAACTCATCCGTTTTGCACATACAGCCACATTGGGACTTACGTTAGCCGGCCTCACCGCCTGCAGCGACGACCCGGCTCCCGCTTTGCAACCCACGCTGCCGACGAGCGGCGGCGACCCCGTCAAGGAAATCGTCCACAACGGCAATCTCCCTGATTGCTGCGACTGGAAGCTGACCTACGGCGGCGGACGGCTGACCTCCGCCACTGGAACCTCGTTCATCAACAACGTGTCGCTGGCATCGACTTTCAATTTGGGATATGGCACGCAGAGCGTATCGATGAGCGGCGGCGGACAGTCTCGCTACACCATCGACCTCAATGGCGACAAGCTCATCAGCCGCATCACGGTGGACAATAGTATCTATGAATTCAATTACTGGAACGGGGCACTCTCGAACTGGCGTAAAATCACTGTCGACGACGGCTTTGCGCCCATCCCACAATATACGTCCTCGGCCTCGCTCTTTTATGAAAACGGCGATTTGCACCATATCGACTACACCGAGAACGAGAACAATCCGCTCAACACCGTGACCCTCACGTTTACGCCTGACGAGCGGCTCAATGTCAACGGACTATTGCCCGAAGGCGTCACGCGGCAGATGGGCTGCCTCGGATTTGAACACCTCTACTACGCAGGCCTGATGGGAGGACCGACCACACACCTCGTCAAAAAAGTGGAAGTAAAACACGCCCTTTACCCCGAACGCGACTATACACTTGAATTTGAATACTCGGCCGACGTCGCCGGGCGCAATGTCGTGCTCTGCAACTTCCGCTACGAAGGCCAGCCAGCTTCCGTTACCTATAAATACTAAGACTGCGACATGACGCCCGGACTGGAAGAGACCGAAAATCTCGTCGGGCAGCTCGGAGGGCGCACTTATGCGCTCTTCCGGATGCCTGATGCTTCGGACTTCACATTTATTGCTCAGAACGACGTATGGCCAGACGTTGCACACACGCTCATGGCGGCCGACGAACTTACGGGCTATGTCGTGGCTCCGTTCCATATCGGAGCGGAAACGCCTGTCGTCTTCATCCGCCCCGACCGGGTACTGCGACTGGCATGTCCGCAAACTGCATCCCGCCTCACCGTAGGCCTTCGCCCCGCACCGGGCGCGGACAGTTGGCGAACGGACTATTGTGCCAGCTTCTCGCCCTGCCTTGACGCCCTCCGCTCCGGCCGGTTCGACAAGCTCGTCCTCTCACGTCGTGCCGACTATGTTCCCTCGGGCGATTTCCCCCATCCGCTCCATCTTTTCCTGACAGCCTGCCAAGCCTATCCTCATCAGTATGTCGCCATGTGGTCAACCCCCATGACGGGATGTTGGCTCACAGCCACGCCCGAGAAACTGCTCTCCGGATCGGCCGCCGGATGGCAGACAATGTCGCTCGCCGGAACCATGACGTGGGATGACGAGAGCGCCAATCCCGACCTACACGCATGGAGCGAAAAGAATCGCCACGAGCAACAAGTGGTGACCGACTACCTGCAAGAACAACTTGCGCCCATAGCCTCAATGATTAGCATCGGCAGGCCTCATCCAGTGCGTGCCGCAAGTGTGGCTCACTTGCGCACCGATATCCGATTCACTTGCCCACCGGAATGGACCACGGGGCGGCTGCTCGAACGCCTTCATCCCACCCCGGCCGTATGTGGCCAGCCACGAAGAGAGGCGGGCTGTTTTTTGCGTAATACAGAGCCACACGCCCGCCGTTACTACGCCGGATTTAGCGGACCATTGCACCTGAATGGCGAATGCGCGTTCTATGTCTCGTTACGTTGCATGGAGATAGAAGCCGACGCAGTACACTGCTACGCTGGCGGCGGGTTGCTCCCAGACAGTCGCGAAGAGAGCGAATGGAGTGAGACACAAAGAAAGTTACGCACGATGCTTGATCTCTTCGAAACCTTGTGACTATGTTTTGTGACAAAAGTAACGTAAACATCCTGACGGCATACATGGCAGCATACGGCATACGGCACGTCGTGGTCTGTCCCGGATCGCGCAATGCTGTGCTTGTTCATAATTTTGCTGTCTGCGATGCGTTCACGTGCCACGCAGTGACGGACGAACGCAGTGCCGCTTTTGTAGCCCTCGGAATGGCAGCCTCCCTGAGCGCGCCAGTTGCTGTCTGCGTCACCTCCGGCACAGCACTTCTCAACACACTGCCAGCCATAGCGGAAGCACACTATCGTCAGCTTCCCCTGCTTATCATTTCTGCCGATCGCCCGCAGCAATGGATCGGACAGCAAGATGGACAGACCCTACCCCAACCTCACGCCCTCGCTCCTTACGCCGCGTACAGTGCGCAAGTGCACGAACTCACGAACGAAGCATCGCGAATATGGTTATGCCGCATGCTCAACGAAGCGTTCCTGGCTCTGCCTCACGGACCGGTCCACTTGAACGTTCCTGTCACTGAGCCATTGTTCAGTTTCACAATATCCCAATTGCCACCAGTACGCCCTGTATCCCGTTATGAGCCAACAACAAAAGCTCAGCTTCCGGACGAAATCATAGAAAGATTGAGAGAGGCGCGGTGCCCTATTCTAGTTGTCGGCCAGATTGACGGACTGCGCATTGACGATGAGCTGCGCGGGCTTGTCTGTTCTGGCGCAATCCTTGTTTTGCCGGAGGCATTGTCTGGCCTGCCGGGAAACCATCGCACCAAAGTGCTCGAAGAAATAGGTCCAGAATCGGTGTTCAAACCCGACCTCGTGCTTCATGTCGGCGGCACATTTGTGAACAAGCAGGTCAAACTATACTTGCGTCGTGCGGACGCGGACGTCGTGCGCATCGGCCAAGACAACGGACTCGTCGACACTTTCAATCACCTTACGGCAGTGGTCCCCCTTACGGCTACTGATGGACTGCATGCCATTGCGCATGCTGCACGTAACATGCCGGAGAAAGAGACTGTCCGCCACGCAATGGATTATCTCAGAACTTTTCAGACCGTGCCACAGCGCTTCTGCACCAACATGCTCAACGATTTGGGCATCATTCAGAAAGCGTTCGAGTATATGCGTGAACACCCCGGTCATCTGCATCTCGCCAACAGTAATTCTGTGCGGAATGCCCTCCATTTCGTTGATGGTTATCCCTTTCCTATATACTGCAACCGAGGCACAAATGGCATCGAAGGCACACTCTCGACAGCCGTTGGACATGCGTTGGCCAGTGACTCCCCGGTTTATGTGATTATCGGGGATCTCAGTTTCTTTTATGATCAGAATGCCTTATGGAACAGTGAATTACGTGGAAATCTTCGCATTCTTCTGCTTAACAATAGCGGTGGACAAATCTTTTTGACCCTGCCCGGACTAGGAGAAAGTCCAGCTGCCCATAAATATGTGGCAGCCGCTCATCATACATCGGCACGAGGCATAGCCAACTCATATGGAGTCAACTATCTTAGCGTGAAAAGAACCGACGAACTTGACTGTGCTATGGCAGCATGGTCACGGCCTGGTGAATCCCGCCCTGTCCTGCTCGAAGCGTTCACCACACCAACCGACAATAATGCGGCCGCCAAAATGATGCACAGAATTTACGTGCAACACATGAAGCAAAGTTCAGAAAACACGCCAAATCTTTGTGAATAACGAGAGAAAGTCGTAAATTTGCACGCGGTTTTGGTTCCGTAGCTCAGTTGGATTAGAGCAACGCCCTTCTAAGGCGTGGGTCTTGGGTTCGAACCCCAACGGAATCACGTCATTCGCCTTGCGCTAGATTGCGCAAGGCTTTTTAATTTTTAGAGTTCTTGTGGGGAGCATCATACGCCACATCGTAAAAACTATAATTGAGGATTGGCAAAATCCGCCTCTACTGTTATTTTTATATGGTAGAACAGATATTCGTTTAACCACAAGAACGGGGTTCTATGGTGCTTCTCCACAGAACCCCGTTCAAAATGCACTAAGCTCAGGCTAATATGTCCGAAATTTTTGCCCTATATGAGCACGCTTCTCAGCATGTAGCGATAAATGCCTGCATCTCAGCTTCGTGGGCCTCAGCGCTTTGAAGAAGCTTGAATTGAGCGCGGGTACGGACGAGATTATGGCCGGGATAGGCCGTTTTGTAATACGTGTCGCCATTCAAGTAGTCAGCCAAGAAACGGACAGCCTGCATGTAGGGGAAGAGTTTGGCGGCATACGGCAGGTTTTCAATCTCAACGGGAGTGAGGAACGAGCGGGCGGACTTCAAATAACCCTTGGCAAACGACTTGAAAATTTCCATATTGAAATTGACGGCGTCGAGGTCTTTGTCGTCTTCTTTTCCAGTGTTGGCTGCCGAACGGAGAAAGTCACCGAAATCTGAGAAAACAAAGTTGGGCATCACGGTGTCAAGGTCAATGACACAAAGCACGTTGCCGTCTTGGTCGAACATCATGTTGTCGACCTTGGTGTCACAATGACAGATGCGCTTGGGCAATTTCCCTTCGCGATGGAGGCGTTCGCCTTTACACATTTCGTCTGCACGCCGCTCAATTTCCTCGAGCAAGTCTTTCACCTCAGCCACACGTCCGGCTTTATCCTCCTTGACTGCATCGCGAAGCTGCTGGAGACGGAACTCCATGTTGTGGAAGTTGGGAATTGTCTCGCCCAATTCGACCGGAATGTCGGCCAGCATGGCTTGGAAATTGCCGAACGTTTCGCCCACTTCGTAGGAACTTTCGGGCGTAACGCCGGTTTTTGTGACTGCATCCGGAATGAACAGCATAATACGCCAATAGCTGCCATCGGTATGAACATAATAGAACTTACCGTTCGATGTGAGAGGAACGAACGTCAGCACCTTACGATCGATATCGTTGGTTCCGGCAGCTTCAAGTTTGCGACGGATGTGAGTGGTGACTGCAATAATGTTATCCATCAGCATTTCAACATTTTCGAAAATGGCGTTGTTGATGTGTTGCAGGACGTAGTTTGGCTGGTCGGATTCTGCGGTGACTACTTTGAATGTGTCATTGATGAGCCCATCACCAAGGGGCTTGATCTCGTTCACCGTACCTTTGATGTCAAACTGCGATACGATTTTTTTCAGTTCGTTGGATTCCATGGTTGGATAGATTTATTGTGTTTAGTAAATATGGTTCGTTTTTCTATGGTTACGGGCAAATGTAGGAAAAAACCGGGAGTTTGCCAACCTTAGTCTTGTTTTTCTACGGAATTTGCATGACAAAAGGTCAGTCAAGGTCAACAACAGTTATACCAGCACCGCCAAACTGTACGTGCTCGTCGCGGAAATCGTGAACGCCGGGAATGGTGGCTAAGTACTGACGGATGAGTTGGCGGAGTGCGCCGGTTCCCGTTCCGTGCAGGATGCGCACGCGAGGCACGCCAAGCATCTCGGCATCATCAATGAAATAACGTACGGCATTTAAGGCTTCATCGCCGCGATACCCACGCAAGTCAATGTCTGTCTTGAAAGCGGCCCGGCGTTCATCAATGGTATGGCGCGTAGAATTGTTGACGGCACCGACAATACTACTGATGGATGCTGCCGTGGCCGGTTCTGACGATTCGAGACGTGCGACAGGTACAGTGGTATACATCACGCCAAAAAGCACGCGTGCCGTACGTCCTTGCAGGCTGACGATACGCCCCGTCGTAGTTTGTCCTTTGATGCGCACGGTGTCACCAGCGTGCAAGGCTTTCGACACAGGTTTTGAAGATGTCGGAACTTCTGACGAAGGTTGTGAAATGGTCGCTTTTTTTGCTTTACGGTCACGGCTGCGCTGCTGTCGCTGTTTGATTTGCTCGATTTTACGGGCTATACGGTCTTCTTCCTCCGGATCTCGGCTTTCGATTTCTTCTTTGAAGGATTCAAGTTCGCGACGGATTTCTTTGGTGCGTTCCTTTTCGGCCTGCGTTTCGCGAATGGTTCGGATAGTCTGCTCGATTTTGGCGTTAGAGTCTTTGAGCAATTGGGAAGCCTCCTCTCGGGCCTGGCTGATGATGTCGCGTTTTTGCGTTTGAAGCTGCTTCATTTCACTCTCATAACGCGCAAGAATTTCTTCGAGCTGTCGCTCTTGTTTGCGGATGTTCTGACGTTTGTTTTCCCAATAACGCTTATCTCGATTGATTTCCTGTAAGTACTTGTCAGACATGATGTAATCTTGTCCGACGATGTCGGCTGCATCACGCATGACGTCCTCGGGAATGCCTATCTTTCGAGCTATTTCTAAGGCAAAGGAACTTCCTGGGCTACCTGTCTGCAAAATAAAGAGGGGTTGAAGATGCGCAAGGTCATAAAGCATGGCACCATTGACGATACCGTCGTGCGCTTCTGCGAAAGCTTTGAGATTCTGGAAATGCGTCGTAATGACACCGTATGCACCACTGGCAAGGTACCGTTTCAGGATAGCTTCAGCGATGGCGCCACCGATCTGTGGCTCCGTGCCGCTACCGAATTCATCGATAAGAATGAGGCTTCGGCTATCGCTGGCCTTAATCATCTGCTTCATGTGGATGAGATGGCTCGAATACGTACTCAGGTCGTTCTCAATGCTTTGATCGTCACCAATGTCAAGAAAAAGATTCCCAAACACACCGACACGCGAGCTCTCATTGACGGGAATTGGGTAGCCGCATTGCACCATGTATTGAAGCAACCCGACAGTTTTCAGACAAATTGATTTACCACCGGCATTCGGCCCCGAGATTAGTAAGATACGTCCGTTAGGGGTTAGCTTGATATCAAGCGGGATGGTCTGTTTGCCTTGCTTGTCAAGCGTAAGGCGGAGCAGAGGATGAAAGGCCTGATACCATTCAATGTGGGGGCCGTCTACCAATTCAGGAATGACCGCCTTGATCGATTGGGCAAACAATGCCTTGGCCCGGATAAAGTCCACTTCGCCAAGAAATAAAAGCGATTCCACCATTGGAGTGATATGCGGGCGTATCTCAGCTGTGATATTTTGGAGAATCCGGATGACTTCGCGCTTTTCTGCCGCTTTAAGTTCGCGCACCTTGTTATTGGCTTCCACGATGACAGCTGGCTCGATGAATACGGTCTTTCCAGTTGCCGATTCATCATGTACGATGCCTTTGATTTTGCGTTTGAGCGCCGGGTTGACGGGGATGACCAGTCGCCCGTCTCGCATTGTAGGGCTAACGTTGCGGTCTATATAGCCCTCGTCTTGCGCCTCATGTATGATGTTGCGGAGCGAATAGGAAATACTGCGCACGACGCTCTCCATTTCGTGCCGAATAGATAAAAGTTCAGGCGAAGCCGTATCTTTGATCTTCCCGAACTTATTTAATATAGCATCAATCTTCTTGATTATGTCAGGAAAAGTTTCCACCTTTTCAGCCTCATAATGAAGATAAGGGAACCTGTATTCCGGTTCATCCCCTCCTTCGTTCTTGTCCTCTGAAAAAAGCGCGACAAGTTGACAGATAGTTTCTAATGAACGTTTTAGGTTGAATAAGGGTATTTCCTCCATGTATGTGCGTTCTGGCCGAATATGTAGCAATTCATCGCGCACATCAAAAAAGTTCTCATCGTATTCCGCACCTTCATTTTGTAGCAATGTGAACTCTTTGATTTTACATAACTCACGCTCAACATCGTCCTTTGTGGTGAAAAAAGTAGACTTGTCTACCTTCTCCGTACCTAAGGAGGAGATGCAGCGTCCCTTGACGAGCCTGCGAATATCGTTGAACCCTATTTTATCTTCGTAATTGTCTGGATAGACCATTGTCGTTTATTCTTGAAAATTTGTACAAAGGTACATAAATGTAGCAAATCACAAGTCTCTTAACCCCGAACATACGCTCAAATTACATCAAAGATCAGAAAGTACAGTAAAAAAAGAGTATCAATCATAAATTATTATCCAAATAATTTGCTCCATTCGTTAGACTGTCGTACTTTTGCACCGCGATTCACATCAGGAGAGATGGTAGAGTGGTCGATTACAGCAGTCTTGAAAACTGCCGTGCTGAGAGGCACCGGGGGTTCGAATCCCTCTCTCTCCGCCAAGTATTTAATAAGTCCCCTAGAAGTCATGACTTTTAGGGGACTTATTTTTTATGCGTACTAAAAGCGTAAATCCTTTTTTATAATAACCGTGTCCGATGTTGAGTATGTGTCTGCTACGGCCGTACATTGATAACCAGGCGCCGTAAAATGGTGTCCGACATTAAGCGCCAATATCCAAACGTTAATCTTCCTTGGGCAACGAGGCGTCGATGACGCGGCGTATGGATGCCAACGCACTGCGCCCCCACCCTTTCAGCTCGCGAAGCGTCATCGCGCGTTGTGGTTTCAAGCGACGGTAGGCCTCGCGCACACTAATGGGAACGGCGACACCCACCACTGTGTATAGCACAATGAACCATGCCGACACACCGTCAGCATAGACGACGGGATGCCCCCCGACATGAAGCCAATCGAGGCCGTACCACGCCACAACAAGGGCGCTTACCAATTTGAACGCCGCAAAGTGGAATGCGAAAACGCAAAGCGTACGTTCGCCGACGTAGGCCAGTCCGCGGGCCAGCCAACCGCCCCAAGTGTCGATGCGCTCCGACACATAGAGGCAGAGCACGAAACCAGCCAAAGCCGGCACAGGATAACTAACGAACTGCGTGAACGTGGCGTTCACGCCAAGCGATGTGCCGAACGTGAACGTGGCCAGCACAAGCACAGCCAGCGCGGCGAGCGCCACGCGCCAATCCATCGGGATGCGGTCGCGGTAGCGCGCGTAGAGAAATCCCGTCCCGAAGAAAAAGAGTCCCATCAGATCGCGATAACCACCTTGGGCCAATCCCGTCACGCGCAAGCCTGCCGTCACCTTCCACAGTGTCAGAAGCAAAGCGACTCCACAAACGGCCCAGCCAACAGACTCGGTCGAACGCAACCAGCGCATGCGCCGCAGCAGCTTAAAGAGCACCAGATAGCCCAGCGAGGCCACGAGCAGCGCACGGAAAAACCAGAACGTGCCCCCAAGGAACTCGTCGTAGCCTGACATATTGAACACGATACTCCATAACCGTTGCTGGAAAGCATGCCATGAATAGGGATGCGTAACGCCACCGGCGGCATTGCCGTATGTCTCATTCAAGATGCCCAAAGGAAAAAGCAAGTTGTGCAAACAGAGCAGGACGAGGCTCCACGTGACAAAAGGCACATAAAGCCCGCGCAGACGACGGACAACGAAAGGCTTCTCATCGTCCACGTATCGCAGTTTGAAGAAATAGCCTGCGCAGATGAAAAAGAGGGGCATGTGGAAGAGGTAGATGAAGCGCGTACCACAGCCGGTGAGGCCGGCATGGCCCAACACGACAAGGATGATGCCTATGCCCTTGCAGATGGAAAACGTACGGTCACGCATAACTGTCGTCAGGTAGAAGATGAGTTTTGAATACGACGGGAACTCCGGGTGCGGAGATGGCTGGGGCGTCGTTGCGCACAAAAGGTTGCAGAAAATGGAAGAACCAGCCCGCCACGCGCTGGCCAAGAGGAATCTGGCGGCGGCGTTCGGGCGTCAGCAAGTAGCACGACGGCTTCTGCCGTTCGAAGAGGTCGCCGATCTGCTGGGCAAAACACGTGTCGGCCACGAGGAGATTGCACTCGTAGTCCCACGACAAACTGCGGCTGTTCAGGTTAGCCGAGCCGGCATAAGCGAGCTGCCCGTCGACAGCCATGACTTTCGTGTGGTGGAAGCCTCCCTGAAAGACGTAGACCTTAACGCCGCTGCGCATCAACTTGTTGGCGTTGTATTCAACGATGCGCGGCGTGATGGGAATGTCACTTTTCTCCGAAACCATCACCTCGACTTCGACGCCTCTTTTAGCCGCGCGGCGCAAAGCACGGCGCAACTTGCGGTTCAGTGTGAGATACGGGTTGATGATCTGAATGTGTCGCTGGGCTGCATCGATTGCGGTAAGGAAAGTCTCACGCACGACGGTGGGCGTGATGTGCGGCTCGCGGTTCACTACGCCCACCACCTTATGTCCGGCCGTAGCGGTAGTGTCGGGTTTCAGGTCAGCAAAGCGTTCGCGGGCATCTACACAGCCTGGATAGTATTGCGGGCCACGCACCTGCTGGCGAGCCGTCTGGTTCCAGATGTGCAGGAATATGGACTGCAACTCGCCTACGGCATCGCCCTCGACGCGCATGTGGAAATCGTGCCACGCACCAAACTCCTCCTTACCATTAATATAGTAATCCGCCACATTCATACCGCCAATGTAGGCTACCATGCCGTCAATGACAACGATTTTGCGGTGGTCGCGGCTCAGCGCATGGTTCAAATAGGGGAAACGGACGGGGTCGAACTCATAGATCTCGACGCCGTGCTCGCGCAACAGGCGGAGGTGGCGCGACCGGAGGGGACGATTGTTTGACCGGTTGCCGAAGCCGTCGAAGAGGGCACGCACCTCGACTCCCTCTTTGGCCTTTTGGGCCAGCAGCGTGAAGAGTTCAGTCGAAATGGAGTCATTCCGGAAGTTAAAGTATTCAAGGTGGATGCTCTCGCGAGCGTCACGGACAGCCTTGAAGAGGTCGTCGAACTTCTCCTGTCCGCTTTCGAGGGGCACGATGCGATTGTTCGTCGTGAAGCGGATGTGATGCTCGCGCCGAAGAAAGTTGACCACGGTCGAGTCACACCGCACGGTCTCCTGCGCACAGAGGACACCTCCTCCCGACGCAGCCATGAGCCATACGGCCACGCGCAGGCGACGGAACAGACGGACAATGCGCTTCATCAGAACATGGTGCTGAACGAGTCGACGATGCCGAGCAGGCGTCTGTTGTCGTCGCAAACAAGCACGGAATGAATCTTGTGACGATGCATCAGTGCATCAATTTCCGTAATCTTGGCATCAGGAGCCACTGTCTTCGGATTGCGCGTCATGATGTCAGCCACAGTCAAGGAGAAGAAACGGTCCTGGCTATTTTCCATGGCACGGCGCACGTCGCCGTCGGTGATGATGCCTTCCACCCGCTCGTCGGCCGTGGCCACACAAAGTCCCAGGCGGCCTCGGCTCATGTGGATGACAGCCTCGCCCAACTTCATGTCGGCCGGGACAACCGGAAGGTCGTCCGTCCGCATCACATCGCGGGCACGCGTCAGGAGGCGCTTGCCCAACGTGCCACCGGGATGAAACTGGGCAAAGTCCGAAGCCTTGAAGTGGCGGGCTTCCATCAACGCGCAAGCCAAGGCATCACCCATGGCGAGGGCTGCCGTCGTCGATGACGTCGGGGCGAGGCCGAGGGGACAGGCTTCATGCGCCACGCCGGCATTGAGATGGGCCGTGGCATAGCGTGCAAGGAGTGAATCGGGGTTACCGCTCATGCCGATAACGGGGATATGCTTCTCCATCAGGTAAGGGAGGAAACGCAGAAGCTCGTCTGTCTGCCCTGAGTTGGAGATGGCGAGGACCACGTCGGCAGGAGTGATGACGCCAAGATCACCATGAAAGGCATCGAGCGGATTGATAAAGAAGCTCGGTGTACCTGTCGAAGAGAGCGTGGCAGCTATCTTGGCGCCGATATGTCCACTTTTTCCCACTCCGGTCACAATGAGTTTGCCCTTGCAGGACAAAATGATTTCCACTGCCCGGTCAAAATCTGCGTCAAGCCGGGGAATGAGGTCAAGTAGTGCCTGCGCTTCGTCTTGCAGGCATTTTATAGCAGTGTCAGTCCATTTGCTCATAAGAGGGAAGTGATTACATTTTCGAGTTCGTCGAGAGGAAGCATGTTGGGGCCGTCACTGAGGGCATGGTCGGGGTCGGGATGGGTTTCGAAGAAGTAGCCCGTAGCACCGAAGGCTTTGGCCGCGAGGGCCATTGCCGGCACGAACTGCCGGTCGCCACCGGTGCTCCCGCCTGCTGCGCCGGGACGCTGCACGCTGTGTGTACAGTCCATGATGACGGTCGGTGTGTAGGCCTTCATGGCGGGGATGTTGCGGAAGTCGACGACGAGGTTGTTATATCCGAACATATTGCCGCGTTCGGTCAGCCACACTTCGCGAGCGCCGGCGTCGCGACATTTCTCGACGGGATAGCGCATGTCGTCGCCCGAGAGAAACTGTGCTTTCTTGATGTTGACCGTACAGCCCGTACGGGCGGCGGCCACGAGCAGGTCGGTCTGCCGACAGAGGAAAGCGGGTATCTGGATAACATCGACCACCTCTCCGACAGCTTCGGCCTGCTGGCTCTCGTGAACATCGGTGAGCAGGCGCAAACCGTAACGTGCCTTCACGTCGGCCAGCATTTGCAGGCCGCGGTCGAGCCCTGGTCCGCGAAACGAACGTATGGACGTGCGATTGGCCTTATCGAACGAGGCTTTGAATATGATGTCAAGCCCATGTTTCCGGTTCAGGGCGACGAGCCGCTGTGCCACCGTGTCGAGCAATTCTGCTGACTCAATGACGCAAGGACCGGCGATAAAGATAGGTGTCATGCTTCGTCTTTCTTTATAAATTTCCGCAAATATACGACTTTCGCCGCAAACAGCCGCCATTCATGCAACAGTCTTGACACAGACGGCCACAACCTGAGCCGTTCGTACCACCACGTGCCCCCGTAGTTCCTCCCTCGCAAAAGGACACGCGACGGCGGCAAGAGGCGTGGAGTGCTGCGATAGGACTTTCTGTCAGTGCTTTCGTAAATCCTGTCACAGCGACGATATTTGCAGCCAGCCTTATGGCCGAGAGGGCTTATATGTCCGTTTTCCGCGATGATGCGCGGTTCACTCCGGGCGCTGCGTCGCATTTTTTGGGCAGGCGGCTTGTCTGTCCTGAAAAAATGGGCTAAATTTGCGGAGCAATTTTAATCACGACAATTCGATTAGTTATGAAAAAGAGTGCTTTGCAAATCGCAAGAGCCGCTTACCAGCCCAAACTTCCCCAAGGACTGCGCGGCAACGTGACCATCAAAGAAGGCGCCCCGACGCAGAGCGTGGCCGACCAGGAAGAAATCCAGAAACTCTTCCCGAACACCTACGGCATGCCGTTGGTTGAATTCGTTCCCTCATCGGAGAAACGCGAGTACGCCCCGATGAACATCGGCGTCATTCTCTCAGGCGGACAGGCCCCCGGCGGCCACAACGTCATCTGCGGCCTCTACGATGAATTGAAGAAGCAGAATCCCGCCAACAAGCTCTACGGCTTCATCCTTGGCCCTGGCGGCTTGGTGGACCACAAATATATGGAGCTGACCGGCGACATCATCGACGAGTATCGCAACACCGGCGGTTTCGACATGATTGGCTCCGGCCGTACGAAGCTCGAGACCAAGGAACAGTTTGAGAGCGGCTTGCAAATTATCCGCGAACTGAATATCAAGGCCGTAGTCATCATTGGTGGAGACGACTCCAACACAAACGCCTGCATCCTTGCCGAATACTATGCAGCCAACAACTACGGTGTGCAGGTCATCGGCTGCCCCAAGACCATCGACGGCGACTTGAAAAACGAGCAGATTGAAACAAGTTTCGGTTTCGACACTGCCTGCAAGACATACGCCGAAGTCATCGGCAACATCCAACGCGACGCTAATTCTGCCCGCAAGTACTGGCACTTCATCAAGCTCATGGGCCGCTCTGCCTCGCACATCGCGCTCGAATGTGCCCTGCAATGCCAGCCCAACGTCTGCATCATCAGCGAAGAAGTCGAAGCGAAAAACCAGACCCTCGACGACATCGTCACCTACATTGCAGGCGTAGTTGCGCAGCGAGCCGCTGACGGCAACAACTTCGGTACGGTGCTCATCCCCGAAGGCCTCATCGAGTTCATCCCCGCTATGAAGAAACTCATCGCCGAGTTGAACGACCTGCTCGCCAAGCCGGAAGCTGCAAAAGTGGCAGCCGACGAGCAGCGCGAATGGGTGATGAAGAACCTCAGCAAGGAGAATGCCGACATCTACGCCTCGCTTCCCGAAGGTGTAGCCCGTCAGCTGACAATGGAACGTGACCCGCACGGAAACGTACAGGTGTCGCTCATTGAGACAGAAAAGCTCCTCTCTGAAATGGTAAGCAAGAAACTCGCCCAGTGGAAGAAAGAAGGGAAATATGCAGGTAAGTTCGCTGCCCAGCATCACTTCTTCGGCTACGAAGGACGTTGTGCAGCACCCTCGAACTACGATGCCGACTACTGCTACGCCCTCGGCACCAGCGCAGCCCAGCTTGTCGCCAACGGCAAGACCGGATACATGGCCATCGTCAAGAACACCACGGCTCCCGCAGAGGAATGGGTGGCCGGCGGAGTGCCCATCACGATGATGATGAACATGGAACGCCGCCACGGCGAGATGAAGCCCGTCATCAAGAAAGCCCTCGTCAAGCTCGACGGTGCCCCCTTCAAGACATTTGCCGCCCATCGCGACGAGTGGGCCAAGGACACATGCTTCGTCTATCCCGGCCCGATCCAATACTTCGGCCCGACGGAAGTCTGCGACCAGTGCACCGCGACCCTGAAACTCGAACAGGGAAAATAATCCCTACCCGTTGAACGCATAGAAGCCGGGTGGGCCGACCTACGTCTGGCCCACCCGCTTCGTTATTGGCAACCATAAACCCGAAACACCGTGGCCTCCCGTACGACGCCATCCCCGCGCAAGTCATCGCCCAAACGTATCCGGCGCACCAACCGACGAAGAAAGCCCAAAAGCCTGCTTCGCCGCTTGCCGTCTTGGGCGCTGTGGAGCGGCGGACTGGGCATTGCCGTCATCTACGCCGCCATTTTCTATCATTTCTTTGTCGATCCGTTTTCATTCCGCTGGCAAGCCATCTACGGCGACGCTACATATCCTGAAGGCTACTCCATCCAAGGCATTGACATCAGCCATCATCAGGGAGAAATCGACTGGGACTTGTTGCGCAATGCCAAAATCAACGGCAACCCCGTCCGTTTCATCATCATCAAAGCCACGGAAGGGCGCTCACTGCTTGACGAGAACTTCAACGACAACTTCTATCAGGCACGTGAGAACGGATTTATCCGCGGCGCTTACCACTTCTATTCGCCATCGGTTCCGGCGCGCGACCAAGCCCGCTATTTTCTCAAACAAGTGCACCTCGAAGACGGCGACCTGCCGCCTGTACTCGACATCGAGAACGTGGGCGACCTCAACGCCGCGCAAATCAAACATGAAGCCCTCACGTGGCTGCGGCTGGTGGAAAAAGAAGTCGGCGTCAAACCGATTATCTACACTTATTATAAGTTCAAGCAGAAATACCTCAGCGACAAAGTCTTCGACGACTATCCTTACTGGATTGCGCACTACTATGTGCCGAAACTGACCTACAAGGGAAAATGGAAGTTCTGGCAGCACACCGACAGAGGCCGTCTGCCGGGTATCAACGGCTTTGTAGATTTCGACATCTATAACGGTTCAATGTACGACTTGAAAAAGTTGACTATCGGCGGACAGGAGGACTACGTCGAGCCGTAATGACAGCCGGCAGACCACCGGACTCTGAAAAAACAAACAGCCGACCTGCGCGTACAAGTCGGCTAACCGGAAAAACAGTCAGTACAAGCGCCTCAACCATTCCGCCGCAAGGAATACAGGAAAACGCTCCCCGTCTCTCTGACAATTGCCAAAGAGACGGGGAGCTCTGTATTGCAGTGGCAGCGGGCCGTTCACTTCGCGATGAATAACTTGCGCACACGGTCCGGGTCGCCGTGCACCTTACCCAAACGCTCGATGTGCTGGATGAACGCCTCGGTCGTCGTAGGAAGGTCGGACTTGATTTCCTCCACATTGGGGAACAGGCTTGTGGGATAGCCGTCGCCTCCTGTCGTCATGAACTCGTCGGCCGCCACAACGCACGGCGTTTCGGGCTTTATCTCCACGCGGCGCTTCCCGGAGGGCTGCACATAACGCAACGAGCGCACGCGGAACGTATCGGCACTGTCGGCCAGGACTTCGAGGCCGTCGAACTGCATCCGACCATAACGACGATTGTTCAGACCGAACTCCACGAGGCGCATAAGTTCAGCGCCCGTCATGCGGAATGTACGTATCCGGTTAGAGAATGGAAGCACCTCGCCCACGTCCATCACCCGCACGTCGCCTTTGGGCAGAGGAGCGCGTACCGTACCGTAGTGACAGACACCCACCACGACGTCCCCGTCGGCTGCCCCGGCAGCCCGACGGTAAGCTTCGGCATAGGATTCGCACACGAGCGTACCTAGCTCCGTGAAAGTGTGCTTGTCGGCCCGGTCGTGAGTGAGGAGCACTTCCGAAGTTGCCAAGACCCGCCCAAGCGGATAACCACCGGCAATGCGTGTTGAATTCATCAGGCTGTCGATCAGGCAGTTCCACGCCTGCGCTTCGGCGTCAGTATAGCAGCGTCCTAAGGGCACCCGTTCCAAGACCGGTTCTGCGCCGACAACACGCATCGACATTGTGTCGAGCTGCACTTTCATCACTCCGATATAGTCGCCATGCCACTCGCCTTGCACTACAGGATAGTGCCTCTGGCTTACGGTGCCGCATACCGGCTGGTGTGAATGGGCCGAAAGAATGCCGTGATATAGCGTATCGTTGATGGCTTCAAGATGCGCGGCATCACGATCGTCCCACACAGCTTTTCCGCCATCCATCCGCGTGCCGATATGCGTCAGCAGCAGGCGGACGTTCGCATTCCGCACGCTGTCGAAGCCACGTGCCGTTTTAAGCATGTCGAGCACGGCATCATAACGTCCGTCAAACACCAGCCCTCTCACGTTTGAAGCGCGCGTCTGTTCGGGAGTCGACGACGTGATGAGTCCGACAAACGCCACATTTGCAGACCGTGTCGGAGATAGTTTCACCTCTCTCACAGCAAAAGGGCTGACGTAGCCTGGTGTGCGCCCGAGGCTGTCCGTGACGTTCGCACAGACATAAGTCAAGTCCCATCCTGCTGGCCGCATCGGTGCTCCGGCCCAACGGCGTGCGAGGAAATCTTGCCCGTTGTCGAATTCATGGTTTCCGATGGCTGAAACGGTGATTCCCATCTTATTGAACATTACAGGAAGAAGCGCGGCCTCAGTGACCGTCGAAAAATAGCTGCCGCCAAAGTTGTCACCGGCTGCCACCGTAACGTGATAAGGATAGGCCTGTTTCAACGAGTCAAGTGTATGACACAAGGCCACGACACCGGGGATGCCCTTGTCGGCATCAGCAAGGAAACTGCCGTGAAAATCGTTGACTGAAAAGACGGCCAGCGTCACGGTGTGGCTGTCGCCGTCAGAGGGAACCGCCCAAAGGGGTGTCGGCACAAGCCCGACCACGACAGAAAAGACGGCCCCGGCCAAGAAACGGATTACTCGATTTGTCTGCATCATGATTTATCACAAGAAAAGCGGCGGAGGTTTGTACCGTCCGCCGCCGGGGTTCATTGTTCAAGCGTGATGACTACACGCCGGTTGTAGGAATAGGGAGTGAGTGTATCGACACCGCCGCCGGCTACTACGCGGATGTCGTCGGCCGGTACGCCCATCTTCACGAGTTCGTCGGCCACCGTCTGTGCCCGCTTCCGGCTGATGTCGAGGTTTACTTCCGGCGTTCCGCTGCGCGTGTCGGAATATCCGGTCAGCACGATGCGCAGTTCGTTCGCCTTGGCGTATTCGGCCACGGCTTTGAGATTGACGAGTTCCTTACGGGATGCTATTTCCACCGAGCCGAGGTTGAAGAAAACGGACTGAGGCACGAAAGCCTCTGGCGACGGCACAAAGATAGAGTCGAGCGGAATGTCCTCCCCGCCGGAACCGAGTGCGAGCGTATCCACCGATTCGCTGGGATATCCGCCGGAACCATCCTTTTCGAGCAGAGCGGCCAGACGCATGTTCTCCTGTTGTTGCTCTTCGAGCGACATTTCGAGCGCACTGATCTGCTCGCGGTCCATGGCCAGCAAGGCTTCGAGATTGGGAGACTTTTCCCAGCCTGTTTTCTTGCCCAATGAATATGTCACTCCGACCGAAAATGTCAATGCCTTGTCCCAATGGCGCATACGGAACGTTTTGGGATTTGCTGCCGGACAGCCATCAAACCGCGCAGGGGCAAGCATGGCCGACACGTCAAGGTAGGCGGAAAGATGCCTGTTGATACGGAACGTGTTTTGAATGCCCACATTGTACGAAAGTGTATTGCAATTGGCCGAGAAGCTGCGGGCGAAGCCCAAACCGGTGTGCGGGATGAAATTCCAGACGCGCTCGGGATTATAACCGTAGAATAAGTTCGACAAATTGAAGAGGACGTCCTCGTGGATGTTCATGTAGCGGAACTTGCTGACGGAACCGTCGGCCGTCGGGCTCTTGCCCCACACGCCGTCGAACTGCGTGCGCAGACCGATGCCGGGAGTGAACCACTTGCCCAAGGTGAGCTCAAAGCCAAAAGCGTTGCGTTCCTTGACGAACGGATTTCCGGAAAGGGCACTGGCTTCCTGCGATGAATAGAACGCATTGTCGGTAACTCCGGCCGACACGTACCAATTGCTCCAAAAGGAACGCGTCATGACGCTATGCTTCGATCCGGGTATTTCGACGCCGAAACCATCCTCGGGCGCCGCCCACCCGTCGTCGTAAATCTCCTGCGCGACCATGCCGTGGCTAAGGCCGAAACAGCATAAGAGCGCAGCTATCATCTTTTTGGCTTTCATTCGCTATCAATGTGTTTACTGGATTGTTCCAGGCAAATTTATGTTTTTCTGATGGATTGAGCGACTAATCTGAAAGAAAATCGCATACACAGCGTACAGTATACCTCGTTTCGCTGTTATAACGGCTCGAAAAAAGCCCACTCCCCGTCTTGTCCTTGGAAGGAAATGTACTACACCGCCGACTAGAACTGTCATGATGCCCTGACTGACAGAAAAAACAGTCTGCGTACCGAGAAATTCCGTCCGGGTGACAGGATTTTCCGTCAGCCGACTTTTCGGAAGGAACACGGCGGTTGCAAGGCGATACAGCCTATGTGGGTAAACAGTGTCTTTGGGAACGCCGGTCAGGCCCATGCCACACGCGCCACCCGCAGTGGCACGGCCGCTTCGAGATGTGCCATGAAACGGGCATCACAACTGTCGACCCAACGGACAAAGTCCATGTCGCGACGGTGGCGGCGGGCTATCCTCAAGAGGTCGTCCGCCCGAAAATCATCGGCCACCACGACGCCGCCGCTCAACGCAGCATCGTAGGCATTGCACTCTTGTTCAATATGTGCAGGCACAAGAAGCAAAGGCTTCCCGAGATACATGGCCTCACAGACAGACTCGAAACCGGCTGTCGTAGCATAGGCCGCACAACCACAGAGCGAGCGGAGAAAGGCACGGTCATCGATGGCGTGGAACGTGAGCGTCGCATCGACGCGCTCTGCTCCACCGTCGCCACCGCGGTCGCGGAAAAAGTGAAGCTCAACCTCGGGATGCTGCCTGTGCCATGCTTCCACACTCTCGCTGAATCCGGCATTGACCATGTACCCGTGAATGTAACGTCCGTCAGACGGACGGGCAGTGACAACTTCCCGACGCAGCAGGGGCGGAACGACAAAGATGTCGTGGGACTCGTCGTCCGGCATTTCGCGGAACGACAAAGCAAGTTTGCGCTCAGCTCCAAAACTGGCCATCCACGTAAAGAGTTTCAGAGAACACCACGAAAGGCGGTTCGCTCCGGGAAAACGGAAATCGCGATGAAGGAAAAGGAGCTGATGGCCGACGCATACGTGTGATGCCGACGGTCGACAGAAGAAATAGAGCATGCCCGTGAGCAGCTCGTAGAAGTTCAACACCATATCGACACGCCCGGCACGGATGCGCTGATAGATGAAGCGCACGCTAAGCGCATAACGCGGAAGCCGGACTATGTTATAGGCCACGCTGCGAAGCAGCGGCGGGCGCTGATTACGGACAGTCGGCATAAAATTGGGACTGTCGAAACAATGGACTGGCGCCCCGATTTGCTCATAGAAAAACTGCGGTATGACGCGTCCGCAACTCTTTCCAACCAACACCTCGACAACGTCATGGCCCGCAGACTTCAACATGCGCGACACCGCAATGGCCTGCATCAAATGGCCACGCCCTTCTCCTTGGACTACAAACAGCACTCTCATGGATGATGACGGTATTTTTTTTCTTCTCTGATGCAAAATTCTGCGTTTAGTGTGTCGAATGTGTAACGAACCGATAACAAAAATACGAAATAGTCTTTATTTACCCAAAACACATAGCCAAAATTGCATAAAAATTTCGGGACTCAACGACAAGAGAATGTGAATAGCGAAAAGAATGCAGAAGAACGCCTGACTGAATTGGAGAAATGCACCCGTAAGGCGGCCGGAGGTGAAAAACAGGGTCACTCGGCTTCGCCAAGGTAATAATCTCCTCCAAGCCACTCTGTCGAAGGTAGCTCTTCGGTCAAGGGGAAATAAGCAGTCACACGGCCATCGCGACACTCAATCACATGATTAGGCAAAACCCGCCCGTCGGGCAGGTGCAACCGATTGACGGCAAAACGGCGGAATGCACTCATTGGGTCATGCGTTGACGATTCGCCTGACGGGGCATCATCAGGCGACGATTGAGCATCGGGCGGCCGTGGCGCAACGTGTCGGACGATTTGGAAGGTCGGACGCTGTCTGCACGTTCATTGCCGGCTGACCGACGCATGAGCGTATCGGCCGACTGGGCCGGGGTTGATGACGGAAGAGGCTCGCGAACCCTCATACGCACCAGTGAGAAATCTGAAACAATCATAAGTTTGAATGAAGCGCTCCACGTGTCGGTCACGTAAACAAAGCCAGACACGCGCTTTATGCTGCGGTCTGCACGTGGTGCCGTAATTCGCTGTTCCCCGCTGCCGTAAATAGACTGATTGGTAATGACGACCGAGTCATTGTCAAGCGTCAGGGCCAAGACAGCCTGCGCCGAACGTTGTCCCTCGCGACAAATCCAATCAACATAGAAATGCCACATCACGCGGTCGCCGGCATGAAAAGAGGTGTCGGCCGGCATGGAGAACGTAAAGACGTTGTTGCCGCCCATGGGGGTCAAGATACAACGCGGAATACCTGTCCATACATTGGCCGTGTCGCCGGTAGATGAAAGCGATGTATAACGTGAGCGCAATGTGCCGTTGCCCGAGGCTCCTACATCTTCGACAAGACGCCGATTGACACGTTCGTAAATTTTATACAAACGGTCAGAATGTCTTGTATACCAAGCCATTGTGCTGTCAAACTGCACTGCATTGATACCGTACTTGCGATAGACGGCTTCGGTGTAGAGCCGGTAACGATAGGCGGTGCTGTCGGGGGCCTGGCGAGCCATGGACTGAGCAAGGTGGTAATCGTAGAGCAGGTCTTCCATCTTATCGGGAGGCACGATGCCCTCCGGCGTGCGCGTTTCGCACGACGCCAGGAAAACAGCTGCAACGAGCAGCATCCACCATGCAGTCCGCCTCATTGTCAATCCTCCTTCTTTCCTACCAAATACTTTGGATAGAATATCAATAACGCCACTGCTGCACAACTGATGGCAGCATCGGCAAAATTGAAAATAGCGCTGAAAAAGACAAAGTGCTCACCTCCCACAACTGGAACCCATTCCGGCCAATAACTGTCTATAAGGGGAAAGTAGAACATATCGACCACATGACCTGTCAGGAAGCCGCCATACCCGTCCCCTGCGGACACAAGATGGGCGACCTCGACAGGTGTACTTTCGTCAAAGATAAGACCGTAGAAACAATTGTCGATAATGTTGCCCGACGCACCGGCAACGAGCAACGCCACGCAGACAACCAATCCCATAGGATAACGCCCGCGAACCACCTTGACAAGCAACCACACAAATGCGCTCACCACGACAATCCGGAAAACGGACAAAAACATGGTTCCGATAAAATCCATACCGAAAGCCATGCCTTTGTTTTCCGTGAAGTAGATGTAAAACCAGTCGGCGACGTGGATGGACTCATACAAGCACATGTTCATCTTGACCCACAGCTTGATGAGCTGGTCACAGCACAGCACGCCTACGACTATGGCGATTGCCACAAGAGCACGCATTCGCGTCGTTTGCATCAGTTTTGCCAAAACGTCTGTCAGTCTTTGCGGTTCTTCATCTGTTTGGCCTCTATGCTCAGCGTGGCGTGGGGCACAGCACGTAACCGCTCTTTGGGAATGAGTTTACCCGTTACGCGGCAGATGCCATACGTTTTGTTTTCAATCCGCACCAAAGCAGCTTGCAGACCTTGGATGAATTTCTGCTGGCGGGCCGCCATTGTGGTGATTTCCTCCTTGCTCTGCGTGGCTGAGCCCTCTTCGAGAATCTTATACGTTGGTGAGGTGTCGTCCACGTCGTTGCCGTCTTGATTGCGCAGGACGTCCATCATCTGTTCATAGTCGTGTTTTGCTCTTTCGAGTTTTTCGAGGATGAGTTGCTTGAATTCAGCCAATTCCTCGTCCGAGTAACGTGTCTTTTCGGCCATGGTAGTTTTATTTTTGGTTAGTTTTTTGGATATTCACGTTCACTTTGAAGCCATCGAAATCGAACTCCGTACCTTCAACCCTGTCAGCCAACTCTATGCTGTCGGCCAAGACCTGTCCGGCGACGTAGTCACCATAAGCGGACAAGGCTGCTGCTATTTCAGAATTGCTCTGGATTTTCACACGAATGCGGTCTGTGATTTCAAAGCCGCTTTCCTTGCGATAAGCTTGTACGCGCTTCACGATTTCCCGGGCCATGCCTTCATTCCGCAGTTCGTCAGTAAGCGTCACGTCCAAGGCCACAGTAAGGTTTCCCTCGTTCGCCACGACCCATCCGGGGATGTCTTCGCTCACGATATCGACATCGGCACGCTCGACCGTGACAGTAGTACCTTCAACGCAAAGGCCTATGCGTCCTTCCGCTTCCAGACGGGCAATATCCTCTTGTGACAAAGCGGCGACAGCGCCGGCTACGCCTTTCATGAGTTTTCCGAATTTCTTGCCCATGACGCGGAAGTTGCACTTGACGGTCTTTTCAAGCATACTGCCGTCCACGAACTTTAACGTTTTGACGTTCACTTCGTCAAGTATGAGCTGTTGCACAGCTTCTATACGAGCTTTCTGCGTTGCGTCGATGGCCGGAATGGAGAGGCACTGCAAGGGCTGGCGGACAATGATGTGTTCTTTTTTGCGGAGCGAAAGCACCATTGACGTCACTTCCTGCGCCAACTCCATACGTTTTTCGAGTTCGCTGTCGACGAGAGTTTCGTCAGCCTCAGGGAATTTGGCAAGATGAACGCTCACCGCACTGCTTTCGGCGCCGGTCAGATCGCGATAGAGGCGGTCTGCGTAGAACGGGGCGATAGGAGCCATGAGTTTGGAAACAGTGAGCAGGCTGTCATATAAAGCTTGGTATGCGCTCAACTTATCGTTATCCATCGATTTCGCCCAGAAACGTTTTCGGCTCAGGCGTACGAACCAGTTCGATAGGTTATCAATGACGAACTTCTCTATCAAGCGGCCTGCGCGGGTCGGCTCGTAGTCTTCGTAGCAGGCGGTCACGTCTTTCACAAGCGTATTCAACTCCGACACAATCCAACGATCAATTTCCGGACGCTCCGCAAATGGCACATCAGGTTGCGTCCCGTCGAAACCGTCGACATTGGCATACATTGCAAGGAAGGAGTAGGTCTGATAAAGTTTACCGAAGAACGTGCGCGCCACTTCCTGTACACCGGCCTCGTCAAACTTCAGATTGTCCCAAGGAGCTGAATTGGTGATCATATACCAACGCAGGGGGTCGCTGCCATACTTCTCAATTGCACCGAAGGGGTCGACAGCATTACCGAGGCGCTTACTCATCTTATTACCGTTCTTGTCGAGCACAAGCCCGTTGCTGATGACAGCCTTGAAAGATACGCTGTCAAAAACCATCGTTGCGATAGCGTGCAGCGTAAAGAACCAGCCGCGCGTCTGGTCGACACCTTCGGCGATGAAGTCGGCGGGATAGACTGTGCGGTTATCGAGTTCGTCCTTATGCTCGAACGGATAGTGGATCTGAGCATAGGGCATGGAACCGGAGTCGAACCACACATCGATTAGGTCGGTCTCGCGCTTCATCGGCTTTCCCGCTGGCGAAACAAGGATAACGTCGTCAACATAAGGACGGTGCAAGTCTATTTTATGATAGTTGCTGTCGCTGTAATCGCCGGGCACGAAGCCCTTGTCTTTCAACGGATTTGACTTCATCAGGCCTGCGGCCACGCTTTTCTCAATTTCGTCATAGAGTTCTTGGATACTGCCGACACAGATCTCTTCGCCGTCCTCGCTGCGCCAAATGGGCAGCGGCGTGCCCCAATAGCGGCTCCGGCTCAGGTTCCAGTCGTTCAGGTTTTCGAGCCACTTGCCGAAACGTCCAGTACCCGTCGACTCAGGTTTCCAGCGAATAGTCTTATTCAGTTCAATCATGCGCTCCTTGCAAGCCGTGCTCTTGATGAACCAGCTGTCGAGCGGATAATAAAGCACGGGCTTGTCCGTACGCCAGCAATGCGGATAACTGTGCACATGCTTGGCTATCTTGAATGCAAGACCACGACTCTTCAAATCCATACAAAGAGCGACATCAAGTGTCTCGTCCTTATCGGTCAGCGTGGGGTCGTATGCGTTCTTCACGAAACGGCCGGCGTATTCCTTATAGGCGTCAACGTTGACATAATCACGCACGAACACCGGATCGAGGTCCTCAATGCGGAAGAAACGGCCTTTAAGGTCAACCATCGGGCAGCGTTTCCCTTTCGCATCGATCACCTGCAAGGGCGGAATGCCGGCTTGCTTGGCCACGAAAGCGTCATCCGCACCGAACGTCGGGGCGATGTGTACGATGCCCGTACCGTCTTCGGTACTGACATAATCACCGAGGATGACGCGGAACGCTCCTTCACCCGGATTAACATAGGGCATCAGCTGCTCGTAATGCATGCCTTCAAGCTCAGTTCCCTTCCATTCACCTACCACACGGTAAGGAACGACCTTATCCCCCGGCTTATAGGTATCGAGGGGCGCTTCGAGGCCTTTGACGTCAAAGTATGACGGAACGAGAGCCTTGGCCATTACGACACTAATGGCATCACCCGTATATATATTATAGGTACGGATGCACACATAGTCAAACTTTGGACCAACACAGAGAGCCGTGTTTGAAGGCAGGGTCCAAGGAGTCGTGGTCCACGCCAGGAAGTACGGCGTTCCCCAGCCCGTCATTTCGGGTTTTGGATCGGTGATCCGGAATTGCGCAGTCACCGTCGTATCCTTCACGTCGCGGTAGCATCCGGGTTGGTTTAGTTCGTGCGAACTCAGTCCAGTGCCTGCCGCGGGCGAATAGGGTTGAATGGTATAGCCCTTATATAACAGGCCCTTTTCATAAAGTTGCTTCAAAAGCCACCAAAGCGTCTCGATGTACGCGTTCTCGTAGGTCACGTACGGATGCTCCATGTCCACCCAATAGCCCATGCGATGGCTGAGGTCCGTCCATTCCTGGGTGAACTTCATGACGTTCTTGCGGCACTTTTCGTTGTAGTCTTCGATCGAAATAGACTTACCGATGTCCTCCTTGGTAATACCCAGTTCTTTCTCAACTCCCAGTTCAACAGGCAGTCCGTGCGTATCCCAACCGGCTTTCCGCTTGACTTGGAATCCTTGCATTGTCTTGTAACGGCAAAATACGTCCTTGATCGTACGAGCCATGACGTGATGAATGCCCGGGTGGCCGTTGGCTGAAGGGGGGCCTTCGAAGAATACGAACGAGGGGCATCCCTCGCGCTCAGACATACTCTTATGGAACAGGTCGGCAGCATCCCATTCTTCAAGCACCTCCTTGTTGATTTCAGGAAGGCTGAACGTACTGCGTTCGGTAAATCTCTTTGCCATATCTTATGCTTCTGTGCTACTATTCGATAATTGCCGCAAAATTAATAAAAACGGCAGAATGGAGCGTAGTAATTACAGTTTTTTGTGCCAGTCGGTTTATGGCTGGGCGTATTAAACTTCACGGAATTTGAAATCCCTGTCACGATGTTTGACGAACCATGGATGGGCCACCCAGACATAGAGAGCCAAAGCGAAACCGACAAGTGTCAAGATACCCCAACAGGTTGACACACCGCCACAGGCAGCCGCATACCCGAGGGCAAGTCCAGTTTCGCCCGTCAGCATATACGTATGTTGCGCCGTCGCCCGCTGGCAGTGGCCTGGTAGTTTCAAGAAATAGAGCAGGAAACGCGACATCACTTGGCCTATCCCCGCGCCGAGCAGGAGCAAGGAGAGAATCGCCGCGGCTGTCGCGCCATGAGCATAAAGAAGCGTTCCTGCCGCCATCATGAGCAAGCCGCTGCCGATCTGCGCCCGCTCGTCGGCACCAGCCAGCGCCACACGCTCGCACCATACGCCCAGCAGGCAACCTATGGCCATACAGCCATATTCCGATGGCTGAGTGACAGTCCCGAAAAACAGACCGGCCGCCGCAGCCGCCGGAAGCAGATTCAGGACTAACGGGAGAGCCCGTGGAAGCCAAAAACGGTCGCACGAACATCGCCTCCGGCGTAAGGGAGCCCTGAACGGCACGTGCACCGGAGCCACCACCAGCATGGCACAGGCTGCCGGAACGAGGGAAAAGATAAACGCCAAATTCGCTCCCACTGCACTAGGAAGCCATGCACCGACGCCCAGTCCGCACGGCAAAGCAATCCGCCGAAACCACGAAAGCAACGTGTCGGTGCGCGTGCGGCGCGTTGAGGGCGACAGGTCGTTCGCCAGCGTGCCCAAGGCCAACAACGCGACGGCTGCCGCCCCACCCTGCACCATCCGCAATGCAAGGATTTCAGCCACGGTGCCAGCCAGTCCGGACGCCAATCCCGAAGCAATCAGCACTGCGGCCGCACCGTAGAACAGCCGCTTGCGGTAGAAACATTCTATCAGATAGGCATTCAGCGGACCGGGAAGCCACGCTCCAAGGGCAAAAGCCAGCACATTTGCCCCGGCAAGGAGGCTGTCACAACCGACATTGTGCATCTGCCACGTGGAAAGCACCACGAGAGCTGCCAGCGAAAAGCCGACAAAAGCGCCAGCCACACACACAGCCAATGCCCCCGAATATCCATGGCGACCTGCGGAGGGCGCGTCAATAATGTTCGTTTTCATTGGGGAAGTTCCCGTCTTTCACATCACCCACATACCGGCCGACGGCATCCGTCATGATTTCATGAAGATTGGCGTAATGACGAAGGAATTTAGGTTTGAAATCCACGTTCATCCCGAGCATGTCGGCCACGACGAGCACCTGTCCGTCGACCGCCGCCCCCGCGCCGATACCGATGACGGGAATGTCGATTTCACGGGTCACGCGGGCGGCTAACGCGGCGGGAATCTTTTCGAGCACCAGTCCGAAACATCCGGCATCAGCCAATGCGTGTGCATCCGCAATGAGTTTGGCGGCCTCGGCTTCTTCCTTGGCCCGCACGGCGTATGTGCCGAATTTATTGATGCTTTGAGGCGTCAGTCCGAGATGGCCCATGACGGGGATGCCGGCGTCAATGATGGCCCTCACGGTGTCAATGATTTCCACACCACCCTCAAGCTTGAGCGCGTCGCAGCCTGTCTGCTGCATGATACGTATGGCATTGCGCACGCCTTCGACGGCGTTTACCTGATAAGTGCCAAAAGGCATGTCGCAGACGACAAGCGCGCGCTTGACACCCCGGACAACCGACTGGGCGTGGTATATCATCTGGTCCAGCGTTATGGGGAGCGTAGTTTGGTAGCCGGCCATCACGTTGGCCGCCGAATCGCCCACGAGAATCACGTCGACGCCTGCGCCGTCCACAATCTTGGCCGTGGTGTAATCGTACGACGTGAGCATCGCTATTCTGCGACCTTGTTCTTTCATCTCTTTCAGACGGAGGGTTGTCACCTTCCGCGTGTCTTCAACTAAATATCCTGACATCTTTGTATTCTTTTTGAAAGGCGGGCAGCAGTCCGCCCTTCCACAAAACGGGTGCAAAGTTAGCGCTTTTCCCACAACCGTGCAAGGTGGTCATGCCCCTCACACGGCGAGCAGGGCTTCGACGTCAGCCAGCGTCAGGGCTGACAGTTCCGGTACGACACGACGGCAATGGGGAGCTATCGTCGCGTCGGGCAGCGTTGTCGAAAGACCCACGACCGCCATCCCGGCCGCTTCGCCCGAACGGACGCCGTTCAACGAGTCCTCGAACACCACGCAGCACTCCGGCGCCACGCCGAAATGGGCGGCTGCCCGGAGATATGGGTCGGGCGCAGGCTTCGAACGCGGAGTGTCCTCAGCTGTGAAGATACGGTTGAAATGCTCCGCGAAACCGGGATTGGCTGAATAAAAATGCGCCATCTTCTTATGGTCGGAACTGGTCACGACAGCGGTGTGCCAGCCGGCTTCATTGAGGGCAGTAACCAGCTCCATCGCTCCGGGCATGAGCGGGTAGCTCATGGCATTTTCAAAACGTTCCAAGGCGTCGGAAACGGCCTTACGGCGAGCAGCGTCTCCGGCGAAATACATCTCGAAGATGTGTCGCAGGGTCTCGCCCTTCACGCGGTTTGCAAAGTCGGGCACGTCGGGCACGAACTCGCGTCCGAGGCTGTCCCAAAACTCCGTGTATTGGCTCTCTGTGTCGACCAAGACACCGTCGAGGTCGAAGAGGGCGGCTCGTGCCCGCCCAAAGTCCGTGTTCTGATTGTCTGTGTGCATCATTGTTGTTCGTGATTGCCAGGCGGCAGGTCGGTCAAACCTTCCGGCGGGTGCAAAGGTACTGAAACAAACCGTCACGCCCAGCAGCAGGAACGAAAAACACTCCATGCTGAGAGTTTTCGCCCATGCGGGTTGGCTGCCTCGGCCGGTTCTGTTATCTTTGTTGTGCAAAGACAGGATGCGGCTCGGCCATGCCCACTGAAAAACAAGTTTTTCCTTGTCTTGGCTCTCGCCTTTACGTATCTTTGCATGAACCGCGCCGCGACAGGTGCCCTGAAAGAGAACACGGGAATACTGACAGGATTTACGGACGCACTGGCAGAAAGAACCGATGCACTGACCGTGAAAGGCTGTTCACCATTCCGTCGCGGACGGCACACTGATTGGAAATCCACCCTGCATGAACCATGAACGGGAACCTCACTGTCTATAAAGCCTCGGCCGGGTCGGGAAAGACGTTCACCCTGGCTACGAGGTGCATCGCCCTGCTTCTGGCGGCTCCGGCGTCGAGCTACCGCCACATACTGGCAGTCACGTTCACCAACAAGGCCACCGCCGAGATGAAAGAGCGCATCCTTGGGCAGCTTTTCGGGCTCAGCCGCGGTCTGCCGTCGTCGGCCGACTACCTCAACACAGTCCGTCCTGCCCTGCCCGGCCTCAGCGACGAAGAAATCCGCCAACGTGCAGCCGACGTGCTGCGCCGCATCGTACACGATTACGACCGCTTCCGCGTGACGACTATCGACTCTTTCTTTCAAAGCGTCGTGACAAACATGGCGCACGAACTGGGCCTCTCGGCCAACTTCCGCGTCGACATCAACGACACCGACGTCATTGACCAAGCCGTAGACCGACTCATGGCCGGCTTGCAGCCCAACACGGCCGTGCTCCGCTGGGTCATCAGCTACATCCATGAACGCATCGACGACAACCGCCGGTGGGACATCACCCGCGAGGTAAAACGCCTGGCCCGCAACCTGCTCCGCGAACGCTACCTGATGCTCGAAAACCGGTTGCGCGACGCGCTCAGTGACGAAGAGCGTCTCAACGGCTTCCGCCAGAGGCTTCGTGAGCAGGACGAGGCAGCCGCAGACCACATGGAGAGTGCCGCACGCTACCTTGAAGAGGTTATGGAGGAGCACGGACTGGGATTCGAAGCATTCTCGCGCGGATCGGCCTTGGCCACATACCTGCACAAACTGGCCGACAGGCTGCCCGACGCTCCGTCGGCCACGGTCGAGGCATACCTTTCGAACCATGAGAAATGGCTCCGCAAGGCCGATCAAAAGCGCCCCGAGCTCGTGGCTGTCTGCGAGGAACTCCGAAGTATTCTTGAAACGGTCGAAAACTTCCGTCAGGAATATGCCCAGGCCCACAGCAACTACGTTCTCACTACGGCCAACCTCGGTCCGCTCCGCCTGCTGGGCGAAATCGGCCGCGAACTCACACACATCAACGAAGAGGCCAACCGTTTCATGCTGGCCAAGGTGCCCATCCTGCTGAACCGGCTCATCGGCAGCGACGACGCCCCGTTTGTCTTTGAGAAAGCCGGTACAACCTTCCTGCACGTGATGATAGACGAGTTCCAAGACACGTCAACCCTTCAATGGCGCAACTTCAAGACCCTGCTGCTCGAAAACATGGCCGCAGGAAACAGTTGCCTCCTCGTAGGCGACGTGAAGCAAAGCATCTACCGTTTCCGCGGCGGTGACTGGGGCATCCTCGATGGAATCCGGAAAGAGTTTCCGCATCACCCTGTCGACGTGCAGGAACTCACCACGAACTACCGTAGCCAGCAGCGGGTCATCGACTTCAACAACCGTTTTTTCGCCCGCGCCGCCGCAATACTTGACGAACTCTCGCCGACGGAAGGAGACGACCGCATCGCCCGCCTCTACGCCGACGTAGCGCAACAGTGCGCCGCAGACGGCGACGGGGGATATGTCCGCGTGCACTTCACCGACCGTCGCGCTGCGGGAGACGACAACCGTTCGGCCGATGACCTGCGCATGGACGACCTTGAAACACAGGTGCGCTTGCTTCATGCAGCAGGCCTACCCTATTCTGCCATGGCTGTCCTTGTCCGATGGAACAAGGAAGCGGCCGCCCTCATCGACCGCTTCGCGACGGACTGCCCCGACGTGCCACTCGTGTCGGACGAGGCTTTCTTGCTGGCAGCCTCTGAGGCCGTACAGCTACTCATCCATGCCATGCGCTACCTTGCAGACCCGACAGACACCATAGCGCTGGCTTTCGTGGCCCGCCACGGCAACGCCGTCGCGGCAGACTGGGCCGCCTGTGAGGGCGACCGCCCGACAGCACTCGCACACACGGAGTTCATCTCACGGCGCGAAGCATTGCTGACCCTGCCGCTCTACGAACTGCAAGAAGAACTCATCCGCCTCTTCGGACTCGACCAACGTCCGGGACAGGCCGCATACCTCATGGCATACCTCGACCAAGTCCTCGCGTTCCTCGACGACAACCCATCAGACGTACGCCTCTTCCTTGAACACTGGAACGACGTACTCTCAGGAGTTTCTATCCCAGCGGCAGAAGTAGAAGGACTACGGGTCCTGACCATCCATAAGTCGAAAGGATTACAGTTCCACACCGTACTGCTCCCCTTCTGCGACTGGCCCATCGAACGCGACCGGCCCGACGACCTACTCTGGTGCGAACCGGAAGAAGCGCCATACAACGAACTTCCTCTCGTACCCGTCCCCACAAGGTCGATGGCGCGTGACAGTATATATGCCGCCGACTACGAGCACGAACACTTCCAACGCCGCATTGAGAACCTCAACCTGCTCTACGTGGCCTTTACCCGAGCCGAGAAGAACCTTCTTGTCTGGACCAAGGGATACGCCAGCCCAAAGGGCACATCAACCATCTGCGACCTGATCAAGAAAACGCTCGGCGATGAGCTTGACGACACCTTTGAAAGCGGCTCTCCCGTCACCACCGTCGTCGGACACAGACACACAGACGACGGAAACCGTCTCACTGCGCGACCGGAGCCCCTTGGCATCAGTTTCCATACTTATCCGAGCCGCGTGTCCTTCCGCCAGTCCAATCGCTCACAAGAGTTCATCGCGCAGGCTGGCGACCCGGACCGCCGCCAGGGAGAATACATCGACCAAGGCATACTGCTCCATAAAATTTTCTCGGCGCTCGATACAGTTGCGGACGTCGACCGTGTGCTCGATTCCTTTGAGGCTGAAGGCCTGTTGGGTGAGCAGATCAAGAAAGACAGCCTCAGACGCCTTATCTGCCGCCGTCTTTCGTCGCCACAGACCGCTCTGTGGTTCGACGGGTCGTGGCAGCTCTTCCGCGAAGTGGCCATCCTCTCGCGCGACACCGAGGGCCGCCTACTTGTCCGACGGCCCGACCGCGTAATGGTCCGGAACGACGAAACCGTCGTCGTCGACTTCAAATTCGGGAAGCAGCGCGAAGAACACAATACCCAAGTGCGTGAATACCTCGGCCTGCTCTCCGACATGGGCCGCCCGTCGCCGCGCGGTTTCCTTTGGTACGTTTTTACGAACACAGTTGTTGAAGTTAATTCCTGACCGACCATGACACCATTCCTGACGCTGGTGGCACGCGACCTGCTGCACCGCTTCGGCCGCGACCTGAGCCGAGTGACCGTCGTCTTTCCGAACAAGCGCGCCAGCCTCTTCCTGAACGACTACCTTGCTGCCGAGAGCAACCAGCCCGTCTGGGCGCCGGCCTACCGCACCATCAGCGAACTCTTCCGCTCGCTCTCGCCGCTGCGCGTGGCCGATCCGATCGAGGCCGTCTGCCGCCTGCACCGCACCTACTGCGAGGCCACCGGAAGCGACAACACGCTCGATTTCTTCTACGGATGGGGCGAACGCCTGCTGGCCGACTTTGACGACGTAGACAAGAACATGGCCGACACGGAACGCCTCTTCCGTAACCTGCGGGACATCAAGGCCCTCGACGCGGCCGACCTGCTCAGTGAGGAACAGGAACACGTTCTGCAAGACTTCTTCCACGACTTCTCACTGGCCAAGAACTCCGAAGTGAAACAGAAGTTCCTCAGCCTGTGGGAGGCACTGCTTCCGATTTACAAGCAATTCAACGCCTCTCTTGCCGCCGACGGACTGGCCTATGAGGGTGCCGTCTACCGCCGTGTGGCCGAAGCGCTCCAAGAAGGAGGCGTTGCCTTTCCGCCGGACACCGACCTGTATGCTTTCGTCGGATTCAATGTGCTCGACAAGGTGGAAACCGCTCTTTTCGACTACCTTTCGCAACGCGGGAAAGCCCTCTTCTATTGGGATTACGACGTGGCATATACCGGGGATGACGACCATTTCGAAGCGGGCACCTTCCTGCGTCGCAATCTTGCCCGCTTCCCGTCCGCACTGCCCGAGACATGTTTCGACAATCTGCGGGGGAAAAAAGACATTACTATCATGTCCGCCCCGACCGAAAATGCACAAGCCCGGGCGGTTGCACCGTGGCTGCAAACACACCTGACCGCCGACGAGAAGCGTACGGCCGTCGTCATGTGTAACGAACAGCTCTTGCAGCCCATATTGCATGCCCTTCCGCCAGAAGTGCGGGAAATCAACGTGACAAAAGGATTCCCGCTCACCCATACGCCTGCGTTTTCGCTCGTCGAACAATACATAAAGGAACAGGCTGACCAAGAGACGTTCGACACCTGCTCTTTTCTTGACAACCTATCCGGACACATCCGCCAGACAGCCCTTGAACAGCGCAACCGTGACGAAGCGACCGACACCAGGGGACACATCCTCGCCCAGCTGTATGCCGAATCCTATTTCCGGACCTACACTGTTGTGGGGCGTCTCCGTCTCCTGGCCGAGAGCGGCTGGCTCGACGTGGGGCGCACGACGCTATGCCGCTTGCTGCGGCAGGTGATGCGCCAAGACAGCATCCCCTTTCACGGGGAACCGGCCGCGGGCCTGCAAGTGATGGGAGTGCTCGAAACACGCTGCCTCGATTTTGAAAACGTGCTGATACTCTCGGTGAACGAAGGCAATCTGCCCGCAGCCGCTAACGACAATTCTTTCATACCCTACGCACTGCGGCGTGCTTTCGGCCTCACGACCTCGGAACACCGCACGGCTGTCTACGCTTACTACTTCTACCGCCTTGTCCAGCGTGCCCGTCATGTGACGATGGTATACAACTGCACAGCCGACGGCCTTGCAAAGGGCGAGATGTCGCGTTTCATGACACAGATGCTCGTCGAAACGGATTTACCCGTACGCCGCATGGCCCTGTCAGCAGAACGGCAAACCACATCCACGCCACCGCCCGTCATCCCGAAACCGACCGATCTGCCCGACCGCTTCAAGCAGCTCTCTCCCTCAGCAATCAACACCTACATGCGCTGCCCGCTGCAATTCTATTTCCGCCACGTAGCACGCCTCAACGAACCGCAACCCGCACCCGACGTCATCGAGCCAAACACGTTCGGCTCGCTCTTCCACAAGGCTGCCGAACTGGCCTATCGCGAACTGACGTCGGCCTCGCCAGCCGTCACCCGCGAACAGCTCGACCGCCTGACCGAAGCCGGTGGACGCCTCCTAGTCAGACATATCAGACAGGCTTACGCAGACGAAGGGCTAGTGGAGAATCCGGTCATTACGGAAGTGGTGCGCATGTACCTCATGCAACTTTTGGAAAACGACAAGCGGCTGACGCCTTTCGATATTGTCGGCATGGAAAAAGAAAGCTATACGGATATAACCGTACCCACACCACTGGGCGAACGGACGTATCGTGCCGGCGGCATCATCGACCGCCTCGACGTAGTGCAGCTGAACGGAGTCACGACGTTGCGCATCGTGGACTACAAGACAGGAGGAAAGCCCGAAGCAGCCACCGACGTGACCCAACTGGTGACACCAGCCAAAGACCATCCGCACTATGTATTCCAGACTTTCGTCTATGCGCTGACCGTCTGCGGAACGACAAAACGGCCGATAGCTCCGGCGCTTTTCTTCGTACACCAATCGGCCGGCGAAGACTACAATCCTTACATCCCGTTCGGGCCCGAAGGCACACCGCTGGCTGACTTCACCCCACTTGCCACCGAGTTCCGCTCGGCACTCACAGGCTTGCTGACCGAAATCATGGACACCGGCCGGCCATTCACGGCCACGCCTTTCGCCGAACATTGCGCGAACTGCCCCTTCGCCACGCTATGCAGATTCTGAAAAAACATAAGATGAACTACGAAATCACCGACGAACTACGCCGCTGCTGTCCGTACTACGTGGCCGCCATTGTCGAAGCCGACGTGGTGAACAGCGCGACGCCGGAAGCCCTTTGGTTCGAAATTGAAAAAGAAACGGCAACATTGCGACAAAGTCTGACCCCCGACACACTGAAAACACTTGGTCCCGTGTCCGCTACGCGCGACGCCTACCGGCGCTGCGGCAAGGATCCGAGCCGCTACCGCCCGTCGGGCGAACAGCTGGTGCGCCGCATCCTGCAAGGCAAGGAACTCTACCGTATTGACACGCTTGTCGACCTCATCAACCTGGCCTCTCTCGCGTCAGGCTACTCCATCGGTGGTTTCGATGCCGACACCTTTACAGGCGACACGCTGCGTCTCGGAATAGGCCGAGAGGGCGAGCCTTATGACGGCATCGGACGCGGCGGGCTAAACATCGCCGGGATGCCCGTCTGGCGCGACGACACTGGCGGAGTGGGAACTCCGACGAGCGACAACGAACGCACCAAACTCACGCTCCACACCCGCCGCCTCACCGCCATCGTCAACGGTTACGACGGTTCGGCCGACGGTATCCAAGCCACAGCCGAACGCATCAGGGAGCTGCTCCGTCGCTACGCCCAGTCCGACGGAGGGACGCTACGCCTTGTCCGCTGACAGACGCGAACCGCCCTCACCGATGTCCATGACAACGGCGAGGGCGGTGCATTCATCACTCACTAAGCTATGGTGGCGAGCCACAGGCGTCAACACAAATGGCAGCGGAAAATGAACAAGCTCCGCTTCTGCGCGGACGGCTGACAGAAAATCCTGTCGCACTGACAGATTACGCGGTCAGGCCAACTCGTTTTTCAGGTCGGCGAGCCAAGCACTGATGCGAGCCTGCGTCTTGGCGCCCTCGTTCACTTCATCGAGTGCCAGCCCGACAAAAACGCCGTCGCGGACGGCATCCGAGTCCTCAAAGCTATAATCATCCACAGGGACAGTGCCTGCCACATGCGCACCTGCTGCGCGGGCGGCATCATAAAGAGTCCCCAGAGCGCCGCAAAACGTGTCGGGGTACGACTCACTGTCGCCGCAGCCGAAGAGAGCGACCGTCTTGCCACGGAGGTCGCAACCACGGAGCACATCAATCCCCCCATACCAGTCATCCTGCAAGTCGCCGGCACCCCATGTCGAGCTTCCGAACAGAATGACGTCGTAGGCAGCCAACGCGCCCGCCGTCATCTTCGACACATCACGCACATCGGCCGCGCCCACGCCGCACTGGCGGGCAATCTCTTGTGCGACCGCTTCCGTAGCACCGGTTGTAGAACCATAAAAAATACCAATCGTTTTCATCATCAGTCTGATTAAAATTTATAGCAAGTGCAAAGATAGGCCTTCGACACGCGCTGAAGCAATACCCAAAACCGATGATTTCACGCTCCCCCGATGCGGTGAGACGCCTGCTCCCGGAAGCTCCTCCGGAGCGCCAGCCTCATGGAGAACCACCGTGGTACGGCGTCCGTAATGGCCGGGGTCGGCTATTATCCGTATTCATGCGATTCGAAAACAAGACATGGCCAGACTAGGCAAAAAAAGCGAACTTTTTCTTGCTGCGCCGCTCACCTTTGCGTATTTTTGTCTAACGAATCAAAGGTACAAGCAAGGTCAGAGAAATCCGGACGACACCGAAAAACGACTTCCGCGACTGACAAACAACGGACACCCCCATCCATAAAGAGTTTTACCATCTCTTATTATTTCCCCTGCATAAAACGATCAGACGATGTAGGGCAAAAAATGTACTCACAAATAATTCTACGATTATGGAAAACAGCAAAGGAACAGACACAAAAAAAACGCAGGTGTTCAACGTGATTATCCTCGACCGCAGCGGCTCGATGGGATGCATACGTCGCGCCGCCGTGGACGGATTCAATGAGACCCTGTCCGGTATCAAAAAAGCGCAAGAGAACTTCGCCGACACGCAGGACCACTACGTGACGCTCGTGACATTTTGCAGTTGCGAAATGCGACAGGTGTTCGATAAAGTCCCGGCAGCCGAAGCCCGCCCGCTGACTATGGACGACTACGAGCCATGCTGCGGCACGCCACTCTACGACGCGATGGGCTTCACACTCACCGCCATGCAGCGCCACGTAAAGGACATGACAGACACTGTGGTGGTCGTAACGGTTATCACCGACGGCTATGAAAACGCCTCGCGGGAATACAGCGGGACCGCCATCAAGGAACTGGTGGAACGCCTGCGCGGCAAAGGATGGACCTTCACGTACATGGGGGCGAACCAGGACGCTGCCAGCGTAGCCACAGCGATGTCTATCCGCAACTCGCGCAATTTCGAAAATAACGAGAAAAGCACAAGATTCTGCATGGAAAAGGACATCAACACGCGGATGAACTTCTTCTCACGACTGTCGGATTTCAAAAAAGAAGAATCCGAGAGCTTGGCAGCCCCGATGTCCGCGGAAAAACGTCGCGTCCTTTACACGGCCATGGCGGACGAGGCTTTCGATGAGGAAGAAAGGAAATAAACATCCTTCCCAAACCGAAAACGCCCCCGACGGCAACATCGGCGGCTTCGCCCGGCTTTCCGCACTAAAACACCAGATGCCGACAAACAGGCGGGGGCTGCTTCCTACACCGGAAGCAGCCCCCGTACTTATCATTCAAAGCGTCAGCATACTTTCTCCAGACGCTTCATGATCGAGAAGATAAACAGTGCCGAGACGAGGCAGAGCACGACAAGCACACCCCATACCACGACGAGGGGCACATTACCCCAAAGCAGCGCGGGGATGGAAACGAGCAGGTTGCCCACGGCCGTGGCCACGAACCATCCGCCCATCATCATGCCTTTCATCTTAGGCGGTGCCACCTTAGAGACGAACGAGATGCCCATCGGCGAAAGCAGCAGTTCGGCAAAGGTCAGGACAAGATACGTCGACACGAGCCAGTTGGGCGAGACGGTCTCACCAGCCGTCAAGCCGACAGACCCGAGCGTCATGATGATGAAACCGCAGGCTGCCACAAGCATGCCGAGGCCGATCTTGCGCGGCGCCGAGGGCTCCTTGCCGCGCTTGGCAAGAGCAGCAAAGATGGCCATCGAAACAGGCGTCAGGCCCACCACGAAGCACGGGTTGAACTGCTGGAAGATGGGGGCGTCGAGCGGCGTGGAGGCCGGCAGCGTCGTGTACTTATAACCGAGGAATGCCAACGCAGCTAAAATTACGACAGCCGAAACGAGCTTACCCTTTCCCGTCTTTGATTGGAAAAGGCCAAAGAGAGCATAAACAATGAGGATGACGGCGACGAGGTTCCACACATCGAACATCATGCTGCCCAAGCCCGTAGCCACGGTGTCGGTGTACTCCTTGGCGAAGAACGTCAGCGTCGAACCGTTCTGATGGAACGCCATCCAGAAAAAGATGACCACGGCAAAGACGAGGCAGAGCGCCACGACGCGGTCCTTCGTCTCGCGGGGCGAAAGTTCGGGAGTGTGGGCGGCCGCACTGGCTGCCTCAGTCTTCGAGTTGTAATCGGCGTGCTTGAACGTACTGCGGAAGGCGTAATAAATGATAATACTCAAGATGAGTGAGAGGCAGGCCACACCAAACGCATAATGGTAAGCATCGGCGCGCGATACGCCAAAGTTCGACTCGACGTAGCGCATGATTTCTACTGCGGCCGAAGGAGCAAAGAGGGCGCCGATGTTGATGGCCATGTAGAAGATGGAGAAGGCCGAATCGCGCTTCGACTCGAGCTTGGGGTCGTCGTAGAGGTTACCCACCATTACTTGCAGGTTGCCTTTGAACAAGCTCGTGCCTACGCACACCATGAGCAGCGCCAGCGCCATGATGCCCACGGCCACGATGCCGCTACCCGCCGGGATGGAGAGCAGCAGATAGCCGAGGAACATAACGATAATGCCCGTCGTCACACATTTTCCAAAACCGATCTTATCGGCCACGATGCCGCCCACAAGGGGCAGGAAATAAACCAGTGCGAGAAACACCGCATACCAGACGCCCGCCACGCCCTGCGACCAACCGAAGTTGTCCATCAGGAAGAGGGTGAAGACGGCCAGCATGGTGTAATAGCCGAAACGCTCGCCCGTGTTGGCCAGCGCCAAGGCATACAAACCTTTTGGTTGTCCTTCAAACATAAATCAAACTATTTAAGATTATAATTAATGTGTCTCTTTTTATGGCCTCGCCGACGGCCTTGTCGCGCCGGCCGTCCGGCCGCCCGCAACGGGTCTTGGACACCATCAGCCCTGAGGTGGCAAGGTCCATCGGTACAGCCGAAGCAAAATTAAGGAAAATACTTAATAGCGCCAAACAAAAGAAAAAGTTTTCCACTGCGGCGGTGTCAGGATGTCACGCCGGTGCGCGCCGTCCCCTCCCCGACCGCCGCGCACCACGCCGTTTCCGGCGGCCAAGACAGGCCACCGAACACCCCTGTCGGCGCACGGGGAAAGACCGCCCGGAGAGACCGTTTTTCCGGTCGGGGCAATGGTTTTTCTTAGTAGCTGACTAGTTTTTACGGGTAGCCGACTAGAAATTCCTAGTAGCCGACTAGTTTTTTCTGGCTGGGCGGCGGGGTTTCCTGTCGTCGCAGCAGCCGATTGGTCCCACCCTCACCCCACGGACGGGCAAAGCCGGAGAAATCTCTCTCGCGCTTGTGCTTTGTTTTGGCACACCGCTGCGCTACCTTTGCAGCACAACTCAAAACCCAAACGCTATGGTCAAAGATTTGTTCAACAAGTACATCTGGCTGGTCGACACGATCTACCGCTCGAGGAGCATCACCTTCGAAGAAATCAACGAACGCTGGCAACGCTCGAGCCTGAGCGAGGGCGAGCCGCTGCCCCGCCGCACCTTCCACAACTGGCGCACCGCCATCGAGCAGGTGTTCGACATCAACATCGGCTGCCGCCGCAAAGATGGTTACCGCTATTACATTGAACATGCCGACGACATGGAGCGCGGTGGCGTCCGCAACTGGTTGCTCAACACCTTTGCGGTGAACAACCTCATCAATGAGAGCCACCACCTGAAACGGCGCATCCTCTTCGAGCAAATCCCCTCGGGACGGAAACACCTGACGCCCATCATCGAAGCCATGCGCGACAGTCTGGAACTGCGCATCAACTACCAAGGCTTCTGGGCCGACGAGCCGTCGGCCTACACCCTGCGGCCTTACTGCGTCAAAGTGTTCCGCCAACGGTGGTACGTGCTGGGCTATTGCCTCGAACGCGACGCCCTTCGCATCTTTGCGCTCGACCGCATCCACGGCCTGCAGGCCACGCACGCCAAGTTCAAATATCCCAAGGACTTCAATCCCGAGGCCTACTTTGCCGACAGTTTCGGCATCACCGTGGGCGGTGAAGAACCCGAAATGATTGAGCTCAAAGTCTACTCATCGCACCGCGATTACATTCGGGCGCTGCCGCTGCACACATCTCAGCATGAGGTGGAAACTGCGGACGACTATTCGGTCTTTGCCTACTTCATGCGTCCCACGCTCGACTTCATGCAGGAAATCCTGTCGCGTGGAGCAGAGGTGGAGGTGCTCCGTCCAGCTGCGCTGCGCGAAGCCATCGGCAGCGAAATCTTGGAAATGGAAAGGCTCTACAATCCTCTACAAAACGACATGTAAAAACTGGTGGTCTGACGATGTCTCATGAAAAACCAATGCGGTCAAAAGCATGGATTCATTATTGCGGAATACTTCACGACTTCTTCCGCTAAAAAGCTAAAAAGACAAAAGGGAGATATAAAACAAAAATTGATTGTCTCACGACAACCAATCTTTACTAACCTTAAAATCTAATACCATGAAAAACAGTGCAAATGTACCCGTTATTTGGATATCAGACAAGTGTAAGGATGACTTTATCTCTTCCTTTAATCTTTTTTATTGAAGTTAGTCTCGTTTTGATAAGTAGAAAGCTCAAAACGCCGTCTAACTCTCTGTCCTAACCATATTATCAATATCAATGGTGGCTGTCTCGTTTGCGATTGTTCGAAAATCCTGCGGTTTTCCGGCCGTCATTCCACCCATTTACACTATCTTTGCCCTAAAAATAAGGCCATCAAACATTTCCGAAAAATAATGCAGTGCCTCGTAGCCGTCGTCATAGGCGTCTACGTCGTGATGTACACCTTGTTCAACCTTCCGCCCTGCCGTGCTTATTTGACTGACGTGGCTGCGCGGACGTTGAGCGAGAAACTGAATACGCACGTCAGTATTGAAGACCTCGAAATCGGGCTTTTCAATCGGGTGATGCTTCACAACGTACGCATCGACGACCAGCAGGGACGTCCCATGCTGAGTGGACGCCTTCTCTCTGCCAAAATCAACCTTTGGGCCATCCTGACAGAAGGGCGCATTGCACTCCACACCATCTCCCTGCTCGATCTCGACGTGCGGCTTAGACAGGACGCAAAAGACGCGCCGGCAAACTTCCAATTCGTACTTGACGCGTTCAAAAGCAAAAAAACAGACAAAAAGTCTCCACTCGACCTGCGCATCAATTCCCTCATCGTCCGCCGGACGCACGTCAACTGGACACGCAGCTTTATTCCGGAAAAAAGTTCAACAATCGATCTTAACCATTTAGATATAAAAAACTTAGACGCAAGTATAAGCCTAAAAGTACTAACGGAGGATAGCCTGAATCTGCGCGTGCGTCACCTTAGCCTCAACGAGCGTAGCGGACTGAAAATCAAACGTTTGACGATGCGTCTGACTGCAAATCGCCGGGAAGGATACATAGCCAGTTTCATCCTCGACATGCCCAACAGCCACCTAACACAGGAGAAACTAAGGTTCCAATACGACACAAAGCGATTCCTGCACTCCCTCAATGTTAAAGGTACTTTACAGCAAAGCTTTCTTTCCCTCTCAGACTTAACGTTTTTAGTCACGCAGAAGGACATCAATGATAATCTGACGTTCACGCTGTCATCACGCTTCGACCTTCGTTCATCTCGCTGGTTGTTCATGGACATGCGACTGGAAAGCACTGACGGCGAATTCGGTCTCCTGGCCGATGTAACCCTGCAACGCGAAGCACGCAAACGCATCGATGCCACCCTACACAAACTTCAAGTCACTCCCGGCTTTGCCCAAAGCGTGACAAACCGCTTCACATCGCGCAAACTGCCTAAATTCTTAGAACGTTTAGGCCTCGTCTATGCGTCCGGACAATTGGGTTATGAGAAAAAAACACTAGATTTCACCGGAAAAATAGCAACAGCCGCAGGCGAGATAAACGGACGCGGCGTCTATGCCGACAATCATTTCGAGGCACACCTTCGCACCGACGATTTTGACTTGGGGAAGGTCATGGCCGACACGACACGCTTTGGCCTGCTCTCTGCCGAGCTTTCGGCCAGAGGAGAAAGACGCGACCAAGCAACATTCAAGACCAGCATCAAGCACTTCCGCTTCGAACGCCACAACTATTCCAATGTGAAGGCCGAAGGGGCGTGGAACGGCCGACGTCTAAGCGCCACTCTCAGTTCTGACGACCCGGACCTGTGTCTAAAGGCAAGCGGTTCGGTCTCACTCCCCCATCCGCTCGACGGCATCAATATCCGAGCAGACGTCTCTGCCCTCTCGCCACATGCCCTCGGATGGACACAGCGCTACCCTTCAACCACATTCTCCGGCCACCTCACTGCGAATGTGAGCGGCGCGTCGTGGACAAATGCAGAAGGGCAGATGCGCCTCGAAAGTTTCAGGATGGCCACGGCTGACACCACATGCCTCCTCGACACGCTGTCTCTTGATATAGGGCGGGATACACAAGGGCATTATGTCCGTCTGCGTAGTGATTTCGCCACAGCCGACTACCATGGCCGCCGACCACTTGTTGAGAGCCTTCCGCACGTGGCCAGTTTCCTGCGCCCCTACCTGCCTACTCCCCTGTCGTCCCCGGCCGACATGTTCCGGCCCGCATCGGCCGGAACCTTCCGCGTACATGTGGACAACACCCGTCTTATCGAGCGCCTGGCCGACATTCCCGTTACACTCACGGCTCCACTTACAGCCGAGGGCTACTGGACAGAGGCTAAATCTTTTTCTCTGTCAGCTACGACCGAAGGAATACGCATCGGCGAAACTGCGGTAGACGACATCAAAATTTTCGGACGAGGTGACGGACGGAAAGCACACGCCGTCGTCCAAGCCTCGAAGCCCATGAAGAACACAGACATCCGGACGTCGGTGGAACTCACAGCCAGCGATGACCGCCTCCACGCAGACCTTACTTGGGCCGACAGCGACCGGCAAGCATACCGCGGCGACGTCCACCTGTCGGCCGACTTCACCCGTTTCACGACCGAAAAGAAAGAAGTTGGGGTCAACATGCTCCCCGGTCGTGTCTATATCAACGATACGCTTTGGAACGTCGGACGTGGACGGCTTGACTGGTCCGACCGACGCCTGCACATCGACAATTTCAGTCTGAGCCACGGGACGCAACAACTCAGCCTCGCCGGAAGCCTCGAACGTGGGTCGGGCGACACGTTGGCCGCCAATTTGAAGGACATCGAGATAGGATACATCATGGACCTCATCAACTTCCATGCCGTAGATTTCGCCGGACGGGCCACTGGACACGTCGTGCTCACCAACTCCATCGACGACCCGCACATATCCGCCCGTCTCGACATTGCAGATTTTCTCTTCAACCAAGCGTCTATGGGCTCATTGGCTGTCGAAGCCTCTTGGAACCGAAACGAAAACCAAGTGGATCTGGCCGCCATCATGGCTGAACCCGGACTGAGCCAGACTTACATCAATGGATTCATCTCGCCACGCCTCAAAGGGTTAGATCTCAAGTTCCGGACACAGGGCACCAACCTGCAATTCATTAACCGCTACCTCGAAGGTATCTTCTCTGATGTCACAGGGCGTGCCAGCGGTCACCTACGCCTTCACGGCCCCTTCAAGGCGCTCGATCTCGAAGGGCAGCAAGCCGTCCACATGGAGTGCCATGTAGTCCCGACAGGTGCGGACTACACCATAGAGAGCGACTCGGTCGTCATCACCCCAGGCTGTTTCGCCATCCACGACATCCGCCTTGCCGATGCCATGGGTGGACAAGGCTCCGGACATGGTGAACTGCGCCACCAAAACCTACGCGAGCTGACCTACGATTTCAATCTCCGGGCACGCAACCTCCTGGCCTATGACCGCCCTAAGGAACTCGATATGCCGTTTTTCGCCACAGCTCGCGTCACAGGCAACCTGCGTATGGAAGGGCGGCCGGGGTCATTCGATGCCGACATTGACATCCGCCCTGAGCGGGGCACACAGCTAACCTACATTCTCGACCGTCCGGAGACGACAAACAGCAGCCAGTTCATCACTTTCCGCGACCGTAGTCTGGTCGCCTCAACAAAGGGAGGGACAAAGCTCCCCCCAATGACGCAGCCCATGCCGACTGCAACAGATATCCGCCTCAATTTCCTTATCGACATGAACCCTGAGGCTAACGTGCGCGTACTCATGGACGAAGATGCGGGCGATGCCATCGACCTTGCGGGGCAAGGCGCCATCCGTGCCTCGTTCTACAACAAAGGCGACTTCCAGCTCTTCGGCACGTACAGCGTCGACCACGGCACGTACAAGCTCAGCCTGCAAGACGTCATCCGCAAAGAGTTCACCATCCAGCCCGGTAGTTCCATCACTTTCACAGGCGACCCTGGCAACAGCGACCTCGACCTGCAAGCCGTCTATACTGTCAATTCGGCCTCGCTCGCCGACTTGAATATCGGATCGAACTTCACCAACAGTACCGTCCGTGTCAACTGCCTGCTCAATGTCGGCGGGAAAGTCAGTTCGCCCCAACTGTCCTTCGACCTAGACTTGCCAACGGTCAACGCCGACGAAAAACAGATGGTGCGCAACATCATCAGCACAGAGGAGGACATGAACATGCAAATCCTCTACCTCCTCGGTGTAGGGCGCTTTTACACGTACGACTACGGATCGACGGCCACTGCCTCAACCCAAAGCCAGTCATCCGTGGCCATGAAGTCATTCCTGTCAAACACCCTGACAGGACAGCTCAACAATATCATCTCGAACGCAATCGGCCCGTCGAACTGGTCGTTCGGCACCAACCTCGCTACCGGAGAAGTGGGATGGAGCGACATGGAAGTCGAAGGCCTGCTCAGCGGCCGGCTACTCAACAACCGCTTACTCATCAACGGCAACTTCGGCTATCGGGACAGGGCTGCCTACTCCACCGGTTTCGTCGGTGACTTCGACATACAGTGGCTCCTCACTCCTTCCGGAAGCGTGAGCCTCAAAGCATACAGTGAATCCAATGACCGCTATTTCACCAAATCATCGCTCTCTACACAAGGTATCGGCCTGATCCTAAAACGCGACTTCACCCGCTTTGGCGACATGTTCCGCTGGCTCCGTCGCAGCTCCGGAAACGATGCCAAAACCACCTCTCCGGATAAGGAATGACACCTCTGTCAAACGGAAGCCTTTTCCATGCTACCCACTTCTCCTCATATCTGACCGTACATATGTATCGTGTACACGGCAGATACGCGAATCCCACTAATCCGCAACCCGTTGACTTGCGTACAGACTTCTTCCAATCCGTACATATCAGACAAACAATACATACATATTCTATCTGTTATGACGATTTGAACTATAAATCCTTCCGCTATACTTTTGCGTCCGTAGTCCGGACGTCCCACTGGCCTCGCCATGCATGCAAGAGAAAAAATTAAGCAAGAAACATAAAAGGAATAAGAGAGTAAAGAACCGACCCCGCATGAGAAGATAATTCGAGCCTTTCTTAAATGCTGAATTCAACTTGCAAATGCAACAGAATTCTGATT
>UMGZ01066141.1_pt1 | contig 64080 bp, 57 predicted proteins | sample 1965421 | NCBI WGS metagenome assembly UMGZ01 (sample SAMEA4836087, study PRJEB28245) | human gut metagenome | biome: gut microbiome; material: fecal sample | place: Denmark | collected 2008
TTAATCAGAATTCTGTTGCATTTGCAAGTTGAATTCAGCATATGTGTAGGGGTTTCGGTGTCACTCCGGCTGGCTGACAGGCACCACGTCGTAGCCCGCCTTGCGCAGCAGCGCCAGCACGCCGCGCTCACCGCCCAGATGGCCGGCGCCGACGACGAAGAGCGTAGTGCCTTCGGCCATGATGGCGGGCATCTTGGTGAGCCAGTCGGCGTTGCGGTCGTAGATGAGCCGTTCGAGCTCCTCGGGGCGCGGGTCGCACGCCGTGTTCTGCTTCGCCTCGGCCAAGCGGACTAAGCCCTCGATGTCCTGCCGCTCATAGAGGACGGAAAGGCTGTCGGTCAGGTCGGCATTCAGCTCAACGTGGTTGACGAAGCACATCAGCTCCTCGACCTGCCGCTCCATCGTCTTGCCCCCGAAGAGCACGTCGATCTGGAAGTCGAGCGTTTCGAGGCCGCGCACCTTTTTCCCGGCCTTCATGGCCTCGGTCTGGAAGTAGGTGTCGAGCTGTTCCATCGGGTTGAAGCCGGGATGGCGCTTGACGTAGAGCACCGTGGTCAGGTTCGTCACGAGGGCCGAGGGGCTGAGCTGCGCCAGCTGGGGCAAGGCGAGGCCCACGCCCATGATGGCCGTGGCCACGGAGTCGGCCTTGGCATAGTCGGCAGCGGGCATGACGTCTTTCAGTGTCTTCCCGCCGGGCAGGGTCATAGCTGCTTGCAGGCGCTGCATGCCTGCGGGGGAGGTCATGGCGGCCATCTCGATTTCGCCGCAGACCTGCGTGGCGGCCGCGAAAGCGTCGTCGAGGCCCTCGACGCGGTCCTTGATGAAAAGGGGCGAGAGGTGGTTCGTCCCGAAGACATACGACGGGGCGGCGAGGCCTTTGCCCGAAATTTTCCACAGCAACTGCGCCTGCATGCCTGCCCATCCCGTCAGGAAAAGGAGTGCAAGCGAAAGTAATTTCTTTCTCATTTGTGTTATCGGATTTGGTTAAATTAAGCACGACGGGGCTAAACGTCCACACGCACAAGGTATGCGAACCAACACCCACTATGGGCGCAAAGTTAGCATTTATTTATCAAATCCGCCATCATCTGTCTGAAAAAACCGGAAAGCGTGAAAAAATTTTACACCCGGCGTGCATACCGAAACGGAACGGCTGACCGCCCGGACGGGTCGCCGGATAGCCTCGGCTGTAAGCCGACTTGTACCGGACGGGGTGGCCCGGGAAAGAAACGGCCGCCCCTCCGTGCCCGCATTCCTCTCCTTTCCTCCCCGATGAGACAGCATCAGGAAAGGCTTGCTTGAAAATCCTGCGGCTTTTCAGCCCGCATTCCACTCGTTTGCACTATCTTTGCACATTGAATCATAACGACCCTTTTATTTCAGGCATTCATCATGGAAAATACTAAGCAGATAAAGACCGCCCTCGTGTCGGTCTTCCACAAAGACGGACTCGACGAGATTCTCAAAAAGTTGCACGCAGAGGGCGTGGAACTCCTTTCGACGGGAGGCACGCAGCAGTTCATCGAAAGCCTCGGCATCCCTTGCCGCAAGGTGGAGGACGTGACGACCTATCCTTCCATCCTCGGCGGACGGGTCAAGACGCTGCACCCGAAAATCTTCGGCGGCATCCTCGGCCGCAGGGAGCTGGAAAGCGACCAGGCACAGATGGCACAATACGACATACCAGCCATCGACCTTGTCATTGTCGACCTCTATCCTTTCGAAGAGACCGTGAAGAGCGGCGCCTCGGAAGCCGACATCATCGAGAAGATCGACATCGGCGGCATCTCGCTCATCCGCGCCGGAGCCAAGAACTTCAACGACGTGGCCATCGTCCCGTCGAAGGCGGAGTACGCCATGCTGCTCGACATCCTCAACCGCCAGGGCGCCCGCACCACGCTGGCCGAGCGCCGCACCCTCGCCATGCACGCCTTCGGCGTCAGCAGCCACTACGACACGGCCATCCACGCCTATTTCGCCGGGACAGGAAAATAAACGCCAACGAGTAAACACGGAACACAGACATGGGACTCTTTTCCTTTACCCAAGAACTGGCCATGGACCTCGGCACGGCCAACACCATTATCATCAGTGACGGCAAGATAGTCGTCGACGAACCGTCGGTAGTGGCGCTCGACAGCCACACGAACAAAATGATCGCCGTCGGCGAAAAAGCCAAGCTCATGTACGAGAAAGCCGGCTCGGCCATACGTGTCATCCGCCCGCTGCGCGACGGCGTGATCGCCGACTTCAACGCCTGCGAACAGATGATGCGCGGCCTGATCAAGATGGTGCACAAGGGCAACCGCCTCTTCGCCCCGCCCTCGCTCAGGATGGTCATCGGCGTCCCCTCGGGCTCGACCGAGGTGGAACTGCGTGCCGTGCGCGACTCCGCGGAGCACGCCAACGGCCGCGACGTCTACCTGATCTACGAACCTATGGCAGCAGCCATCGGCATCGGTCTCGACGTGGAAGCGCCGGAAGGCAACATGATTGTCGACATCGGCGGCGGCACGACGGAGATCGCCGTGATCTCGCTCGGCGGCATCGTCTCGAACAACTCCATCAAGATGGCCGGCGACGACTTCACGGCCGACATCCAGGAGTACATGAGCCGCCAGCACAACATCAAGGTCAGCGAGCGCATGGCCGAACGCATCAAGATCCACGTGGGCGCCGCCCTGAGCGAGCTCGACGAAACCCCGGAGGACTACACCGTCTACGGCCCGAACCGCATCACCGCCCTGCCGATGGAAGTGCCTGTCTGCTATCAGGAAATCGCCCACTGCCTCGAAAAGTCGATAGCCAAGATCGAGACGGCCGTGCTGAACGCCCTCGAAAACACCCCACCCGAACTCTACGCCGACATCGTGAAGAACGGCATCTACCTGACAGGCGGCGGCGCCCTGCTTCGCGGGCTTGACAAGCGCCTGACCGACAAGATCAACATCCCCTTCCACGTGGCCGAAGACCCGCTCCACTGCGTGGCCAAGGGCACCGGCATCGCCTTGAAGAACGTAGACAACTATTCGTTCCTCATCAAATCGTAAGTCCGGGCCGGCGCTCCCGCCGCCCGCCCTCCAAACAGCCACGGACGACGAGCCGGCACGCCCGAACGCCGCGTCCGTGGCTGTCCGATAGCCCCGAAGAGAAAGCATCAGCCCCATGAACAACCTGCTGGAGTTCCTCCGCAAATACTACCACTGGATCCTGTTCCTCGCGCTCGAAGCCGTGAGCTTCGTGCTCCTCTTCTATTTCAACACCTACCAAGGCAGCGTCTGGTTCACCTCGGCCAATCACGTCACGGCCAGCATCAGCCGCCTCTATGGCGACATGCAGGCCTATGCGCAGCTGCAAACGGTGAACCGCGAACTGACCGACCGCAACATCCTGCTCCAACGGCAGGTCGACGCCCTGCGCGAGCGCCTGGCCGACCTCGACCACGACACGACGGTCACGGAACGCCTTGTGCGCGAAAGCCTCGCAGGCTACCGGCTCATACCGGCCAAGGTGGTGTCGAACTCTGTGGCACGGACCAACAACTACCTCGTCATCGACCGCGGCGAACGCGACGGCGTCAGGCCCGAGATGGGCGTCGTGGCCAGCGGAGGCGTGGTGGGCATCGTCTACTACACCGGGCCGCGCTACTCCCTCGTGCTGCCCGCCATCAACCCCAAGTCGAGCATCAGCTGCCGCATACGCGGCCACCGCTTCTTCGGCTACCTCAGCTGGGAAGGCGGAAGCCCCATCCACGCCTACGTGAACGACATACCCCGCTACGCCCGGCTCAAACCGGGCGAGGTGGTCGAGACGAGCGGCTACTCGTCCATCTTCCCCCCGGGCATCTTCGTAGGCCGCATCCGCAGCATTGAGAACGCGCCCGACGGCATCTCCTACCGCTTGGGCGTGACGCTCGGCACCGACTTCGGCCGCCTGCGCGACGTGTCGGTCGTGGCCTCGGAGCACCGCCCCGAAATCGACACGCTGCGCGCCAAAGCCCTGCGGGCTGAATAACACGCACAAAAACCTTTCTCCGACTGCCCCATGATAGGTCTGTTTTTCCAGCAATTAAAGTGGTTCGTCCTCCTGACACTCCTGCAAGTCCTGGTGTTCAACCACATCCACATAGCGGGCTACGCCACCCCCCTCCCCTACGTCTACTTCCTGCTGCTGCTGCCGTCCGACACTTCACGCGCCGCCCTGCTGCTGTGGGGCTTCGCCTTGGGCCTTACGGTCGACACGTTCACCAACACGCCGGGCGCCGCAGCCGCCGCCATGACGCTCTTGGCCATGATGCGCCCGGGCCTGCTCATGCTTTTCGGCCCTCATGACAAGGATGAGAACGCCTACGTCCCCTCGGCAGCCCTGTTCCACTGGGGCGCATTTACGGGCTACGTGTTCATCTCCGCACTACTGCACGAGGCTGCTTTCTTCACGCTCGAAGCCTTCTCTTTCTTCAATTGGAAAGAACTGCTCATCAACATCGGAAGCAGCACGGCGCTCACCACCCTCATCGTCCTCGCCTTCGAGGGCATCCGCAGCAGCTACCGGTCAACCCCCGACATCTAACGACACATGGCCAAAGACATCCAGTTCGGCAACAGGAAATACGTCATCGGCGGGGCTGCGGTCTTCATCATCGTCGTCTACCTCATACGCCTGTTCACGTTGCAGGTGATGAGCGACGACTACAAAAAGAACGCCGACTCGAACGCCTTCCTCAAAAAGATACAATACCCCTCGCGCGGCCTGATCATGGACCGCCGCGGCAAGCTGCTCGTCTACAACGAGCCGTCGTACAACATCATGGTCATCATGAAAGAGCAGCAGGGTGTGGACACGCTCGACTTCTGCCGAACCATCGGCATCACCAAAGAGGAATACGTCCAACGCATGGCCGAAATCAAGGACAGGCGGAAAAATCCCGGCTACTCCCGCTACACGCCCCAACTCTTCCTCGGGCAGATCTCGCCCGAAGAGTTTTCCGTCTTCCGGGAGAAGCTGTTCCGCTTCAAGGGCTTCTCGGTCGAAAACCGCTCCATCCGCCACTACGCCTTCGGCGTGGGGGCCCACGTGCTCGGCGACGTGGGCGAAGTGTCGCAAAAAGATTTGGACGAAGACGAGGACGGCTTCTACGAGGGCGGCGACTACATCGGCAAGCTCGGCGTCGAACGCTCGTACGAGAAGCAACTGCGCGGCGAGAAAGGGATGCAAATCCTCCTGCGCGACGTTCACGGCCGCATCCAAGGGCGCTACCAGAACGGACAGTACGACCGCGCCCCCGTGCCTGGCCGCAACCTGACCCTGGGGCTTGACATCGACCTCCAAGCACTGGCCGAGCGCCTGCTCGAAGGCAAACGCGGCGCCATCGTAGCCATCGAGCCCTCGACGGGCGAAGTGCTATGCATGGCCTCGTCGCCGACCTACGACCCGCGCGGCATGGTCGGACGGCTGCGCGGCAAGAACCACAAAAAGCTGAGCCGCCAGCCGGGGAAGCCCCTGCTCAACCGCGCCATCATGGGACAGTACCCGCCCGGATCGACGTTCAAGCCGACCCAAGCGCTGCTCGGCCTGCAAGAGGGCATCATTACGCCCACGGTCACGTATCCCTGCTACCATGGCTTCAACTACAAGGGGCTACACGTCGGGTGCCACGGCCACAGTTCGCCCATCGCCCTCGTACCCGCCCTGGGGACCTCATGCAACAGCTACTTCTGCTGGGAACTTTACCGCATGTTCAGCAACCGCCGGAAATACGCCTCCGTGCAAGAGGCCATGACCCGCTGGAAAGACTACCTCGTCTCCATGGGCTACGGCTACCGCCTCGGCATCGACCTGCCGGGCGAACGGCGCGGCATGATCCCCAACGCGGACTACTATGACAAGGCCTACCGCAAGCGGTGGAACGGCCTGACCGTCATCTCAATCGCCATCGGCCAGGGCGAGGTCACCGCTACGCCCTTGCAGATAGCCAACCTGGCCGCCACTATCGCCAACCGCGGCTACTACTACATCCCGCACGTGGTGCGCAGCGTGCAGGGCGCCCAGCTCGACTCCGCCTACCTCGAACGCCGCTACACGATGGTCAGTCCGCGCTATTATAATTATGTCGTGGCCGGCATGCGGCGCGCCGTGCTGGCCGGCACCTGCCGGGGAGCCAACCTGCCCGGCGTCGAAGTGTGCGGAAAGACCGGAACGGCCGAGAACCGCGGCCACGACCACTCGGCCTTCATGGGCTTCGCCCCGATGAACAATCCGCGCATAGCCGTCTGCGTCTACGTCGAGAACGGCGGATTCGGCGCCGAGTTCGGCGTGCCGCTCGGAGCCTTGATCATCGAGCAATACCTCAACGGCCGCCTCTCGCCCGAAAGTGAAAAGAAAGCCACCCACTATCAACAGCGCCACATCAGCTATGAATATGAATCTTGACAGGAAACGGCGCAGCCCGCTGGCTACGGTCGACTGGTGGACGATAGTCATCTACCTGCTGCTCATGGCGTGCGGTTGGGCCAGCGTCTGCGGGGCCAGCTACGACTTCAACCACAGCGACCTGCTCAGTTGGACCAACCGGACCGGCAAGCAGTTGGCCTGGATGGGATGCTCCGTCGGACTGGGCTTCGTGCTGCTGATGCTCGAAGACCGCATCTACGACACGCTCGCCAACCTGGCCTACGTGCTCATGCTCCTGCTCCTCTTTGTCACGCCGTTCATCGCGACGGACATCAAAGGCTCCTACTCGTGGATAAGCCTGGGCCCGGTGAGCCTGCAACCGGCCGAGTTTGCCAAGTGCGCCACCGCCCTGGCCGTGGCCAAGCTAATGAACCAATACGGCTTCACGCTCAAAAACTGGAAAGACTTCGCGCGCGCAGCCGCGGTGGTGCTCGCACCGATGGTGCTCATCGTGATGCAACGCGAGACGGGCTCGGCCCTCGTCTACCTGGCCTTCTTCCTGATGTTCTACCGTGAAGGAATGCCGGGGTGCTTCCTCTTCGGCGGAATCGCCGCGGTCATTTATTTCGTCGTCGGTGTGCGTTTCAGCACGATGCTCCTGCCCCAGACGCTCACGCCGGTGGGCGAGTTCAGCGTGCTCGTGCTCATCTGGCTCTTCACCGCTGGCATGGTCCGCACCTACTGCCCGGCACGCCGCGTGCTCTGGCACATTCTCGGCTACGGCGGAGGCGCCATGGCGCTGGCCGTGCTCGTGTCGCTCTTCGTCGTGCCCTTCGACGTGGCCTGGGTGCAGCTGGCCGTGTGCGTCGCTGTCGTCGGCTACCTTGCCTACACCGCTCTGAGCGAACGCCTCATCAACTACTTCTACGTCGCCCTCTTCACGCTGGGCTCGCTGGCGCTGTTCTATTCCTCGGACTACGTGCTCAACAACGTGCTCGAACCCCACCAGCAGACCCGCATCCGCGTGCTCCTCGGCATCGAGGAAGACCCCACCGGAGCCGGCTATAACGTCAACCAAAGCATGATTGCCATCGGCTCGGGAGGCCTCGAAGGCAAAGGATTCCTGAACGGCACACAGACCAAACTGAAATACGTGCCCGAACAGGACACCGACTTCATCTTCTGTACCGTCGGCGAAGAGGAGGGCTTCCTCGGCTCCGCCTTCGTGCTGGGGCTGTTCCTCGCCCTCATCCTGCGGCTCATCCACCTGGCCGAACGCCAGACCACGACCTTCGGGCGCGTCTACGGCTACTCGGTCATGAGCATCTTCCTCTTCCACGTGTTCATCAACATCGGCATGGTGCTCGGCCTGACGCCCGTCATCGGCATTCCGCTGCCCTTTTTCAGCTACGGCGGCTCCTCGCTCTGGGGCTTCACCCTGCTGCTTTTCATCTTCCTGCGCATCGACGCCGGGAACAAACGCACTACAAACTAAGCCAACGACCCATGAAAGATAACGACAACAGCCAAAAAACATTCGGCGGCGGCCGGACGAAAATGCTCGTCGCAGCAGGCATCGTCATCGTCGCTGCCATCGTCGCGCTCAAACTCCTGTCGAACGGCCCCCATCCGGCACCGGTGCCGCCAGCCACGCCGCCGGCTGCCACAGCCACCCCCGACATCCTCCCGCCCGACAGCGACGAGACAGCGGCCAGCGCCGACAGCATCACCATCGTGGCCGTCAGCGACACCGTCGGCGTCGACCCGCGCCCACCCTACGAGGCCGGGTTCGAAGACGGCTACAACAGCGGCCTCGACGACGGCCACACCGGAAGCCACATGGCCACCTATGACGAGAGCAACACCTTCAAGAGCACAGATAGCCGCAACAGCTACGTCAAAGGATACCGCGAAGGCTACGCCCAAGGATTCAAAGACGCCAGCGAGGGCAACGAGTTCAACATGTCGCCGCCGGAAGGGAAATAAGCACCGGGCCACATCGAGGAAGCCCCGCTCCCGGAGCTCCCCACACCCGCCGCCGGCCATCCTGCGGGCCAGCCGCCGGACACGGGAAGCCACATCCGCCCGCCCCACCACCTGCGGCGGCAGCCGGACGCACTGCCCCGGCACGCCCGCACACCGCCTGCCAGCGCTCAGGCCCATCCCCCGGAAACCGGCAAAGTCGCCCCGCAAAAGCCAAAAAGCCCGGGAAACATTTGGCCATGTCCCGGAAAAAGCGTTACTTTGCACCGCTTTCACACAACCTCTGCCGGGAAGAAGAGTTGCCCGGGCACGTTGTGCTGGGACTGACACATAAAAAACAATAAGTACCAACAATGGAAGATTTGATTAAGATCGCCCAACAGGCGTTCCCCTCAGGCATCGAGATGCCGAAGTTCAAAGCCGGCGACACCGTGACCGTAGCCTACAAGATTATTGAAGGCAACAAAGAGCGCGTGCAGCTCTACCGCGGTGTAGTCATCAAAATCACGGGCCACGAGAACAAAAAGCGCTTCACCGTGCGCAAAATGTCGGGCACCGTGGGCGTAGAACGTATTTTCCCATTCGACTCCCCCAACATCCAGAGCGTCGAAGTGAACAAAGTCGGTAAAGTACGCCGCGCCAAGCTCTACTACCTGCGCGACCTCACCGGCAAGAAAGCCCGTATCAAAGAAAAACGTGCCAACTCGACCACAGCCGAAGCATAACCGGCCGGTCCGTGCATCCATACAGCCGTCGCCCGGAGGCAGCTCCACGGCGGCGGTTTTTCGTTGACACGGCAGGCGGCCTGCCGCCCCGGCGCGACGCCCACAGCCCCCGTCCGGACGGGAGGGCCGACAGTTTTTCCCGTCGCAGCCCCCGCTTTTCCGCTCAGGGCATCCCCGCCCATGCCCGAGGGCGCAAGATGGACACCGCCGCCGGCTCCGCCGGATGCCCGCAGTGCCGGCCGACAGCCGAAGAGGGGAAAATCATGGAATTTAGCCCCGCAAAACTTTGCACGTTCCGAAAAAACTCACTACATTTGCACGCCAAATGTACAAACGAACAAACAAATAAAACGAGCATAGCATGAAAAGAACTTACCAACCCCACAACAGGAAGAGAAACAACAAGCATGGTTTCCGCCAGCGCATGGCCACCGCCAACGGCCGCCGCGTCCTGGCCGCCCGCCGCGCCAAAGGCCGCAAGAAGCTGACCGTGGCCGACGAAGTACACGGCAAGCGTTAACGGGCACCGCGTCCAAAGCAATAAGAGGGAAGTAAGGGTTTTCCGCACGAAGCCTTTACTTCTCTCGTTTTTTTGTCGTACCTTTGCCTCACGGCCGCCCGGCCCACGAAACGTTACGCGCAAACCCGAACCATGACGATACGCGAGTTTTTCAGAAAATTAGGAAGCCCTATCCTGTGGGGCAACTTCTTGGCGATGGCCATCGTGGCCGCCGGCCTCGTATTCGGCACGCTCTTCGCCCTCGACCGCTACACCCGCCACGGCGAGGAAGTCACCGTGCCCGACCTGCGTGGCCTCAGCCAGGCCGAAGCCACACGCCAGTTACAGAAGCTCAGCCTCGGAGCCGAAGTGGCCGACTCGGGCTTCGTGCGCTCCCTTCCCGCCGGCGCCGTACTCGGGCAGTCGGTCCAGGCAGGCAAGAATGTCAAGCCCGGCCGCACCATATTCCTCACGCTCAACTCGGGCACGCAACCCACCATCGCCCTGCCCGACATAGCCGACAACAGCTCGCTGCGTGAAGCCCAGTCGCGCCTGACCTCCCTCGGCTTCACCCTCGCCCCCACCGAGTTCATCGACGGAGAGAAAGACTGGGTTTACAGTGTCAAGGCCGACGGGCGCATCGTCAGCGCCGGGACGCGCATCTCGGTCGACACGCCCATCACCCTCGTCGCCGGCAACGGACAGACCGAGGAAGACATATACGGCCTCGACAGCATGGACTACACCGACGACTTCTTCTTCGACGAAGGCGGATACCCCGTCAGCGAAGAGGGCACCGGCATCCTCGAAGAGACTCCGGGCACGGACGAATCCACACACACGACCGACGATGAACACATCCCCTATGCCGAATGACAGCGAGCCGCTACCCGGCAGCCTCACCCCCGCTCCTGACGACGACACCATCGACGACGAAGAAGGCGGCCAGCTCTACGAACACTTCCGCGTCGTGGCCGACCGCGGCCAACAGCTGCTCCGCGTCGACAAGTTCCTCATCGACCACCTGCCCGACACCTCGCGCAACCGCATCCAGACCGCCGCGCGCCAAGGTTTCGTCCACGTGAACGGCCAGCCCGTCAAGAGCAACTACCGCGTCAAGCCCGCCGACGTCGTCACCCTCCTGCTCGACCGGCCACGTTATGACAGCACCATAACCCCCGAAGACATCCCCCTCGACATCACCTACGAGGACGACGACGTCATCGTCATCAACAAGCCCGCCGGCCTCGTGGTCCACCCCGGTTGCGGCAACTACACCGGCACGCTGGTCAACGCCCTGGCCTGGCACCTGCGCGACAACCCCGGATATGACCCCAACGACCCCGCCGTGGGCCTCGTCCACCGCATCGACAAAGACACGTCGGGCCTCATCGTCGCCGCCAAGACCCCTCAGGCCAAGACGGCACTGGGCCTGCAATTCTTCAACAAGACCACGCGCCGGCGCTACAACGCCCTCGTCTGGGGGAACATGGAAGCCGAAAGCGGCCGCATAGAAGGCAACATCGCCCGCCACCCCAAAGACCGCATGCAGATGGCTGTCTTCGCGCCCGGCTCAGGCATCGGCAAACCCGCCGTCACCCATTGGAGCACCGTCGAGCGGTTCGGCTTCACCACCCTCGTCGAATGCGTGCTCGAAACCGGCCGCACGCACCAGATCCGGGCCCACATGAAACACATCGGGCACCCCCTCTTCAACGACGTCCGCTACGGCGGCGACCAGATCATCCGCGGCAACCTCTCGGGCAGCTACCGCCAGTTCGTGCGCCACTGCTTCGACGCCTGCCCGCGCCAGGCGCTCCACGCCCGCACCCTCGGCTTCCGCCACCCGCGCACCCAACGCGAGATGGACTTCGAGGCTCCCCTCCCTCCCGACATGGCGGAACTCCTCGACCGCTGGCGCGCATTCAGCCGCAACCTCGCCGCACACTGACAAGACTTACAAACCACACACAAGTTACCATCAAAATCATCATGAAACGCACTATTGCTATTGTCGCCGGAGGCAATTCCTCCGAACACGACGTCTCGCTGCACAGCGCAGCCGGCATCTTGTCGTTTATGGACACTGAGAAATACGATTGCTACGTCGTCGAGATGCAAGGCACCGACTGGCACGTCGACTACAACGATACGCGCCTGCCCATCGACCGCAACGACTTCAGCTTCACCGCCCCCGACGGGCGCCACACGTTCGATTTCGCCTACATCACCATCCACGGCACCCCGGGCGAAAACGGCATCCTCCAAGGCTACTTCGACCTCATCGGCATGCCTTACTCGACGAGCGACGTCCTCGTCGAGGCCCTCACGTTCAACAAGTACGCGCTCAACAACTACCTCCGCCCGCTCGCGGGGAGCGACTTCCACATCGCCGACTCCGTCCTTGTGCGCCGCGGCGGCGAACGCCCCACGGCCGACAGCGTGGCGCGCCGCATCGGCTACCCCTGCTTTGTCAAGCCCAACGCCGGCGGAAGCAGCTTCGGCGTCTCGAAAGTGAAGTCGGCCGACGAGCTCGCCGACGCCCTCGACAAGGCCCTCATGGAGAGCCACGAAGCCATGATCGAGCACTTGCTGTCCGGCACGGAAATCACCTGCGGCTGCTACCGCCGCGACGACGAGCTCGTCGTCTTCCCCATCACCGAGGTGGTCACCAGCGAGGAGTTCTTCGACTACGACGCGAAATACAACGGCAAGGTGAGCGAGATCACTCCCGCCCGCATCGCGCCCGAGACGGCCGACCGCGTGAAACGCGTGACCGCCTCAATCTACGAACACCTCGACTGCTACGGCATCATCCGCATCGACTACATCCTCTCGGGCGAGGCCGGGCACGAGACCATCAACCTGCTCGAAATCAACACGACGCCCGGCATGACGGCCACAAGCTTCATCCCCCAGCAAGTAAGGGCCGCCGGACTGGAAATGAAGGATGTCCTTGCGGACATCATCGAAGGAAAGCTCAACGCAGACGACTGACCAAAGCCTACCGCCATGAACATTCCCGCCGAATTTGACGAAATCCGCCCCTACACGCCCGAAGAACTCCCCGCCGTGTTCGACGAGCTCCTGGCCGACCCGCAGTTCCTCCCCATCGCCCTCTCGTTCTTCCCGGGCGTGAGCCGCGAACAGCTGGCCGCCCGCCTGCACCAGTGCACGACGAACCTCGAAGTCCAGAAACGCGTGTTTTATCCCCTCGTCGAACAGCTCGTCATGCGCGCCTGCACCTCCGTCGACCTCGACACGCAAGGCCTTCCCGTCAGCAATTACACCTTCGTCTCGAACCACCGTGACATCGTGCTCGACTCGGCTTTCCTCAGCCTGCTCCTGCTGCAACACGGTTTCCCCACGACGGTGGAAATCGCCATCGGCGACAACCTGCTCGTCTATCCCTGGATCAAGAAGCTCGTGCGCATCAACAAGTCGTTCATCGTGCAGCGCTCGGTGGGCATGCGCCAGATGCTCGAAAGCAGCGCCCGGCTGAGCCGCTACATGCACTTTGCCATCAATGAAAAGAAAGAGAACATCTGGATTGCGCAACGCCAAGGCCGCGCCAAGGACTCCGACGACCGCACGCAGGACGCCCTGCTGAAAATGCTTGCCATGGGCGGCGACGGCTCGCCGGCCGACCGCCTGCGCAGCCTCAACATCGTGCCGCTGGCCATCTCCTACGAGTTCGACCCCTGCGACTACCTCAAAGCCAAGGAGTTCCAGCAGAAACGCGACAACCCCGACTTCAAGAAGAGCCGCGAGGACGACCTGGTGAACATGCAGACCGGCATCTTCGGCGAGAAAGGGCATGTCCACTACCAGATGGCCGCTCCCGTCAACACATGGATTGACGAAGTGGCCGGCCTGCCCAAGGCAGCCTTCTTCGACGCCGTGGCACGACGCATGGACCGCGCCATCCACCAGAACTACCGCCTCTATCCGAACAACTACATCGCCGCCGACCGCCTCGACGGCGACGGACGCTATGCCGGCCGGTACACCGAGGCCGACGTCCGCCGCTTCGACGCCTACATCGACGGGCAGCTGGCGCGCATCGAGCTGCCCGGCAAGGACGAGGACTACCTGCGCGAACGGATGCTGACCATGTACGCCAACCCGGCGCGCAACCAAGCCGCCGCCCTGCAATGAGAAATCCCGGGCCTGCCCTCTGCCTGGCTGCGGCCGCACTCATGGCCGCCTGCACCGAAGACGAGTCCACCTGGCCCGCCGTGCGCACCGACATGGGCTGGCTTGCCACCTCGTCCGGGGGGCTGGCCGCGCGCTTCTGTCCCGACGGCGGCGACACGCTCGACGTGTCGGGCCACATGGGCGGACTGCGGCCGGACACCACCTACCGCGTCATGGCTACGCACACGGCAGCGCCAGGCCCGACGACGCTCACCCGCGTCGAGCTGGTGCTGGTGGCCACACCGCGCACCTATGCCCACGAAAAGGCCGACCCCGTCGAGGCCGTCAGCGCCTGGGCGGGTGGCGGCTGCGTCAACCTGCGCCTGGCCGTCAGGACACGGAACGAGGGCACGCACTATTTCGGATGCATCGACCGCGGCATGACCAGCTGGCCCGACGGCCGCCAGACGCTCCACCTCGGCCTCTACCACGACCAGGGCAGCGACCCGGCGTCGTTCTCGCGGACACTCTACGTCTCATTCGACCTTTCCCCTTACGCCGCCAGCCTTCGCGCCGGCGACACGGTGCGCGTCGGGTTCCCCACATTCGAAGCCGGCACCGTCACGCGCGCCGTCGTCTGGCCCGGACGCTGATTGCTGTCCACACGCACAAGGCGCGGAACGTCCCCCTGCGGAAGGGGGACGTTCCGCGCCTTGTGTGTGTTTCACGGGCCGGCCGGCCGTTTTTCGTGTCCCGGCGGCAGGTTTTCCCGTCGCTGCTTCTGTCCGGACGGAGTCAGGGCTGCGTTTCGCCCTCAATGAAGTTCTCCATGAAGAGATGCTCCCCGTCATAGACGGCATAGGTGAACTGCGAGATCCAGTCGCCGAGGATTACGAGGCGGGCCTCGCGCGTCAGCATGAGGTCGAGCTCAATGTGCCGGTGTCCGAAGATGAAGAAGTTGACATCCGCATGCGTGCGCAGGTAGTCCTTGGCAAAGCGCACGAGTTCCTCCTTGTCCTCGCCCATGTACTGCGGTTCGCCGCGCTTCATGTGTTTCACGCGGCTGTGCTTTGCCCACGCGAGTCCGAAGGCCATGCCCCACCGCGGATGGACGGAGGCGAAAAGGCGCTGGCAGGTGGAGTTGTGGAACATGGCGCGCAGGAAGCGGTATTTCCTGTCCGAGGAGCCGAGCCCGTCGCCGTGGGCCAGGTAGAAGACGTGGCCATAGATTTCCGTCGTGCAGCTGTCGCGGTGCAGGGTGACGCCGCACTCGGTTTCGAGATAGTCGCCCACCCAGAGGTCATGGTTGCCCGTGAAGAAGTGCACTTCGACGCCGTGGTCGGTCAGTTCGCTGATTTTTCCGAGAAAGCGTGTGTAGCCTTTCGGCACCACCGTGCGGTATTCGTGCCAGAAGTCGAACATGTCGCCCAGCAGGTAAACGGCGGCCGCCTTGTGCTTGATGCGGTCAAGGAAGTTGACCAGACGGCGCTCCTGCATACGGCGATGTGAAAGGGCGAGGCTGCCCAGATGCGCGTCGGAAAGGAAATAAACGTTTTTCATCGTCGCGGCATTTTCAGGAGTTAGAGGAAACCGAGTTCGAGTTTGGCCTCGTCGCTCATCATATCCTTGTCCCACTCGGGTTCGAAGACGAGGTTGACGCGGGCGTCGGTCACGCCCTCGACAGCGGCCAGCTTGATGCGCACATCCTCCATGATGAAGTCGGCGGCGGGGCAGTTGGGCGCCGTGAGGGTCATGTCGACGTCGAGGGTGCCGTCGTCGCTGAGCTCGATGCGGTAGATGAGCCCGAGGTTGTACACGTCGACGGGGATTTCAGGGTCGTAGACCGTTTTGAGCACGTCGACTATCTTTTCTTCAATTTTGAGCTTTTCTTCGGGTGTCATGTCTGTATGGCGTATGTATATATTTAATGTGTCGTATTGAGGCGTCCTTCGTCGGCATAGCTGAAATAGCCGCCTTCGGCAAGGACGATGTGGTCGACGAGGCGCACGTCGAGCAGCCGGGCTGCCTGCGCCACCCGTTCGGTCAGGCGGTCGTCGTCGGCGCTGGGGCGGGTGGCGCCCGAGGGATGGTTGTGGCAGAGGGCGAGGGCCGAGGCGCGGGCCGTGATGGCTTCGTACATGACGCAGCGCACGTCGACCAAGGTGCTGCTCAGCCCGCCGCGCCCCACACAGCGGCTGCCGATGAGGCGCAACTGCTGGTTGAGGAGCATCACGTGGCACTCCTCGGTCGGGAGGTCCTGCATGAGGGGCAGGAAGTAGTTATAGATGTCGCGGCTCGTGGCCATTTGCGGACGCTGCTCGGCGGGTTCGGCGGCGCGGCGGCGCCCCAGCTCGCACGCTGCCATGAGGGTGACGGCCTTGGCAGGGCCGATGCCTTTGTAGGCGCAGAGGGCGGCCATCGGCGTCCGCCCCAGGCGGCGCAGGCTGCCCCCACAGTCTTGAAGGACACGGCGCATGAGGTCTACGGCGCTCTCGTCGGCCGAGCCCGACCCGATGAGGATGGCCAGCAGCTCGGCGTTCGACAGGGCCTGCGGCCCGAGGCGTTCGAGCTTCTCGCGCGGCCGGTCGGCCTCGTCCCACTGTGCGATGCTCAGCTTGTCCATGGCCGTGGCGGAAACTATTTATAGAAATTCTTGCGGAAGGCCTCGAACTCGCCCCGCCCCAGCACGCAGCGTTGCCACCACGCACGCAGGAATCCTGTGCCGTAGCCCGTGAGCTGCACAAAAGCAGCCGCCACGGCCAGCAGGCCGACGCCGATGCTGCGCTCCCTCCGCGCCGCATCGGCGAAGATGATGAGGGAAAAGAGCAGCAGGGGCGCGAGGCCTCCAACCATGCAGGCGATGCCGCAGGCCTGCCCGGACGGCGCCGGCGCAAGGAGCGTAAGGATGAGGCCGGCCAAGAAGCAGGCGCTCAGCGCGATGCAGCCCACGGTGAACACGGCCGGCAAGAGGTGTACGAGTTTCAGCGTACCGGGATGGCGCTTGGTCAGGTTGATGCGGGCGATGCCTGAGTTGTGCACCTGCCGGAAAAACTTGCGCAGGTCGGTGCGCCGTTTGTGCCACACCCAGGCGTCGGGCATGAGGCGCGAGGTGTGTCCGCTCTCGAAGAGGCGTGTGCTCAGGTCGATGTCCTCGCCGAAACGCATCTCCGAAAATCCTCCCAGCTCGCGGTAGACGTCGGCCCGCATCCCCATGTTGAATGAACGGGGGTAGAATTTGTCCATCTTCTTCTTGCCCCCGCGGATGCCGCCGGTGGTGAAGAACGAGGTCATGGCGTAGTTGATGGCCTTTTGCATGGGAGTGAACGACGGATGGGCGCGGTCCGGCCCGCCGAAAGCGTCGCAGGGCTCGCGCCGCAGCCCGTCGTCGATGGCTGCGAGGTAGCCGGGCGGCAGGACGACGTCGGAGTCGAGGATGAGCAGGTATTCGCCGCGCGCACGGGCGGCAGCGAAGTTGCGCGTCGGGCCTGGGCCGGAATTGGGCTTGACATGATAGCTGACGTCGAGGCGGTCGCGGTAACGCTCCACGACGTCGGCGCAGGGCACGCCCGACCCGTCTTCGACCACGATGACCTCAAAGTCGGTCACGGTCTGTCCACAGAGGCTCGCCAGCAGTTCGTCGACCTCGTCGGGACGGTTATACACGGGGATGAGTATGGAGTATTTCATACGTCGTCGGTTTTCGTTTTTCTGTGGGTATTGTGCAAATGTACGGAAAAAAAGCCATCCGCGCGCCTTTGCCCCGCAAAAAGAGAGGTCCCGCCCTCCGTGGCGGCACATGGCGACTGGCCGCGGCGGGCCGCCGTCCGGAAAGAAGCGACGCCGCCCCGCCAGACGCCGGCTCCGCGCCTGGAAAGGGAAACCGGGCCGTTGGAAACAGTTTCACGGTGAACTTTTTACCGCGCTGCGTGCAAAATTGAAATGAAAACACTATCTTTGCAGCCGAAAACGACTGGTAATCCACAAACAAACCTGATTTATGGAATTGACAAACCGATTCAAAGACGGACTTTGGAGTAAAGAAATCAATGTGACGGACTTCGTCTCGACGAACATCACCCCGTATGAGGGCGACGCCTCGTTCCTGCAAGGCCCCACGGAGCGCACCAAGCACATCTGGGACCTCTGTCTGAAAGCCTTGGAGGAGGAACGCAACAACGGCGGCATCCGTTCGCTCGATCCCGACGTGGTCTCGACGATCACTTCGCATAAAGCCGGCTACATCGACCGCGAAAACGAGCTCATCGTAGGTCTTCAAACAGACGAGCTCCTGAAGCGCGCCATCAAGCCTTTCGGCGGCATCAAGGTGGTGGAGAAAGCCTGCCGCGAAAACGGTGTGGAGGTGAACCCCAAGGTGAAGGATATCTTCACACACTACCGCAAAACGCACAACGACGGTGTGTTCGACGTTTACACCGAAGAGATACGCAAGTTCCGCTCGCTGGGCTTCCTGACGGGCCTGCCCGACAACTATGCCCGCGGCCGCATCATCGGCGACTACCGGCGTCTGGCGCTCTACGGCATAGACCGCATCATCGAGGCCAAGACGGCCGACCTGAAATCCCTGCTCAGCCCTATGACTGACGAGCGCATCCGCCTGCGCGAAGAGGTGGCTGAACAGATCAAAGCCCTGAAAGACATCAAGGTGATGGGCGAATACTACGGCCTCGACCTGAGCCGTCCCGCCACGTCGGCGCAGGAAGCCGTACAGTGGGTCTACATGGCCTACCTCGCCGCCGTCAAGGAGCAGGACGGCGCCGCCATGTCGCTCGGCAACGTGTCCTCGTTCCTCGACATCTACATCCAGTACGACCTCGACCACGGCCTCATCGACGAGACCTTCGCCCAGGAGCTCATCGACCAGTTCGTCATCAAGCTCCGCATGGTGCGCCACCTGCGCATGCAGTCGTACAACGAGATCTTTGCCGGCGATCCTACGTGGATCACCGAATCGCTCGGCGGCCGCTTCAACGACGGCCGTACCAAGGTGACGAAGACCTCGTTCCGCTTCCTGCAAACGCTTTACAACCTCGGCCCCTCGCCCGAGCCCAACATGACCGTGCTGTGGAGCCCCGAGCTGCCCGAAGGCTTCAAGGAGTTCTGCGCCAAGGTGTCGGTCGACACGTCATCCATCCAGTACGAAAACGACACGCTCATGCGCGAAGTGCGCGGCTCGGACGACTACGGCATCGCCTGCTGCGTGTCGTATCAGGACATCGGCCGCCAGATCCAGTTCTTCGGCGCCCGCTGCAACCTGGCCAAGGCCCTGCTGCTCGCCATCAACGGCGGCCGCTGCGAGAACACCGGCACGCTGATGGTTGAAGGCATCCCCGTGCTCATGGGCGAACGCCTTACGTTCGAGGAAGTACTGTCGAACTACAAGAAGGTGCTGTCACAGATTGCCCGCGTCTACAACGACGCGATGAACATCATCCACTACATGCACGACAAGTACTACTACGAGAAAGCGCAGATGGCTTTCGTCGACACGAACCCGCGCATCAACATCGCCTACGGCGTGGCGGGCCTCTCGATCGCCCTCGACTCCCTCTCGGCCATCAAGTATGCCAAAGTCACCGCCCACCGCAACGAAATCGGCCTGACCGACCGCTTCGACATCGAGGGCGAGTTCCCCTGCTTCGGCAACAACGACGACCGCGTTGACCATCTTGGCGTCGACCTGGTATACTTCTTCAGCGAGGAGCTCAAAAAGCATCCGGTCTACAAGAACGCCCGTCCGACCTTGTCGCTGCTCACGATTACGTCGAACGTCATGTACGGCAAGAAAACCGGTGCCACGCCCGACGGCCGCGCAGCCGGCGTAGCCTTCGCCCCGGGAGCGAACCCCATGCACGGCCGCGACAAGAGTGGCGCCGTGGCCTCGCTCAGCTCGGTGGCCAAGTTGCGCTACCGCGACTCGCAGGACGGCATCTCGAACACGTTCAGCATCGTGCCCAAGTCGCTCGGCCCCACGCCTGAGGAACGTGTCGACAACCTCGTCACCCTGATGGACGGTTACTTCACCAAGGGCGCACACCACCTCAACGTGAACGTGCTCAACCGCGAAATGCTCATGGACGCCATGGAGCATCCCGAGAAGTACCCGCAACTGACCATCCGCGTCTCGGGCTACGCCGTGAACTTCATCAAGCTCAGCCGTGAACACCAGCTCGAAGTGATATCGCGCTCGTTCCACGAACGCATGTAATCGCCCACTGCGGCACAACCACACAAGGGCAGGCGGACAGACAGGTCGGCCTGCCCTTTTCTGAATAACGGAAACATGGAAAAACTCAGAGTACATTCTTACGAAAGCATGGGCACGTTCGACGGTCCTGGCGTGCGCTACGTCGTCTTCCTCCAAGGCTGCCCGCTGCGCTGCCTTTACTGTGCCAATCCCGACACGATCGACGCTGTGGGCGAGAGCCGGCTGACGGACATCGACTACATCGTTGAGCAGGCGGTTTCGATGAAGCCGTTCTTCGGACGGCGCGGGGGCGTCACGTTCAGCGGCGGCGAGCCTACGGTGCAGGCTGCGGCCCTCATCCCCTTGGTGGAGCGGCTGAAAGCGGCCGGCATCCACGTCTGCCTCGACTCGAACGGTGCGGTGTGGAACGCAGACGTCGAACGGCTGCTCGGCCTTGTGGACCTCGTCCTGCTCGACGTCAAGGAGTTCAACCCCGGACGCCACCGTCTCCTGACGGGCCGCGACAACGCGCAGACTCTCCGCACGGCGGAATGGATGGAGCAGAACGGAAGGCCGTTCTGGCTGCGCTACGTCCTCGTGCCGGGATGGAGCGACTTTGAAGAGGACATGCGCGCACTCGGCGAGCACTTCAAAGGATACACGCAACTCCAGCGCGTCGAGGTGCTGCCCTATCACACGCTCGGTGTCCACAAATACGAAGCCATGGGACAGGAATACCAGCTCAAGGGCGTGAAGGAAAACACACCCGCACAGCTAGACCGCGCCAAGGCCATCTTCGACGAATACTTCCCCCTTGTGGTGGTGAACTGACGCCGCCCGCCAGTGCGCCGCGCCCATACGCCGCAAACATGAAGAGGTCCGGAACAGCCTGCCGCTGTTCCGGACCTCTCTGTTTATGAAACGCCTTGTTTTAGGTCTGCTTAGCTCAGAATGCGATCTTCACGCCGGCATTCAGACGGACACCGTAGTATTCGGCCTGCATCGTGCGGTCTTTCGAGCCCTGATAGTAGCGCAAGGGCTGGTTGAGCAGGTTGGTGGCCTCGGCGTAGACGGTCGTCTTGAAATCCTTGCCAAAGGTGTAGCTGGCGTTGACGTCCATGTAGTGCACCTTGTCGTAGTAGCGGTCCTCAAAGGCCTCGTCGCCCACCTCGTCGATGAAGTCGCTGGCGAAGTTGTAGCTCCAACGGACGTTGAATCCGGCCTTCTCGAAGTAGAGCGAGAGGTTGGCGGTGTGCTCGGGCGAGCCCGGCAGGCGCAGGTCGTCGTTCTCGCGGCCATCGAAGTTGAAGTCGTTGACCTTGCTGTACGTATAGGTATAGTTCCCGTAGAGGCCCAGGCATTGGAGGGCAGGGTGGATGAAGCCGAAGTCGCGCTGGTAGGCCACCTCAACACCGAAGAGGTTGGCGTCGCCGGCATTGAAGGGGCGCTTCATCTCGTCATAGAGCGTTCCGTTATACGTGTAGTCACTCTGGCGGTAGTCGACGATGAAGTCGTTGATCTTCTTGTAGAACACGCCGGCGCTGACCAGACCGATGCTCTTGAAGTAGTACTCGGCGTTCAGGTCGAGGTTGTACGAGAGTGTCGGCTTCAAGTCGGGGTTGCCGAAGGCTATCTCATCCTTGTCTATGATGACGTTGGGCACGAGGTTGGAATACTTCGGGCGCGAGAGCGTGTTGGTGAAGGCGAAGCGGATTTTCAGGTCATCGCTGGCGTTGAACTTGGCCAGGAACGAGGGGAGCACGTTGATGTAGCTCTTCCCGTGCTCGCCCGTCGGCGTGAGGCTCTCGTCGGCTCCGGACTGCTTGCCGTCGTCGTAGATCCATCCGCTGTAATCCACGCGCGTGTTTTCGAGGCGGACGCCGGCCATAAGCTGCCACTTCTTGCCAATCTGCTGGTCGAAGCGGAGGTAGCCCGAGGTCACCGTCTCGGTAGCGTCGAAGTTCTCGGCCTCTTCGTCGAGTTTCTCTTCCTTTTCGAAACGGCTGGCGTCTTCAAGGTTGAGGTCGCCGACGTATTCCTTGTCGACGAAGTTGCCGGCCTTGTAGCGGTCGCCGGCCATGTATCCGTCGCGGTCCTGGCTGGCCAGGTGCTCAAAGGCGTCGCCGATGAAGGCGTCCTCGTCGGTGGGCTTGTAGTCGTAGAAGTCGATGTCCTTGTATTTGTTCTTGTTGACCACCTTGGCGCCGAACTTCAACTTGTTGGCATACTCGCCCTGTACGAGCGGGAGCTCGAAGTTGGCGTTGAACTTGATGTCCTTCTCCTTGATGTCCTCGAAGCTTTCGGTCAGTTCGTCAAACTCATAGCCGTTGCTGTTCGTGCGGTTGAGGAGAAGGTCGGAGGGGTTGACAGCCGTCAGGAACGGGCGGCGGATATCGCTGAAATCAGCAGTCATGTCGACGCCCTCTTTCTTGAATGCGAGGTAGCGCTCGTGCGGACGGTTCTCGCTGGCCTGCGAATACGAGGCCTTCCAGTCGAACTTCAACCGGCCGAAGAGGTGGTCGCCGCTCAGGGTGTAGTCCATGGTGCGTTGGCGTTCGAGGCGGGCGTAGCGCTCGTCGGGACCGCCGGCCTTCACCTCATAGACGACGTCGTAGTTCTCGTCGTTCCACTCATAGGTGTGACGATAGCGGTTCTCCCAGTCATTACGGTTGTTGAAGATGCCCTTGAAGTCGATTTTGTGATTGGCGTTGATCTGCCAGTCGAGGGCGAGGGAGTAGCTCTGGCGCTCGCGGGTGACGTAGTACTGGCGCACTTCGTACTCGTCGAGGTACACGTTGCCGTCGTCGTCGCGCTTATAGGCCATCTCGACATCGTCGCTGCCGGCGGGGTTGTTCTGGTACGAGGCGGCCAGCATGAGGCCCAGCTTGTCGTTGAAGAAGCGGTCGCCGTAGGTGAAGCCGAGGTTCAGGTTGAGCTTGTCGCTCACCCAGTTATATCCCGTTCCCGCCGTGGCGCTGATGAAGCGGCGCGAGGGCGAACTCTTCGTCACGAGGTTGATCGAGCCGCCGATGGCGTCGGCGTCCATGTCGGGCGTCACCACCTTGTTGACTTCGATGGTCTGGATCATGTCGGCCGGGATGAGGTCGAGCTGCACGTTACGCGTCTCGCCTTCGGCCGAGGGGATGCGGTTGCCGTTGATTGTCACCGAGGTGAGGTCGGCCCCCGTGCCGCGCACTTGCCCGAAGCGGGCCTCGCCCTGGTCATACTGCACGTTGATGCCCGGGATGCGCTTCAGGGCGTCGCCGATGTTCGCGTCGGGAAACTTGCCCACCTGGTCGGCCGAGACGACGTTCGTCACGCCGAGGTTGTTCTTCTGCATGCTCAGTGCGCGGCGTTGTCCGCTGAACGCACCGCCGACGACCACTTCCTTGATGCGCATGGCCTCGTTGAGCGTCACGTTGCGGCTCACGGTCGAGCCTTCGCCGACGGTGACCGTCATTTCCACCGGTTTATAACCCACGTAGCTTACCTTGACTTTATAGGTGCCCGGTTTCAGGTTCGAGAGCGTGTAGTAGCCGTTCACGTCGCTCGCCACACCGGTGTGGAGCTGTTCGACATAGACCGTAGCTCCAGGCAGGGTCTGTTCCGAAGCGTCGACCACGCGGCCGCGGATGGCACCCCGACGGTCAGCGTCGACACCGTCGCCGGCCGTCATCACGCTGGCCGGAACCGAGAGAAGCGAGGAGATGAGAAGTGTTTTCGTTACTTGTCGCATAGTGTGTGAAACTTTGATTTTTACGCTGCAAAAGTACGGCAGCCTCGTTGCACACTGCTTACAAAAACATTAACAAACGGTTACAACTTTTCAGCTCCACCGGACCGCCCATGCCCCCGCCTCCCGTTCCGACGGCCCGGGCGACAGCCGGAGCGGGAAGCCGTCCCGGCGCGGCGCGGCGGCCGACAGAAAGCCGCAGCCGCGCCCGCTCTCCGGGTCCGCAGCTGCGGGCTACAATAAATTAATGAGTAAGCGCGCTCCACACAGCGGGAGCGCCGGCGTCAGAGCAGGGCGGGCAGTTCGAAGAGCCGCGTCGCGTTGCTGCCCTTGATGAGGATGAGCCTCCCGGCCACGGGTTCGGCGGCGAGGGCCTGCTTGACAGCCTCGACGTCGGCAAAGGTGCGGCAGCCCTCGTGGCGCGTCCGCGCGAAGTTCGGCCCCACGAGCCAGGCCTCGCTGCACCCCAGCCGGGCGATGCGGTCGGCCACGGCCTGGTGCTCCGCGTCCGAAGCCTCGCCCAGCTCGCGCATGTCGCCGAGGATGACCATCTTCGCGCCGGAGCGGATGCGGCCGAAGTTGTCGAGGGCGGCGGCCATGCTCGTCGGGTTGGCGTTGTAGGCATCGACAATCAGGCGGTTGCGCCCCGTGTCGAGGAGCTCGGAGCGGTTGTTGGTCGGCACGTAGTCAGCCAGCGCCTGGCTGACGGCCTCGGGCGCCACGCCGAAACGCGTGCCCACGGCCGCAGCGGCCAGGGCATTGCTGAGGTTGTAGGCGCCGACAAGGTGGGTCCCGACCGTCTGCCACTCGCCGCCAGCCGGGCGCCAACGCAGCGAGAGCATGGGGCCGTCGCCGGCCAGCTCGCCCTCGACGTCATATCCCCGTCCGGGCGCGCCGTAGCGGAAGGCGGCGAGCCCCCCGGCGATGGCGGCGAGGTGGGGATTGTCGGCGTCGAGGAAGACGTAGCCGCCTTTCCGGCGGAGGTAGTCGTAAAGTTCGCCCTTGGTCCGGACGACGCCCTCGAACGAGCCGAAGCCTTCGAGATGCGCCTTGCCCACGTTGGTGATCAGGCCGCAGTCGGGGTCGGCTATGCGGCTGAGCGCGGCAATCTCGCCGGGGTGGTTGGCGCCCGTCTCGACGACGGCCACCTCGTCGGCCGCCGTCAGGCGCAACAGGGTTTTAGGCACCCCGATGTGGTTGTTGAAGTTGCCTTCCGTGGCCAAGACGCGGAAGCGCTGGCGCAGCACGGCTGTGATGAGCTCCTTGGTGGTGGTCTTTCCGTTCGTCCCGGTCACCTGCACCACCGGCGTGCCGAGCCGGCGGCGGTGAAAGGCTGCCAGCCCTTGCAGGGCAGCGAGGGCGTCGGGCACGTGGAGCAGGCGGTCGTCGCCCCCGACGGCCGGATCGTCGACGACGGCACAGGCACATCCGGCCTCCAAGGCTTTCAGGGCAAAGGCGTTGCCGTCGAACGTGGCTCCGCGCAGAGCGAAGAATATCGAACCGGCAGGGCAGTCGCGCGTGTCGGTCGTCACCACAGGATGGTCGCAGAAAAGGGCGTATAAGTCTGGGATTTCAATCATGGTCCTTCGTTTTTGTTTCGTCGTTCAGGGCGCAAAGTTAGGCCTTTTCGGCCACATGGCTCCGCCCGCCGGGGATATTCTCGCATACACCCGCCAAGGAGACAGGGCTTTTGCCCTTCCGGAAGGAGGAAAAACGGCCGGCTCCCCGCTCCGGCGCACGCCTTTTCGTATCTCTTTTTTCCACGAAGACAGGATGCGGCTCGGCAAAGTTGTCGAGAAAACAGGGTTTCTCTTGCCTATGCTCTCGCCTTTCGCTATCTTTGGATAAGATAGGAGTCGGTTCGGCATAGACAAATGTTGAAAACTTCGTTTTCCATTTGCCTCTGCGCTCACCTTTCACTATCTTTGCCTATTGAAAGCGAAACAAGAAATTCACGGAATGACCAACAGAAAACGCACGCTGAACATCCGGGGCCGCCTGATGGACCTCTCGACTCCCCGGGTGATGGGCATCCTGAACGTGACGCCCGACTCGTTCTACGCCGGCAGCCGCACGCCCGGCGCCGAAGCCGTGGCCGCACGCGTCAGGCAGATCCGCGACGAAGGGGCCGACTTCATCGACATCGGGGCCTACTCCTCGCGGCCCGGGGCAGCCGACGTGCCCGCAGCCGAAGAGATGGAGCGCCTGCGCATGGGGCTGGGCGTGATTGCCCGCGAGGCGCCGGAGATGCCCGTATCGGTCGACACGTTCCGCGCCGACGTGGCCCGCATGTGTGTCGAGGAATACGGCGTATCCATCATCAACGACATAGCCGGCGGCCAGCTCGACGCGGCCATGTTCGACACCGTAGCGCGCCTGGGCGTGCCCTACGTGCTGATGCACATGCAGGGCACGCCGCAGACCATGCAGCGCGAGCCGCACTACGACGACGTGGTGGCCGAAGTGTTCCAGACCCTGGCCCGCGGCGCGCAACGGCTGCACGCCATGGGCGCTGCCGACGTCATCCTCGACCCGGGCTTCGGCTTCGGGAAGACGGTGGCACAGAACTACGACCTGCTTGCCCACCTCGACGAGCTTGTGGCACTCGGCCTGCCCGTGCTGGTGGGCGTCTCGCGCAAGTCGATGATCTGGCGCCTCGTCGGGGGAGGCCCCGAAGACGCCCTGAACGGGACAACCGCCATCCACGCCATCGCCCTGATGAAAGGAGCGTCCATCCTGCGCGTCCACGACGTGAAAGCGGCCACCGAAGCCGTCAAGATAGTCGGTGCCCTCCAACCCCCAAAGCCTCAGCCATGATTGACTTCGGCGTGAAAGACGTGATCGACATCCTCTCGGTCGCCCTCATCCTCTACTACATTTACCGCTTGATGAAAGAATCGAGCGCCGCCAACATCTTCTCGGGCATCATCATCTTCGTCATCGTGTGGATGCTGGTGACACAGGTGTTCGAGATGCGCCTCATGGGCACCATACTCGACAAGCTGATCAACATGGGCGGACTGGCGCTCATCATCCTTTTCCAAGAAGAGATACGGCGGTTCTTCTCGACCATCGGGGCGCACCACAAGGCGCACGTGGTGCTCCACCTGCTCGGCGTGAAGAAGAGCGACGTCAGCCGCGAGGACATCATGTCCATCGTGATGGCCTGCATGAGCATGTCGAAGCAGAAAGTGGGCGCCCTCATCGTCATCGAGCAGAACGTGGGCCTGAACGAATACATCCGCTCAGGCGACATGATCAACGCGAACATCACCCAACGCCTCATCGAAAACATCTTCTTCAAGAACAGCCCCCTGCACGACGGCGCCATGATCATCAGCCACAAGCGCATCACAGCGGCCGGCTGCATCCTGCCCGTGGCCCACGACTCGGACATCCCCAAGGCCCTCGGCCTCCGCCACCGCGCCGCGCTCGGCATCTCGCAAAAAACAGACTGCATGGCCATCATCGTCTCCGAAGAGACAGGCGGAATCTCCATGGCCCAGAACGGACAGTTCTACCTGCGCCTCACAGCCGAGGAGCTCGAACACCGGCTGACCGAAAACTGGAAGTAGCCCCCGCCCGGCGCACAGAGAAAGGCCGAATGTGCCAAACAGCGCGCACGGCGGACACATCCGTTGCGCACACGTACTATTTCAGCCCTTTCCGTTCGGTTTTTCATTATAATTCCGTATCTTTGCCACGCAAAGGAAAAGGAAGGACACGGCCCGGCACATCCCCGCAGAAGGCGACACGCCCTCCACGCACGGTTCCCGTCTCCCCCTACTGACCCGCAAACAGGAAACGCCATGCCCGCCCGGGCTGCACGTTATGGGAAGAATAAAACGACTCAAACAGATACGCCTTCACCGTGAAGGGACGCCCATGCTCACATGGAGCGCCCTTGCTGTCGTAGCGCTCAATGCCTTGGTGTTCTGGGCGGCAGGACTGTCGTTCTGGTCGTTCCTCGTCCTCGTCGTGACGCTGGTGGCCTACGGCATCGCAGTCAACTTCTTCCGCTGCCCGATACGCCTCTTCGGCGGCGACATCGAGAACACCGTCGTCGCCGGAGCCGACGGCAAGGTGGTCGTGGTCGAGGAAGTCGAAGAGAACGAGTACTTCCACGACCGCCGCATCATGGTCTCCATCTTCATGTCGCTGACCAACGTGCACGCCAACTGGTTCCCTGTCGAAGGCTTCGTCAAACTCGTGGAGCACCAGAACGGCAACTTCCACAAGGCCTGGCTTCCGAAAGCCAGCATGGAAAACGAGCGCACCACCGTAGTCATCGAGACCCCCGCGGGCGAAGAGGTGCTCGTGCGCCAGATCGCCGGCGCCGTCGCCCGCCGCATCGTCACCTATGCCCGCCCCGACGAGGAATGCTACATCGACGAGCACCTGGGCTTCATCAAGTTCGGCTCGCGCGTCGACGTCTTCCTGCCGCTCACGGCCGAAGTCAAAGTGAAGCTCGGACAGGCCACGACGGGCAACCAGACCGTCATCGCCAAACTCCACCCCTCATGCCCAGCCTGAAACGCCATATCCCCAACGCGCTGACCTGCTGCAACCTGCTCAGCGGGTGCGTGGCCACGGTTTTCGCCTTGCAGGGCAGCTTTGCTGCCGCGATGGCCGCCGTCGTCACGGGCGCGGTGTTCGACTTCTTCGACGGCTTTGCCGCAAGGCTGCTCCACGTGGCCTCGCCCATCGGCAAGGAGCTCGATTCGCTGGCCGACGACGTCACGTTCGGCGTGGCGCCCGCCGCAATGGCCTTTGCCCTCCTCAGCGAAACGGAACTGCCCTTCGCCGGCGCGACCGCCCGCCTCGTCGTCCCCTACCTGGCCTTCCTCATCGCCGCGTTCTCGGCCCTGCGGCTGGCCAAGTTCAACCTCGACACGCGCCAGACCCACACCTTCATCGGCCTCCCCACCCCGGCCAATGCCCTCTTCTGGAGCGCCCTCGCCGTGGGCTGCGGCGACACGCTGGCAGCCTCGCCCTACGGGTTCTACGTCATCATGGTGCTCGCCGCCCTCTCGTGCTACCTGCTCGTGGCCGAAATCCCCATGTTCGCCTTGAAGTTCACCTCCTACGGCTGGGCCGCCAACCGCATCCGCTACTCGTTCCTCCTGGCCAGCATTGTCCTGCTCGTCATCCTGGGCTGGACAGGCTTCTCCGCCGTCATCGTGCTCTACGTCGTGCTCTCCATCCTCACCGGCCGCCGCACACAGGGCAACCATCCTAAAACCGACAAGGCATGAAAACGCTCGGCTGCCTTTTCCTGTTCCTCTTCGTCCTGATCATTGGGCTGTTCGTGGCCGTGCGCAACATCGTCTACACCCTCATCGGCCGTCCGCCCCACACACAAAACCGGAGGCAAACAACCGGGCACGGCCACACCTCACAGGAAAAGAAGAACACGCAGCACACAAAAAAGGACCCCAACAAAATCTTCGGCAAGGACGAGGGCGAGTACGTCGACTTCGAAGAAATCAAGAAATAATCCGGCAGGCCGCCGCCATGGCGCATGCCACACACAGCCTCCCACCCCTTTCCGGCCATGCTCCCGTGGCCCATCCCCCAGCCGATTTGCCAGGCCGGCATAGAAAAAAGCCCGCCGGCCGCTACGCCTCTGACGGAAAAGCCTTACCTTTGCAGGGCTACTAAAACACCTGTAAAATGGATATAATCAGTCAACTCCTGAACCGTGCCCGCCGCTCGAAGCAGCGCATCGTCCTGCCCGAGGGCACGGAAGGCCGCACCCTGCGCGCGGCCGACCGGGCGATCGCCGAAGGCATCGCCGACATCATCCTCATCGGCAACCCGAGCGAAATCAGCAGCATGGCTGCCGACTGGAACCTGATGAACATCGGCGGCGCCACCATCATCGACCCGAACGACAACCCGAAAGCCGAGGAATACGCCCAACTGCTCGCCGAACTGAGGAAGAAAAAGGGCATGACCATCGAAGAGGCCCGCGAACTCGTCAAGAACCCGCTCTACCTGGGCTGCCTCATGATCAAGAACGGCGACGCCGACGGCCAGGTGGCCGGCGCCCGCAACACGACGGGCAACGTCCTGCGCCCCGCCCTGCAAATCATCAAGACCTCGCCGGGCATCACATGCGTCTCGGGCGCCATGCTGCTGATCACCCAGACCCAGGAATACGGCGAAGACGGCGTGCTCGTCATGGGCGACGTTGCCGTGACGCCCGTGCCCGACGTCGACCAGCTCGCCCAGATTGCCGTCTGCACCGCCCGCACGGCCAAAGCCGTGGCCGGCTTCACCGACCCCCGCGTGGCCATGCTGAGCTTCTCGACGAAAGGCTCGGCCAAACATGAAGTCGTGGACAAGGTAGTGGCCGCCGTGGCCCGGGCCAAGGAAATGGACCCCAACCTGAAAATCGACGGCGACCTCCAGGCCGACGCCGCACTCGTGCCCGCCGTAGGCGCCAGCAAAGCGCCCGGATCGCCCATTGCCGGAAACGCCAACGTGCTCGTCGTGCCGAGCCTCGAAGTAGGCAACATCAGTTACAAGCTCGTGCAGCGCCTGGGCCGCGCCGAAGCCATCGGCCCCATCCTCCAAGGCATCGCCCGCCCCGTGAACGACCTCAGCCGCGGATGCAGCACCGACGACGTCTACAAGATGATCGCCGTCACGGCCAACCAGGCCATCGCCGCCAAGGCACAGGAAAAATAAGCACACGCAAGGCCGCCCGCAATCAAGCATCGGCCTTGAGCCCCCGCACAAGGCACAGGCCCGCCGCCACCGCCCGCAAGGGAGAGGGACGGCGGGCCTCGCCTGTGGCTGCCGGACAAGGCGGGCGCACGCCCCCCACAATAAAGCCGCGCCAGCATTTCGCCGTATGCGAAAATAGCTGTAATTTTGCAAAGCCGAAAGCACGCACGCGGACACCGGCCCGCGTCCATCCTCGACAATCACAAAATTCATTCCTATACCCATGAAGATATTAGTAATCAACTGCGGAAGTTCGTCTATCAAGTACAAGCTCTACGAAATGGACGGCAAGAAAGTCCTGGCCTCCGGCGGAATCGAGAAAATCGGCTTGGAAGGCGCCTTCCTCAAAGCCAAAATGCCCGACGGCAGCTCGAAAGTCATCGAAGCCGACGTCCCTGACCACACTGTGGGCATCAAACTGATGTTCGACACCCTGCTCCACCCCGAATACGGCGCCATCAAGTCGCTCGACGAGATCGGAGCCGCCGGCCACCGCATCGTGCACGGCGGCGTATTCACCAAGAGCCTCGTCGTCACCCCCGAAATCATCAAGGAATGGGAGCAGTACATGGACCTGGCGCCCCTGCACAGCCCCGCTCACCTGAAAGGCTACGAAGCCGTGCGCAAGCTCCTGCCCGAACTGCCCCAGGTCTTCGTCTTTGACACCGCTTTCCACCAGACCATGCCGCCCAAGGCCTACATGTATGCCCTGCCCTACAAGTATTACGAGCAGTACCACATCCGCCGTTACGGCGCCCACGGCACGAGCCACCGCTTCGTCACCCAGCGCGCCGGCGAATTCCTCGGCGTCGACGTCAACGAAAAGCGCATCATCACCTGCCACATCGGCAACGGCGCCTCGATCAGCGCCGTCGACCACGGCAAGTGCGTCGACACCTCCATGGGCCTCACTCCCCTCGAAGGCCTCATGATGGGCACCCGCACGGGCGACATCGACTCCTCGGCCATCCTCTACATCATGAAGAAAGAAGGCCAGACCCCCGACGAAGCCAGCGACCTGCTCAACAAAGAGAGCGGCATGAAGGGCTTCACCGGCGTGTCGAGCGACCTGCGTGAAGTGGAGCAAGCCGCCCGCGAGGGCAACGACCGCGCCCACCTCGGACTGGAAATGTACGAATACCGCATCAAGAAATACATCGGTGCCTACGCCGCCGCGATGGGAGGCGTCGACATCATCGTCTTCACCGCCGGCGTCGGCGAACACCAATGGGATGTGCGCGAAGGCGCCCTCACCGGCCTCGAATTCCTCGGCGTCAAACTCGACGAAGAGAAAAACCGCAGCGTCAACGGCACCGAAGCCGTCATCTCGGCTTTCGACAGCCCCGTGACCGTCGCCGTCATCCCGACCGACGAGGAACTGCTCATCGCCACCGACACCCTCGAACTCGTGACGAAATAAAACCCACCCGCGATTTCGCCGGACACACAAAACGGCGCCCCAACGTTCTGCCCCACCCGCAGACGCTGGGGCGCCGTTCTTGATGCACGGATGGCCAGCGCCCAAAACAAACACAATCCCTGAACACCGCGTTAACCACACCTGACACATCCTCCCACCTGCACAAGCATGGCACGACAAAAAAGGAGGATGTCAAACAACATCCTCCCGCCTCTTGCCGTGATCATCCCGCAGTCTTACCATAACGTAACTTTTCCGCCTATCCCCAGATCAAGGGAAGCAGATCCGAACCCCAACGCCTTAAAAACTTTACTCATAGTAGGGAGCGTGATTATACATTTACCGCTTTCAAGTTTGGATATTTGCGACTTCTTAACACCAATTTTTGCGCCCAACTCTTCCTGCGTAAGGTGCTGTTTGAGCCGTTCTGCCTTGATAGCCTCCCCGATATAGTAAGCCTGCAAATCCTCTTTGAGCCGGGCTTCCATAGCATCCCTTTCGGGAGTGCCTTTTTCTCCCCATACTTCATCTACCACCACACTCAGCGGGGTCAAGTCCATCTTTGCCATAACTATTTCTTGAAAAGCTCTTTATCCATTTCACCACCCTCCACTTTAAGGAGGTTGTAGGTTATTTTCTTTTGAGCCTTTTCCGGTAAGGAGAACACAAACTCCCTCGCTGCGTCCATTAATGCTATTCTAATCTTGCGTCCACCCATTGAAAATATATGATAACGCAGCAAAGATACCAAACAGTTTCCACATAAGCAAACTCTTAGAAGAGAAAGATACTTCACCTGCAAGATATCCTCCCCCCACGCTCCCCCGCATACGAAAAAAGGCCTCCGGAGGCGGGGAACTTCCGTTCCCTCGCTTCCGGAGGCCTTTTGGGTCAAAGCGCGGTGCGCTCGCTGAGGTCATGCCGGCGGGGCGGGCCGCCGGCATGCGGTGATCAGTTGGCCTTCGTGATGACAGCGCGGCTCAGGCGCGGGTCGTCGTAGAACATGTTGTCCACGCCGCCCTTGTGGTCCACGCGAAGCTGGCTTTCGCTCACGCCGAACTCCTTGACGAGGCAGTCGCGCACGGCTTCGGCGCGGCGCTTGCTCAGGCGTTCGTTGATGCGCTTGCTGCCCGTGCCGGCGTCGGCATAGCCCGTGATGGTGTAGACCACATTTCCGTCGCCCGCCTTGATGGCTTCGGCCAGCAGGCTCAGGTTGGCGCGGGCCTCGTTCGAGAGCGTTGCCTTGCCGATCGGGAATGTCACGAGGTTGGCCGAGGCCTTCGTCACGATCTCCTTCGCTTTCTCGCGGTTGCCTTCGGCCAGCGCGCGTTTCAGGCGGTCGTTCTCGGCCTCGGCGTCAGACAGCTGCTGGCGCAGCGCGTTGATGGCGCGGTTGTCGATGCGCACCACCGTCTTGGCCTTGTCCCAGCCGCGTTTCTTGAACTTGTACGTCAGGCCGACCGTCGCCGAGAGCATGCCCTCGCCACCGCGCCCAGAGGCTTCGCCGTCGAAGGCGTCGCTCACGAGCGTGCCGCGGATGTCGAGGTTCAGGTCCAAGGCGTCGCAGAGGCGGAACGAGTTCAGAAGGCCGAAGTGGCCGGCGATCTCCGTGGCCTTCGGCGTGTCGTTCGTCTTCATCACGCCGAGACCCACATAGGGGCTCAGCGAGTAGACGCGGTTCGGGTTGTAGCCGAACAGCAGGTTCGAGACGTTGAACATGGCGTCGAGGTGGAAGTTGAAGAAGTTGAACTTCTGCTTCGTCAGCCAGTAGCCGTAGCCGCCCTTTCCTGGCACCTCCTCACCGGTGGAGTGGATGCCCGTCTGCGTGGCGCCCTTGACGGAGAGGCCGCTGTAAGCAAAGCGGACTCCGATGCCCGGTGTGAACCATTTGCCGATGGCAACGTCAACGGCGGGAGCCAGACGCTTGCCGAACTTCACCTGCTTGTCGTGGTCGCCGAAGTAGAGGTTCACACCTCCGCCGGCGCTCACGAACCAGTTGCTCCAGAAGCGGTTCGTCTCCACCTTGAATTTGTCCGTGCTGTATTCCACCGTTTCGGTGAAATCGCCGTTCTGCACGGTCTGGGTCTCTTGCGCCCAAGCCGTACACGAAGCCGCCATTGCCAAGGCGGCCAGCATTGTTTTCTTAATCATATTGTTCGTTTAGGGTTAAACATTTTTTCCCGTTGCGGGCGGGGTTTCCCGGTGCGGCGGTTTTCCCGGTGGCGGGGAGCCCGGTGCGGGGATGCCCGGTGCGGGCGGGTTTCCCGTTGCGGGCGAGGGTGTTGTGCCTCCGGCACCGGGCGTCACAAGTGGCGCCCCTACGGGGATTTGCGCCCCCACGGGGTTTCCCACGGTCCGCCCACGTAGGGGCGACATTCATGTCGCCCGGATGGCGGGCGGGGATTGCCCGTTGCGGGGGGTTGCCCATTGCGGGCGGGGGTGTTGTGCCTCCGGCACCGGGCGTCACAAGTGGCGCCCCCACGGGGATTTGCGCCCATACGGGGGAACGCGGTGTTCCGGGCGTCACAAGTGGCGCCCCCACGGGTTTTGCGCCCCTACGGGGTTTCCCGCCCCTACGGGGCCACACGGGAGGGGAGAGGGATTAGTTGCCCTGCTGAGCGGTTTTCGAGGTGGCGAGGGCGAACTTGAAGTTGTTGGCCACGATGAGTGCGGGCAGGGTCGTGCCGTTGACGGTGTAGGTGGTGCCGTTGAACTCGACCGTCGGTTCGCCCGCGAAGCTCATGAAGACGATGCCGAGGGGCGTGCGGCCGTCGTTGACGAAGCGACGGATTTCGCTTTCGGCATAGGGGTTGATCTGCGAAGCCAACAGGGCGTTGTTACCGCCCTGACCGCGCGACGTGTTGCCGCGACCCGTAATGCGCAAGGCCGTCTGACCCTCTTCCGTAGGATCATCCGGAACTGGCGTTCCCACTGTGCCTTGGTGGTCGGGGTCAGTAAAGAACGTGTAGTTCGCATAGTTGCGGTAGTCTGTCAATTGGATATCGTTCCAACCGGGTTGGAAACCGGCTAAACCATCATTCCAGGTTAACCCTGCTAGCCCACCATAGTCTACTGCATCTGCCCACTCCGCATCTGCCCATCCCGTGCTTTCCGCGTTGTTCACCACGCAGAAGCCGGAGAGGTCGTTGAGGTAGAGGTTGTAGGTCTTGTCGGCTACCGAGGAGCTGCCCGTGTTGTTGCGCCACGACTCACGCATCAGTTCGGTGACAAGCTCCTTCTTCTTCGCGATGAGGTCCAGATCCGTGCCGTTGAGCACGTTCTGCTCGGTGATGAAGTAAGGATAGAGGTTGAGCGAGGGGTTGTTGTTCTGCTCGAGGTTCTGGATGGTGATGTCGGCCGTGCCGCGCTCGCTCCACATGTTGGCGTGCCAGATGGCGGTCTGCTGCACACTGGTGGGGTAGTTGTTGACGATGTTGACATTCGTCGAGCTATAAGTCTGGTCGCCCGGGGCAAAGATGACCACGCCGATGCCGTGGCGCATGACGCCCACGGTGGTCTCGGCCGTCACTTCGCGGAAGTAGTCGGTTTCGGCGTCGTTGTCGGTGGTGCCGTCGTCAGCGGTGCCCTTGTTGTTGGCCGGGTTCTGCTCGCTCCAATTGTCGATGGTGGTACAAACGCGGTCGAGCCACTGTTGGGCGGTGTATTCATTATCATCTTGCACAAAGTCGATGGTGACGATGGCGAACTCGGTGGGCGCCTTGTCGAGCTTCTGCTTGAGCGTGGTGAGGAAATCATCGAGCTGGAGACGATCGCTGTGATCGCCAGCCACGTAGATGTCCGAGCCAGTATTGCCATAGACCTTGATGTTGAACGCGCGGACGCCCGCGTCGAACTGCTGGCCGATGTCGAGCGTCTGGTAGGTCTGCATCATGTCGGTATTGGCATCATAGGTATTGCGCTCTGCGTTGCTGGGCTGCCAAGGCCAAGCATCGTTATATTCGTAGTTCAGGTAGGAGTACGAGTGCTTCGTGCCGGGCAGCGAGAGCTGCGAGGCGAAGAGGACGTCGTCGCCAATGGCGCTCATCCAGTTGGACGTCTCGGCGGGCTTGATGCGCGGGGTGAGCACCTTGACGATCTCGCCCTTGGCGAGGGCGGAGCCGTCGCCCTGACCGAGGGGCTGGCTGAGCACGGAGCCGTTCGAGAGGAAGACGTAGACGGTGAGCTCCTCGGGCTCGATGTTCTGCGGCAGGAGGAAGAACTTGACGTTCATGCCGTCGCCGGCAGCGAGGCGCTGGCCGTTGCCGCCCTCGCCGGCCACTTCGACGTAGGCCCAGTTGTCGTCCTGCGAGCCGCTCTCGGGCGTGATGTAGTTGCACGCGTTGGTGGCTACGTCGTAGTCGAACGTGCCGACAATGGGCTGGTCGGAGCTGCGCACACCGACGCCGGTGACGGTGTAGTTGACTTCCGAGCCGTCGTCGGCGGGGCCGTTGACGTAGATGTCGAGGACGGTGACGATGGGCTTGTAGTTGAGGGTGATGTTCTTGGAGTTGCCGGGCGTCCATGTGCCGGTGCCGACCATCATGGCGTAGGACATGTCGGGTTCGACGACATACCACGTGCGTTTGATATTTGGGTCTGTGTTCGAGGTCACCTTGCCGGAGAGCTGGGCGGTGGGGATGGTGGCGCGGACGGTGGAGTTGTCCTGCAAACCCGAGATGGAGGCGCCGTTCGACGTCTTGAGGGGATAGAAGGAGTAGAACTTGTGCTCCGCGTTCAATTCATCGCCCCAGCGGACGCCCTGTGCGTTCTCGTTGGTGCGTTGGAGGTAGAAGTCGCTGGCGGTTTCGCCCGTGCCGGTTGTGCCAGCCATGACGGTGTAGTCGGCCCACTGCTGCTCAGATTGATTGGGGCAGTAGACGCGCACCTGGTCCTGGCCGGGCACCCACTTGATGGCGAGCTTTTTGTAGTTCGAATAGTTCTCATTATCGACAAAGCCGTAGACGGTACGTTTCGTCGGCTCGGTGAACTGTCCCGCTGCGGCGCCGAAGGTGATTTCGTCGCCGCTGACGGGCAACTGGTCGGCGGTGATGCCGACCTCGTCGGAACAGCCTGCCAGCGTCAGGGCGAGGCAGGCGCCCAAAAGGAATTTCGTTTGTTTCATCTTGTTGCCTTTAAGTGTTAGTGTTGTCAGTTGAAAGCACTGTTGTCCCATGTCTCGTCCGTGAAGTCGAAGTCATGGCTGTGCTTCTGCTGGTTTTCGATCGTGAGGTCTTCTGTGTTCTCGGGCTTAGGGAAGACCGAGGCGTTCATGAAGCCCTGTTCAAGCTCCACGTCGGTTTTTGTGGTGCGTGGAGCTTCGTACGGTTTTTTTTGCATACGCGTTTGTTTTGAGTTTTAATGTAGTTAGTTGGTCTTACTCGTTTTTGCGGGCGGCTCCGCCTGGATGCCGGCTCCGCGGTAGTCATGTCGTTTCTGTTTCTTTTCTGTGTTTGTTAATTTATTGGTTAAGTGATTATGTTTGGTCCCGTTTGTTTTTCCAGTGATTGCGGTTGAGGCATTGGGCCGGAGGGTGGTGGTGTACCGTTGCGGGGGCATTGGGCCGTTGCGGCGGGATTGCGGCGGGGGCGTGGGGGCGACATTCATGTCGCCCGGATGGCGGGCGCATACACGCGGCGGTGTTGGGCCGGGGGTTGCGGCGGTGTTCCGGGCGTCACAAGTGGCGCCCCTACGTTTCACCGTTGCGGCATTGGGCCGGGGGTGGTATTGGGCGGTTGCGGCGGGATTCCGGGCGTCACAAGTGGCGCCCCTACGTTTCACCGTTGCGGCGCCGGGGCGTAGGGGCGACATTCATGTCGCCCGGATGGCGAGCGCATACACGCGACGGTATTGTACCGTTGCGGCGGTGTTCCGGGCGTCACAAGTGGCGCCCCTACGTTTCGCGACCCATGTTGTCCGTTGCGGCGGGGTGGTTATTTCCGGTGGCTGTGCTTGTGTTTCTTGCCGTAACCGTAGCCGTAACCGTAGCCATAGCCGTAGCGGCCGTAGCCGTAACCGTAGCCGTTGCCGTGGTGGTCGACACCGTTCAGCACCACGGCCATGTTGCGGAGCTTGTGCTCCGTGTACAGGCGTTCGATGTCGGGGAGCTGACGGCGGTCAAGGCGGCCGGCGCGGACTACGAACAGCGTCAGGTCCGCGATGCGGTTGGCGATGCTCGCGTCTGCAATCAGGCCCACGGGGACGTTGTCGGCGATCACGTAGTCGTAGCGTTCGCGGAGCACGCTCACCAGTCCGTCAAGGCGGTCGTCCATCAGAAGCTCGGCGGGGTTCGGGGCCACGGCGCCTGCCGGTACGATGTCGAAGGCTTCGAGGTGCTGGATGACGTCGTCCACCGTCAGGGACGGGTCGGCCAGGTAGTTCGTCACGCCCACGTGGCCCGCACCGAAGTGGCGGGACAGCGTGCCCTTGCGGATGTCCAGGTCGAGCAGGACCACGCGCTTCTTCGCGTAGGTCAGGCTCAGCGCGAGGTTGCGGGCCACGAACGTCTTGCCGGCGCCCTCGTTGAAGGAGGTGAACGTCACCACCTGCTGCGGAGCGCCCTTGCGCGACATGAAGGCCATGTTGGTGCGAAGCAGGCGGAAGGCTTCCGACACGGCGCTGTCGCCGTCGGCCTCGGTCTGGGTCAGGTCTGAGCCCTTGCGCTTGCGGTCGTAGGGAATCGTGCCCAGGAAGGGGACGCTCAGGGCGCCCTCAATCTCCTTGCGGCTGCGCACGCGGGTGTCCATGAAGAGGATGCAGAGGAACACCACGCCCGGGAGGAACAGGCCGGACAGGACGCCCAGGGCCAGCATACGGTTGCGGTCCGGGGCCACGGGTGAGGACGGGCCGTCGGCGCTGTCGATCACGCGCGCGTTGTTGTCGGCCATCGCCTGTGAGAGGGCGTTCTCCTCGCGCTTGTTCAGCAGGTAGAGGTAGAGGCTCTCCTTGATCTTCTGCTGGCGCTCGATCGACAGCATCTCGCGCTCCTTGCGGGGGATGGAGAGCACGCGGCCCTGCGCACGGCGCTCGCGGGCCGAGGCGTCCTGTCGCTTCACTTCAAGGCTCACGATAAGGTTGTCCACCGCGCGGATGATGCCTTGGCGCATCGAGCGGAGGGAGTTGTTCAGTTCGAGCACCACGGGGTTGCTCTCGCTGCTCTCGCCAAGAAGGCGGTCGCGCTTGAGCTTGGCTGCGTTGTAGAGGCTGATCTGGTTCTCGATCTTCATGTCGCTGATGCCCGTGTTGGACGGGATCAGGCCCGTCTCCTTGGAGGGGTCCGTCAGGTATTCCTTGATGTAGCCCGCCAGACGGAGCTGGGTTTCCAGCTCGAGGGCTTCCGTGCCGTACTTCTGGGCGTCGCCCATCGTGATGCCGGTCGTCGCGCCGAGGTCCACCACAAGGTTCGTGCGCTTGAAGTCTTCGAGCTCCGTCTCCACACCGCCGAGCTCGCGGGAGATGATGATCAGGCGCTCGTTGATGAAGTCCGCCGTGTTCACGGCCACTTGGTTCTTGTCCTTGACGGCCTCCTCGTTGTAGACCGTGATGAGCATGTTCAGCACGTCCTCAGCGCGGGAGGGCGAGTTGTCCTTCAGCGAGAGGGTCAGGATCGAGGACTCTTTCTCTTCCTGCTGGATGCCGATCGAGTTGCGGTAGCTGTCGGCTACGGCGTCAAGCGGGTATTTGGCCACCTCCACAGGACGGCCGACCCAGCCGGAGCCGTATTCGTCCGTCGCCGACACGACCACACGCTGGCCGCGGGACACTGTCACCGTGTCGCCGAGGCGGACCGTCAAGCCGCGCTCCTCGTCACGGGAGCCGAACCCTTGGAAGCCGTCCAGCACCACGTGGCCCTTGTCTTTCGCCGTCACCGTCAGCCCGAGGGACTGGCCCGGCACGGCGTCCGGGAAGCGGACGGTCACCGGTGAGGACGTGTAGAGTTCAGTGTGCCGCAGGCCGTCCTGGACCGTGTAGCTCACGTCGGCATGGAGCCGGGAGACCACCTCGCGCATCAGGCGCTTGGAGCGGAACTGAAGGATTTCGTTGGCCACGTTGACCTTGTTGATGAAGTTGTCGAAACGGTCCAGACCCGCCGTCGACGTCTTGCTCGAGGGGTCCTTGATGATCACCGTCGCGGAGCGGTAGTAGACCAGGGGCGACTTCGCCCAGCGGTACCACGACAGGCCGCCCAGCACGGCGACCGACAGGAGGAACCACTTCCACTTCGACGCCAGGTAGAGGAACACGTCCGCAAGGTTCAGACCTTGCTCGCCCTTCGAGGGGCTTGTCTCGTTCGTCTGCATAAGCCTTGTTCTTTGTCTTGGTTCGTTTGATGCTTGGTTGATTCTTTTCCGGACTGGGGAGGGGCTCAGTTCTTCAACGCCCAGATCAGAGACACGCCCAGGGAGGCCAGGGAGATGAGCGTCGCGCTGATCTGCCAGCCGCGGTCCTCAGCGTCCTTCTTGCGGTACTTCGGCTCCACGTACACGATGTCGTTCTGCTGGAGGTAGTAGCACGGTGACTTGAACAGGTCCGTCGAGCGGAGGTCGTGGACGTACTGACGGCGCTCGCCGCCCTCCTCCCGGATCACCGTCACACGGCCCATGTCGGCCTTCGTCGTCAGGTCGCCCGCGTTGGCGATTGCTTCAAGAAGCGTCACGCGGTCGCCTTCCACCGTGAACGTACCGTTGCGCGACACCGCCCCGAGCACGGTGTAGCGGAAGTTCAGGAATTCAAGTGAGACCAGGGGGTCCTTGATGTAGTTGCCCGAGATGATCTTCTGCCGGATGAGCGACGTCACCTCGCTCACGCGGAGCCCCTCGACGTGGAGACGGCCAAGGATCGGGAAGTCGATGTAGCCGTCGGCATCCACACGGTAGCCCTGGTCCGAGGGCTGGGATCCGGACGGTGCGGACACCTCGCCGTCGGCCCCCACGCGGAAACTGCCGCTGTGAAGGTTGAAGGGGAGGGCCAACTCGGGGTTCTTGCAAGAAACCGTGATGCCGAGGCGGTCGTCGCAGTGCACCACAGCCTCGTGGTGGCTGTCGAACGAGTAGCCCACGCCCGGGCGCATGTCGTTCACGTAGACGATGTCCTTGCGCGACGAGCACGACACGCCGCACATTATGGACGCGGCGAGCAGCAGGCACGCCGGAAAGTTCGCTTTCTTTCTTCTCATATATGTCTTTCTGTTTGGTTGTTCGTTTCGGTTTCAAGGCCGTGCAGGCACACGCGGGCCGAGGACTCGTCGGGGAGGCAGCTCAGACGCCCCACCGCCACTACGGACGACAGGAGCGCGAGCGTGTCGTAGAGGCTCTCGCGCAGACGCCCGTCCTGACGGATGAAGGAGCAGCCCGGCAACAGCACGGAGAAAGCCTCCACCCCGCGGCACGCCGTGAAACAGTTGGAAAGCCCCTGGCGGAGACGGACCAGGCCGCCCACACGGGAGGACGCGGAATGGTAGCAGGCCGTCTTGCCGCTCCAAGGGCTGCCGTACACACGCACCTCAGCACCGGAGACGCGGAGCACGGGGTTGTCGTCGTTAAGCAGCCACGAGCCGGGGAAGGCGGACAGCCACTGGCGCGAGTGCGTGCTCTTGCCCGTGCCGCTCGGCCCCATGAACAGGTAGGCAAGGCCGCCGAGGACCACGCATGAGGCGTGCACGGACACGCCGCCGAAAAGGAGGACGGACTGGGAGTAGGCCACACGGAGCAGGGAGCCGAGAGCCACCCCGCACTGGGGGTCGCTGGGATCGAGCCACGCACAGCAGCGCGTGAAGCCGTCGCAGGCATGCATCACATGGGACGAACGCCCGCCCGGAGCGGAGAGCACCACCAGGTAGCACCCGCCGTGCGCGTACAGCCGGGTGAGCCCGAGGTCGTTGCGCTGCTCTTCAAGCAGCACGGCGCCGGAAGGGACGGCCGGAGCGGGGGCAGCCTCGCAGACGAGGCGGAAAAGCAGGCCCGAGGAGGGGCACGGCGAAATCCGGAAGGGACGGAACGAAGGAGGGAGGGACACGCAGGACAGGCATGGCGGAAGCGCCACCGCGAACGGGAAACCGCCCACCTCGTAATATGTTTCGGTAATGGGGGACATCAGTTAAACTGGCCTTTCAGCAGGCCCGTGAAAATCCAGAAGGCCTCACCCGGCGCGTAGCGCAGAGAGAAGCCCGCATTGCGCAGGAACGACGAGGACGTCAGCAGCTTGCGGCGCCAGGCCGGGCTGGACGGCTGGTGCCGCCCGGGGGCGTAGAGGCCGAAGTTGCCGCCGCGAAGCACCACGCCGAGAAGCGCGTCGGGACGGCACGGGCGGCCGCCGTAGGGAAGCTCGGACACGGGGACGCCAAGGTGGGAGGCAAGGAACGAGTCGAGCAGGCGGGACCAACGGCCGAGCCCCATGCGGCGGCAGGCCGAACGGTAGGAGCCGGGGTCGTACTGCCCCGAGAGGCGGTGGCACGCGCGCGCCATGTCGCACAGCTGGCGCAGACCCACGCCCCACCCCACCGCGTGCTTCAAAATGTGCGCGCTAAGGAGAAGAAGCTCAAGCTCGCCCTTGGGAATCAGGACGGAGGTGTGCGGCGCCTCTGAAAGACGGACCTTCGCGTAGCCGAAACGGCGCTCCTCGCCCCGTGCGCGGCGCTGCATCAACGGATTGTAGACGTCGAGGAAACGCGAATGCAACTCCACTTCCAGCCCCTGCCAGCGGAGCTCGACGCTCCCGTCGGATTTGGAAAAGACGTCGACGCCGTGCGAACGGATGCTGCGCACAGCCTGGCGGAATTCCTTTTTGGTCGAGAAATAGAGGTCGATGTCGCCGGGCACGCGCAGCAGCGGCCGCTCGTAATAGAGGGCCACGCCCTGCCCTTTTTGCAGGATGGGATGCAATCCCTGGCGACGGAAAAAGGCGTACAGCTCGTCAAGGAGGCGGTAGGTCTTCCGGTTTTTCCGCTCAACGGCATCCACCGCCGCGACCCAATGCGCCATTACGGGTTCGGGGGGCAGGCACGCCTCCGGCAGGAAGTCCATGCCGCGGAAGACGATGCCGACCACCGTCTGCTGGCAGGCCAGGCGGTAGACCTTGCTCCACTGTTCCGGAGTGAGAGGGAAGAGCGTCGTGTCTTCGGGCACACGCTCCCACAGTCCCGCCCTCATCAGTTGGAACAACACCTTATATTCCTTGCACAAACTGTCCATATCTTCGGTTACAGGTCGGAAGCTCACGCTTCGAGCAGGCCATAGTCGCTCCACTCTTCGAGCTGCCGTTCGACGTCGTTTGCGGCGGTCTCAGGGTTCACGTCGTAGATGCCGCACAAGAGTTCGACCAGCTCCGCGCGGGTGCAATCGTCGTGTTCCAGTTTCTGCCACAAGAGGGCGGCAGCCTCGTTCAAGCTATACACACTGGCCATGTTCACGTTGTCCGAATTAGAGTCGACAACCATGTATCTGTCGCGCAAGCGACGCAGGGATAACCCTTCTTTGATCTTCAATGTTTTCTTTTCATTATCTGGCCAGCCATTTGTTTCCATTGCCGGTGAAAGCCGGCCAACGCCATCGGCAATGGGGTGGAACTGCACGCCGGCCGTCGCCGCCTCCGATTCCATAAGGGAGGCATACATGGCATGGTACTCATGCATCATGCGCTCCTTCGTGAACATGGCGGCATAGCGCTGCGCGGCGCGCTCACAGAATTGTTCATACACGGCGTCGGACGCCGTAATCTCGACGATGGCTTTGGCCAAGGCCGCAGGATTTTCAGGCTCGACATTGAGCCCGGAGACACCGTGGGCGTTCACCCACGGCACGCCCGAACCGGGAATGTTCGTGGCCACGACGGGCTTCGCGCACGACATGGCTTCGATCTGGACCATTCCGAAGGCCTCGGTCTTCCAGATGGAGCTGAGACAGAACACGTCGCAGGCACCGTAATAGTCGTCGACCGCCTCGGCGGGGACGTAGCCCAGAAGGATGGCCTTGTGGCTGATGCCGGCCGCCTCGATCTGCGCGGTCAGCTGTCCGGAAAGCGGCCCGGTCCCGCCGATGAGCACGACATAGTCGTCCGGAAGCAAGGCGGCAGCCTCGATGAGGTAGTTGAACCCTTTGTAAGCTATCAGCCGTCCGAGGGCAAAGACGATTTTCCGCCCCGCATAGCGCTCACGGATGGCGCGCACGCCGTCAGGATGCGGGTGGACAGGCGACACGCCCAAAGGGATGGCCCGCAGCTTCGCCTTTTCTTTCCGCAAGAACGGAGACTGTTCCAAATAGACGGGCGAAGTGCCGACAATGACGTCGGCCCGGCGAATCAGCCAGGACTGCAAGGGCAAGTAGAACTTCAACGAGATGCGCTGGCGCAGGATGTCGCTGTGCCAATGGACCACGACCTTCCCCTTGTAGCCCGAAAGGTAGAGCGCAAGCGTGGCCATCGGGTTGGGGCAATGCACGTGAATGATGTCATATTGGTCGCAGATCCGGCGCAGCATGGGAATCATCGACGGGGAGATAGACACGGAGTTGGCGTGGCAGACGGCTGCCGTGGCGTAAATCCGGGCATAGTCGTTCAGTTCGACGACACCGGGTTCGGCTGTGGACACGCACAACAGGTCACATTGGATGCCGCGCCCCGAGAACTCCTCGACAATGTCCAAAACAGCTTTTTCCATACCCCCTTTCAACGGATAGTACTTTCCGAGATGCAAAATCTTCATAACAACGACGTGAGGTTTTTGTGTCAATTATCCAGCAATGTTTCAAACAGTTCTTTCCAAGAAGACGCGGTGAGCCCGTCAACCGTCCGGGACGGTTGGGGCGTGAAGGCGCTGAGGTCGCCTTCGAGCACACGCCGCATCAGTTTTTTCAGCTCTTCGGGCCGGGCCGGATTGAAGAAGGCCACGGCGGGATAACCGGCAGCCGTTCCGTGCGCATAAGGAAGGTCGGCGAGAAGCATGGGTTTCCCTGTATCGCCGAACTCCGAAATCGGCAGTCCCCAGGTTTCAACCTTTGATGGGAAAACGAGGCACCGGGCTGCCTCATAGTAGCCATACAGGCGCTCGCGGCTCATGTAGCCGGCGAAGTCGACCGAGCCCACCCCGCCCCAGCGGCTATGAAGCCAACGGGTATAACGGTTTTCCTGTCCGGAGAGGGTGAGCACCACCTTGAACCGGCCGGGGCCGACCTCCCGCTCCAACAGCCTCGCAGCCTCGCAGAGGGTCTCGACGTTCTTGTGGCAGTCGGGCGCAGAGGGATAAATGAAAGTGAAACAAGGCACGGCGACAGGCTCGGGCGTCACCTCGATGGACGAACGCTGGGGGGGCGCTACGATGAACTTCTCCCTGTCGACCCGGAGCAACCGGCTCAACCCCTCGCGCATCCATGGCTGCTGGACGATGAGATAGCGGTTCCGGCGCACGTTGATCTGGTAGGCAAAGCGTGTCAGGAGCGAGAAAAGGGCGATTTTGTAGTTGAAATAGAAGTCGCGTAGCTTACGCCGGTAGAAGGGGAACGACGTCTGGCAATAAACGGCCTGGCGGCGTGCATGGACGCGCGGCGTCGTGTCGTGCAGCGAGAGCCAGAGGTCGGCCTCGGGCAGGTGTTTGGAGATGCGGTGCATCGTGACATATTCGCACCAGAGCCGTCGCGCCCAGCTCTTGATGATGGAAGGCATCTCGACGTATTCAATGCCAGGGAAATCGGCCAGCCTTCGCGCATGGACAAGGGCCACCACACGTGCCTCGCCCTTCACGGCCATCGTAGAGAGGTGCTGCAGGCAGTCGCGCAGGATGGTCAGTGTGCCGCCCTGCCTCAGCCCGACCGCAGACACCACAATCAGCGGAGCTTTATCATTCATGTTTCTATCTGTTTAGTTTAAGTGATGGGAGCGGGCTTCCGCCGGAAAGGCTCAGCCCCTCTTCAAGTTGTCGAACAGGGCTATCCACTGCTTCATCACCGCGTCGATAGAAAAGCGCGCGGCGTTCTCGAAAGCACGGCCTCCCATGGTGTGGCGCAGGGCGTCGTCCTGCATAAGCCGGACCAGGCGGCCGGCCATGGTGTCGACGTCGCCGGGAGGCACGAGGTAACCGTCGACTCCGTCGTTGACAATCTCCGAAGGGCCACACTTGCAGGCAAAGCTCACGACGGGCAGCCCCGCCGTTTGAGCTTCGAGCAACACCATGCCGAAGCCTTCATAACGCGAGGACATGGCCAGGATGGAGGCATCCCGATAGACGGGCACCACATCTTTCGTGGCCGGGACGAAGGTCACACGGTCCGCTATCCCCAGACTTTCCGCCTGCGCCGAAAGCGCACTGCGCAGCTCGCCGTCGCCCACTATCGCCAGCTGCCAGCCGCCGGCCCGCCGACAGGCCCGCGCCCATGCCTGCAAGAGGAGATCGAAGCCTTTCTGATAGGTAAGACGGCCGACAGCGACCACAGTCTTGCGGTCCAAACGGGCCGGCTCGGCGCACGTGAAAGTCTGTGCGTTAGGAATGACGGCGATGTGGGGCAGGCTTCCCCAATAGCGGCTGTCCTCGTGCGTCAGGACGACAAAGCGGTCGAAACGCGCCACGACGGCGGCCTCATTGCGGTTGCGCCACACGTCGGCCAGGCGCCACAAGCCTTTGCGGTCGTATTGCAGCCGCTTGAACCGCGAGAAATGGATTTCAAGCACTTTGCGGCTCCCATCCTTGATGGACGGCAAGAAGGAGGCGTCGTTGCAGAACATGGAGACCGTCACGTCGGGCCGGACCTCACGCAGCACGCGGCTCAGGCGCCGGCGGTGGCGCAGCTGCTTGAAAGGGAAATGTACAAGTTTGTTGAGAAACGATTTCCCGTTGTTCGTCTCATAGTTCACGCCGAGGTCCACACAGCGTATCCTCCCGTCCAAGGGGAAGAACGGCGGCAATCCGCGCTGGTCGGTGGTCACGACGGTGATGTCGTAGCCCCGTGCGGCGAGGTAGTTGGCCTTGTTGGCCAGCACGCGCTCCATGCCTCCCGAGTTGTGGGTGGCCGAGATGCAATAGACAAGTTTCATCGGTTCAAGGCAGTTTGCCGCGAGTCTGTCCCGGCATCATCCGGCTTTGCCGTGTCGGCAAGCAGGAAGAGGGCGAAAATCACGAAAAGGTCGGTGGCCACCTTGGCCCAGAGCACCATGTTCATTATCATGAGAAGAACGAACAACACCTTATCGCTGCCATATTTCCGGCAGCACTCCCGGGTGCAGCACACTATGAAATAAATGAACGCCAGCAGGCCGACGAGGCCGAAATAGAAGATGAAGCGCAGGTAGCCCACGTCGGTTCCCATGTAATATGCCCACTTGTGCACGCCAATGTAGTACGGGTCGTAGGCATACGGGTTGAGAAAATATCCGTCGCCGATGATCCACGTTTTCAAGTGCTCGGGGATGTGCGTCCACATGTCCATGAGCTCGGTGGTGGAGTGTGTCTCGAACTCTCCGCCCCCGGCCAGATTGAAGAAAGCCTCGAAAGCGAACATGAAAAGTTCGCTCATCTCAGGCGAAGTGGCGTAGAGGTATATTCCGAAAGGCGCGGCCACAAGGACGATGCCGGCGAACGAGAGGAAGATCCTCCCGTGGTAGGACTGGAACCCGTCTTTCAACGTAAAGAGCAGGTAGGCCAGGGCGATGACGGCGCCGGCCAACGTGGTGCGCGCCACCATGCTGCCCACCACCATGAGGAAGACGAAGAGCAGCACGTGGAAGAACGTGACAGCGACGTGCCCGCCGCGCTTGGCATAACGCACCATGACGTAGGCCAGCATGATCAGCGCACAGGCGAAGCGGCTGCCGCCCGTGTCGAGCGACGCGCCGATGCCGTACATGCGGTCCAACTCGTTCAAAAGCTCCGTCTGCTGGTCGACACAGGCATCGACCACGCTCTTGAAAGCGGGGACAAACTCGTTGAGCAGGGCGAAACCGCACTGCGCCACACAGACACCGATGACATAGAGGCAGACGAGGCCGGCGGTGATGCGGCCATGCACCTTCTTCATGCACTGCATGACGAAGTAGGCCGCCCCGGCCCACACCCACATCAGGATGAGATACTGCGCATAGGTGTAATCATACGTCCCGTTCAGGAACACGGAAAAGACGCCCGCCAAGGAGACCGCCAGCGCCGCCAGCGAGACATAGACCATCGAGCGGGCTGTCTGGGGCGCCCGGCTGGTAATCCGGTTCAGCATGAATAGCAACAGCCCAAGGACGGCCATATAGATCTTCGTGTTGCCGACAGGAAGAAAGGTGAAAGTGAGCGGGAACAGGTAGAGCGAGCAAAGCGTCCCGACCAGAATGACGGATAGCACGTGTTTCATTTGAACAGTATTCCGTAGACAAATTTGAACACCAGCCGATAGTAAGCCCGTACGGCCCAGAATTGCCCTTTTGCCGCCATCCACTGAACCAGGCGCATGCGGAGGCTCTGCATCCTGTTCTGCATGATATAGCGGTTGGCCTCGGGGAAGGTTGTGGCCCACAAGCGGTGGGATTCGCGGTCGTCGGTGATGAGCAGGGGCATTTTGGCATTAAGCTTGAAGAAGTTGACCTCGCGCCCATAGTCCGCGCCAAACTGCCCTTCGAGGAAGCGGACGGCAGCATTGAAGTTGTGCGAAAGGCGGTGCATCTTCTCGACCTCGCTGAGTTGCGTGATGGACTGGGCGTTCAGTTTCTGGTAGTGATAGAGCGGCCGCTCGACAAAAGCGATGCTGCGGGCGTAGGCAAAGAGCTGGATGAGCACGAGCATGTCCTCGCCCACGTTCTCGCCTTCGATGAAGCGGATGTCATGCTCCACATAGACCGTCCGGCGCACCATGAAGAGCCAGAGGTTCCAGCGCAACTGCCCGCAGAGCATGCCCCGCAAGGCCTCGGCTGGCGTGAGGTAGGACGGCATAGGCATACGCCGCTCGTTGCGGCTGAAGGCGAGGAACCAGCCGCAGCCCACGATGTCGGCATCCCGCGAAGCGGCCAGGGCGCACATCTGGCCTATGGCGTCGGGCTCGATCCAGTCGTCGGCGTCGACGTAATAGATGTAGTCGCCCGTCGCAGCCGCCACGCCCGTGTTCCGTGCCGCCGCCACGCCGCGGTTCTTCGCATGGCGCACGACCTTCACCTGCGGCCGACGATGAGGATAGCGCGAAAGCACTTCCTGCATCCGCTCCACGCTGCGGTCCGGGCTGCAATCGTCCACGAAAATGTACTCGATGTCGGCATAAGTCTGCCCGAACAACGATTCGGCACAACGGCCTATGAAATCCTCGGCTCCATAAACCGGGGTGATGATGCTGACCATCAATAGTATAGTTTGATTAAGACGTACAAGAGGGCGGTGAGGCGCAGGCGAAGGAGAAGACGGACAAGGCGCTTGTCCGCCGACGTGCTGCCATAGCGCTCAAAATAGCCCCACACCAGCGGATGCCGGAAAAAGGCTCCAAGACGCGGAACGTCCGAGGGGCGATAGTGCAACTTGACGTATTGCTTGAAAAGCCAGACGTAATAGTTCAGGATGTGGCAACGTGCCCGCTCCACGTTCATCCCCCACCGCCGCGCCAAGGCGTCAAGCGGGACGAAGATGCGCTCCATCGTGTCGATGGCGGCAGGAGCGTCGAGGGCATACTTCGCATCGGCCGGCGCGGTAAAATAATTATACTCCTGACCGCCACGCAGGGCCACCGAGGCACAGTGTGACAGATACGTCCAGACGAAGACCACGTCCTCGCCAATGCGCATGCCGGTGTCGAAGCGCAGCCCCGCCGCGCGCACCAGCCGGGTGCGCAGCAGCTTGCCCCACGGGCAGAGGAACGTCATCTCGGTCAGGCGGGCTTCCAAGAGCGGGCGCACATCGGCCTCGCTCCGGGCTTCGACAGCCTCGTAGCAGACCTCCGGAATCTCGTGGGCCCCCACCGTGTGGTAGCCGCCGACAATGAGGTCGCACGGCGCGCCGGCGAGCAGGCTTTCGAGGAAATGCGGACCGAGGTAATCATCGGCGTCGACAAACGTGAGCCATTCACCACGCGCCTCGGCCAGCCCCATGTTGCGCGCCGAAGAGACGCCCCCGTTCTCCTTGTGGAACACACGGACACGGCCGTCCTCGCGGGCGAGGGCGTCAGCCAGTTCCGGTGTGCCGTCGCGGCTGCCGTCGTCGACGAGCAGCACCTCGAAGCAGACGTAGGTCTGCGCCAGGACACTGCGCACGCAACGCTCCAAGACGTCAGCCGCATTGTAGGCCGGCACGACGACCGAAACCAGACCTTTCGTTTCTTCTGTCATATAATGCGGTCGATGATTTGAGCAAGGTAACCGGAGTCGGTCTCCTCGGCCACGGTGCGGCCGGCCTCGACCTCGTTGACAAATTTGCGGGGGAGGGCGACTTTCTCGGTGGCGCCCATCTTCATCCACTCATACTCCACGTCGATGTGGCCGATGTCGATGGCCTGACGGCCGGTCTGCGCCAAGTCGTAGGCCAAGACAGTGGCCGTCTGGCCCAGAGCGAGGAGGAAAAGGCGCGAGGGCTCGACACGGCAGGCAGCGGCAAGGATTTGATCGTAGCGCGCAAATGCCCCGACAGGAGGACAAAGGATGCGCTCGACGCTACGGGCGTTGGCGAAGAGGTCGTTACCCACGCCGAGCCGGCTCTGCTCGCCCTCGACGAGGCAGACGTCGCGCCCCTCCCATATCCGGCGGCAGAGGCGGACGTAGGCCGCCTTGTCCTTATCCTTGAAGTCGATGTAGAAACGGGACATGTTCGTGTCACCATAGACCACATCGGGCCTCAACGCGCCGAGGATGGCGCGAAGGTTGAGCACGACGTTGCGGCGCACGAAGAGCGAAGCGCGCGGCACGAGCAACTCCGGGTGCTGCCACACATAGGGGACGCAGACCAACACGGCGGGCGTGTCGGACGAGCCGCTGCGGAGCACCTCATCCAACCTGCGGGCCAGTTCCGCGTCGTAGGGCTGGAACGTACTCCGACGGCTGTCGTCGTAGCCGGCGTGGAGCGAGGTGATCATGTCCATCTCGCCGTCGCCGTAGCGGCAGACAGAGCAGCGGTGGTCGAGGACGTAGCGCACCGTCTCGGCCGGTGTGAGGATGCGGAAAGGCGCAAGCCGCCGGCGCACAAGGGCATATTGCAGGCGGAAGAGCCACATGCGCAGGGCGACCTTGACGGTGACCGCCAAGGATTCTTTTTCACGTGTCATAGGCAGGATGTTTTATTTATCAATGGCGCGCAGCACGCAATAGCCCAACCTTTTTATCGGCAACAACCACAGGAACAGGCGCCAGCCGCGCGTCAAGGGGACGGTCCGGGCCTGCCGGCGGGTGCGGCGCACGAAGGGGTCGCGCAGGTCGACGCGCCCCCGCTGCGCCATGAAAGCGGCTTTCAGCGCACGGACGTTCTGGAACGCAAGCGCCTCCTTCAAGCCGTCGGCATACGGTCCGGCGGCGACGGCCTCTTCCAGGCAACAGCAAAACATGGCCTCGTAGGCCAGGCTGGTGCGGAACGTGTGCGAGACCGACTCGTCGTAGACATAGTAGCCATAGACCAGGTCGGTGATGAGAGCCACGCGGCGAGCCTTGTTGCCCAGCTGGACGTTCATGATGAAATCCTCGGCCATCACCAGCTCGCGGGGGATGCGGATGGTGCCGCCCTCGAAGAGGGAGCGGCGGAACATGCGCCCCGTGATGAACTGCGAAACGCGGTTCAAGATGAGACCGGCGAGGAAGTCGCCCGGAGCGAGCTGGGCGTCGGCCGCGTTCATGACCTCGTCCGTCGCCCCCGAGCGGGTGACAATCTGTTTGTTGCCGATGACGATGTCGCAATCGCCGCTCTTGGCGAGCATGGCGATGAGGGCTCCGGGCAACAGCGTGTCGTCGGCATCGACAAAGGCGATCCACTCGCCCCGTGCCTGCGCCACGCCGAAGCTCCGCGCCGCCGTCACGCCACCGTTGGGCGTGTGGAACGCGCGAATGCGGTTGTCTGTGGCGGCCAGCTCATCGCACAGCGCGCCGCTGCCGTCGCGGCTGCCGTCGTCGACAAGGATGAGTTCCCAGTCGGTGAAATCCTGCGTCAAAGCGGAGGCCACAGCCTTGCGGAGATACTTCTCCGCGTTATACACGGGAATGACAATTGAAACTTTCATTAGAAACGCCCGATTAATATACGTAATAAAGCAGCAGCATAACGCTTACAAATCGCAAAACAGCCGGCAAGCAGACCGACTGAGAGCACAGCGGCCGTCAAATAAAGAGTCAGCCATAGCGCATCAGTCTGAGGTTGCCACACAACGTCCAGCACTTTCAGAAACCGTGGAACCACAAGACAATGTGACATGTAAATGAAGCATCCCATCGCCACAGGCAGCGCCGCAATCCCTAGCCACCCTTTACGGGTCATCCAGCAGACAAGGTTAAATGAAAAAGCGACAGTCACCACGGTGTGCACCACTTTGAGAAGCGGCACGATGACGCCTGAAAGAAAATCTTGAAACAACAATCCCAAAGAGCAGAGCAGATACAGCCCGGCAAACAAAACGGACTTCCGCGGAAAATGATCCGTCAGATTCTCCCCGCGCAAACTGAAACTGCCGCCCCACGAAAAGAAAAGCGTAGCCATGAGCAACTGATTGACATGCCAGTCAATAACCTTATAGCTCATCACGGCATAGGCCACAGCCAACACCGCCAGGAACAAGTTCCGAAAACGCATCAACAGCGCACGCCATAAAGGAGCCAAGAGAACAACAATCATCAAATCGCGGACGAACCACAACGCCGTATTGATCGGATAAGGCTGCACCTTCACGAAGGCCTCATATCCCACGGTGCCCGCAGGGGGAGCACTAAGCCGTCCGTCATACTCCCAAAAGCAAGACAAGACGTTAGCCAACGACCAGTCTACGCCTGTGCCCTCATAAGAGAGAAAGGGAGCGAAACACGGTAAGGATTTCCCCGCAACCAGGATTATAGCCAGCAGATTCCATAGAAGATAGGGTATCAGCAACGTATGCACCCGGTTCTTTAACTTCCGACCATAAACCGTCCACGACCAAATGCGGCTGGCAAAGAACAAGTAACCGGAAATGAAGAAGTAGACCGCCACGATTGAATCACCCAGGAAGAATGCATCGACAAACCGCTTGGCTCCTGCCGTCACCGGGTAAGCTGAAAACGAGAATTGCGACGAAGCCTCCTGCGCAAAAGTGTGGAACAGGACCAGTACCATGGCGAACAGGAAACGGAGATTGTCGAAACAACGTGACTGCAACTCCCGTTCCGCAAGGCAACCGTCCACGCAGCTTATTTTCGTCCTGCCGTCAGACTTCTCAACCATTCCTTTAATTCAATCAAAATAAACGCACAACCGGATGTCGGCGCATATGCCAACCAGCATCGCGACAGGAGGAAGTAGCTCCCCATTGCCATGTATCACAGGTTTCGTCGTAAGGGTGTTCGAACAACACGCGTCAAGAGCGGACACAATAATTACACTTACTCTTTACACCCTACATTTGCGTCATAATACTTAGCGAACAACAAACGGTCAAGGAATAATCTTAGCGCAAACATTCGGCCAAAATGCTTTGCCAAAATCTTAAACACTGTCACAAACATACTTACATTCCGCATCATCCATCTCCGGCTTATTATCCGGGTGAATTGGCTCAACAAGAACTTGGCCGCCTTATCTGATTTTTCTACTCTATAAATAGCCAAACGGGCCTGAAATTCCATCGCCCTTTGTTTATCCAATGACTTCAAAGACCATACACCACCATCATGTATACGATAAACAGCCATGACATCCGGCAGGCAATACCCTTTGCCTCCCCTTCTAAGCAGTTCATAATAGAGAATGACATCCATAGATAGACCATAAGACGCAAAATGCTCACGGTCGTACGCATCAAAACGGAACAACACGGTCAACGGCTGAAAATACCATTCTCCATTTATCAACGTATCCAAGTCATAACTCTTCCCTGTAAAAGAGGATTCATCATTTTTCTGCAACTGCTTATTCCTCTCATTATACACATCGAATAGATGCGAGCACATCACGTAGTCCGGATGGCTTTCCAAGAAGTCCACTTGTTTCTGGAGCTTATACGGATCTGTCCAATAGTCGTCGCCTTCGCACATCGCCACATACTTGCCACGGGTATGCGCATTCATTATCCGCGTTAAACTTCCGTCATGTTTGGAGTACTGGTTTTCCGTCTCATAGATTGGCTTTATTATATCCGGATATTTCTCTGCATACTCACGAATAATGGCTGCCGTATTATCTGTCGAAGCATCATCATGCACTATGGCTTCAAAGCGAAAATCCGTTTTTTGCATCACGAATCCATCCAAGCATTGGCGGATAAACCGCTCGTGATTATATGCAAAACAACGTATTGAAACTTGTATCTCATTCATGGTCTATGAACTTTCTCGTCATGAAAATTTTTTCGTTATTCGTACTCTTTACCGCAAAACCGGCTTTCTCGTAGATCTTCATTGCGCGTTCGTTAGAGACGCGTACTTCTAACGAAACAGGTTTCTGCTGACCATCCGCGTAACGGCAAACGCTATCCATCAACTGGCAAGCTATTCCTTTTTGCCTTTGCGCCGCACTGACACATACATACGTGATATATATAGCCAATGGATTTTCGTAAAAAGCTACGACACCGACAATGTCTTCATCGTTTTCTGCAATTTCAAAATGGGCATTGTCTGATAATTTACGGCAGTAATCTTCAACGTCTACCGTTTTTGCCAAACGCTCAGCAAACGCGGCATCCAATGAAAACAATAAAGCACGAACTTCTTCCCGCGCCAAACGCTTTCTTGATATCTTAAACATCCGAATTCCTATACTAATCCAAAATTACGTCCACCTCTTCTTCCATTCTTTCGCAATACCGATTCATCTGCTCTGTATCGTCAAAATGAAGAAACAGGATGCCGAGCGCCTTGCCCGCCCCGTCAAACACTTCAACCCGGTCGCCGGGTTTCTTATAAAGCACTTGACGATAGACGTGCGGGACAAGCTCATCGGAGAGCTCTATTCCTTGGAATGTCCCTTCCGCATAACTGTGCAAGACGTATGTGACGAAACAGCCAACCCTCCGCTCTATGTGGAAGTGTGGGGCATCCCCCATGGCCACGGCGATGTTGGCTTTGACCAAATCTACGCCGAACACGTCCGAAAGCTGAATGGGGATCATGTTCCCTCCGGCACGGGGACCGACTTCAAGGAAATGCACTTTCTCTTCCTCGTCAAGGAGTATTTCGATGTTCAGTTCGCCGAAACGGATGCCGAGACGGGTGACAAGGCGCTGCAAAGCTTCATGGATACGGTCTGTGGCGACCTTGCTCAGGCCTCCGGGATATCTTTCGCCTATCGGCACAAGTCCTTTTCCGCGTTCTCCCCTCAGACAGGTCATTTCGCCGAACAACACGATTTTCCCGTCGATAACAAAGATGTCGCCACCCACCACGTCGGGAAAACCGCGGTGGATAAACTCTTCGGCAATCAGCACTTTGTTGTGGGAATAGCGTTCCGCTGCTTTTATCGCCTCTTCAAGGCCGAACGTGCTTTCGAGCTTCGTGACGCCTTTCGAACCGGACGAATCGGTAGGCTTGACCACGATGGGGAATCTGAACCCCTTGACAGCATCTTCAACTCCACGGATCTCGTCGGACGGGCTGAACGTGTGGAAACGCGGGCACGCGAAGCCTTGTTCCTGCAAAAAACGTCGGAATTCATGTTTTACGCCCAAAATCCTGACTGCTTCCGGCGGGTTCGTGGGAAGTCCCAAACGGTCGGCCACGAGAGCGGCGGGCAATGCTGCCGGGTCGGAGGCATAAGCCAAAATACCGTCGACCTGTTCGGCTTTCGCGATTTCGTAGACGGCCTCCACGTCGGTCGTGCTCGCATTGTAATACTTGTCCGCCACATATTGCCCGGGATTGTCCGGAAGGTAGTCGCAAAGCACGGTGTAATACCCCATCTCCTTCGCGCTCCTGATAGCTACGACCTGTTGGGCGGAACCGCCCAACAACAACAATTTCTTTTGCCCCGTCATCGGTTTAACCGTTCTTTGAAAAACGCCCCACCTGGTTTGTCGAAGATCGGGCCGCCAACTTCTATTGTCTCCAGCGAAGAAAGCGAGTTGATCTCTATGATTTTGACGCGGTCGTCGTTCGTGATGCAGAAATCAATGCCTAAATAAGACAACTGGGGCAGGGTGTCGGCCACGATCCGCGCGGCTTCGACCACCTCGTCCCAATGCGGTATCCGGCCCTCAATTTCCAATCCGTTGTCCGGATGCGTCCGTATTACTTGATTCGTATCTGTATTCTTATCCAGTATGTTTCCACTTTCGTATGCGCCGTTCTTCACTATGGCCAACACTCCTCCTTGGTCATAATTCTCCACGAACTTAGACCTCTTGGTGCCAAACCTCATGTAGGAGGAAATCTCAGTCAGTTCATTGTTTTTCTTGCGCCCGATGACGTATCGCAGGCAGCCGACCGACTTGTCGCAAAACTTCGCGAACTCGGCGTGCGGCAACAGGTATTCGGTCACCAAGTATCCCTCCATGCCGCTGATGCGTGCTTTGAACGCCTGTCTATCCAGTTTCTCGCCGTTCAGGTAATAGGCTTGCCCGTCATACTCGGCCTTGTAGAAACCTATACCCAGACTTCCTTTCACCAATTTGAGAGCCAGCCGCTTTTTCTCTTGCAGCAAGGCCACGACGCCCTCCACGCCCTTGTTCCTGAACGTGCCGTCCACGTCCATCAGGGGGAGCACCATGCCACGCCCTTCGAGCATGAAATAATAATCCGGCATGTAGCATCCGGCGGCAGTCCCGTTGAGAATGTATTTCAGCGTCAGTTTGTCGTCAATCCAGAAGCTGTATTTCCCGTTGAAGGGGTGCAGGGAGCAATAATCACGCGTGGACAGGTACTGCTTCCGGTTGGCGTCCGTGATGCCGAGAACCGACCAGTCGCTGTAACTCCAACCTTTCAGATGGACGGAGGCTATCTTGAACCAGGAAGCTTTCCGGTGTCTGTAATCTTCCCAGTAAAAGTGGGCAAGTGCCCACCCGCCACGGAACGTCTTCATGCCGTACCACCTGTATACGAACCAGTGGTAAATAAGTTTCCCTATGGAGTTCCTCATATCACACAATCAAGTTTAGAATTCTTTCCACCTCCTCATCCGTCAGACCATAATACATCGGCAGGCAGATGACCTGTTCGGCCATGCGGGTGGCCACGGGCAGGTTGTCGGGATGGGCCGATTCGAGGCCGCGATAGGTGCTGAACGTACTGATCAGCGGGTAGAAGTAGCGGCGGCCGAGCACGTTGTGCTCCTTCATCTTGAAATACAGCTCATCGCGGCTCATGCCATATTCCTTTTCATCCACGAAGATGGGGAAATAGGCGTAGTTGTGACGCACGTTGGGGAGGTCGTCCATGAAGCGGATTCCCGGCACGCCGCGCAGCCCCGCCCGATAGGAATCTGCGATGTGCTGGCGAGCGGCGATGGCCGTGTCCACCTGCCGGAGGTTCACCAAACCATAGGCGGCACGCACCTCGTCCATCTTGCTGTTAATGCCTGGGGCGACGACCGTAGTCTCGCCCGCGAAACCGAAGTTTTTCAAGTAGTCGATGCGGCGCTTCGTCTGTTCGTCGTGCATCACGAGCGCACCACCCTCGATGGTGTTGTAGACCTTGGTCGCGTGGAAGCTGAGCGTCGACAGGTCGCCGGCCTTCAATATGCTCTCGCCGTTTACCTGTACGCCAAAAGCATGGGCGGCGTCGTAGATGACTTTCAGCCCGTAGGTGTCGGCAATTTCCTTTATCCGTATCGTGTCGCAGGGGCGTCCGTACACATGCACCGGCATGATTGCTGTCGTGCGGGGCGTGATGGCGGATTCAATCTTTTCAGGGTCGAGGTTGCAGGTCACGGGGTCGATGTCCACGAACACCGGCTTTATGCCGTTCCACCACAAGGCGTGTGTCGTGGCTACGAAACTGAACGGCGTGGTGATAACCTCGCCCGTGATGCGCAGGGCCTGCAATGCTGTGATGAGCGGCAACGTGCCATTGGTGAACAGGCTGACAAACGGCACACCGAGGAATTCGCACAGGGCGCGTTCCAATTCCTTGTGGTAGTGCCCGTTGTTGGTGATCCACCTGCGCTGCCAAATGTCTTTCAGATAGACGTTCAGTTCATCCAGCGAGGGCAGCAGAGGTGAAGTCACCGTAATCTGTTTCTCTTCCATATCTGTCAATTATTTCCTTTCTTCCGCACGAGAGACACGAGTTCGCGCAGTTCGTCAAAACGGAGCAAATAGGCCCCGACTGTATAATAGATGGCACCGGCCACGATGCCGGCCACCAATTGCAACCACAGCGGGCCTGTCCACTGCACGACGCCCCACACGATGACGCCCATCACCAGCGCGTGCACTAAGATGTGGAGCAGGTCGCGCATCTGCGCCCAATAGCCGTAGCCGATAAGCTTGCGCGTATAGTAGGTGTTCCAAACCAGCGACAGGAGCGAACCGAATATCCGGCCGTAGCACATGGCCACGATGCCAAACGGGATGGTGGCACAAAGGACAATGACACCTTGTATCTTCTTGATCACCTCCAATTTCAGGAAAAAGTCAGAGCGGCCTTTCACCTGCAACAGGTTGAGGTTGATAGCGTGGATGGGGTACCACATCATGGCGAAGCAAACGATCTGCAAAAGGTAGATAGCGCCCTCCCATCTGTCGGTCAGCAGAAGGCGGATCAGCGGGTCGGCCACCGCCGCAAGCCCCACCATCAACGGGAAAACGACGAAAGCCGACAAGCGCAGGAAGCGCTTGTAGATGTCCGCCAGTCGCTCGGGTTCGTTCTGGATGGAGCACAAGACGGGGAACGTCACACCCTGCAACACGCTCGTTATGTTTGAAGACGGATATTGTGCCAAACCGTCGGCGCGGGAATACACGCCCAATGTCGCCGACGAAAAGCAACGTCCGATGACCAGCGTGTACAAGTTGTTGTACGTAGTATCAAGTAATCCAGAAGCGAGTATCTTGGAACCAAATGAAAACATCTCGCGAAACGAACGCCACGAGAACGTCCACCGGGGTTTCCACCGGACATAAAACCAAAGCAGGACCGTCCCCAGCAACGATCCGCTGACGGATTGCACCACCAGTGCCCAAACGCCATAGCCCTTGTAGGCCATCACCAGTCCCACACATCCGGTAAATAGGGTAGAGATAACCGAAATCTTTGCTTTTGTCTTGAAATTGATTGCAATCGACAGTTTTGCTCTCTGTATTCCCGAAAATGAAGATAATACAAGGTTTAAAGCCACAACCTTCGTGACGTCCTCGAGCAGAGGTGTGTGATAAAACGCGGCGATATAGGGAGAGACCAACCATAACACAAGATAGAAAAACAGGGCGACGACAATGTTGAAATAGAACACGGTCGAAAAATCAGTATCTGTCCTGTCCAATTTACGGACTAATGCCGTGCCAAAACCGCTGTCGATAAACGTGACTGAAATCGACATGAAAATGTTAAGCATCGCCACCACGCCGTAGTCGGAGGGCAGCAGCAAGCGGGCAATCAGGATGCTGAACACAAACTGTATGCCCTGCGTCGTGAAGCGGTCAATGCTGCTCCACATGACGCCGTTGACCGTCTTTGTCTTTAAGGACGACACGGGTAGTAAATTAAGTTTTACGGGCGATACGCCCATCGTCTTTCAGCCGAGGGGCGGAACTGGCTTACTTGGGCTTCGCCACAACAGGGCGGGAAATTCCCACCTTGTCCAGCAAGACGTGGAGGCCGAAAGCCAACGCTATCGACAAGCTGACGGACAGCAACAGGAGCCCCCAAGGGTTATGGATATGGTAATCTAAGAACCACTGCACTCGCTCATGGAGCAGGTAGAGCTCCAACGAGTAGGTTCCCAAGAATGCAAGCCCCGGTAAGGGTAATGACGGCCAGAACCATACTATGGCCACAACGATAGGAATATACAGCAGATAGCGCAAGTGCAGGCAGATACCCCACGACGAAAAGAGCCAGACCGCCACCAACGCGCCCGCTGCGAGGATGAGCAAGAGCCACGGCCGGAGTTCCGTCCCCGACCCTTTCGACAAAAATGCGTGGATGCCCAGCAGAAACACCGACAATCGCAGGTAGAGGAAGCACTGGGGAGCGAAAAAGCCCGACATCTCAACCCCGACGGCCACGGCCACCACCACCGCCGGCACGAAGCGAACCCACTTGTTCCTTTGTGCCAGCTTCACGTAGAAAGGCAGGAGCATGTAGAAACACAGTGTAACGGGAATGTACCAAAAGTCCAGCTGCCCGCCGACGAAGAAGTTCAGCGCAAAGACATCATAGCACAGTGTCGCCCACGTGCCGTCCCCTTTCCATAGGTCATGGTAGGCAAACCACAGGACGGCCACGACGAGGTAGGCCGGGACGACCCGGACAAAACGTTTCCGCAAATACTTTTTCAAGTCAGGCTGACGGCAGAACGAGTTGGCGCACGTGAAACCGGAGAGGAATAGGAATATGTCGACCCCGATGTCGCACAGGTTCTTGAAGAACCCGACCCACACGGGAAGCTCCGGCCAAGTTGTATGGAATGCCATGACCAGGCAGATGGCAAACCCCATAAGCTGTGACTTGCTCCTAAATATGTTTTCGTAAATCCGACTCATGCCGATACATCTAACGTTAACCTTTACGGGATATTTTCTTCTTGCAAGATCTCCCCACCAGCTCGAAAGCGACATGCAGTGGGACGCGAATGAAAAAACGTGGATTCACTTCCCGCTCCCGACCGGGCAGACGGTGTGCGACGCCCAATGGACCGCTCCCGCCAGGAAGAACGTGAGGGCAAAGGCCGTGAGGAGGTAGGGCCACGCGCCCACGCCGGACGGCAAGAAGCGGTGTGTCAGCATGAAGGCAATGCCCTGACAGAGGTATATTTCGTAAGACTGGCGGCTGAGCCACGCCAGAGGGCGCCACGCAGACAACCGCTCAGTGCCCACCCGCATGAGGGGCACCGCCACCATGAGCGGCAGGAGAGCGAAAAAGGCTGCATTGGCCCACTCCTTCTTCAACAGGAAGAATGCTCCGGCCACGAGGAGCAATACGGGCACGGCCAGACGGTAGGACCATGGACGGCGCCGGAAGATGGCCAAAAGCGACGCCTCGTGACGGGCGTAAAAAGCTCCGGCGGGGAAAGCCAAAGCGGACAAATACCAGCACCGCTCCCAACCGGCCAGCCCTACGGCTGTCATCCCGGCCAGGGTCCACACGGCCAGCGCCGGCGCCATCCACCGTCCGGGCACGAAGCGGCCGCACAGGTAAAAGCCTACGTACAGATAGAGGATGCAGAGTACGTACCATGAGTAAGGCAAGGTGGTGTTTCCCGTGGCCAAGAGCCCCAAGACGGCGTCGGCCGGGTTCCATGCCTGGTTTCCACCTAACAGGAGGAACAGCACGTAGGCCAGCAGCCATGACACAAGGATGCCCCGCACGATACGGCGGGCGAAGAAGCCGGACAGGTAGCTTTGCCCCCGCGACGCCAGCTGACGCGTCAGCCCGAATCCCGAAATGAAGAAGAACAAGGAGACGAGCGATGCGCTCCAACTGTAAACGGGTGTCAGCACGGCGTCGGCCGGTGCGATGTGGCTCAGATGGTGCGCCACGATCAGCACGGCAAGGATACCTCTGAGGGGCTGTGTCTTGTCCGGTGTGAACGCGGCGAAACGCCCTTTCCCGAACAGCGACGCCACATAAAGCGCAAGGAGCAGGAGGACGAACCACGCCATGGACATGGACGGAGACAGCAGCATTGACATGGGTTAAGGACAGGCGCGTGCGTGGGCCTGGGGCGGATGATGGAGTTTTTTTAAGGTTTTCCGTGTCTGATTACCGTGCAGCCGGGAGGGGATGTCTCGCCGCCCTTCATCGCCGGCCGGCCAGGCGCTGCCAGAACGAGGGCTTCTGGGGGCGGTGCGAGCCGTCGCGCACCTGTTCGAGATACTGTTCGTAGGTCCATCCGTTGTGCACCATCTCGTAGATGGCGCCCCAGTCGGGCAGGCCGCCGGCATTGCGGTCGTCGATAAAGAGGTCTGCATTGACTTTGCGGCAGTAGGGCGTCGGGTCGCCCGAGGCCTCGCCGGGGTGGTTGCTGTTGACGGCATAGAATTCGAGGCCGCGCTTGCGGCAGTACTCGACGGCTTCGTCGAGGAGTTCACCTTCGCGCACGCTCCAGAGGATGAGCAGGTGGCGTTCGGCTTGCAGTTTTTTCAGCGCTGCGATGGCGAAGGGGATTTCCTTGCCTATGTAGGGGTATTCGTGCTCGACGATGGTTCCGTCGAAGTCTACGGCGATGGTCATGCTTGTCGGTTTTGGTCTGATAGGTAGGCCGCAAAGTTAGCAATTTTTGTCCATTTGTCCGCCCCGGGCCGTGTTTTCCTCGCCCAAGGTGACAAAGGCGGCCATGAACGGGTGGCGCCGGATGAGGGCCTGGCACTCGTGCGCGAGGCGTCCGTGCTGTCCGGGGGAGAGTTTTCCGCTGGCGGAAAGGGCGGCGAGCACGCCTGCACTGCGGCGGAAGAGGGCGTCGAGGTCTTTGAAGGAACCCACGCGGGGGTCGTGCCAGCACGGGCGGAGGTGCCGCCCCGCTTCGTCGAGGAAGATGAGGGCCACTTTGGCGGCCTCGGCGATGCGGCCCTCACGGGCGTGGCGTTCGGCCAGTTCCACCCACGGGGTCAGCGAGCTGGCCAGGGCCAGCAGGTCCAGCTGGCTTTGCGGACGGAAGAAGCAGCGGCCGACGGCTTCCTGCGTGGGCGTCAGCCCGGCGGTTCCGGCCGTGCCCTCCTGTTGCGAGCGGCGGAGGCTGACGTAGGCTTCGACGTTCTCGAACGTCTCCTTGCAGACGCCGCCGATGGCCACCGTCATGCCTCCGACGGAGGTGACGAGGCACTTGTCGCGCGAGATACGCACCTGGTAGCCCTCGAAACCGGCGAGCAGGCCTGTGGTGACGCGCACCAAAGGATGGCCCGCAGCGTAGTAGCCGAGGGAGTGAGGCATGAAGCGGATGCGCGCCGGCTCGAACTGCGAGAGCTGGATGAAAGCCCGCATCACGCTGTCGGCAATCAAGGCCACGGCGCCTGTCGTACAGTCGGTGGCCAAATGGAAGGCCGGACTGAGACCATGCAGCAGGGCTTCCACCTCGCGCGCATTGCCCTGGACGAAAATAAGACCTGAGATTGTGGGGCGCACTTCTTTCTTGACGCGGCCTTTCACCCGCTTGAACGTCACGCTCCTATGGACAAAGGTGTTGAATTTCTGGTTTAGTTTTGAACGGATTAACTCTACTTTTGTGTAATGGACAAAGAGGTAGCACCATGCGCCTGCCGCTCCGGCTTTCGGGTTAAGCGTCTCTTCCGGCATTGGACTTGCGTCCAATCCGCTACCCTCTCTGCCTCCGACGGCATTAGACAAGGTGTCTGAACTATACAGTGGCATCGACTCCCTTACCTATGGTATGACATGTTACTTCTCTCTTTTCCTTGCGAGAACCGCTGTCTTTTCCTTGCGTTTACCTTCCGTTTTGACACCATACCGGCAATCGTTCCGACTTGTCCGTGATACGATATCTCGCAGCGGCCCTCGTTTCTCTCTTCGGGAGAGACGGACATCGGGATGGACGCCCGGGGAGAAGTGCCCCCTGTGGCAGGCGTTCCGGCCGGGAATACGGCCGTCCGCTTGTTCTTGTGTTTTGCTAATTTATGGCGTTCGTCGTGCACGTTCTTCTGCCTATCCGGCAAAAAGTCCGGGATGCCGAAGTTCTCTCGCCTCCCGTTTGTGCCAGCCTTTGTCTGTGGAATCGTGGCAGGCGTCCCGTGGAGATACTTGTTTGGCAAACAGCCGCATTTTGTTTGGCAAATCGTCGCCTTCTGCCAGGCATATTGAGGCCACGCGTGCCTTCCCGCCTCGTTTTAGGTCTCACTTATAGTCAGTTATTCACTTTCCACCGTGTCCTGTGGCGTTGCGCCGCCACTTCCGGTGCGAGGGGAAGACACGCTTCCGTTTTAATGCTTTGCGTATCAGGCAAAAACATAAAGGCAGGCGTGCTTAGACGCAAAAAACTATTAAAAAACAGCTGTCGAAAAAAAACTTTCTTGAGTTCAACTTATAAATGCAACTTTTTGGGTGCGG
>UMGZ01072445.1_pt1 | contig 63507 bp, 60 predicted proteins | sample 1965421 | NCBI WGS metagenome assembly UMGZ01 (sample SAMEA4836087, study PRJEB28245) | human gut metagenome | biome: gut microbiome; material: fecal sample | place: Denmark | collected 2008
TTTAATTTTTAGTATTTGGATTAAATATATTTAATTGTGGAAGTGCATCAATTAGATTTAATTCAAAAGCATATTGATAAAATAAAGATAAAGCTTTAAGTTGTTCTTCTTGTAATTTCCATTGAATTATATGAAGATATTCATCTAATTGCGTGAAAGAAAAAGGCTTATCTGTAGCAATTTCTTTTATAGCCTGATGAAGGTTGGTAAAACCATTGGCAAAACCATTTTTTATATATTGTTGAATAATAGAGGTTTTTTGAGGATTTTCTTGTGCAAAATCTTTACGTACTACCCATACTGCATATACCATGCAAAGATTAGTGAATTCTTTCCATTGTTGACCGATATCGTAATAATATAAATTCTTATCTTGATGATATTTTAAAAAGAGAGCATCATCACCAATGAATAGAGAAGCGGTAGCGTTTTCGTCAGAAAAAGGATTTTGAGGTGAAACTTTAGCAATAGAATAATCTGGTGTAGCATGATAACGTTTATTCATGATTATTTTCAAAAGACAATGTGAAGTAGCCGATTGAGATGTGAGTAAAATCTTATCTGTGGTAATTTCATGAATAGGTTTTTTGCTGACTAAAATTATACTTTGCACAGGGCCATCAGCCATAATGCTGATATCAGGTAAAATCATTAATTTATCAAAATTGCGAGCATAAATGATAGATGAAACAGGACTGATATCCAATTTATCTTGCGTGATTGCTTGATTTAAATTAGCAGGAACATCTTTAAATAAATTGAATTTATCACTAGGATTTTTAGTGAATGTATAAGTTAAAGGAAGACAATTTAAATAATTTATATGACCAACATTTGGCTTTAACATATAGATACCTCTTTTATTTAAATAGATTATAAAAAATGTTATATTAAAATATTGTAAAAAATAGAATAATATAATATACTATTATATTATTTTAGCAAAAGAAATACAACAAAGGTGATTTTTGTATAGTTTGTATTGTATAATTAGATAAAAGTGATATATTGATAGATATCATTTTTTTAGATATACATATACACAGTAAGCAGATTATATGTTAAAATTAATCTGTATATTTAGGCTATTTATAAGTTATTTAATTAAATAATATTATAATTTTCATTAAAATTTTGGGAGGAAATATCGTATATGACAAGAATTAAAGATGCAGTTGAACATATAGCAAAAGCTATAATAGCCCAAAAAGATTATTTAAATATGTTAGATAAAGCTATTGGTGATGGCGACCATGGCAATAATATGGCTATTGGTTTTGAAGCTGCTTTAGAAGAAATTGACAATATGAATGATGATGGAAATCCAGCAAAAGTTTTCAAAGCTATAGGTACAGCTTTTTCTGAAAATGTAGGCGGTGCAGCTGGTCCATTATATGCAGCAGCTTTCAACCGTGCAGCTAAAGCTTGTGATGAAAATACATCTTTTACAGTTGATTCTGTAATTAAAGTTTTAGGTGAAGCTATCGAAGCTATTAAAAAACGTGGTCGTGTAGAACCAGGTGAAAAAACAATGTTAGATGTTTTAATTCCTGTACATACAGCTTTTGTAAAAGGTAAAGAAAAAGATTTAACATTATTCCAATGTTTAGGTGAAGCATCAAGAGCTGCAAAAGAAGGTGCAGATTATACACGCACTATTTCTGCAAGCAAAGGTCGTGCAAGCTATTTAGGTATCAGAAGTATTGGTCATCAAGACCCAGGTGCTACATCTTCTCTTATTATGGTTAGAGAGTTATATAATTTTTTTCAACGTTAATAAGCAAAGGATAATTCATAAGTGTCTACTATGAGATTTTTTAGTAGGCACTTATATTTTTTTTATTAAAATGTTATTTTTACAGAAAAAAATATATAAAAAAAATAATCTGATTATTGCAATAAAATTTTGACTGTGCTATAATAAAGACAGAAAGAAAAGTTATAGTGCTTAAAACAATTGAATGTAATGATATAAAAATAGTTTATGGAGAATGAGCAATAGAAATTATTGTACAGAGGAACTAAAAATTATTTATATAGAATGCATTCGAAAGGAGTGAGGGTTATAGCGGATTTGCAAAAAGGCTTTAATGAAAGGTGCACTTAGATATCTCGTGCTGTTAAAGAAAGCAAGTTTGTAAAGAAAAACTAGATTTTATAGATAGTAAGGCATTGTTAGTTAAAGTCTAAACTGATTTATAAGTGTGCACAAATAGTAACGTTACAAAATTTATTATTAATTCAAAAAGTGTATAATACGTATTAGGTGTATTTTAAGTTAGTTAGAATATTATAAAAGAATGTAAAAAGATGTATTTGGAATTTAAATGCATATTACACACGTTAGCTGACTGATAAATACAGCAAAAACTTCTATCTTAAGGGAAGATTTGCAAAAAAAATTAAATAGTGAGGTAGTTTGATGTATACACAGTATACTAGATAAAAGACGATTAGCATGAAGATATGTTAATCGTCTTTTATTTTGCCATTATTTATTTTTTATTTTAAACGATAGAGATGTTTTTTCTTGCTTAAATATTTAATAGGCGGAGTAGTTATCGTTTCATTTTTGGTACTTTTTTTAATGATATGATTATGTCGGTCTACGCTTAAAACTAAACCGATGCTAATCATATTTAAGATAAGTGAAGTACCACCATAGCTGATGAACGGTAAAGGTACACCAACTACAGGAACAATACCGATAACCATAGCCATATTGCCAGTAGCTTGACCTACAATCAATAAAGTAATGCCACATACAAGCATTTTGCCAAAATTATCTTTAGTGCGTAGAGCAATTTTTATACAATAAAAAGCTAGCGCAATTAAAAGCAAAAAGACAATAAAAGCGCCCATAAATCCTATTTCTTGGCAAAAAACAGCAAAGGCAAAGTCTGTATGAGATTCAGGTAGATAAGAATATTTACTAAATCCATGACCTAAGCCCATGCCAGAAAATCCTCCAGAACCAATAGCTAAGATGGATTGAACTATTTGATAACCGTCTTCTTGAGAGCGAGACCAAGGGTCATACCAACTATTGATACGGTCTAAACGATATGGTTGGAAGGTTGCTAAGAGTGTAAGTAAGATAAAACCAATACCACAGATTATACCAATCCATTTTTTGGATAGACCAGCAATAAAATACATAATGGTTGGAATACCAATGATGATAAGTGCAGTTCCCATATCAGGTTGAGCTTCAACAAAACCTGCAATTATTAGACATAGAAGAAATATAATATTTTTTTGAGGATTTACCGTTATAGGAATTTTTTTATCTATACATTGACCAAGATAAGAGGCACTGATGATAATGGTAACAATTTTGGCGATTTCAGAAGGTTGGAATTGCATAAATCCAAGTGATAGCCAACGTTTAGAACCATTTACAGTAACACCCATAATTAATACAGCACTTAAGGATAAAATCGTTATGACTGTAAGTAGTAAAGATTTATTTTTTAATTTTTTATAATTAAATCTAGAAGTTAAAGCAAAAGCGACAAATCCAATTAACAAACTTATTAAGTGACGAATTAAAAAGAAATAGGGATTTTCAAAGTTAGTATAAGCAGTTATTAAGCTGGCACTACAAATATTTATAGTGCCAATGACAATCAGGATAAACATGATACAGGTGATAGCTTCCATATCATTTATCCAAAATTTTTGCTTAGTCAACATTATTTTTTATCCTGCTTAGTAAAAGTTACCTCACAGCGATTGATTTTTTCACCGAAACCGCTAAATTTACGTTCATATTCTGTCATGATATTGTTAGCTTGATATTCACTATTATGAAGGTCAAAAGTAAGTGCATTTACTTTTAAATTAGCAAGTTCAAATTGTTCTAATGAAAAATCAAATAGAGGTCTATTGTCGGTTTTAAAGAATAATTCCCCATTATCTTTTAAGAGTTTGCGATATTTTTCCAAAAATCCTATATAAGTTAAACGTCTTTTTGCATGACGAGCTTTTGGCCATGGGTCGCAGAAATTGATATAAAAACGGTCAACTTCATCTTCAGCAAAGATATTTTCAATTTGTTCAATATTAAATACCATTAGGCGAACATTAGTTAAACCAAGTTCTTTTACTTTTTTAGCAGCATAGTATAAAACATCTTGTTGAAGTTCTATACCGATAAAATTAACTTCAGGATGAAGAGCTGCTGTTTTACTGATGAAATCTCCTTTTCCTGTGCCAAGTTCTACATAAAGAGGTGCCTGGCGGTCAAATACTTCATGCCAATGACCTTTAATTTCTTCAGAAGGACTTTGTCCTTTAGTATATACAAAATTATTAAAATCTAAAATAGCTTCATCAATCCAAGGTTTTCTTCGTAAACGCAAAATAATTCTCCTTTTTATAAATATATTCAAAGAATATTTTATCACAAAAGATTTATAAATACATGGTTTTTACATAAAAAGCTTCTGTTCTTTTTTATAGTCGAGAACAGAAGCTTTTTTGCTTAAAATAAGAGATTGCTTTCAACAATCATGCGAATACCTAATAAGAATAAAGAAATGCAAAGAAGTAAAATGATACTGCGAGGTTTAGTTTTCTTAGATAATCTAGCACCGATTTGAGCACCGATTACAGCACCAAAACCAACAGCAAGAGCAGGTATCCAAACGATATGATTTAAAAATATATGAGATGTAACACCCATAAAAGAGGAAACAGCTAAGACAAAATGAGATGTTGCAGTTGCCATATGTGGTGGAAAAGCAAGGGCATAAATCATAACAGGAACATGAATGATACCGCCACCAATACCAAAGATGCTAGAGATAAAACCTACAAACATACTTAAAATAATACCGAGTTTTTTGCGAGCTATAAATAAGGTTTCATCAAAATTTGTAGCGATAGCTTTTTTATTAGATGAATTCCAATACATGATAGCAGAGATGATTAAGATAAAAATACCATAACTAAGACTGAAAGTAGGACCTGTGAAATAATCACTGACAAGGCTACCTAAAATAGCTCCAGGAAGTGTAGCAATAGCAAAAGGAATGGCTGCTTTAAAATAAACGCGATGTTGTTTTACATAAGCATATGTCCCTGAAAGTGCATTTAAAAATACACCAAATAATGAAGTACCAACTATTTCAGGAGCACTATGAAAAATAGAAGGTGTGAGTGCAAAAGTAAAAAGTGGTATCATGATTAAACCACCACCAATACCTATTAAAGTACCAAATGTACCTACGCCAATACCGACGACAAATAATACAAGAATTTCAATCATAAAAAAACCTTACTTTCATATTTTGTAATTTATTATATTTTAGGCTATAAAACCAAAATGCTTAGCTACTAATTCATAGGCTGGCACAGCGATATTTTTTGCTTTTGCCATGCGAACAACTTCAAAAATAAGTCCATCAATTTCTGATTGACTACCTTTTTGTAAGTCTTTTTGCATAGAAGCTGTAGTATCTGGTGTCATAGCATTTAATGTTTTTAAGTTTATATCAATGATATTTTCAGGAAGATTAATATTATAAGCTTTAGCTAGATTAATACAATCTTTTGTTAAGGCAATGAATAAATCTTGTTCTTTTCCTTGTTTTTGCATGATACCTGCTGGTATATCAAAATAAGCTCCACAACTAGCATAAGGGGAGATTAAAACGAATTTGCGGAAGGTATCTTCTGCGATATTTTCTGATAAGACAACGGAAATATTACTATCTTTAAGGTCTTGAGCAATTTGTTCTAATTGATTTTTTAATGGAGTTTTTCCACGTGTGCCAAAGACGATACGAAAAATATTACCTTTTTGAGATATTTCTCCAGGTGCAGAAATATAGGCAACAATATAGATACATCCTTCAATTACATTTGTATGAGGTAATTTAGGTGCTAGTCTATAACCTGTACCATAGATATTTAGTATAGGAATGATGATGGTATTTTCCTTGCTTACTTTGGCTAAAAAAGGAATGATATCATCAAGAGCATATCCTTTGACAGAAATAAAAATTACATCAGGTATTTCATTTGTTTGAAGATATTGCTCTGTAGTCATTGCTTTTACAGGTTTTAAATTAAATTTGCCAATTCTATCAGAATTGATGGTAAGACCATTTTCGTTGATGGCTTCAAGATGTTTTCCACGAGCGATAAAGGTTACATCATGATTATTTTTAGCTAAAAAACCACCGATGCAAGCTCCAGTTCCTCCAGTGCCGACAATGAGATATTTCAAGAAAATCCCTCCTTAAATATGATATAGTTATTATAACAAAGTATAAAAGATTTTTCTTAATAAAATAGGAAAGTGAGATAAATAATATGAAAGAGATTGATTATGTAAAAATTTTTAAAGCGTTATCTGATGAAATGAGATTGAAAATTTTACAAGAAATTGCAAAACATGAGGAAATTTGTGTTTGTAAATTAATGGAAAAATTTGCTATGGCTCAAAGTAAATTATCTTATCATTTAAAATTATTGTTAGAAGCGAATTTAATAAAAGTAAAACCGCAGGGGAAATGGAATTTTTATAGTATTAATAGTTCATTATTGACAGACGTATTTAGTCAAAAGGCGATAAAATTTTTTCAACATGAATAAATAGACTTGTCATATCAAAAAAAGTTGATATAATAAAAATATCAAAAATATTTGATATGAGGTGAGATAATGTTTGATTTTTTTGTTGAACAAATACTAGGAATGCAATGGTTAAGTGATTTAGTTTGGTGTGTATTAATAAATTATTTCCATGCAGACCAAAATTCAAATTGGTGGTCAAGTGCTCATTTTTTCTTTTATGATACGATAAAGATAACTATTTTATTAGTAACTTTAATTTATTTAATATCATATATTCAGTCATATTTTCCACCAGAAAAGACAAAACGAATTTTAACACATTTTGATGGTTTTACTGGAAATATAATTGCTGCACTACTTGGAACAGTAACGCCATTTTGTTCTTGTTCAAGTGTGCCTATTTTTATAGGTTTTACTAGAGCGGGATTACCTGTGGGCATGACTTTTTCTTTTTTGATATCTTCTCCTATGGTAGATGTAGCATCTATACTTATGTTGATGTCATTTTTTGGACCTGAATTTGCTATTTTTTATACAGTTGTAGGTGTAATATTAGCTGTTGTTGGCGGTAAAGTTTTATCTATGATGCACGCTGAAAGATATTTAAAAAAATATGATGAAGCAATTAGAGATTTTTATGCTGAATCAGAGTATTTTAATCAAAGACAAAGATTAAATTATGCTTTAAATGATACTAAAATTATCGTGAGAAAAGTTTTTCCTTATGTATTATTGGGCGTATTAATAGGTGCAGTAATTCATAATTGGATACCACAAGAATTTATTTTAAGTATTTTGGGAGATAATAATCCTTTTGCTGTTATTTTAGCTACAATTATTGGCATACCTATTTATGCTGATATATTTGGAACTTTGCCAATCGCTGAAGCTTTATATTTAGTAGGTGTACCAGCTGGTACGATTTTAGCATTGATGATGGCGATAACAGCTTTATCACTTCCATCACTTATTATGCTCAGCCAAGTATTGCAAAGAAAATTATTGTTTTTATTTATAGGTATTGTAAGTATAGGGATTATTTTTGTAGGCTATATTTTTAATTTTGTATTTTAAGATAGAGGTGTAAAATTTGTTAAAAGTAGCATTTATTTGTGTGCATAATTCTTGTAGATCTCAAATGGCAGAAGCTATAGCTAAAGAAATGGGAAAAGATGTATTTGAAGCTTTTTCAGCAGGAACACAGTTAAAAAATCAAATAAATCCTGATGCAGTTCGCATTATGGAGTCATTAGGTTATGGTGATATAACAAAGGTGCAAAAACCTAAATTATTGCAGGAACTGCCAGAAATTGATGTTGTTATGACTATGGGTTGTAACGTAGCTTGTCCAATGATTAAATGTAAATATCGTGAGGATTGGGGACTACAAGATCCTACAGGAAAATCTGATGAAGAATTTTTGAAAATCGTTGAACAGATAAAAGCAAAAATGAATGATTTAATCATGAAAATTAGAAATAAAGAAATCTAAAATAAAAGGCACTATAGAAAGATATCTATAGTGCCTTTTGCTTATGCATATTAAAAATTAACCACGAAGATTTGCATTGAAATCTTTTTGAAGTTTAGCTACGATTTTTTCGATTGCTGGATCAATTTCAGCATCAGTTAATGTTTTATCATTGGATTGGAAAGTCAAGGAGAATGCTAAGCTTTTTTTGCCTTCTTCAACTTGTTTACCAGTGTAAACATCAAATAAAGTGATTTGAGTGAGGTTTTGACCTGCAGCTTTGGTCATAGCTTTTTCGATATCAGCAGCATTTACATCAACATCTACGAGCATTGCAAGGTCACGGCTAGTTGCTGGATATTTTGGCAATGCTTTATATTTTAAATCTTTAGCCATGTATTTCATAACAATAGTAGCGTCAAGTTCAAAGATATATACAGGTTTTGTAATACCATAAGCAGAAAGTACAGCAGGATGAACTTCACCAACTGTTGCGATTACATCGCGACCTTTTTTGAAGAGAGCAGTTTTGCCTGGGTGCATAGCGTAGTGTGTACCAGTTTCAACTGTATAACGAGTTACACGAAGATTTGCAAGTAATTCTTCGATAATGCCTTTAGCATCGTAGAAGTCTACCATATCATTTGTTTGGTTCCAGCCCTGAGCATTGCGACGACCAGTGATAGCACCTGCAATTTTTACAACTTCATCTGGAAGTTCTGTTACAGGAAGTGCTTTAGGGAAGAATACAGAACCTACTTCAAATAAAGCTACATCATCATTTTTACGAGCAAGATTGCGAGCAAGATTATCAAAAATACTGCTGAGCAATGTTGTACGAACGAGAGGATATTCGTCAGAAAGTGGGTTCATGATAGGTACAGCTTTACGAAGTGGGCTATCTTGTGGAATGTTTAATTTATTGAATGTTTCTTCGTTAGTTAAAGCAAAGGAAATTGTTTCATAAAGTCCTTGGCTAGATAAGGAAGCTTTTACTTTATCAATAAATGTTTGTTTTGCAGATTGAGTTCCCTGCATAGAAACGCCATTTGGAAGAGTGGATTTAATTTTATCAAAACCATGTAAACGAGCAATTTCTTCGGAAATATCAGCCATGCAAGTTACATCATTTCTCCAAGATGGAACTTTAACAGTGATTTCATCATTTTCATCTTTTGTAACATCAAAACCAACACTTGTAATGATATTAAGCATAACATCTTTAGCGATATTAGTGCCGAGATGATTATTGATTTGTTCTGGTGTGAAAGTAACATAATTAGCTTGTTTTGGATTTGGATATACATCTACAATTCCTTCGCAAACAGTGCAAGCACCCATTTCTTGAAGTAATTGAGCTGCTCTGTCGAGGGCTTTAATAGTAGTTTCGCTATCAACACCACGTTCAAAACGACCAGAAGCTTCAGAAGAAAGACCGCAAGCACGAGCAGTTCTGCGGATACATGGACCATAGAAATCAGCAGATTCTAATACTACAGTAGTAGTAGTGTCTGTGATTTCTGTTTCGAAACCACCCATGATACCAGCAAGACCAGCAGCTTTTTCGCTATCAGCGATAACGAGCATTTCACCTTTTGCTTTGCGAGACGTATCATCAAGAGTATGAAGTTCTTCACCTTCAATAGCACGACGAGCAATTAATTTTTTGCCTGTGATTTTATCATAATCATAAGCATGCATAGGATGACCAAGTTCAATCATAACGAAGTTTGTAACGTCAACTACATTATTGATGGAACGAATGCCAGCACCTTCAAGACGTTGTTGCATCCATTCAGGAGATGGGCCGATTTTTACATTTTTAAGCATACGTGTAGAGAAACGAGAGCATAAATCAGGGTCTGCGATTTCTACAGAGAAGATATCGTTTAATTTAGTATTATCATCTTCATTAACTTTGATTTCAGGAAAATGTGGTTTGTTGCCAGTGATAGCAGCAATTTCACGAACAAGACCGAAAACACTGAAGCAGTCTGCACGGTTAGCTGTAAGTTCAAATTCCAATACAACATCATTTAAACCTAATACATCTTTAGTAGGAATACCTACAGGAGTATCACTAGGTAAAATGAAGATACCAGTTTTTTGTTCTTCAGGTAATTTTTCAAGGTCGAGTTTTAATTCTTGAGCGGAGCAAAGCATACCATTAGAAGCTACGCCACGAAGTTTACCTTTGGAGATTTTCATGCCGTTTGGCAAATGAGCACCTACCATAGCTACAGGAACAACTTGTCCTTCTGCTACGTTTTGAGCACCTGTTACAATGATGATATTTTCAGCAAGACCAACATTCATAGTACAGATTTGTAAGTGGTCAGAATTTTGATGTGGTTCAAGTTTTTCGATGCGACCAGTTACAACTTTTTCTAAACCTTCGCCAGGGTCTACAACATTTTCAACAGGAATACCAGCCATTGTGAGTTTATCAGCAAGCTGCTCTGGAGTTTCAGTAAAATCTATATAATCTTTAAGCCATTTAATAGAAACTTGCATTAAATATAATCCTCCTTAATATTAGAACTGACGTAAGAAACGTACATCATTATCATAGAATAAACGTAAATCATCAATGCCATAAGCGAGCATAGCAATACGTTCAACACCCATACCGAAAGCAAAACCGCTAACTTGTTTAGGGTCATAACCACTCATTTCAAGTACATGAGGATGAACCATACCTGCACCTAAGATTTCAAGCCAGCCAGTGCCTTTACATACACGGCAACCTTTACCTTTACACATAACGCAAGAGATATCTACTTCAGCACTTGGTTCAGTGAATGGAAAGAAGCTTGGACGGAAACGAACTTTTACATCTTCACCGAAGATTTGTTGTAAGAAAGTAACAAGTGTGCCTTTGAGGTCAGCAAAGCTGATGTTTTTATCAATGCAAAGACCTTCAACTTGAGTAAACATTGGGGAATGTGTAGCATCATAATCATCACGGCGATATACATGACCTGGAGCAATGATGCGAATTGGGCTATTTGGTTCATGAGCTTGCATTGTGCGAGCCTGTACAGGAGAAGTCTGACTTCTAAGTAAGATATCTTCTGTGATATAGAAAGAGTCTTGCATATCACGAGCTGGGTGATCTTTTGGAAGATTTAAAGCTTCAAAGTTGAAATAATCAGATTCAATTTGAGGACCTTCAGCGATAGAATAGCCCATGCTAGTGAAGATGTTTTTTATATTGTTTAAGGTAACAGTTAAAGGATGAAGATGTCCTAAGCTTTGACGACGACCAGGAAGCGTAACATCAATTTTTTCTGTAGCTAAACGATTTGCAAGTTCAGCTGTTTTTAATTCTTCTTGTTTAGCTGCGATTGCAGTTTCTAATTCTTTACGAGTTGTATTTACCATTTGACCAACTACAGGACGTTGTTCAGGGCTTAATTTACCCATACCACGTAAAATGCTAGTCAAAGAGCCTTTTTTACCAAGATATTTTACACGCACATCATTTAGTGCATTGAGATTAGAAGCACTATTAATATCATTAATCGCTTCTTGTTGTAAACTTTTGAGTTCTTGTTCCATGATTTCACTCCTACAAAATTTTAACAAAAAATAAAAGCTCTCACCCCATGAAGGGGCGAAAGCTTGTTTCGCGGTACCACCCTAATTGATACTTAAAAGCATTAACGCTGCCAGACGCTATGACTACTTATTTTCACCATAGAAGCTCCAAAGTGAACTTCAATTAAATTTTCTTTTATTGTTCTCAGCCTAGACAATATTTTCTGTAAAAGAAATCTTAATTTACTCTCTTTATCATCGCTTAGTTATATTACAATTTTACAGTGAAAAGTATATCATAAAAATTTATTAAAAACAAGATTGAGGAAATATTGAAGATTTTTATAAAAAAATAATTTTAATTTATGTTATTTTTATATATTTTAGAGGCGATTTTTTGAATTATGGCATTTATAAAAAACAAATTAGAGATATAAAATATAATAAAGTATATGAAAACTAGCATTATTGTAAAAATCTCTAAAAAATAGAATGGATTTTGAAACGGAAAAATAATAGCGATAGAATATAGTCAAAGATAAAACGTTAGAAAAATAAGAATATTTATAAATTATAAAAGAGGTGCAGGAATTATGTTTGATGAAGGTAAAATCGTTATTATTGGTGCTAGTAATGTTGGTACAGCAGTATTGAATAAAATTGTGGATTTCGGTTTAGCATCAGAAGTTGTATTAATTGATATTAACGAGAAAAAATGCATGGGTGAGTCTTTGGATACAAGTCATGCTACAGCTTGCATTAGCAGTCATAATATTTATATTCATGAAGGCGATTATGAAGATTGCAAAGATGCTAGTATGATTATCATCACAGCTGGTCCAAGTATAAAACCAGGAGAAACACCTGATAGATTAATTTTAACTAAGACAAATTGTAAAATCATGGATAGTGTAATGTCGCAAATCGTTCGTTATACAAAAGATGCAATTATTTTAGTAGTAACTAATCCTTTAGATGTAGCTACTTATTATGTATCTGCTAATTTTGATTATCCAAGAGAAAAGATAATTGGTACAGGTACTTTATTAGAAACTTTCCGCTTACGTAGAATTTTGGCTGATTATTATCATTTAGACCCAAAACTTGTACATGGATATGTATTAGGTGAACATGGCAATTCTGGCTTTGTGGCATGGAGCACAGTGGACATTGCAAGTTTAGGCTTAGGCAATATGGATGAATTTTTTAATCGTGATTATAAATTAAATAAAGGTATGATTGAACAAAAAATCATGCAAGTCGTATATGATGTAATTAATTTAAAAGGTTGTACTAATACAGGTATTGCTATGGTAGCTTGTCGTTTTATTAAAGCTATAAAATATAATGAATATACAATTTTACCAATGTCATCTATTTTAACTGGTGAATATGGCATTCATGATGTGGCTTTGAGTTTGCCTTGTATGCTTAACAACACAGGAATTATCAAGAAATTTACACCAAAATTAACTGATGAAGAAGTAGGTAAAATGATAGCTTCTGCTAAAAGTGTAAAATTTGCTATGAAAGCTATTGAGAAAAAGACAGAAGCTGTAGCTTAAATACAATTAGATAATTTATAAATATTTATTTTAATAGCGAGGTTTTTATTTAAGTAGAAAATCTCGCTATTTTTATAAGTTTAAATTTTAAAGATAAGGTCGTGTTTTAATTGTTATGATAAGAAAGGAATAGTATTATGAATACTTTGACCAATGTAAAAAAATCACAGGGAATAATGATGTTTATTATCTTGTTATTATCTTATATAGTATTTGCATCAAATTGGGTAGCAGGTTCAAATTTATCCGAAAAGATTGTATTTCATTATTTTAATGGTGAACAAGTATCACCGATGGTTTCAGAAGTTATAAATTATACAATAACGATTGCTAGAATTTTTGCAAACTTAGTCGCAGCGTATATTTTATTGAAATTAAATCCGCGAAAGGCAAGTATTGTAGCATTAGTATTACTTTGTTTTTCTTTTGTTGCTGTATTTGCTACAAATTATTGGCTATATACTATTGCGCGTATGATTATGGCATTAGGCGGTTCTATGATAATGGTATATATGAATACTGTAGTAGCTAGATTTATAGCTAATGATGAAAAAATTATAGCAAGTGCGCTAGTTACAGCTTCGTATAATATTGGTGCAGGTTTAGTGGCTATTATTTTCTTTTTATATAAAGATGTGGTTATTAGTGATTGGCAACATACAATGTATATATTTAGCTTATTTAGTATTTTGCTTTTAGTTTTATGGACTATGTTGGCAAAGGATTTTTCACCTAATGATGAGAATACACATCATCAAGAGGAATATAAATATAAAAATGCATTAACAGATAAATTTGTATATTGTTTTTCTATGGGCTTTGGCGGTTTTTTATTTTTATATGTAATGTCTTTAGTATCTATACCTGTAAAATTAGTTGCACAGGTCAATAATGGTTTTAATGCTGAATTTATGATATTGGCAATTACTATGGGTGGTATAGTTGGGACTTTATTTAGTATTTTAATTGGCAAAGTACCTTTTGAGCGTAAGCCGTTTTTATTAGTTCATGGTATTATGATGATTGTTGCTATGGCTTTAGGTTTGTATATGGCATATATAAATCCAGGATTAGCATACTTTTTATTTGCGATTGGCGGATTTGTGATGTTTTCTCAGTATTCTGTGTATCTGAATTTTCCTTATGAATTGCCAAATATGAACCCACGTAAATTAACTATTATGTTCGGTGTGTTTTGGGCATTGGGCTATACTATTTATACTGTATTGAATTTTATTTGGAGCATTATACTTTCGTATTATGGTTGGGATTTATCCATGGTATTTTATATTGTATGTAGTTGTATATATATAATTTTTGTATTTACATTCCCTGCTTTAAAAGTTCAGACGAAAAGGGCAATTTCTTAAGCTTAGATGAGCTTTATATAGTATAATTAAGGAAATTATGCTTGTGGTGGTGAGAATATATGGATAAATTAGATATTGAAGCGTGTAAAAAAGAAAATCCTTTTATCGTATTAGCTGACGTTATTTATAAACATTTAAAAAATGATATTATGCAGGGCTTATTATTGCCAGGTGATAAGATTGTTGAGTCAAAGATTGCACAGCAATTAGATGTGAGTAGAACACCTGTAAATATAGCTCTTAATAGAGCTTTAAAAGATGGTTGGCTTGAGCGACGCAGTAAAAGGTTTTTGACGGTGCGAAAGATAAGTCCACAAGAATGTTTTTATCTATATGAAGCTCGTAAATTTTTGGAAGGACAAGCTGCTTATTTGGCAGCTAAACGCATAACGAAAGCAGAACTTATGGGGTTAAAGGAAATTTTGCTGAACTTTCGCAAGGGCAATGATGAACCAATTGACGATGAATTGTTTTGTAAAAATGATGAAAGATTTCATGATTTAATCGTTAAGGCTGCACATAATGATTATATTTCAGAGATGTATAAACGCATAAAACTTGATTTGCAACGATATAGATATCATTATAAACAGTTGATTATTGAACGAAATACAAATGAAAATGTCTATATGTATCATTATTCTATTTATTTGGCACTTAAAAGTAGATTATCCGTAGTAGCTAAAGATGAGATAGAGTCAGATATTTCTAGCATGCATGGAATGATTTTTGCAGGAAATATCTTGGCTAAATTTAATTTATAAAAAAAGCCTTAGGAAAACCTAAGGCTTTTGTCATTTTATTTAAAATCATTTACTAAAACATCTTTGCGGAAATATTTTTTATCATATTCGCCGATTTCACGAATTACTTTGCATGGAGAACCATAAGCTAAGCTATTAGCTGGAATATCTTTAGTTACGATACTACCTGCACCGATTACACAGTTATCACCGATTGTAACACCAGGCATAACCATTACACCAGCGCCAAGCCATACACGGTTACCGATATGAATTGGCAAGGAGAATTGAGTACCACCAAGGCGATATTCAGGGTCTAGTGGGTGACCTGTTACACAAAGTAATACATTTGGACCACACATAACATCATCGCCGATGAATACTTCACAGTCATCTACAACTTGGAAATTAAAGTTTGCATAGAAATTTTTACCGATATGAGTGTTGCAACCATAAGCAAAATGTGCAGGTGGTTCAAGATAGATACCTTTTCCTACAGAACCTAATAATTCTTTGAGAATTTTAGTTCTTGTTTCCATATCACTAGGACGAGTATTATTGAAATCGAACATCATTTCTTTAGCATTTACACGTTGTTTTTCAATAATTTTTTCGTATTCTTGGTCAACAGGGTCTTTGTGACCATATTCACGATAAAGTAATCCAGATTTCATTTGTTCTTCTAAACGCATAGAATTATCTCCCGTTCGTTAATTTACTATATTAAATTATAATTTATTCTGTAATGTTTTTTCAATAGATTTTATTTTATTTACGATATCATCAGCACTGACAATTTCAGATACAATAGCGAATGTTTTAGCCCCGTGAGAAGCTACTTCACAAATATTATGTTCTTTGATACCACCGATAGCTACAAATGGATGTTTAGCATATTTACTAGCATAATCTACATAGGAAAAACCAACAGGTACAGCATCTTTTTTTGTCTGTGTAGCATAGACAGGGCCTACACCGATATAGTCAATAATATCACCAAGTTCATTTGCTTTTTGAAGTTGAGCTTCTTCATGAGTGGAAAGACCTAAGATTTTATCTTCGCCAATTAATTGACGAACTACTTGAGGCGGTAAATCTGTCTGACCAATATGCACGCCATCAGCATTTACAGCCATAGCAAGGTCTACAAAATCATCAATGATAAATATAGCACCAGCTTCTTTAGTCATCTTTACTAATTGCATACATTCTTGATAGCGTTCAAGTGCAGGTTTTTCTTTTTCACGATATTGAATAAATTTAATACCAGCTTCGAGCATTTTGCCTACAACTTCAATATTATTGCGACCGTTAGACATTGCTTCAGCAGTTATAGTATAGATGGGATTGTTAATAAAATGTTCCATTCCTTTACGCATGGAAAGACCTCTTTTCTAAATATAGAATTTTATTTTTTATTTTATAGTAGTGAAAACATCTGTTGCGTCATTATCAGCAGTGATTATTATTTGCCATTTTTGTTTAATATTTTCTTCTTGTAAATATTGAGCCAAAGTTTCAACTATAGGCAATTCTGTACCAAAATGACCTGCATCAATGATATTTATACCTAATTCTTGAGCATGTTGTGCTTCGTGATATTTAACATCACCAGTTATATAAGTGTCAGCACCTTGCATAGCAGCTTTATCTAAAAATTCAACGCCAGCACCAGAGCAAAGGGCTACTTTTTTTACTAATTTGTCATTTCCTTTTACATAACGGAAAGTATCACCAGGAAGACTTTGTTTTATGCGTTGAGCAAATTCACCAAGTGTGATAGGATTAGTGAGTTTACCAATGCGACCAAGTCCATTTTCGTGATAAATATTTTCTGTAGGAATGATATCCCAAGCAGGAACTTCATAAGGGTGAGCTTTTAACATAGCTTTAATCACACGATTTTTTATTTTGCTAGGTAAAATAGTTTCTATGCGAACTTCTTGCACATTAGATAATTTATTTTGTTGACCGATAAAAGGATTGGAATTTTCAAGAGGTTTGAAATATCCTGTGCCATTATAAGTGAAGGAGCAATCGCTATAATTATCAATAGCACCTGCTCCCGCTTTAGCTAAAGCTTCACGAACAGCATCAGCATAATCGCTAGGAACATTGACTCCTAATTTTAAAATTTCTTCACGGTAAGAAATAGTAAGTGGTTTTACTTCTGTGAGTTGAAGTTTTTGAGCTAATACATCATTTACACCACCATAAGTAGTATCTAAATTTGTATGAGCTGTAAAGATAGCAATGTTATTGCTAAGAATTTTTTGAAGCATTCTGCCAAGAGGTTTATCAGTAGCAATTTTTTTTATACCTTTAAATAAAAATGGGTGGTGAGAAATTATCATATTATAATTTTCACAGATAGCTTTATCAATTACTTTTTCTGTAACATCTAAGCAAGTCAAAATTTTAGTGATTTCTTGAGCAGGATTACCTATTAAAAGACCTACATTATCCCAATTTTCAGCGAGGTAACGTGGGGCAAGTCTATCCATAGCTTCAACTACAACTTGACATTTAATCATAATAATTCCTCCAAAGCTTTTACATAAGTTTGTAATTGATGATAATGTGCAGTATTTTTAGCAGTCTCAGATTTTGCCATACCATTTAAACTGCGATTGGCTTTGGCGATAAATTCAGCAATCATTTCTTTAAATAAAATAGGTCTAGTACGATTTAATACAGGCCCTATTTCAAGCTCAAGTTCAGTTGGTAAAGCTTGTTTTCCAGGTTTAGCATAAATTATTTGATAAATGCGACCATCTTCTTTTGCTATAGCTTCATCTTTGATATGCCAATCTATGCTGTAAAGATATTTTCTAAGAGCGGTAAATCCTTGTTGTGGTTGTAAGATTAAACCTTTTAAAGAATTTACAATTTCAGGGCAATCTTGTAATAATTGAACCATTAGATTTCCGCCCATACCACAAAATATAGCAATATCTACTTCGTTAGGTTGAAGAATTTCTAAACCACTACCTAAACGAATATCGATTTTATTCATCAATGAAGCATTGCGTACAGAACGCTTGGCTGCTAAATAAGGACCTTCGTTTACATCACCAGCGATTGCTTTACAACATCTTCCAGTTTTTACTAATTCTATAGGTAAATAACCATGGTCAGTGCCAATATCAGCAATGACACTGCCATGGGGTACGAACTTTGTTACAGTTTGTAATCTAGCACCTAAAGACAAAAAAATCATCTCCTTAAAATAAATTGATTAAATATATGATATCATGATAATAGATACAAAAAAAGCTGGTTCTATATTGAACCAGCTTTTTATTAATATTTAATTATTTTTTAGCAATTTTTTTCATATCGTCAGCAACAGCTTCAGCTTTTGTACCAACAATTACTTGAACGCTATTTCCTTTTTTGATAATACCAGCAGCACCTAGAGCTTTAAGACCAGCTTCATCGATTTTATCAATATCTTTAACATTTAAACGTAAACGAGTGATGCAAGAGCTGATAGTAGTTAAGTTATCAGCACCACCTAATTTATTGATAAAGGATTGAGCTAATTCATCTGGGTTAGCATTTTCAATAGCTTCGTTGTCAGATTCATTTTCAAAACGACCAGGAGTTGGAAGGTCGAAGTGAATGATTGCCCATCTGAAAACAATGAAGTAAATGATACCAAATACTAAGCCGATTGGAATGATTAAGATAGCTTTAGTAGCAAGACCATAGTTTAATACATAGTCGATAAGACCAGCAGAGAAACCAAAGCCATGTAAAATACCAAACATATTAGCAACTGCAAGAGCAATACCTGTCATAACAGCATGGAATGCATAAAGAACAGGAGCTAAGAACATGAAAGTGAATTCTACAGGTTCAGTGATACCAGTTAAGAAAGCTGTGAAAGCGATGGAGAACATCATACCAGCAACTTTTGATTTATTTTCTGGTTTAGCAGCACTGTACATTGCAAGTGCGATAGCAGGAACACCGAACATAAAGATAAAGTAGAAACCAGCCATGAATACACCAGCAGTTGGGTCACCAGCGAAGAAACGATTTAAATCGCCTGTTGCAGTAACGCCTGTTTCTGGATTAGTGTAAGAACCAAATACGAACCAAACAAGAGAGTTGAGAATGTGATGAAGACCAACAGGAATAAGTAAACGGTTTAATACACCATAGACAAAGGCACCAGCAGCACCAGCACCAACAATCCATTCACCGATGCTATGAATAAAGTTCTGAATAGGACCCCAAATAATACCAAAAATAAGAGCTAAAACAACGAATGTTGCAGCAGTAACGATCGGAACGAAACGTCTGCCTGAAAAGAAACCTAAGAATTCCGGTAATTTAATATTGTAGAATTTATTGTAAAGTATACCAGAAATAATACCAACAATAACCCCAGCGAGAACACCCATATTTAAATCTTTATCGATAGCTTTGAGTGCTTCTGTTAATACTAAATAGCCAATAACCCCAGCAAGACCTGCCGCACCATTGTTATCTTTAGCTAAGCCAACAGCGATACCAACGGCAAAAATAAGTGCTAAGTTATTGAAAACAGCACCACCTGCTTGAGTAATAAAAGGAATGTCGAAGACATCAGGTGCTCCTAAACGAAGTAAAAGAGCGGCAGCAGGAAGAACGGCAACAGGAAGCATTAACGCTTTACCTACAGCTTGAAGTTTGGAAAACCAACTGGACATAATAGTATCCCCTCCTATAAAATTTTAGCATAAAAATTCGAATTTTCTCAATAAAAGAAATTTATAGTATATAAAAAACTTTTACTTGCCCATAATATACTATAAATTTTATTTCACGTCAATATTACAACTTCAGAAAAAATTATAGAGAATGTATCCTGTGACGATACCAATAATAGCACCACTGATGACTTGGAAATAAGTATGACCTTCTTTTTCATGGAGGTCTGCTTTCCCTGTTAAGTGATTTAAAATAGAGGCATGTTTACCAATAGAGCGACGTAGATGGGTTGCATCAATCATAATGATAAAAGCAATAGTTACAGCTAAGATGAATAATGGAGAATTAAAATTATCATAAAGACCGATATAAGTTGTAGTGGTAATTATAGTAGCCGTATGTACACTAGGAAAACCACCGTTACTGAAAGATAATTTCAAATCCAAAGTAGAATAGTAAATGTAATTAGTTATAAATTTTATGATAACTGCTACAAGCCAACCAATAAAAGGAACAAAAATCATACAAGACTGCATAAAATCACCTGGGTTTCTAAAAATAATTTAAGATAATTAAATTATAGCAAAGATTTAATTTAAACAAAATCATATTTATGTAAAATAAATGTAGTTTATAAATTATAGGTTTAAATATAATTTTATATAAAAAAACGTACTCTTCAATTAAGAGTACGTTTTTTCTTAGAATAATTCTTCTAAAGAAGGAGCAGTAGCAGCTCCTTCTTTACTGACAACAATTGAAGCTATTTTGTTAGCTAAATATATACTATCTTTTAAATTTAAATTACAAGATAATCCAGCTAAAATTCCTCCAGTATGAGAATCGCCTGCGCCTATAGTATCTTTTACTTGAACTTTAAATCCATCAATAATAGTAACATCATTAGTAATAAGGATAGCACCCTTATTACCATTAGTAATAATAACAGGTTCCTTAGTGATATTAAATAATTTTTTACCAGCATTTTTAATATTATTTTCATTAACTAAAGATAAGATTTCTTTATTATTTATAGTAAAAATACAATTCATATGGAATATAGAATTTATTACATTTTTATTAATAAAATTCAATCTTGGTCCTGGATCGAAAATGATTTTTGCTGATGCTTTCTTTTGTTGTAATATTTTTATTAAAATGTCTCCATTTTTTCCTTCTAATTCATAGCCAGATACATAAATATAATCATAATTATTTATTTTTATATGTTCAAACCATTTTTCTTTCATAGAAAGTTCTAGTCCAGGCATAGTTATAAAAGTACGTTCACCATCATTTTCAACAAGAGATATACAATAGCCATTATCAATATTTTCTTCTATTTTAAAAATAGGGTAATTTTTTTCTTTAAATGATTTATAAATAATTTTGCTATAATCACCATTTCCAATAGGAATCATTAAATCAAAGGGTAAATGCAATTTATTTAAAACATCTGCGACATTAAATGCACAACCACCTATTGTATGTTTAGTACTTTTAGCTGTAATATCTTCTCCTGAATGAGGTAATTTTTCTATATTTATGATAATATCAACTATAGCAGCGCCAATAATAAGAACTTTTTTTTCAGATGTTAATTTATTTAAAATTTCTTTTAAGTTATACATATTAGATAGCCTCACTATTAAATATTTTAGATAAAATAATATAAAAAATTCCACTAGAAATAAAAGTGATTAACATACCTAAACTATTATTGTAAAATATGCCATTAGCAAAAGGTCCATCAAAGAAGACACAGTTAGTAAATAAAAATCCTAAAAATACTCCTAAAAACCAACTAAAAATCCCGGTATAGTTATATAAATTAAAGTTATTTTCACCAGTTAATAATTTTTCGGGATATCCAAATTTTTTTCTAAATAGTACAAAATCTGTTAAAAATACAGCAGACCAACCAGCTAAAGCTATACCAATTAAACCTAAGAATGATTGAAATATACTTAAAAAGCTATCACTGATAAATAATACATATATACCTAAAGCTAACATAATGATTACATGGATACTTATTGCTGTAAAATTATTTACTTTTATATTTAAAGTAGATAAATTTACTCTAGCAGAACGTAAACTAATAACAGATGGTGCAACTAAACCTACTAATGCAGTTATTAAATAAGGGATTGTCATCCATGTAGGTAATTGAGAACCTATTACATCAATAGGATTAGGAACACTTAGAAAATCTGGAACTGTGCTAGTCATTAAAATTCCCATTGACATTAAAATGAATAGAGGTATAAAACCGGCTAATGTAGTAGATAAGATTATAGCAAAATCTGAATTTTTAGGATCTTGATAAACACTATAATCAGCAGCAGCAATTGCCCAACTAATACCTGTACCAGCAATTATTATAGATACAGCTGGAAGAAATCCAGAAATCCAATTTCCACTAGGTAGAGCAAATAAGAGGTCCCAATTAGTTTTTAGTAATAAAAAACCTAATACAATTAATGTCATTAAACCAAAAACATATGTGAAAAAACTTTGTAATTTTACTAAAGATTCTTGACTTAAAAATCCAGAAATAGCTATTAATATAGCTAGAATTATTAAAGCTATAATTGTAGTAAAAGTATTAGTATTTATACCTAAAATACCTAATAAAGTAAGTAGTGTTAAGGTAGCTGTTACAACATTTACACACATCCAACCAACTAGATTAATCCAACCACATAATGTAGGAATATAATTACCATGTACGCCAAAAACAGCACGAGATAGATTAAACATAGTGGTTCCGCCGATTTTTCCAGATAGACTTAAATATCCAACTAAAATAAAAGATAACGCACCAACAAATGCAGCTAAAATAGACTGTATGAAACTTAATTCGTAGCTAACAATAATAGCACCATAAATAAGTCCTAATATACCTATTTGCGTAGCCATCCATATTCCAAATAATTCATGAGGTTTACCGGTTCGTTCTTTTTTATCAACAAAAATATTTGTTTGCATATAAATCTCACCTCTAATTATAATTTAAAAAATTTTCTTGCAGTTAAAATTTTTTGTGTATAATTTTTAAAATTGATATTATTTGCTTTTTCTAATGTATAGATCCATTCAGGACGAATAGAATCTATACCTTTATATGCTCCACAGATAGCACAAGCCATAGCACCAATTGTATCTGTATCACCACCTAAATTAGCAGACATGATGGCAGCTTTTTCAGGTTCTTGACAATAATAAGCAATAGTTAAAGCAGCAGGAACAGCTTCGCTAGATAAAACACCTGTTCCAATTACTTCATAAATCATTTTGCTTACATCATTATCATTTGTACATTTATCTAAAAGTGATATTGCTACTTTTAATCGAGCTTTAGAATTTGCATTGTAAGTAGGTGTGCCTAATGATAATGCTATATCATGAATTTTAAAAACATCATCTAGGATATCATCAAAATTTTTTCCATAAATAGCACTAGCAACAGCTTGAGCTATCATACTAGCTCCAGCGATAGTTACATCTGTAGAATGAGTAACACTACTAATTTTAGCGACAGCTTGAGCCATTTTATTTAAATCAGAATAGTCAATAATACAACCTAATGGAGCAATTCTCATAGCAGCACCATTTGTTTCAGCTTTAGATGTATATAGTTTGTAGTCTTCATTTTTACTATGAGCTAATAATGCGGCTTTAGAACTAGCTCCTAATAGGTTTTTTTCAAAACCATCTACATTTTTAATCCATTTTAATAATTTTTGAGCTAATATATTTGCATCAGGAATAGTATTATATTCACAAATAGCATCTAAAAATAATAGTGCTTGAGCGGAATCATCAGTAAATTGACCTGCTGAAAAATAACAAGCTATTTCGTTGTTTTGCGGACCATCCATAAATGTATCAATAAAACCTAATTGATTTTTAATTTTTGATTTAGGCCATAATTCACCAGGCATACCTAAAGAATCTCCTAAAGTCATTCCTGCAATAGTACCCATAATTTTTTTTTCTAAAGACATATAATCATCACCTTACATATTATGTTATTATAATATTATAATAACATAATATTATAATATTGCAATACCATTTTAAAATTCGGAAAATTTAATAAATTATTCAGGGATTATTTTATATTAATTATGTTATAATAAATATATAGTTGAAGAGAAAAGAGGTTTCTTATGTCGCATTCGTCGCCTAAATATTATATTATAAAACAAGATTTAATAAAAATGATAAATGATGAAATTTTAACGGCTGGACAAATGGTACCTAGTGAAAGTAAATTAATGCAACAGTATAATGTTAGTAGAATAACAGCTAGAAAGGCATTAGAAGAATTATCTAATGAAGGATATTTATATAAGGTACAAGGTAAAGGTTGTTTTGTAAAAGATAATATAGAAGAACAATCTTTATCAAAAATATGTGGTTATACTGAAGAAATTACTAAATTAGGAATGTGTGTATCTAGAAAAGTTTTAAATTCAGAAATAATACCTTGTTTTAGTAAACGTAGCAATGAATTAAATATTGAGATTGATAGTAAATTGTATATGTTAAAGCGTATTTATTATGCAAATAGTGAGCCTATTTGTTTAACTACAGCATATTTGCCATATAAATACTTTGAAGGAATAGAAAAATATAATTTTGAGTATGAGTCATTGTATAATATTATAGAAAAAAAATATTTATATAAGATAGTACGTTCAAAATTAAGGTTAGAAGCTGTATCAGCAGATGAAAATGTGTGTAAATATTTAAATGTAAAAAAAGGAACACCATTATTATTATTTCGTTCTATTACTTATGGAAAAATAAATAATAAAGAAATTCCTATTGAATATTTTAAAACATATTATTTAACAAATAAAATACAATATACATTAGAGCAAATGCGTTAAATTATATTTTATTATAATAAAAAGCTAGATTAAAATAATCTAGCTTTTTGTAAATTATAATTATATTATTTTTAGTAAAAAAGGCAACAAAAAAACTTCCATATTTCTATGGAAGCTTATCATCTTTATTAAGTGGTGGGCCCACCTGGATTCGAACCAGGGACCAACCGGTTATGAGCCGGGGGCTCTACCGCTGAGCTATAGGCCCAAATAAAAATGGCTCCTTGAGTAGGACTCGAACCTACGACCGATCGGTTAACAGCCGATTGCTCTACCAACTGAGCTATCAAGGAATCTTACAATCTTGTTAGAAAATGGCTCCTCGAGTAGGACTCGAACCTACGACCGATCGGTTAACAGCCGATTGCTCTACCAACTGAGCTATCGAGGAATGTCTCATCACCAACGGAAATTATTATAATACATTATTAACTATATTGTCAACACTTTTTTATAAACTTTTTAAAGAATTTATAAAGCCTATTTATATAAGCAATAAATAGGCTTTAAACAAAGCTTATTCTAAGAAATCTTTTAATTTTTTACTACGGCTAGGATGACGAAGTTTGCGAAGTGCTTTTGCTTCAATTTGGCGAATACGTTCACGTGTTACACCAAAATTTTGACCTACTTCTTCCAAAGTACGAGCACGACCATCATCTAAACCAAAGCGAAGGCGAAGAACTTTTTCTTCACGTTCAGTTAAAGTATCAAGAACATCTTCTAATTGTTCTTTTAAAAGTACAAAAGATGCTGCTTCAGCAGGAGCTGGTGCATCATGGTCTTCAATGAAATCTCCAAGATGAGAATCTTCTTCTTCACCGATAGGTGTTTCCAAAGATACTGGTTCTTGAGCTATTTTCATGATTTCACGTACGCGATCTACACTTACGTCCATTTCTTTTGCTATTTCTTCAGGGCTTGGTTCACGTCCTAAGGATTGGAGAAGTTGACGAGATACGCGAATTAATTTATTGATGGTTTCAACCATGTGGACAGGAATACGAATAGTACGAGCTTGGTCGGCAATAGCACGAGTAATGGCTTGACGAATCCACCATGTAGCATAAGTACTAAATTTGTAGCCTTTATTGTAATCGAATTTTTCAACAGCTTTTATTAAGCCTAAGTTACCTTCTTGGATTAAGTCCAAAAAGAGCATGCCACGACCAACATAACGTTTAGCAATACTTACAACAAGACGTAAGTTTGCTTCTGCTAGGCGTTTTTGAGCTTCAAGATCCCCATCTTCCATGCGTTTTGCTAATTTTATTTCTTCATCAGCAGATAATAATGGAACACGACCAATTTCTTTAAGATACATTCTAACAGGGTCATCGATATTTATACCTTCAGGAATGCTAAGGTCAATATCAATATCATCTTCATCATCTTTGAGATTAGAATCATCATCTGGTCCTATATCATTACCATTATCAATGATGTCAATGCCACGTTTGGTGAATGTATCGTATAATTCGTCTATTTCATCTGGTGACATGTCAACTGATTGAAGGGATTCCATAATTTCATTGTAAGTTAAAACGCCAGTTTTTTTACCTTTATCTAATAACTTACTGATTGCGTCTAAGCTGGCAGCAGCTGCTGCATTAGTATCTTTAACGGCTTTTACATTTTTTTTGGATTGAGCCATTATTACATGCCTCCTCTTAATTTATTATAGGTATAGGGCTTATGTCTCCAGATTTATAGGAGCTCTACGAGGATAAATTATCCATTTCCATTCGTATTTGTTGACTAATTTTTAATTCTTCTAAAAATCTACTGTCGCCATTTCGTTGTAATTCATCTGCTAAAAGGCGATGTTTTTCATAATTACTATTTAGATAATAACGACGTAAAAGTTTTAGACAATCTTCAGTGAGTTGAATGTCATCATCAGTTGTAAATTCTTCAACTAAACAATGTGAAAGTTCACTATAAGCGGTATCACTTAGTTTCTCAGCAGCATCAATATCTGTAAAAGGCTGATTATTAGCAAGTGTACTTGCTAAATATTTTAGAATTTCTCCATGAGTTTTATTGGGAAATTCTTCAGCTGGTATAAGATTTAGAACATAATCTAAAATACTAGCTTCATGCCAAATTTTTTTGATGATACATCTTCCTGCCATGGTCAAAGCATCTTTTTTTTCAGAGAATGCTTTGCGTGAATTTATTCCAGGAAGATTATCTGTAGAGACATCATATGCATTAAATTTTCTTTGCGAATTTTGTCGTTGCAAATCACTGCGAATAACGCCTTCATCTATACCCAAAACATTTGATATACGAATAATATATTCATTGCGTTCGACAGTGTTTGTAATATTAGCTAAAAGTGGCATTAATTGGTTTACTGCTAAAAGCTTTCCTTCTAAAGTATTGCGGTCTGTTGATTTTAATACATATTGCAATTGATATTCCATTAGCGGAAGAGCTTTATCAATTAATGCATAAAATTCTTTGTTACCATGATGGCGTAAAAATTCATCTGGGTCTTTGCCATCAGGAATGGTGATTACTTTAACATTAGCACCATTACTGCTAGCGATAGCTAAAGCTCGCATAGTAGCAGCTTGCCCAGCATTGTCACTATCATAGCAAAAATAGATATTTGGTGAATAGCGAAGAATTTTTCTACATTGTTGAGCAGTAAATGCAGTACCCAATGACGCTACAGCATTAGTAATATTATGACTATGTAATGCGATAGCATCCATATAACCTTCAACAACAATACTGAAGTTATTTTCTTTTATTGATTTTTGTGCATGATCTAAACCAAATAGCAAATGTCTTTTATTGAAAATAAGTGTTTCTGGTGAATTTAAATATTTGGGAGAATCATTTGGATTGATAATTCTGCCACCAAAGCCACAGATTTGACCATGTTCATTCATGATAGGAATGATGATGCGATTGCGAAAACGGTCATAGACTTTACCAGAATCTTTTATAGTGATTAGACCTGCTTTAGCAAGTAACTCTTTAGTAATGCCTCGTTTAGTAAAAGAGGTAAATAGTTTATCCCAAAGGTTAGGAGCAAAGCCAAGTTTAAATTTCGTAATTATATCTGAATTTATTTGGCGAGAAGAAAAGTATGCTCTACCAGCTTCTCCAAGAGAGGTACGAGTTAAACAATTATGAAAAAAAGAACCCGCCAGTTCATGTATTTTAAATAATGAATCTTTTTGTTGTTCTTGTTTGAGTTCGTCAGCACTTTTTTTCGTAGTCGGTATAGGGATATTTAATCTTTGGGCTTGTAGTTTTATGGCTTCATAATAAGAAATATTCTCTATAAGAGATATAAATTTAAATAGATTACCACCAGCATGACAACCAAAGCAATAAAAAAATCCCTGTTGGGGAACTACGGAAAATGAAGGTGTTTTTTCATTGTGAAAGGGGCAACAACCCCAATAGCGATTACCTCGTTTTTTGAGATGAACGTAACTTGAGATGACAGATAAGATATCTGAAGAAGAACGTACTTGTTCAACAAAATCATCGTGCAAGTTTTGTGTACGCATATAAACTCACCTTTCAATAAAACTATTTAATTATAGATGATTTTTGCCATAACGTAAATACATTCTACACATAATTATAAAAATCCTGCTTTATTTTTTTATTTTATTTAAAAATTTTTCGTATTTACATTTTAGGGACTTTATCTATACTATTCAATACGTATGGTTAAATATCCTGCTTTATTAGTGTATTATGTAGTAGTTATTGTATTTTGAAGATGGATTTGCTATGATGAATAAAAATAAATAATAAAAGAGGTATTCATGTGAGTATAAAAAAAGAGAGAGTGCCAGCTATTGAATATATGCGTGGAATATCCATGCTAGGCGTAGTTGGTATACATGTGGGTTCACAATACTTGATGAATAATCCCACTCCTAATTTACAATTATTGGCTTTGTATGAAATTGTAACAAGATTTTCAGTACCTATTTTTTTCTTTATCTCTGCTTTTGGCTTATTTTATAATTTAGATTTACAGGAAAAATTTAATTATAAAAATTTTATGAAGCGAAGATTTAAAACAGTGTTAATCCCTTATCTTGTATGGTCTATTTTTTATATTTTGCATTATACAATAACAAATCAAACGTTGTATTTACTTCATCCATTGAATTTGATTGGCATTTTATTTTTTGGTTTAGCATGTTATCAGTTGTATTTCATGATATTATTGGTTTGGTTTTATGCTTTAATGCCACTGTGGATTTTTATTGTAAAAAGATTAAATATTGTATTATTAGTAGTTTTATTTGTTTTTCAAATGGCAGTAGATTATTATTCAAGCTTTTTGATGAACCCATATGGCATTCAAAATGAAATAGTTAAAGCTATTTTTATGTATCGTTTAAATTATTGGGTAATACATTATGTATTTATCTTTTTATTAGGTGGATATGTATCTGTACATTATGATGAATTTAAAATCTTCATGAGAGATAATTTGAATAAATTAAGAGCTTTTGGTTTTATAAGCTTGATTGGGTTATTAGCATATTATTATTATTGTATTTATTACAATGGTTATTCTCCAGAAGGAGCGATAAATACAGCTCATCAATTATCTCCAGCTGGTCTTGTTTATACTTTAGGTGCTAGCTTATATTTATTTGCAGAATTTCAATATGGATTTTTAGCTAAAATAGGAACTAGTTTATTTTCTCTATTAGGTAGACATTCATATTTTGTATATTTGGCTCATCCTGTGGCAATCACTTATTTAGCTTTATTTATGGCAAAATTTAATATAGTTATGACAGCTGTTAATTCTATGATTTTTTATGTATTAGTAGTATTGTTTACTTTAATTGTAGCTATAATATTTAGAAAGCTTGGCAATACGAAATATCCAAAATTAAATGAATTGACAATAGGCGTTTATTCTAAAAAATAAGAAAAGCGGTAACACAAATAAGTGTTACCGCATTTTTTTAATCTTTTTTAATAAAAGAAATAATAACGCCAATGACAAGACCGATGATGGAAGGGACAATCCAGCCCATGCCCATATCAAAAAATGGCAAAGTATTTTTATATACTTCAATAATAGCGCTGATAGTAGCTGTGTTATTTAGTCCAAAAGGTAGGGCATTTAACATATCACCGATAGCTGCAAATAAAGTGAAAAGTGTGGTTACAGAATATACATAACGATGATAGCCAAAAATTGCACTGATAAATGCTAAGATGATAAGTGTTATAGCTAATGGATATAATAACATGAGAATTGGAATAGCTAAGAAAATGATACTAGTTAAACCAACATTAGCAATTAAGAAAGAAACAATAGTGAAGATAAAAGCATATGTTCTGTAGCTAAAAGAGTTAGGATATAATTCACTAAATGTAGTGGAACAAGCAGTGATAAGACCGATGGAAGTTTTTAAGCAAGCTATAGTAACAGTAAGAGCTAACAGAATATGACCAAATGAACCAAAATAATAAGTGGAGATTTGAGCAAGAGCAATACCACCATTAGCAGATAAAGCAAATTGCCCTAGACTGCAAGCGCCAATATAAGCTAAGAAACTGTAGATAATGCCCATGAGAATTAAAACAACAATACCTGCTTTTAATGTACCATAAGCTACATCTTTTGGATTTTTTAATCCTAGATTGTGCAATGTATGAATAACGATGATACCAAAAGCAAGAGAAGCTAAAGCGTCCATAGTGTTGTAGCCTTCAGTGAAACCTTTGAAGAAAGCTTCTTGTTGATACGCTTCCTGTACAGGCATAGCATCAGGTGAACCCATTGGATTGATTAAAGCAGTTACCATTAAAATTGCAATAAATACTAAAAAGAGTGGATTTAAAATCTTACCAATCCATGTGAGAATTTTACCTGGTTTTAAAGCAAATGCTAATGCTAAAACAAAGAAAATAAGTGAAAAAATTGCTAAATAAATTGTTTGCATGGAAGCATCAACATGGCTAGATAAACCTATTTCATAAGAAACTGCTGCTGTACGTGGAATTGCAAAAGCAGGCCCAATTGTGAGATATAAAAGTACAGTAACAAAATGAGCATAAGGTTTATTAATGCGACTAGCTAAATCAAAAAGACCTTCACTACGAGAAATACCCATAGCGACAATACCTAAAAATGGAAGACCAATGGCAGTTAGCATAAAGCCGATATTAGCTAGAAAAATATTACTGCCGGCTTCTTGTCCTAGATGTACAGGAAATATTAAATTTCCTGCACCAAAGAACATACCAAATAGCATAGACCCAACTAAAATATTTTGGGAAAGTGAAAGTGTTCGTTTCATGATAAATCCTTTCTGATGAGTTTTTATTTAATTTTTGATTTTTAACTGAATAAGGAAATTTGGTCACTTTCTTGTAGACCATCTAAGCAACCATGTTCACGCAAGCGTTCAACAATTGGTGTAGATAAACTAGCACGTTTTTTGAGGTCATCAATAGAAGTGAATTCGCCTTCAAGGCGAGCTTGAACGATATTGTTTGCAGCCATAGTACTGATACCAGTAAGGGCAGTAAATGGCGGTAATAGAGATTTTTCATGTAAGATGAATTTATCAGCATTTGATTTATAAAGGTCTATTTTTTCTACAGAAAAACCACGAAGATACATTTCCCAAGCAAGTTCTAAAACTACTTGGAAGCCTTTATCTTTTACGGATAATTTTTTCTGTTTTTCAAGTTCAATGATTTCGTCGAGTTTATCGCGAACAGCTAATTTACCTTTAGAAATAATATCTGCATCAAATTCAGCAGCACGAATGGAGAAATAAGCAGCATAAAAGGCAAGTGGATAGTGAACTTTGCAAAAGGCTATGCGATATGCCATCATAACATAAGCTGTGGCATGGGCACGTGGAAAGAGATATTTTATTTTTAGACAAGAATCAATATACCATTGAGGGATACCGCCATCTTTCATGACTTTAATATCATCTTCGCTAAGCCCTTTACCTTTACGCACTTTTTCCATAGTTTTAAAGGAAAATAATGGGTCAATACCACTGTGAATTAAATGCATCATGATGTCATCACGACAAGAAATCGCATCGGAAACAGTGCAAGTTCCTGAAGTGATTAAATCTTGAGCATTTTCAAGCCACACATTAGTACCATGAGAAAATCCACTGATACGCACTAAATCACTGAATTTTTGGGGCTTAGTATCATCAAGCATTTGACGTGTAAATGGTGTTCTAAATTCAGGAATACCAAATGTGCCAGATGTAGCACCGAGTTCTTCTGGCGTTACACCAAGTGCTTCTGTAGACGAAAAAATACTCATAGTAGCTGGGTCATCAAAAGGAATAGTTCTAGGGTCGCGATGAGTTATATTTTCGAGCATTTTTATTACTGTAGGATCATCGTGCCCAAGTATATCTAATTTTACTAGACGGCTACTGATAGAGTGGTAATCAAAATGTGTAGTTATCGTATTTGTCGTAGTATCGTCAGCAGGTCTTTGAATTGGTGTGAAGTGATGTACGTCCATATTACGAGGAATAACCATGATACCGCCAGGGTGTTGCCCTGTAGTGCGTTTTACACCAGTGCAACCATTTACAAGACTGTTGATATAAGCATCACGTTTTTTAATACCTTTTTCGTCAAAGAATTTTTTTACATAACCATAAGCAGTTTTATCAGCTACAGTGGCGATAGTTCCTGCACGGAAAACATTATCTTTGCCGAATAATTCTTCAGTGTATTTATGAGCTACTGGTTGATAATCACCAGAGAAATTCAAGTCAATATCAGGAACTTTATCGCCGTCAAATCCCATGAATACAGCAAATGGAATATCATGGCCATCTTTAATCATTTTAGTTCCGCAATGAGGGCAATCTTTATCTGGCATATCAAAACCACAACCATAAGTACCATCTTCAATAAATTCGCTGTGGCGACAATGAGGACAGCGCCAATGTGGTGGTAGAGGATTTACTTCTGTTATATTCGTCATAGTAGCGACAAAGGAAGAACCAACTGAACCCCTAGAACCAACAAGATAGCCATCATCAAGTGATTTTTTTACGAGTTTATGAGCGATTAAATAAAGCACGGCAAAACCATGACCAATGATGGAATTTAATTCTAATTCTAAGCGGTCTTGTACTACTTTAGGCAGATTTTCACCGTATAATTCACGAGCTTTGGCATATGACATATCGTGAATTTCTTGGTCAGCTCCTGGTATCATAGGTGAATATAATTCATCAGGAATAGGTTTGAAGACTTCTACCATATCTGCTATTTTGCGTGGGTTGGTAACGACTGCTTCATAGGCTAATTCTTCGCCTAAATAGCTAAACTCTTTGAGCATTTCATCAGTTGTGCGAAGATATAATGGCGGTTGTTTTTCCGCATCTTCAAAACCTTTGCCTTTCATTAAAATAGCACGATAAATACTATCTTTGGCATTTAAGAAATGAACATCACAAGTCGCTATGAGCATTTTATTTAATTTTTTAGCAAGCTTAGCAACTTTTAAATTGATTTGTATTAAGTCTTCATCAGTTTGAACATCAGGGAAATTTTCGTTGCGGATTAAAAAGGCATTATTGCCGATTGGTTGAATTTCAAGATAATCATAAAAACTAGCTATTTCTAATAATTTTTCATCGCTTTCATTATTTACAATAGCTCTGATTAATTCACCTGCTTCACAAGCCGAACCGATGATTACACCTTCACGCAATTCAGAGATGATTTTTTTCGGTAATCTAGGTCTTGATTTATAGAGATATTTCAAATGAGATAAGGAGACCATTCGATAAATATTTCTAAGACCAATAGAATTTTTGGCTAACATGATGATGTGATTAGCTCTGCGCTGTTGATAATCATCGCCTGTCAGATATCCTTCAATACCATAGATTACTTTTATTTTATTATCTTTGGCAGCTTTCATCGCTTCTGGGAAGGCTTGAACTACACCATGGTCAGTGATAGCGATAGCAGGCCAGCCCCAACGAGCGGCAGTGGATATCAATTCTTTTGCAGATACAACAGCGTCCATATTGCTCATATGTGTATGTGCGTGTAGTTCTACGCGTTTTTCGATAGCTCTATCTTCTCTTTTTGGTAATTCAGACAAACAGATATTAAGTGGCATCATTACATAATCATTGAGATAAGAGTCAAAACGGATAGAGCCTTTTATTTTGACAATATCAGCTTTTTTTAGAGCAGACATTACTTCTTCAAAGTCATCTTTATTTTTTAAGAATACTTTACAAGAAATACCATCAGATTCATCTGCTAGGTCAAAAGTTAAAAGATTAGTTCCTGTATTGAATTCACGATTATTGATATTGAAAATGCGACCGCGTAAAACGATATTTTTCATTTCGCCATCAATGCTAGTGATTTCAATATGTTCTTCAGGAATGTTATCAATCATTAATTTGCGTTCACTTTTGCGACGGAATTTTGGTGCAGGATTATCTGCATTATTAGTAGGTGATGACGGTGTATTATTTTTGCTGACTGTATGGTTTTGTGTTTTAGCTTGTTGTTGAAGTTGACGAAGATAAGATTCAGGGTCAAAATCAGCTAAAGTATTATTTATTGCAGGTTGTTGTTGACTATCAATGCGACAGATAACATGACAAGGGCAATGTACCATAGCTTGAACAGCTTGAGATATAGTTTCTTCAATATTATGAGAGCGTAAAATATCTTCAATATGGTCGCCTTTGAAATCTATCATGATTTTATTGCCATCAACACTATGACTAGCTTGGTTTAAAATGGAAAATAAAGTAGGGTTACCATTAGCTGCATTTTGAACAATGATAGACCAATGGCGGGCTACTTCTTGTGGCAAGTCCACAATATCTTGATAAAAAATTACAGTGGGAATATTGCATTTTTGCGAGATATATGATGAAGCTTTAGCTAATAATTCATCAGGTATACCATTGTAAGTTTGCATGAGGATTTCCCATGAATTGTTATTTACATCAATTTCTACATGTTTAATAGTAGCTTCTTGCATGATTTTTTGTTCTTGAGCTGTTCCGGGCATAGAAGCAAGAAGCTGACGAAATTTATCGCCACCATTTTGAGGTAAAATAAGATATTTTTTTGTCATAATAAACCTCGTTAATTAAGAAAAACGACCTAATTTTGGCAATTGTGTAAGGCTAAGATGTGCTGTGCTATTTAATAATTCAACATTGATTTTATCGCCATAAAAAGTAACGATATTTACAGCGGTGTTATCTTGTCTTAAAGTCCAAATATAGCGAAGTGGCATATGCAAAGCATAAGCAAGTAAAGTGCGTAAAATTCCACCATGAGCTGTGATGGCAATAGTTTCATCAGGGTGTTTGTTTACAATATCTAAAAGAGCTTCAACGCCACGTTTTTGCACTTGAGCAAAAGATTCTCCTTCAGGCATAGTCAAAACATCTGGAGTAGAAAACATAGTTTCGATTTCATTAGGCCATTTTTCATGAATTTCATCATAAGTTAAACCTTCCCAAGAGCCGAAAGAAACCTCACAAAGGCGTTTATCTTTGATGATTGGCACATTAAATTTTTTAGCGATTATTTCTCCAGTGATATAAGCTCGTTTTAGATTACTGCTATATACTCTATCTATATGAGTAACAGGAAAATTTTCAGCTAGTTTTTCAGCTTGTGAAATTCCTTCTTGAGATAATTCAATATCAGATTGTCCCTGAAATTTTCCAAAACTATTCCAAAGTGTTCTACCATGACGAATTAAAATAAGCTTAGTCAAAGAAAATCCTCCTTAATTTTTAACTTGAAAATTAAATCATATAAAAGATTGTGCTAAGACAAAAACAAATAGAACTACTAATTCACCTATTTCTGCAGTAGCACCATATACATCGCCTGTTAAACCTCCGATTAGATTTGCAACATAGCGATTGAACAAATACATAATAATTATAGTAAAGATAAGAGCAATAACGCCAATAGTGCCTAGAAGTAATGAAATGATAAACGTGAAAAGAAGAGCAAAAGCCATACTTTTTTTAGAAGAATATTCATGAAAAGCTTTACCAAGACCTTCTTTGCGAGCATAAGGGAATAAGACTACAGCGATACTCATGCAACAACGAGCGATAATCGGCATTAAGAATAAAGCAAATAAGCTGTTGAAAAATTGAGTATGAGTAATATAAATATTTTGATTTACCATTAAATCAGTAAACATACTATATTTGCCAATCAAAACTAGAATTAAACAAGTAGCACCATGAGCACCTACGCGACTATCCTTCATGATTTCTAAAATACGTTCGCGTTTTCTTCCTGATAAAATACCGTCCATAGTATCAGTGAAGCCATCGCAGTGAAGTGCTCCTGTCAAAAAGATATTGCAAAATAGAAGGATAAAACCTATGAGATGTGCTGATAGATAAATATTAAAACTAGGCAATAAATAATATATCACATAACCCACTAGAACATATATTATACCTAAAATTGCACCAATTAAAGGGAAAAATTTAACACTGCCACCACAAGCTTTTTCAGACCAATCAAGATTTTTCTTGATAGTGATGCGTGTTAAAAATTGTAGACCCAATAAAAAATTATTCACTAAAAAATACCTCCTTTAAAATAATATGTTCGTTTCTTTATGAAAAATTTTTATTCATTCAAAAGAAACGAACTAACGAGAATAATTTATATAATAGATGAAAAAACATAAAATATAAATATAAATATAAAAATTATTTTATTTTTACAGGAATACCAGAAACAACGAAATAGACTTCAGCAGAAGCTTTAGCGATTTGTTGATTGCAAAGTCCTGCTAAATCGCGATATTTTCTAGCGAGAGTATTTTCTGGAACTATGCCAGAACCGACTTCATTAGTTACAAATACACATGTTTTATCTGTATTTTGCGCTTGAACTGCTTCAATTAGAGATGACATCATATCTTTAGCTCCAGCAGATAATTGTTCCATAGAGTATGCTTGTGTTTGTTCACTGCAAAGATAATTGCTTAAATAAAGTGTTAAACAATCAAAGAGAATTATATCGTGATGATAAAAAGCTTCATGGATAGCTTTTTCAGCGTGAAATGGTGCTTCAAATGTTTGCCATGAACTAGGACGGCGTTGTTGATGTAATTTCACGCGATAAGCCATTTCATCATCATAGATTTGTGAGGTGGCGACATAGGCGATATTTTGACCATGAGTTTTTACATAGTCTTCGGCAAAACTGCTTTTTCCACAGCGCGCACCACCAGTTATTAAAATTATTTTGCCCATAACAAGGCTCCTTTGCGTATAGATTTATTTTTTAGATGAAGTATGTTATTCTAAATTATATATAAATTTTAAGTAGTAAAGAGGTAGAATTGTATGCAAGTTTTTTCCTCGCTTTTGGATATAAAAAATTTAAATTTGCAAGGTAAAAATTTGGCTGTTGCTTTAGGGACTTTTGATGGTGTACATATAGGTCATCAAAATGTCATAATGCAAGCTGTCGAATTGGCTAAAGAAAATCAAGGATTAAGTGCTGTTTTTACCTTTAGTAATCACCCGTTATCTGTGATTGCTCCGAAGCGTAAACCTTTGATTATCAATGATACTTTAGCCAAGATTAGAGATATTGAAGCTTTAGGTGTAGATTTTTTATTTAATATTGAATTTAATCTAGAACTTTGTCAGATGGAACCAGAAGCTTTCGTCAAAATGTTGAAAGATTATTTATCTCCTAAATTTTTAGTTACAGGTCCTAATTATAGTTTTGGGGTAAAAGGATTAGGAACACCGGATTTATTAAAAGAACTTGGAGAAAAATATGGTTTTAAAGCATATATGCAACATTTTATTTATTGCCATAATAATATGGTAAGTAGCACTGTCATTCGTAAAGCATTAGCTGAAGGTGATTTAGATTGTGCAAATAAAATGTTAGGTAAGCCATTTAGCATAGATGAAGAAGTAATTCATGGAAAAAAACGTGGTCGTTTATTAGGTTTTCCAACTGCTAATTTAGCCATAAAAGCAGAACGTGCTATGGTGCCAAATGGTGTCTATGTTGTTGAGGCTTATGTGGAAGGAAAAAAATATCAAGCTGTAGCTAGCGTAGGTACAAATCCAACATTTGAAGATATCAGCCGTCGCGTGGAAGTAAATATTTTTGGTTTTCAACAAACTATCTATGGACAAATCATACGTGTTGATTTTCTAAAAATGCTTCGTAGGGAAATAAAATTTACTTCTGTTGATGCATTATTAAATCAAATGAAAAAAGATGTAAAACAAGCTAAAGCTTATTTTGTGAAGGAATAATTATAATTTATTTGGAATTTATCTTTAGCAGGAGTGTTAACAGCAGAAGTATCGATTTGTTTATCTGCCATTAAAGGATTTTCTGTTTCGTCAGTGGCATCATCAGGAAGATATTCAGTCGTATCTATAGGTAATTCAACTGGTAGATTAGTTATGCGGAAGCTTTCTAAATATTTATCTGTAGGTTCGACTTGAATGATGAGTTTTTCTTTAGCTTCATTTTTATAAATATAGCAAGTATTGCCTTCAAACATCTGTCTGTCTGCTTTACCAAATACTTGTTCTATTTTATAGGAAGTCATGCCAGTTTTTAATTTGTCGTTGTGATTATAAGTATCATCAACGATAATCATATCAACTATTTTTTTAGTATCATTATTTATGCCAATTTTGTTATTATTTTTATAAACATAATATGTGATTTTTTGACCCCAAAGATAGTTTTGTTCATCATAACGAGGCGTACCAAACTGAGCAATCATATCTTCATAATTATCGCCTAAAGCTAAGTTGTTGTAGTGCAAATTATTTTTTGTAGGAGCAAAGGTCATACCCATAGAAAGGATACTAAAACAAAGGCAGAGAATAATTAGATAAAGTCGCATAATAAAACTCCTTTTCAGTATAAATTTTTATAAGTAAAAGACAAATTTTTCTATGATATGTATAGTATAAATGTCTCAAAAACTACTGTCAAAAATTGACAAAATACCGTAAAACCTATATAATATTTGCTGATTGCAAAAAAGGTAGTGTCAGGCGTTAGCTTGGCACTTCTTCTATTATTTTTAACTATTGTATGATTTTGTATAATGAATTGTATGACTGAAAGGAAGCATTAAAATGGCAGATAAGCGAGTAGTTTTGACCGAAGAAGGCTTAAAGAAGCTAGAAGAAAAACTTGAATATTTAAAAAGTGTCCGTCGTTTAGAAGTTGCTGACCGTTTGAAAGCAGCTATCGCACTAGGCGACCTTAGCGAAAACTCTGAATATGATGATGCTAAAAACGAACAGGCTTTCATTGAAGGTGAAATTCTCACTTTAGAAAGCCAGATTAGAAATAGTGAAATCATCAAAGCTGATGATAGCAATAAAGATGTAGTACATCTTGGTAATACTGTAGTAATCAAAGATATGGAATATGATGAAGATGAAACATATACAATCGTAGGTTCTACAGAAGCAGATACTACAGAAGGTAAAATCTCCAATGAATCTCCTGTTGGTATGGCTATCTTAGGAAAAACTGTAGGAACAGTAGTTCAAGTAAAAGTGCCAGCTGGTACTTTAGAATATAAAATTGTAGAAATTAAAAAATAAGAAGAGGAGGACTTTCGTTGGCAAAACAGCATATAGAAGAAAAACAACAAGATATCAATGAACTTATGCAGGTGCGTCGTGATAAGATGCAAGCTTTCATAGATAAAGGTATTGAACCATTTGGTCGTAGTTATGATGTAACTCATCATGCTCAAGAACTTTTAGACCAATTTGAAACTTTAGGAGAAGAAACTGTAGTGCGCGTAGCTGGTCGTTTAATGGCTGTTCGTGGTCATGGTAAAGCTAGCTTCACTGTTGTTTCCGATCTTAGCGGAAAAATTCAAGCATATTTCCGTCTTGATAACCTTGGCGAAGAAAAATATGGTGAATTTAAATTATTAGATATCGGTGATATCATCGGTGTGGAAGGTACTTTATTCAAAACACATCGTGGCGAAATCACTATCAAAGTATCTGATTTCTCTATTTTAGCGAAGTCCCTTCGTCCATTACCAGAAAAATTCCATGGCTTAAAAGATGTAGAAACTCGTTATCGTCAACGTTATTTAGATTTAATCGTAAATCCAGATGTACGTCAGACTTTCATCACACGTACAAAAATCATTAAATCTATCCGTAACTATTTAGATAGCCGTAACTTCTTAGAAGTTGAAACACCTGTATTAAGCCCAATCGCTGGTGGTGCAAATGCTCGTCCATTCATCACTCATCATAATGCACTTGATATTGATATGTATCTTCGTATCGCTACAGAATTATATTTAAAACGTCTTGTAGTTGGTGGCTTTGAACGTGTTTATGAAATTGGTCGTATCTTCCGTAATGAAGGTATTGACGTAAGACATAATCCAGAATTCACATCTATCGAAGTATATCAAGCATATGCAGACTTCAATGAATTAATGGATTTAGCAGAAGGTATCATTAAACAGGCTGCAATGGATGCTTGTGGCACAACTACAATTACTTATGAAGGTACAGAAATTGACTTAAGTAATTTCCGTCGTGTTACAATGAATGATATCGTTTTAGAAACTACAGGTAAAGACTTCAGCAAAGTTCAGACTTTAGAAGAAGCACAAGCAATTGCACAAGAATTGGCTGTTCCTTGTGAAGGTAAACATTCTATTGGCGAAATCTTATATGAAGTATTCGATGAAAAAGTAGAATCTACTTTAATTCAGCCAACTATTGTAACACAATATCCAACAGAAGTTTCTCCACTTTCCAAACGCAATAAAGAAAATACTGCATTCACTGACCGTTTTGAAATGTTCATTTATGGTCGTGAACTTGCAAATGCATTCTCCGAGTTAAATGACCCAATTGATCAGGAACAACGTTTCATTGATCAACAAAAAGCTCGTGAAGGTGGCGATGACGAAGCTCATATGATGGACCATGATTATATCACAGCTCTTGAATATGGTCTTCCACCAACATGTGGTCTTGGTATCGGTATTGACCGTTTAGTAATGTTCTTAACAGACAGCTCTTCTATTCGTGATGTACTCTTATTCCCAACAATGAAACCATTAGGTTCAGAAAAGCAGGAAAATAAAGTATCAAAGAATATTACAACAAAAAATTGCGACCAGATTGCGACTGAATCTGAGAAAATTGATTTTTCAAATGTAAAAATTGAGCCATTGTTTGAGGAAATGGTTGATTTTGATACATTCTCAAAATCAGATTTTAGAGCAGTAAAGGTTAAGGAATGTGTAGCAGTACCTAAGAGCAAAAAACTTTTACAGTTTACTCTTGATGATGGTACAGGTGTAGATAGAACAATACTTTCTGGTATTCACGCATATTATGAACCAGAAGAATTAGTTGGAAAAACACTTATTGCTATTACAAATCTTCCGCCGAGAGCAATGATGGGAATTGAATCTTGTGGTATGTTACTTTCAGCAGTAAATAGTCTTAAGGATTCCGAGGATGAAGAGCTTCATCTTATTATGGTAGATAACCATATCCCAGCAGGAGCCAAGTTATACTAAAATATAGAGGACACGCTTAAATAGGGCATAGGGAGAATGGAGTTATCTAATTCTATCCTCTTTTTTTGCATAAAGGAGGTACAAATGTCATATTTTGATGCTACACATCAAGCTGCAATCGCAGCTTTTAATTCTGACTGGGATGGATTAAGCACTATTGAAAAGTTGGCTAAAACATATGAAATAAATGATATAGCACAAGATAATAATTTAAAGTTGCTACAAACTCTTGTATATTTTGATTTGAGGAATCAATCAGGAAGAGAAGGTAGTGATGCTATAGACCGATATGGTCATGAATGGGAATTAAAAACGGCAAATGCCGACCTTGTAACAGGATTTAGCACTAATCATCATACTAATCATGAAAGAATTGCTCAGTTCAGACAAGAAAGGTGGCTTTTTTCGATCTATAGAGGAATTGAGCTACAAGAGGTTTATGCTATGTCACCTAGGATATTAGAACCATATTTTGCAGATTGGACTAACAAGATAATCAAAAAGGCAGCGGAAGGGATGGACAATCCCCATCTAAATAATCCTAAGATTCCTATCAAATTTGTGCGTACAAATGGAAAGAGAGTTTATCCAGTTGATGCTTCAAACCCAGTAGATCCAGCGGAATTTTTAAAAACAATATAAAATGAAAAAAAGGTGCTGTTAATTCTTGCGAACTAACAGCACCTTTTTATTCTAATATCACATTTTCACCAGACATTATTCTATCATAATATTTTTTGGCTTGATCTATATTATTACAAAATCTAAAAATACTGCTCGCTGCATATTCTTGGCTAATATCAAAGCTTATCCAATGCCTTCCTAAATCTTCTGCGACTTTTCCAGTTGTGTTACTTCCACTAAAAATATCAACAACTAAATCACCTTCATCTGTAAGAAAATTAACCCAAAATTCAACAAGTTTATATGGATATCTAGCTGGATGAGCTTTTATTTTTAAATTTTTACAAAATCTCTGATAGCTATCATTGCTTGAACTATTTGGATAGGAAAGTAAATTACTCGAAATAGCGCCTCCGTTATCTTTTTGCCAACTCTTAATAGTGAGAACATTACCACTAGGTCTAGTAACTTGCTCTCCTTTAATAAAAGACTCTGGCTTGTCTATTAATTTTTGCATTCTGGAGCTATAGGGAACAAGAACTTTTCTATTATTTGCTTTACATCTCCCATCATCTTTTTTTGTAAACCACATGTTCATATTAACGGAGTTCTTGAGCCTGATTTTTTCGATATTAACATATTGAATTGGAAGTGGGAGTGCACTAGTGTTATTCCAATAAACTGTTTGACACAAGTTATATTTTAATTCTTTTACCATTCTAATTAAAAACTCATAAGGATAAATGCTTTCTACTGCGCACCCCTTTTCGTAGGCTGACCTAATATCAATAACAAATGAACCATTAGGTGCTAGTTTGCTGTATGCTTTTTTTGCAAATTGCAATAACCAATCAACATATTCGTCTTGAGATACTTCATCAAAATTTGTATATTTCTTTTTTCTTTGATTACTGAAAGGTGGTGAAGTCACAATTAAGTTAATGCTATTATCTTCTAGTATATCTAAACCATTTAAACTGCTTTCGCATATATATTTTCCTAAATTAGTAGTATATCCTGCCATTATATCACCTCGTATTATTTGCATTTAAACAATTAAGTAATTCTTTATTTATTTCTCGTAGTAAATCTGCTTGCTTCCAATTTTCTTTGTTTTTATCTGGAGAAATTAACCTTTGAGGAATAGGAATAACGCTTTCGAATTCAGTAAACTGATTTTTTTCGTTTGATTCATAGAAAGCATCAATTTCTCTCTCAATCCAAGTTCGTTTTATATCGTCAGGAATATAATTATCTTGCTTCGCTCTAGCGGTTCTAATTAAGTAATTAAATAGAATTTTATCTATCTTTAATATAGGGCAATAGAATGTTAGATCGCCCTCAAAAATAGGAGAGTAATTCATAGATATATATTTCTCAAGTAAAACTAATAAAGAATTTTCATTTTTGCCAGAGATTAAGTAGTCATGAGAAACATTAAAGTGCTTTACAAGGCTATACTGATTTTCAAGTGTTAGTTGAGTTTCGCCTTTTTCTAATTTGGAAATGGAATTTTGAGATAATCCAATGGCTTTACCAAGGATTTCTTGAGATTCACCTTTTTTTTCTCTGAGATATTTTATTCGTGCACCTACTGTTTTTGGCGTGATATCCTCAATCATAGTAGTTTCCTCCATTAAATAATTAATAATATTCATTATAGGGATAATTGATATAGCTGTCAAGGATGTTTGAAAAATAACAAATGATTAGGGATTAACTTTATATACTTAAAATAGCTATTTGTGTTAGACTTAATGTAAAATATATGTTTTGAGAGGGATATTATTTATGATTTTATATAAAAATAATGCTAATGGTTTTAAAAATGATGTAGATGATAATTGTATAGTAAATGAATTAGAACAGGCTTTTTTATTACAAATGGGACATAAAGTTTCTCCTGCTGAAAAAAATTCTTGGAATAATTCTTTACAATTTATGGAAAGAATTATTCGAAAGGCTAATATTCCCGACGATTGTGGAATTTTATTAGAATATAAAAGTTCTTCTAGTAATAAACGAATTGATTTTATTGTTAGTGGTTATGATCAAAAATATAATAAAAATTTTGTTATTGTAGAATTAAAACAATGGAGTGAAGCAACTGAAACAGATTTAGATAATATTGTTAATACTTTTGTAGGTAAAGATTATAGAAATGTAATACATCTATCTTATCAAGCCTATTCATATAAGCAATTTCTAACTGATATGAATGATGCTATAAGTATTAATAAGTTACATCCTTATTCTTGTGCGTATTTACATAATTATGAAAAAAATCTCCTGAACCATTATTAAATTCAAGATATAAAAAAATATATGAAGATACACCTATATTTTTTAGACAAGATACTAAAAATCTTGAATTATTTTTAAAAGAATATGTTAGTAATGGTAATGGGATGGAAATCGTTGATGAATTAGAAAATGGGAAAATAAAACCGTCTAAAAAGTTTATAGAATATGTATCTGAACTTTATGATGGAAATCCTGTTTATACATTATTAGATGAACAACAAATAGTATATTCTAACATTATGAAATTTGTTTCAAAAAGCAATAAGTGAACAACAATAATAGTTAATGGTGGTCTAGGAACGGGAAAATCAATAGTTGCAATGAATGCATTTATATATTTGTTGAAACAAGAAAAAAATATTAGATTTATTGCACCAAATGTGTCTTTTAAAGAAGCAATAATAGATATTCTTGCCAAACATAAAAAAGATACTAAAAAGAAACTTAAAGAAGTTTTTCTTGGATCAATGGGATTATATGATTGTGAAACACTTACTTTTGATGTATTAATTGTAGATGAAGCTCATCGCTTAAAAAGAAAAGGAACTTATATGTATAAAGGAGATAGCCAAGTAGATGATGTTATTAGATCATCCAAAGTGAATATCTTTTTCAGTGATGATAATCAACGTATTAGACCTGATGATGAAGGTTCTGTTGGTTTAATAAAAAGTACAGCTAAAAAGCATAATTCCGAAATTATTGAAATTAATTTAAAAGCACAATTTAGATGTTTTGGTGCTGAAGGATATATAAATTGGATAACACATGTTTTACAAATAGAAGATACAGCTAATTTCGATGGCTGGGATAAAGAATCTTTTGAATTCAAAATAGAAACTAATATTTATAGTGATAATTCGTTAGATAGTTTAAGTAGTTTAATTATGCTTTCTCATTTCTATTAAAATATATAATGTCATAATTAATAAACTTACAATACAGTATTTTAGGTAAGATGTTATATATTATATAGGGTAAGTATTTTTGACTCCATATAATATATAAATATAAAGATGAATATTTTTTATTTAGTTTTATAGGCTTAAGTATTTATAAATTAAAAATAAATTTTGAGAAAGTAAAAAAACACCAATAGATATATTATTTATTGGTGTTTTTAGTGGTTATAATTATTTTATATTTAAAGGTTTTTAAAAAGCTCTCTAGCTTCTGATGTAGAAATTTCTCCTGAAGCAATTTTAGCAAAGATTTTCTGTTCTTCTTTAGTATAAATAAAACCTTCTAATTCACAACTTTTTATAGCAGAAGCAACATTTTCAGCAAGTTCTTTATTAATCATTTTAGATATTCCTTTCAGTATTTTAGAACTTATTTTATATTAATATTATATTATATTAGATATTAAAAGCTCTTATAAATTTATATAAGAGCTTTTTAAATTAACTTATGATTAGGGCTAAGCTAATAAAGAGTAATACAATACCTTGAATATAGCCCATTATTTTGTTGAAGTTTTTTACGTTTAAAATATAGTCACGAACTTTGCCAGCACAGATAGCGACTAGGGAAAATATTATAAGTGTTTGTAAGCCAAAGATAAATCCTAAAAATGCAATTTGAAGGCTCACGCTATCAGAATTTAAATTGACAAATTGAGGTAAGAAGGCTAAGAAAAATAATAATACTTTAGGATTTAAAACATTCATAATGAGCCCACGACGATATAATTTAAAAAAGGAAGTACTATTATTTACAGCGTTTAATTTTAAATTGCCTTGAGCATGGAATGCTCCCCAAGCAAGATATAATAAATAAGCAGTACCGATATATTTTAAGGTGGCAAAGGCAAGTGGTGATTGTTGAATGATAGCAGCAACACCGATGATTACAAGCGTTGTATGAAAGATAAGACCAGTCGTTAAGCCTAAGGCTAAGCTAATACCTGCTTTAGTGCCATCAGCTAGACTTTTAGCAAGTAAATACATGATATCTGGGCCAGGTGCTAAAGTCAGTAGCACAGAAGCTATCAAAAAATATAAAAGAGTAGTTAATTCCATAGATAAACACCTCGATATGTATAAAATAAAACCGCACTTAAGTTAATAAATGCGGTTTGGTATTAGTATTATAAATTAACGAGCTAATACTTTAGCACCATCTAATACATTAAATCCTAATTTGGAGAAGAAGGAAGCATGGAAATCATCTGGAGCAAAAGCAAAAAGATAAGGATAATTTTCATATTTAGCTTTTACTTGAGCAATTAATTCATCATTGATACCTTTACCACGATAGTTTGGTGCAACAACGAGATAGCGAATATAAGCTGTCATTTTGCCATCATCAACTACAGTGATAAGTGCAGCAAGTTCATTTGTATCTTTATCCCATGCAGAAACTACAGTGCCTGCATTGTTGATAGCTTCAACTAATGTTTCTTCATATTTAGCATCAGGATTACCAGATACTGTGAAGAAATCTAAAAGAGTTTTAGCATCAAAATTTTTTTCTTGAGAGTAAGTGATATTCATATTATAATTCACCTTTCTTTATTTTTATTGATTGTTTTAATAGCGATTTTAGTTCAGCTTTTTTATTGAGATTTGATGAAGCATCTTTAGCAAGTTCAGTTAACATTCCCCATGTAGAGATTTCATCAAAATATTGACGTCTATCAGAGATTTTAAATGTTTTATTCAATGGTCGGTAATATACCCAAAGATTTACTGATATATAACTATTTAAAAGCGGAGAACCATCTAAACGAGAGATGGAATGATAATAATGTTGATACATAGTAGGAATAGTATAACCAACTACGACATCAGCATCTAATAAATCAGCTGTATCTTTTAGTGTATCAAGATTTTGATTATAAGTAAAGTTGGATTGTTTTATCGCAGCATAAATACTGTTTTCATCAATATATTCAACTGCTTGTAAGGTATCATTTAGAGGAACATGCATTTCTTGGGTTAAATTGTTATAGAGTAATTGATTGACATCTGGATAGCGTTGGCTACTGGAAAGCGTAGGTAAAATAGCCACTTTCAATGTCTGTTTTTGGGGTGTTTCTTGTTTGATAATGTCTTGAGCAAAACCTATTTGCATAAAGCAAAGATAACAGCAAAAGCATATTAAAGTCATAACTTTTTTTAACATAAAAATCACTCCTTAAAGCTAATATATTCTATAATTATTATATATTATTAATCGATTGATATATATAATAATTTTTATAGCTATGATATAATATTAGTAAATTTTAAGGCAGGGAGAGAAGCGATGTGAAGATTTTAGCTAGACAATTAACTGTAGATATGTACGATTGTAAAAATAAAGATTTAAGTAATTATGAAGATTTGCGTGAGTCCTTGGACATGGCGATGAATATGGCTGGATATACACCGATAGAAGTTCGTGCTCAATTATGGAATGAAGAACAAGCTATTGTATTTATTTTACTTCAAGAAGGTCATGCAGTAGTGCGTACGTATCCAAAATTAAAATATGTTGCTAGCGATGTATTTATTTGCCAAGAAGATGGTAAACCTGAAAAAGCAATTAAGGCTTTGAAAAAATTGATGAAGCCAGAAAAAATAAGAATGACTTATTTAAAACGTGGCGATTTTGGTACGGTCAAAGATGTTAAACCACGTATAAAAATTCGTATTGCACCACTTAGACCACTTCGCAGTATAAAAAATAAAGGTGCTAATGTTATTAAAACTGTAGCACGCAGAATAAAATTATAATTTATGAAATTAAAAATCAGAAAATACATGTAAGGTTCTATTTAAAATGCCATGAATATAGGCAATAGTAGTACCGTAGTTGCTCATGGGTATATTTTGCTCATGAGCTTTTTTTAATCTTGATTGCATTTCCGCTTGATTGAGCATACAGCCACCGCAGTGAATGATTAATTTATATTTAGATAAATCATCAGGAAATTCTGTGCCGGAGGTAAAAATAAATTCTGGGTTGGCTTTAGTATAATTTTTTATCCAATTAGGTAATTTCACAGTGCCGATATCATCACATTGGCGGTGATGTGTACAGCCTTCAGCAATTAAAATTTTATCATCATCTTTGATAGTATCTAAGACTTTAACAGCATTTACTTGTCGCTTTAAATCTCCTTTATAGCGGGAAAAGAGAATTGAAAAAGAAGTTAATTCTATATCTTGAGGAACGATTTTATTTACTTTGCCAAAAACTTGGCTGTCCGTGATGATAAGTTTTGGTTTAGTTTTTAGATTAGCTAAAGTATTTTCTAAATTGTCATCTTGAGTCATGATGGCAGTAGCGCCAATATCGAGCAATTCGCGAATTACTTGTTGTTGAGGTAAAATAAGTCGCCCTTTAGGAGCTGCTTTATCAATAGGAATTACCAAAATTACAGTATCTTTGGGATTTACGATATCTTTTAAGATAAATTTTTCTTGTTTAGTTTTGGCTACTTGTACAAGTTTAGATTTTAATTCTTCAATACCTGTTTTTTCTTTGGCACTGATATATACATATTGTTTAATATTTTCATTTTTAGGTTTGAAATCAGGCACTAAATCGACTTTATTATAAGCTACGATATAGGGAATGTTTTTATCAGTGATTAATTTTAAAATATCTCGGTCAAAATCGGTAAAATCTAAAGTAGCGTCAATGACTAAAATAGCGATATCAGTTTTATTTAAAATTTGTTTAGTTTTTTCTATACGCAATTTGCCAAGTTCGCCAATATCGTCAAGACCAGCTGTATCAATGATATTTACAGGGCCAAGTGGTAAAAGTTCCATGGTTTTATGCACTGGGTCTGTTGTCGTTCCTTTGACTGGAGAAACTACAGCGATATTTTGATTAGTTAAGGCATTCATAATGCTAGATTTACCAGCATTACGAATACCAAAAAAAGCGATATGGGTGCGATTGGCAAGTGGAGTTTGATTTAAATCCATAATATACACCTTATTTTTTATTAAAATCTGAAATCACGTTGACCGTCAGCGATTAAATGAAGTTGTTTAGTTACGATATCGCGAACTTTATCGCTTTTAATTTGCGCTAATTGTTCATGAATTAATTTATCGCCTACTTGTTTTGTATCATCACTAGCATAATCGCAAAGATATTCTTTAAGTGTCATTAAAGCGTTAGGTAAACAGCAATTGGAGATTTGACCACTCTTACATAAGCTCATAAATCTATCGCCTGTTCTACCTTCACGATAGCAAGCTGTACAGAAGCTAGGGACAAAACCTAATTTCATAAGCCAATTTACGACTTCATCTAAGGAGCGATTATCGCTTACATCAAATTGGCTGGAATTTTCTTCGGGAGCTTCTTTTTCGGCATATCCACCAACACTAGTGCGAGAGCCACCGCTGATTTGCGAAATACCAAGTTGCAATACTTTTTCACGACAAGCTTGGCTTTCACGAGTGGAAACAATCATGCCAGTATAAGGAACAGCAATGCGGATACAAGCTACGATTTTGGCAAAAGTATCATCATCAATACCATTATCAAAAGTGGATGGGTCGATATCATCAGCACGACGGATACGAGGAACGCTGATAGTATGAGGACCTACGCCAAAGCGTGCTTCAAGATGTTCTGCGTGCATGAGTAGACCTGCAAATTCATAGCGATATTTTTCTAAGCCAAATAATACGCCACAGCCAACATCATCAATGCCACCTTCCATAGCTCTATCCATAGCTTCTGTATGATAAGCATAATTATGCTTTGGCCCTGTTGGGTGAAGTTGTTCATAGCTTTCTTTATGGTAAGTTTCTTGGAATAAAATATAAGTGCCGATACCTGCTTCTTTTAATTTGCGATAATTTTCAACAGTTGTAGCAGCGATATTGACATTGACACGGCGAATAGCACCATTTTTATGTTTTATGCTATAAATAGTTTTGATGCTTTCAAGTACATATTCGATAGGATTATTTACTGGGTCTTCGCCTGTTTCTAAAGCAAGGCGTTTGTGTCCCATATCTTGAAGGGCGATGACTTCGCGTTTGATATCTTCTTGAGTTAATTTTTTTCTAGCGATATGTTTATTTTTAGCATGATAAGGGCAATATACACAGCCATTAACACAGTAATTAGAAAGATAAAGTGGCGCGAATAGAACAATTCTATCGCCATAAAAATCATCTTTAATTTTTTTTGCTAGAGCGAAAATTTCTTCATTGAGTTCAGGAATATCACAAGCTAAAAGCACAGAAGCTTCACGGTGAGAAAGACCTTTTTCAAGTTTTGCTTTAGCTAAAATTTCAGTGATTAAAGCTTTATCATGTTTATGTTCATCAGCATAAGCAAGAGTAGATAAAATTTCTTCATGATTGATAAATTCTTCTGCTTTAGAGGATTTTGGATTGTACAAATCTATCAACTTCTTTCTTTAGAAATATATATTAAGACATTAAGCTATCGCCTCTAGTAGAGGTTACATGATAGCCATGTTCTTGCAAGGCATTTGTTAATTTCATGATACCTTCTAAAGATTCGCCACCTGTTATTTTTTTATTATTATATAAAGTATAAAGTGAACGAATATTTAAAGGTGAGATATTAGGCATGATGACATTAGCACCAGCTTCAAGACCTTTTATAGTTCCATTCGGAGCTAATGTGGCAAGTGCAGTTGTTGCTGGCAATAAAACTTTAGGCAGTAATAAACGAATTATAGCCAAGATGACTAAAGTCAAATCAACGCTACCTGCCGTTTTATCTTTAAACGGTGTTTGTTCATGTGGAATAAAAGGGCCAGTGCCTATCATATGAGGACGAAAATCACTTAAAAATTCTAAGTCATTCAATAAATTGTCTAAAGTTTGATATGGTGAGCCAATCATCATACCAGCTCCCACTTGATAGCCAATATCTTTTAAAATTTTTAGGCAGTTTAAGCGATTATTTAAATCCATTTTTGCTGGGTGAAGTTTTTGATAATGTGAAATATTAGCTGTTTCATGACGAAGTAAATATCTATCTGCTCCAGCGTCAAAATATTTTTGATAGCTTGCTCTTGTTTTTTCACCGATGGATAAAGTGATAGCACATTCGGGATATTTATTTTTTATCTCTTTAATTATTTGTATCATTTTATCATCAGAAAAATACATATCTTCGCCTCCTTGTAAGACGAAGGTGCGAAGATTATTTTTATAGCCTATCTCACAAGATAATAATATTTCTTCTAAGGATAGGCGATAGCGAGTAGCTTTATGATTAGAACAGCGAATACCGCAATAATAGCAATCATTTTTGCAGTAATTGGTAAATTCAATAAGACCGCGCAAAAAGACATTATGTCCGTATGATTTTTCGCGAACAAAGCGAGCCGCTGCAAATAGATATTTGCTAAGCGGCCCTGCATAGGCTTCTTGAGATAATTCATCAAGAAGTTTTTTTATTTTTGATTTATTAAATTGGGGATTGATGACTAAATCATCAATGATGTTTAATGAATTTAATTTAGTTTCCATAATGAATTATTTCAATAAATTATTTTTCAAAATCAAATTGTTTTTTACGTGCTTGGTAATGAGTATGCAATAATTTATGAGCAATTTCACTACCTGGTTTTTCAAGAAAATCTTTATAGAGTTGTTTTAAATATGGATTTTCATGAGATTTACGATATTTAGTATTTTTATCTATTTGATAGATGGATTCCATGCGTTTTTTATTTACTTCCATAGTTGTTCCGATAGGTTGACCACCGCCACCTAAGCAACCACCTGGGCAAGCCATTACTTCGATGAAATCATATTTACATTCGCCAGCACGCAATTTATCCATGAGGATTTTGGCATTATTTAAAGTATGAGCTACAGCGATGTTGATAGTTTTATCGCCAATATTGATTTGAGCTTCTTTGATACCATCAAAACCGCGAACAGGAGTGTATTCAACATTTTTCATTTCTTCTCCTGTGAGCCATTCGTAAGTAGTGCGAAGTGCAGCTTCCATAACGCCACCAGTAGCACCAAAGATTGCAGCAGCACCTGTAGCAGTACCCATAGGATTATCAAATTCACTTTCAGGGAGATTTTCAAAATCAATACCGATATATTTAATGAGTTTGATTAATTCACGAGTTGTCAATACTGCGTCAGTATCAGGACGACCATCATGAGCCATTTCAGGACGAGTGATTTCATATTTTTTAGCGATACATGGCATGATTGCTACAGTGAAAATATTTTTAGGATCGAGATTTTCTTGTTTTGCATAATGGGTTTTAGTGATAGCGGAGAAAATCTGCATAGGAGATTTTGTAGTGGATAAATGGTCTAAAAGGTCAGGATAATGTTTTTCCATATAATTTACCCAACCAGGACAGCAAGAAGTAGCCATTGGCATTTTTTTGCCAGATTTTATGCGTTCGATTAATTCATTAGCTTCTTCAGTGATAGTGAGGTCAGCACCGTAGTTTGTATCAAATACTTTATCAAAGCCAATCATGCGAAGTGCAGTAACCATTTTTTTAGTTACGATAGAGCCTTTTGGCATACCGAATTCATCGCCTAAAGCTATACGTACACTTGGAGCTGTTTGAACGATAACAGTTTTATTAGGGTCAAAGATGGCATCAAGAACACGGTCAGTATCATCTTTTTCTACTAATGCACCTACAGGGCAAGCAAGACTACATTGTCCGCAAAGCACACATTTTGTATTATCAAATTCAGCATCAAATGGAGTTGTTACATGAATATTTGTACTGCGTCCAGCAAAACCTAAAACTTCAATACCTTGAATTTCTTTACAAGCACGGATACAACGACCGCATTTAACGCATTTTTCAGGGTCATGTACTAAGCTTGGATTAGCACCACGTTTTTCGATATGTTGACCAACATGAGGAATGTTTGGACGAAGAACATTGAAACGACTGCAAAGTTTTTGAAGTACGCAGTTACCATTACGAGGGCAAGTCAAGCAATTTTCTTCATGGTCAGCCATGATTAATTGCAAAATACCACGTTGAGTATCGCGTACAACTTTTGTATCGGTGAATACTTCCATACCTTCCCAACATTCAGTAGAACAAGCTGCAAGTAAACGGCGTTGACCGACAACTTCTACAGAACATATACGACAACGTGCTTTGATGCGTTGGTCAGGGTGATAGCATAAATGAGGAATATCTATATGAAGCATTTGAGCTGCTTGTAAAATTTTAGTGCCTTTTTTTACACTTATAGGCATATTATTTATTTTAAGATTGATTAACTCTTCCATTAACTTCCAATGCCTCCTAGTTTTTTATTTTAAAGGTATCAGGAAAAATTTTCATAGCGGATTTTAAAGCATTTTGTGCTGTTTCTCCTAAACCACAAAGTGAAGACATAGGCATAACTTTGGCAAAAGTTTGCATAGTTTCTAGGTCTTCTTGTGTATGAGTTTGAGCTTTGATTTTATCTAAGAACATTTTGATATGGCGGTTACCTTCTCGACATGGAGTGCATTGACCACAACTTTCATGTAAGAAGAAATCTTGAGTATAACGTAAGAAATCTATTACAGAAGTACGTTCATCGATTACAAGAATAGAACCAGAGCCGATGACTAAATCATGTTCTTTGAAATCTTCATAAGTATAAGGAACATCTAAAATACTATCATCAGCTATTTTTCCAGAAGCACCACCGAATTGAATGAGGCGAATTTTGCGATCACCTTGAATACCACCAGCTAAATCATAAATGATTTCACGGATTGTAGTACCGAATGGAATTTCATATACACCAGGTTTTTTTACGTTACCACCAATGCTTACAAGTTTTGTACCTAAGGATTCACCTACACCGTATTTCATGTAAGTTTTAGCACTATCACGAAGTAAATGAGGTACGATAGATAAGCTTTCTACGTTATTCATGCAAGTAGGGCGAGCGAATAGACCACTTTGTTTCATAAATGGTGGTTTCATGCGAGGGCGACCAGCTTTACCTTCCATAGAGCGGATAAGAGCAGTACCTTCACCACAAACGTATGCGCCAGCACCAGAATATAGATGGATTTTGTAATTCCAACCAGTACCTAAAATATTTTCACCTAAGAAACCATTTTCTTCAGCTTGTTTGATAGCATTTAAAAGGTGAGGGCGGAATCTACTATATTCTGAACGCATATAAATATAACCATCTTCAGCATTTACTGCCCAGCCAGCAATGATGATGGCTTCAATTAGATTGAAAGGGTCATTTTTTATTAATTCACGATCTTTAAAAGTACAAGTTTCCCCTTCGTCAGCGTTACAAATTACACAATGATGAGGACGTTCTACAGCACGAGCTTGAGACCATTTACGTCCCATAGGATATGCTGCACCACCGCGACCTTTGATTTTTGCTTCAGTTAATAAACTAGCAATATCTTCTTTATCCATAGTAATTGCTTTTTTCAAAGCAGAAAAACCACCGATATTCATATATGATTCAATGGAAAATACATCATATTTACCAAAATTTTCAGTTATGTATTTTACACTACTCATGAAAATACCTCCGTTTCTTAGATGAATTTTTGTAATAAATCTCTAATTTTTTCTTCGCTGTCTAAATGACCATATACTGTGCCGTTTATTTTCACTGCTGGAGCAACATCACAAGCACCAAAGCAAGATACTTTTTCTAAAGTGAATTTACCATCATAAGTTACAGTATCAAAATCAATATTTAAAAGACGACGCAATGTATCAATTAAGAATTCATTATTATTTACTTTGCAAGCGATGCTATCGCATACTTCAATTGGGTAACGTCCACGAGGTTTATCAGATAAAGTATCGTAGAAAGTTATGCAGTCATAAATGACAGAAAGTTTTACGTTAGGAAGTTTTTCTACAATATAGTAAGCTACAATTTTAGGAATATAATGTTGGGGAATTTGTTCTTGAACTTCTACTAGAATACCAACAATTTGAGTGTAATCATAATCGTGAGCTTGTAAGATATTATCAATTTTTTCTTTGAGTTCATCTGTTAGCTCAAATTTTGTGCTATCCTCAATCATGTCATCAACCTACCTTTATATAATATATACAGATAATAATTTTACTTAACTGACTAAATAAAATTTATGTTAGTAATATATTAACATAATTTAGATTTAGAGTGAATATAAAAAAGTGTAAACTTTACAATAAAGATTTTATAAAATTTTTATAAATAAAAAAGGCATGTAAATTAATAAATTTGCGTGCCTTTAAAAAAATTTATTTTAGATGATTAATTGGATAACGAACAAAAGAATGTTTTAAAAAGTTTACGCATTCTTCTGCTACTTTACGTTTTAATTCTTGAGCAGCTTCTTCAGAATACCAAGCCATATGAGGTGTTGCAATATAATTATCTAAAGTAAATAATTTATTGTCTGTTGGCATTGGTTCAGTAACAACACAATCAATAGCAGCACCAGCGATTTCACCAGAAACTAAAGCATCATACAAATCGTTTTCATTGATAATCCCACCACGAGCGACATTAATAAGAATAGCATTATTTTTCATTTTTTTGAATGTATATTTATTAAACAAATCTTTATTGCCATCAGCTGGAATATGCAAAGAAATAATATCTGCTTCTTGGATAAGGTCAGATAAATTTTTAATAGTGATAAAATTGGTTTCGTCGCTTGGTTTGAAATATGGGTCATAACCAATAATATTATAACCAAGAGCATGAGCTTTAGTTGCAAAGTTTCTACCAATACGTCCTAAGCCGATTACGCCTACTGTTTGATTACAAGCACGATGAATTGGGATAGAATGAGCATAATCCCAATTTTTATGCTTGGTGAAATCATTCATAAGAACAATTTTTCTAGTCATTGCCATCATTAAAGCAATAGCATGGTCAGCTACTTCATTCATACCATAATCAGGAACATTACATACTTGAATATTATGTTTAGTAGCTTCTTCGATATCAATAGTATCTACACCGACACCGTAACGTACAATGAATTTTAACTTTGGTAAAGCATCCATAACTTTTTTGGTGATTTTGGCGTATTGAACAATAAAAGCATCTGCATCTTTACATTGATTAATTAAATCTTCTTCACTATGACATTGTTTTAATTCAAAATCAATACCTGCTGTATTTAATACTTTTGTTTCAATATCAATATCTTTGTGATCACAATCTGTAATAATAATTTTCATAACAATTCTCCTAATTCATCAGATGTATTTTATAATAGAATAAAGCTAAAATTAGATTTAGTCAATATATTTGGCTATATATTTTGTTATTTTTTAAAAAAGTCAAAAAAATAACAAAATAATTGACAATTCATCAGATGTATAGTAAGATTTATTTAGAATTAATATGGGTAACAAAATATGATGTGTTTTAGGAGGGACATAATGTATACATATTAAAATTTCTGATTTATTGAAATTTATAAATTAATTAATAATGAAAGGATGAAAATAATGAAGGGGAAAAAATATTAAGTATGTTAGTTGGAGCGATGATGACTACTAGTTTGTTATTAACAGGATGTGGTCAAGAATCAGGAAATAACACTGATAGTACTAATGCACAAACAACATTAAAGGTAGGATTTGGATCTAGTATAGATAATAGTTCAGGAGGACAAGGATTAAAGAAATTTAAAGAGTTATTAGAAACAGAAAGTAATGGGAAAATCAAAGTTGAGCTTTATGGTGATGGTCAATTAGGTAATGATAAATCAATGATGGAAGCTTTACAAATGGGGACATTAGATATGACATTACCATCTAGTTCACCAGTATCAGAGTTTACGAAAGCATTTTTAGTATATGATTTACCATTTTTATTCACTGATACAAAACAAGTAGATAACGTGTTAGATGGTGAAAATGGTAAAGAAATATTAGGTACGCTTAAAGATGTAAATATTGTAGGTCTTTGTTATTTTGAAAATGGATTTAGAAATATAACAAATAGTAAAACACCAATTAATACTGTTGAGGATCTTAATGGATTAAAAATTAGAACGATGCAAAATCCTATTCATTTAGAGTCATTTACTCTTTGGGGAGCAAATCCATCTCCAATGGCGTTTAATGAAGTATTTACAGCATTGGAACAAAAAACATTAGATGCTCAAGAAAACCCAAATACATTAATTTATGATGCTGGTTTTTATGAAGCTCAAAAATATTTAACAATATCTCGTCATTTTTATACACCATATGTATTTATGATTAGTCAAAAAACATGGGATAAATTATCTGATGAAGATAAAAAGCTTGTTCAAAAATGTGCAGATGAAGCAAAAATTTATCAAAGAGAAGTTAATCGTAAATTAGATGCGGAATATTTAGAAAAAATGAAAGATAAAGGCATACAAGTAAATGAATTATCTTCTAATGAAATAAACAAAATGAAAGAAATCGCTAAACCAGTTTATGATAAATTTGCTGAAGATATTGGAAAAGATCGTTTAAATAAAATTTTAGAACAAATAGCAGAGATTAAGTAACATTATTATAAATTTATGAAGTGCCTAATTATTAGGTACTTCATAAATAATTTTAAGAGAGGAAATAATAATGAAGTTTTTTATAAATTATTTGGAAAAAATTATTACTTTTTTGGCATCGGCTTCAATATTAGGCATTGTAGTAATAGTATTTTTAAATGTAGTTATGAGATATATATTTAATACAGGTTTAACATGGAGTGACGAAGTATCAGTAAATTTATTTGTATGGTTTATTTTTTTAGGTGGAATATTAGCAGCAATAGAAAAAATGCATTTAAAAGTGGATATTTTTACAAATTTATTTAATCAGAAAAATCAGAAAATATTTACAATAGTGGCAAATATATTTGTTTTGTTAGCAATGGGAATTTTATTAGTTGGTGGTATAGCACAAGTAGAAGTAAGTAATAATAATATAAGTTCAGCAACAGGAATACCTTTTTCATGGATTACGGTATCTATGGTCGTTTTTGCCAGTGGAGTAATATTGTTAACAGTTCATGAAATAATAAAAATATTTTTTAGAAAGGATGAAGAATTTTGAGTGGATTAGAAATTATTTTTGTTTTTTTGGCATCCTTATTTGGGTTATTAGCTATTGGTGTTCCTATTGCATTTACTTTAATATTAGTTTCGGCAGCAATTTTATTTTATATGGGAAATTTCAATTCACAAATTATAGCTCAAGCTGTGGTTTTTGGAGCTAATAGTTTTACATTATTAGCAATACCATTTTTTATTTTGGCTGGAGAAATAATGAGTTATGGTGGTATTTCTCAAAGAATAGTACTTTTCGTATCTAGTTTAGTAGGTCATGTTAGAGGTGGTTTAGGATATGTTGTTATTATAGCCAGTACTATTTTTGCAGGATTATCGGGTTCAGCAGTGGCTGATGCCGCCGCTTTGGGGGCAATTTTGATTCCAATGATGATAAAAATGGGTTATGATAAGGCTACTTCTGTTGCATTAGTTTGTGCTTCTGCTATGATCGCCCCAATAATTCCTCCGTCAGTACCTTTAATTCTTTATGGGGTAGCGGGACAAACATCTATTGGTCGTTTATTTATGGCAGGTATAGTACCAGGATTAATAATTGCTTTTGCATTGATGATTTTTTGGTATATTATGGCAAAAAGAAATAAGTATCCAGTAGGTAAAAGAGCATCTATGCAAGAAATTTTTACAGCATTTAAAAAGTCTATATTTGCTTTATTTATGCCTATTATAATTGTAGGTGGAATAAGATTTGGAATATTTACTCCAACAGAAGCTGGTTGTATAGCAGTGGTTTATGCATTATTTATATCTATAGTAATATATCGTGAAATGAAAATATCTGATATAAAAGAAGTGTTAGTACGTACATCAAAAACAACGGGTCAAGTGTTATTAGTAGCAGCAACAGCTATGAGTACTGCTTGGGTAGTTACAACAGCAGGTTTACCACAACAAGTAGTAATGGCTTTACATGATTTTACGGATACGCCAACATTATTAGTATTTATAATAACAATATTTCTTATTTTATTGGGAATGGTTATGGATAGTACACCTGCAATATTGATTTTTGCACCAATTTTTATGCCATTAATAAAGGCAGCAGGTATCGATCCAGTTTATTTTGGAATAATAATGGTATTGAATTTAATGATAGGTTTATTAACACCACCAGTAGGAACAGTTTTATTTGTTGGTTGTGGTGTAGGCAATTTAAAATTGCATGAATTAGTAAAAAAAATATGGCCATTTATTATTTTAGAATACGGAGTATTGTTCTTATTTATATTATTTCCTGAATTGATTTTAATACCGATGAAATGGTTTATGTAATAAAAAAGGATGATAAATTATGTTAATTATAACAATAGATACAGGAACAACAAATACGCGCACAAGATTGTGGGAAAATTTTAATTGTCTGGAAGAATCGAGTGTTAGTATAGGGGTAAGGAATACGGCTATTGATGGAAATAATAACAAATTAATAAAAGCAATACATGATACTATTTATGATGTTATAAATAAAAAAAATTTTACAATAAATAATATAGATTTGATTTTAGCTTCAGGAATGTTAACGTCTAATGTAGGAATTTTGGAAATACCGCATAAAAATGCGCCTATACGATTAGAAGATTTATCGAAATCAATGGTGAGAAAAACTATTAATGAAATTTGTACGAAACCAATTTGGTTTGTACCGGGAATAAAGAATATTAGTAATGAAGATTTGAATGCAAGTAACATAGCTAATATGGATATAATGAGAGGAGAGGAAACAGAAGCTGCTGGATTAATAGAAAAATTTCATAAAGATCAAGAATTAATATTAGTATTACCAGGCTCACATAATAAATATATTTTTGTTAAAAATAATGAAATATTAGGTTGTATGACTAGCTTAGGAGGTGAATTATTACAAGCGTTAATAAATAATACAATATTATCTGATAGTGTAAAACGGTCATTTGCTGAATCTTTTGATGAAGAAATGTTTAAATTAGGTGTTTCTTATAGTGAAAAATATGGTATTTGTCATTCTGCATTTATGACAAGAATAATATCTTTATTTGGAAATAAATCAGTATTAGAAGTGCAAAATTTTCTTCTGGGTATAGTTTTAGGAGATGAAATTAAGGCACTAAAAAATAATAAACTATTTAATTTATTAAAAAAACCTAAATTTGTAGTTACTGGTAAACCAGTAATACAAAAAGCCTATGAATATATATTTAAATCATATAATTTAAATGTGGAATTAATAAAACATACTGAACAAAAATATTTATCCGGATATGGACTTATTTCTTTAGCAAAATGGAATAATTTAATAAAGGAGAATTTATGAATAATATTTTGAATAATTTATTAGATGAAAAGTTAATTGCAATAATTAGAAATATTTCGAGTAAAGATATATTGAAAACTACAGAATGTTTATATAATGGTGGATTTCATTTTATAGAAGTAACATTTAGTTCAATAGATGAAAAAATTAGTAAAGAAACTTTAAAAAGTATTGAGTTAGTAAAAAAATATTATGGAAATGAAATTCATATTGGAGCAGGAACTGTTTTAAATACAAATGACGTAAAAAATGCATTTAATGTAGGGGCAGAATATATAATATCTCCTAATGTAAATGTAGAGGTTATAGAATATACTAAAAAGTTAGGATTAATATCGTTACCAGGAGCATATACTCCAAGTGAAGCTCAATTAGCTTATGAAAAAGGTGCGGATATTATAAAAATATTTCCAGCTAATAAATTAGGTAAAGAGTATTTTAAAGCAATAAAAGCACCTTTACCACATTTAAAGTTAGCAGCAGTAGGGGGAGTATCATTAAATAATGTGGAGGAATTTTTATTATCTGGAGTAGATGTAATAGGTATAGGAAATAGTCTTTTAAATAAGGATTTAATACAAGAAAAAAGATGGGAACAAATAACACAAATGGCTAAAAAGTATATAGACATAGTAAATAACAAAAAATTAGATTGATGAAAAGTGTGAATAAATATAGTTATTTTTATCATAAGTAGTTATCTAAATATTTGGATAATTAATAAAGTGAAAGTAAAAACTTTATATTGAATCCGAGAAATGTTTTTTATTAATGGTTATTTGTTAACTTCGTAGGGAGATTTTATCATGAAAAAAGGATTGATTTTAGTTGGCGAACCAATGGGATTATTAATTGCTCAATCTGAAGGCAATTTAGATAGTGTAAGTGGTTATGATTTGGCGGTAGCAGGTGCAGAATTTAATGTTGCAGTAGGAACAGCTAGATTAGATCATAGAGTTACATATATGACGAAATTAGGTAATGATCCTTTTGGTAAACGTATTGTTTCTGTATTAAATCAAAATAAAATAGGTAATGAATTTGTAATGTTTTCAAAAGATAAATCTACAGGATTTATGTTAAAAGGTAGAACAAGTATAGGTGATCCTGATATTTTTTATTTCAGAAAAAATTCGGCTGCCTCAACATTAACTGAAGATGATGTAGATAAAATAGATTTAGAAAAATATAGTCATATTCATTTGACAGGGATTTTACCTGCTTTATCTGAAGATACAAGAAAAGCTACTTTTCATTTAATGAAAAAAGCAAAAGCAAAAGGATTATTTATAAGTTTTGACCCAAATCTTCGCCCGCAATTATGGGAAAGTGAAGAGCAGATGAAAACTACAATTAATAAATTAGCTTCATATGCAGACCTTGTATTACCAGGACAAGCAGAAGGTAAAATTCTTATGGGTTCAGATGATGAAAAAGTTATTAATAAATTTTATTTAGAAAATGGGGCTTCTATTTGTGTAACCAAATGTGGTAGTAAAGGAGCATATGTATCTACAAAAGACAATGAAAATTATATGGTAAATGGCTATAAAGTAGAAAAAGTTGTAGATACAGTTGGTGCAGGTGATGGATTTGCTACGGGTGTAGTTACAGGATTGATGGAAGGATTGCCTTTAAAAGATGCTGTAAAACGAGCAACAGCTATAGGTGCAATTCAAGTAATGAGTAGAGGGGATAATGAAGGATTACCAACAAGAGTGCAATTAAATGCTTTTATGAGTAACGAAACTAGGAGAGATTAAAGATGATTAGTGCAAATATTAAAAAGATTTTTGAAATAGGTTTGGTTCCGTTAGTGGTTTTAGATGATGTAAATGATGCTGTACCGTTAGCTAAAGCCTTAGTTAAAGGTGGTATTCCTGTTGCAGAAGTTACATTTCGTACAGCTGTAGGTGGGGAAGTTATTGAGAAAATGGCTAAAGAAGTGCCTGAAATTCTTGTAGGGGCAGGTACAGTACATGATGTAGCACATGCTAAAGAAGCGGTAGAAAAAGGAGCAAAATTTATTGTAACACCTGGATTTAATATAGAAGTTGTGAAATGGTGTGTAGAAAATAATATAGATATTGTTCCGGGAACAGTAGCACCAAGTGATATTGAAGCAGCTATGGATTTAGGTTTATCTGCTTGTAAATTTTTTCCAGCAGAAGCATATGGTGGTGTAAAAACATTAAAAGCATTAAAAGGACCGTATGCAGATATTAAGTTTATGCCAACTGGTGGTGTAAGTGAAAAAAATATGAATGAGTATTTAGCATTATCTAATGTAGGAGCTATTGGCGGAAGTTTTATGACTCCTACTAATTTAGTTAAAGCTAAAAAATGGGATGAAATTGCTAATGTTTGTAAAGCTATTGTGAAAAAAATGTTGGGCTTTGAATTAGCACATATTGGTATAAATACTAAAGATGCTAATGAAGCTAATGATATTGCAAATACTTTAGATAATGTATTTTTACAAGAAAAGAAAGAAACTTCTGGTGCATATTTTAGTGGTGATGTAGCTGAAGTGGTGAAAGGCAGTTTTTTGGGTGACCATGGTCATATTTGTATTGACACTATTGATATGCCTAGAGCTATTGCTTATTTAAAACGTATTGGTGTAGAATTTAATGAAGAGACATGGCAAAAAGATGATCAGGGAAATCTGGTTAATGTATATTTGAAAGATAATATTGGTGGTTTTGCTGTACATGTTAGACGTAAAAAATAATATAAATTAATATATGATGGATTGTATAATGAAGTGCGACACCTAAAAAAATAA